>Ga0209514_10009975_pt1 | contig 10323 bp, 10 predicted proteins | sample Subgrocontami58m_FD_187452 | JGI IMG/M metagenome (GOLD analysis project Ga0209514, IMG submission 187452) | Subsurface groundwater microbial communities from S. Glens Falls, New York, USA - GMW37 contaminated, 5.8 m (SPAdes) (version 3) | ecosystem: Environmental > Aquatic > Deep subsurface >...
CGGCGGTCGCGGCGGGCCGCGGCGGGTTCGCCCGGGCCACGGATGGCGGATGCTCCGTTCAGGCCCCGATGCAGCGACGACTCCGCTGCCCGCCCTTCTCTTGGTGAGTGCGGCTCCCCGCCCACAGATGCGCCCCGACGGTGCCAGGTGCCATTGCTTCGTCCCGAGCGATTCGAAAAGTTGCCCACGGACGTGTCGCCGGCCCCATATATGGGAAAGGGCACCTCTCTCTCGCTGCCCCCTCCCCCGTACCCCCCCGGGGTCCGGAGCCCAAGGTCATGATCACCACGTGACCATTTCGTGATCACGAATGCGCGATCGTGCCCCGCCCTGCGGATCGGCCCGAGAACGGGAAAACCCCGCCGAAGCGGGGCTTCCCCTGTTTCTCTGGGACGTCGCGCATCCGGGGTTCTCAGGAGGCAGCGCCAGACCGGAGGAGGTCAGCCTCCGGCATAGGTGATCACGAGATCGCTCCCGAGCCCGAGCAGGAATCCCGCGACGATTCCGGTAAGGACCAGGTTCGCGGAAACCTTGGCCTGGGCAGCGCCCCAGAGCTGGCCCACCACGTACAAGATGGCGCCGGCGGCCAGGGCGTAGAAGCACAGCTCCAGCGGCGGGGAGCTGACTTGGTATCCCACGAGCGTCCCCAGGAACGTGGGGCCACCGCCGATGAGGCCGGCCAGGGCAAGCCACCTCCAGGTGGGGCGCACGCTTCCCAGTGGTCCGACGATGCCAAAGCCCTCGGTCGCGTTGTGCAGCGCGAAGCCCACGATCAGGGTGGTGGCCAGCCCCACCTCTCCGGCGCGAGCGGAGACTCCGATGGCCAATCCCTCGGAGAAGTTGTGCAGGCCGATGGCCACGGCGATGAGCATCCCCAGCGTGAGCGCCGCCTGTCGCGCCTGGTGAGCCAGCACGGCGACGTCGAGACCGGCATCGCCGGCCAGAGTGCTCCCCCCGGCGATGGGCGGCGGCGGACGACGGCGCAGCACCGCCTGCTCGAGCCAGCCGAGCCCGAAGGCGCCGGCCCCGAACCCCATGACCATCAGCAGCGCCCCCAACCCAAAACTTCCCCAGGCGCCGCTGGTGCGGGCCTCGGTCAGGCTGGACTCCAGGATGTCGTGGGACTGGGTCAGCACGTCCCAGAAGATGAACAGCAGGATGCCGGCCGAGAACACCGACAGGAACGAGCGCCAGCGCGCGGAGAGCGAGCGCAACCGCCCCAGTGGCAGACCGAGGTAGATGGTAAAGCCCGCGATGGCCCCGAGTAACGCCGTCTGCCCTGCGTCCATCCCGACCTCCCGGAGATTAGGTAACCCTCATGCCCAATAGAAACTAGGCAAGGTCACGTGCTGGCACAAGGGTGGAGCGAGCGCCGGGCTCCTCGCGAAACCAGCCCAATACGATCCCGACGAGCATCGGCCCAATCGCGATGAGACCCCGAGATGAGTGGTTCCACGGGAACGCCCGTGGAACCACTCATCTCGGACGCGCGACCCACGGTGCGCAGCGGACGGCAGGCTCGAATCCCGGCGGCCACAGCCCGTGCGGTCCGTCCCCCGAATCACCGCCGTTCCGACGCACGGCGTCGTGCGCCCATCCCGTCTTTTTTCCGATGCCGGCGCGATACTTCGCAGCGAATGGCCTTCGTTCCCTCTGACCGACATCTCCTGCGTGCCAGGGATCTTGCGGACGCGCGCTATTTCGAGCCGCTCTCCGTTGAGGACCTGGCGCGTGCTGCGGGCCTTTCGCGCGGTCATTTCAGTCTGGAGTTCCGCCGTGCCTTCGGTGAATCCCCGCACGCGTATCTGTTGACCCGGCGGCTCGAGCGCGCTGCAGCCCTCTTGCGAACGACTGACCGCTCAATCGCAGAGGTCTGCCTCGCGGTGGGTCTGCACAGTGTCGGGTCGTTCACGACGAGCTTCACGCGCACCTTCGGTGTTTCACCGACCGTCTACCGCTCGGCCTTTCCGCCGGCCTCGGTGTATGCGCGCCTTCCGGCCTGCGTGGTGCGCGCCTACGGACGCCCGCAACACCGGACGTTTCGAGAAGACACGGCCACCAGCCCGTCTTAGGATCTGTCGCGACACCACTCGACCGAGGCCGGGAGACCCCGATGATCAGAATCGCCAACGCACAGCTGTGGGTACACGACCAAGAAGAGGCGCTGAAGTTCTACACCGAGAAGGTTGGCATGGAGGTGCATGGCGACGTCACCTTCGCCGAGATGGGGAACTTCCGTTGGCTCACGGTCGGGCCGGCCGGGCAGCCGGATGTCGCGATCGTGCTGATGGCGATCCCGGGCCCGCCGATGATGGACAACGACACCGCAGAACAGGTCCGCAGCCTGATGGCACGGGGCTGGGCGGGCGCGATCTTCCTGACGACTGATGACTGCCGCGCTTCATATGAGGAGCTCAAGCAGCGCGGCGTCGAGTTCTTCGACCTGCCCGAGGAACGCCCCTACGGCATCGATGCCGGGTTCCGCGATCCATCCGGCAACCACATCCGACTCACCCAGGTCACGTCCATGGCGTAACCCGCGGCAAGAATGCGACGGGCGTTGTGCCGTTCGCCGGAGAAACCGAGGTGGCTCAGAGTGTCGGTGCATTCCGGACGGCGACGCCCAGCTCGAGGGTCACGCGCTCCGCGTCGTTCAGATCCTTGCGCGGAGGAGGGGCGGGGAAAGCGTCCGGGTGAGGCCCTTGGAGGAGTGTCGAAGATCCAGGTCCTTCGTGGAGTTGCCCCGCCCCGGTGGACGTCGGGTCAGACCCACCGGCAACGGATCCCTCTCAGGCCACCAGCAACACCACGATGCCGGAGCAGGCGCGCCAGGAGCACATTCGCGTGCGCGTACGAGCGCTAACGTACGTACGAGAATGGTGTCGCTTCCAGGCGGCGCGTGGAGTTCTGGAGGTCAAGACGAGACGGGTTGCAGCACCCTTTCGCTTCCTCGTACTCGCGGCCGGACTGGCGTTCCTGCTCATCCCGGCGGCGCAGGCCAGGTCTGGCGGGGCCGGGGACATCGTCGGCACATGGACGAATGCCGGTGGCGGGATCACGATCACGGTGGTGCCGCGGGGTTCGGACTTCGTCGGTGAGCTCACAACGGCGACGAAGGGCTGCACATCGATCGGGTCGATCGGTGTCCCCGCCTGGAACATCACGCTGCCATCCCCTGCTGGGGGCACCTACAGCGGCACATCCATGCAGAACATCGGGACGGATTCCAGCGGCAAGTGCTGGGCCGAGGGCGTCTCGGAGATGGCGGCCTGGAACGTCAGCATCGACGGGTCGCGGCTGACGCTGGTAATCGGCGAGACTTCCTCGATCTGGACGAAGGCCCAGGCGACGACAACGAGGGCTGCCGCCGACAAGGCGATTCGGAACGCCGTCAGCAAGGGGTTCACCGCCATCTCCGCCGCCAACAAGAAGCTGAACGCCTGCAACAACACGCGCAACTCCAACAGACTCGGGATCTGTCGCCCCGTGGCCTACGGCTTGCTCCGGGTCGTTCACCACTGGCAGACGTGTTTCAGGAGGTGTTCGGTCACGAACCGCGGCACCCCCACCGTGGAAGCCGGGCGTCGGGCCGCGCTTAAGTCACTGCAGTACTGGGCCCAGGTCGCAACCGCGGCAGCCAACAGCTTCGCTGCCGCTCAATCCGGCAACGTGGCGCAGCAGCAGCGCTGGTACCGGGTCTACGCGGCGAAGTTCAAGTTGGCGGAGAGCTACAAGAAGCGCGCCTGGACGCTCCTCTGGCCACGCTAGGAAGCCGGTCCCGAGTCTTCCCGCCGCGCATTCCACGTTTGCCGCGCGCCGCCTCTCTCCGTCGAAGTGGCCGTCTCCGCGCGGTCTCTGCGTAGTTCGCGCCGCCCGACTTTCTTCCACGCTGCCCAGAATCGCTGTCGGGCGCTCGACGCCTTCTCCCGTCGCTCGAGAACAGGAAACCCCGTACGCGACGAAAGAGAGGCCCGATGTCCCTCTTCTCCCACTCCGAGGCAATGTCCAGCGAGGAGACTCCTCATTAAGCTCTCGAGGGAATCATCTCCTCTGGCGTTACAGGCTCCGAGCTCCACCCGCACGGCGCCATGCACTGCCCCTCGCAGCGCGCGACCCACGCCCACTCGTCACAACCGCGGAGACGAGGCGGACTTACACGTCGTACGACAACGTGACGACGATCACCGCATTCGAGTTCGACATGGAGATCATGTGCTTGGCCACGCGCGACGTCGGGCTCAGGCATTCACGTGCAGGAAGAATGCACTTTTCGTGCGTTCACCGATGATCGGGAATGATCGTCGGTGGCTGTTGGTGATAACCCAGTACGGAATGCGCTGGTCGTGATGCCTCGCTATTTCGACCGGGCATCGACGAGCGACATCATCTCGCGGCTGAAGGCCGGGAGGTCGGGAGGCCACCGTGATGTGACCAGGTTGCCGTCGACCACGACCTCGGAGTCCTCCCAGAGACCGCCTGCCGCTTTGATGTCCTCAGGGACGCCGTCGTGCCAGTACGAAGTCAGTCGGCGGCCGTCGATCACGCCTGCCGACGCGAGTAGCCAGGGTCCGTGGCAGATGGAGGCAACTGGCTTGTCATTCTCAAAGAATGACCGAGCGATCTGTTGTGCCTTGGCGATCCCGCGCACGGTTGCCGGCGCTCCGTCGGGAAAGCCGCCCGGGATGATCAACAGGTCGTACTCGTCGGGATCGACGGCGTCGATCGTGAGGTCTGGCTCGACACTGTAGCCGTGCTCTCCACCGATACGATCCATGGTCGGCGCCGCGATATCGACGCGTGCTCCGGCGTCGAGGAGCCGGAAATACGGAACGATAAGCTCAATATCTTCGAACTTGTCAGCGGTGAGAACGACAGCCCGGATGCCCGACTCATAGGTGTCCGGCTTGGTCATCTTCAGCTGCATGGCGTGCCTCCAGAGGTCAGGAATCTCGCCATCCCACCCGCTCTGCCACGAGCATGAGTGCCCTGAGGTCGGTGACGCTTCGAGAAGCGAATAGGGCCAGGCGGTCGTCTCGGCACCGAGGCAAGCGTAGGGCCACCCGCGAACGCGATCAAGCTCGAAGTTACTTACCTGACTTCATGACGCCTCGCAGCGAGTCGTCCGTATATTCGCACCAAGACACGGTGCTCGGCTCGCAGCCACTGGACAGAGGAAGACGTGTGCCGCGGCAACTGCGGTGGCGCCAAACCACGGCCGTGCGCGACGCCCCCGGCGGGCACCCCTGACGACCAGCAGCGTCCTGCCGAGCGGGATCAGCTTCGCCTCATGGTGGAACCATGGGAGCGCCTCCTCTTGGAACGGGACGGGTTCGCAACCCCGACCCGACCACGGAAGCGATCCTGCGTTCAACAGCCTTCTTGGGAACTGCAACTAGGCGCCGAGCAGGCCGGCGAGGTGCACAAGGTCTCGCGCGACGACCTCGACGTGTGGGTCTGGCTGCAGGTCGCTGATCTGGCCCGGACCGTGCTCGGTGGGTCGCGCAACGAAGGCGGTTCTCAGCCCGCACTTTGCAGCGGCCACGAGGTCGCTGTTGTGTGCGGCGACCATCATGACGTCCGCGGGCTCGAGCCTCAGGGCTGCGACGCTTTGCAGGTAGACCTCGGGCTGGGGCTTGTAGGCATGCGCGATCTCCGCACCGAGGATGACGTCCCACGGCAGCCCCGCTCGGCGGGCCATGTCCATGATCAGAGCGACGTGGCCGTTCGAGTTCGGCGCGATGATGAAGCGCCGCCGGAGGCGTGTCAGGCCCTCGAGCGTATCCGGCCAGGGATCGAGCCAGTGCCAGGCAAGGGTGAGCGCGTCCCGGTCGTCATCCTCGATGGCGAGTCCGGCCTCGTCCAGGACCTCGTCGAGTGCCTCGCGGTGCAGCACGTCGAGGGTCACCCAGGGGCGCCTGCCGCTGCGCACGGTCTCCAGTTGCGGCTGGTAGCGCGCCCGCCATGCGTCGGCCACGGCCGCCCAGTCCACCCCCTGCAGCCCGAGGCGGCGCCCGAGCGCCTCTCCCTCGCGCGCGATGCCGGAGCGCCAGTCGACGCAGGTGCCGAACACATCGAACAACAGCGCCTTCGGCGGGCCCGGGTCGGTTGCCGCACGATCGACCTCGCTCTTTTTCACCCAGCGAGCGAGGCTGGATGCGCCAATGCCACGCTCACGTGCGATCGCGGCGATCGATCGGCCGGACGATCGCACGAGCGCGACCGCGTCAGCCATGAACTCCGGCGAGAACTGCCGGCGGTGCTGTTCCACCAGGACTCCCTTCGCCGGGCTCAGCCTGGCATGTCAGGTGTCCGCTCGACGGGGGAAAGCTCAAGTCCGACGCTGCGGACGAGATGGGGAAGGCCGAGCCTCCACCACCACGGTCCTCGAAGTTGGCGGCCTACTCAGCAACCCCCCCTCCGGGAACGTCCGGAGCCCTCTCCCACGGGTCCGAGTGGCATGAGTGGGACCTTCATGTCCACACGCCTGCGTCGCACACGGCCCGGTACGGGGCCGACCCGGACTGTTGGAGGCGTTTCCCTGCGGATCTGAAGGCCCTGCCCAAGGAACTCAGTGTGCTCGACATCAATGACTCCCTTTGGGTCGAAGGCGACGCCAGAGTCCGCCAGGCGCACGTCGGAAGCGCTCCTCGACAGCCGGAGAGGGCATTCAGGCGTTCGACTTTACGCGAGGGGCTGAATGCTGTAAAGATCCTGCAAATTCGCGTAAAGCGAGTCGCGTCACGACCCAGGCGAGCGACGCGACTCATCGACACGCGACGATATGCGAAGCCCAACGCGGCGTCTTGGAAGAATGCAACGACCATGCGGCCACCGGCGATGACGAGCACGCACGGGATCCTTGATCCCGGCGGGGGTCGCTCCCACTTTGAACTGACGCGACGCCTGCCCGCCGCCGATCTCGCCGACCACGTCGAACGCCATTGGATCGTGAGCTGGGACCTACGCCGAAGCAATGCTTTCGTGCAGGAGATCCTGCCGCACCCGTGCGTGAACCTGTCCAGCGAGCCCGGCTTGATCGCTGTCTACGGGATCCCTCTCAGCCGCTCGGCGCACCGCATCGAGGACTCCGGCGTCGTCGTCGGGACGAAGTTCCGCCCAGGCGGGTTCGCAGGTTTCATCGACACGCCGATCCGCGCCCTCAACGATCGAGTGCTGGCTCTACCGGAGCTCTTCGGCGAGGAGGGCGCGAAACTCGAGCGAGAACTCGTGCGATGTGCTGGTGATCCCGGAGCGCACATCGAGGTCGTCGAGTCCTTCCTCCGCGAGCGCCTGCCACGACCGGACCCCCGCTTCGACGTGATCCGTACCGTGGTCAGCGAGATGCTTGTCGCTGGGTCCAGCACCACGGTCACCGACCTCGCCGAGCGACACGCCGTTTCCCAGCGAACCCTGCAGCGCCTGTTTCGCGACTACGTGGGCGTCGCACCGAAGTGGGTCCTGAAGCGCTACCGAGTACACGAAGCAGCAGAGCGGATCGCCGCCGGCGAGATCAACGACCACACGTCGCTCGCACTCGAACTCGGCTACTTCGACCAGGCGCACTTCATCCGCGACTTCAGCGCCCAAGTCGGGCGCTCACCAGGCGCGTACGCACGTGCCTGCGCCGCCGCCGGAAGGGATCTCGAACTGGCGCTCGCGGACCTTTTCCACGAGGTCTGAGCAACAACGGCCTACGGCTCGGCGGGCCACCACCCCTGAATCATTTCACCGTCGCCGTCCACGTGAGCACCTGTCGCCAGGAGTTCCATCCCATCCGGTCCCGCCTCGAACTCACGCACACACGCGGGTGCCACCCGAACGACGTCCCAACGACGGAGGTCCACGATCTCGTCGTCGATCTTCACGCGCCCCGAGCCCGAAAGCACGACATACATCTCCTCGACCGCCTCATGGCGGTGGCCGAATCCGGGACGCTGCCCAGCACGCATCCGGTAGAGCGAGAGACCCGTCCTCTCAGCGCCGACCTCTTTACCGAGGTATCGCGCCTCGCCCATCTCCTGCATGCCGTACTGAACCGCCAGGTCGGTGACATCCTCGAAGTTGATTCGTGTCCATCCGCTGTTCATGTCCATAACCGCGAGAATAGACGCGTAGCGAAGGCGCGTCTTGGAAGAACCCGCCACCCGATCGACGCGGGCCACCGGCGGGCCGCCACCGTCGCATCGCGCACCGGAACAGACCCTCCGTCCTGTGCGACCTCGCACGAGCGGACCGAGTGCTACGTACAACGTGGCCGGTTTGAGTGAGCAACGTTGATTGCCGCGAAAGGGAACCACACGGGGGGTGGATTCAACCGGTGGGTGTAAGACCGACACGGTTGCGGTGTCCATCCCAAGGAGATCCCCATGCTCACGACCCGCATAGCGAGGTTGACGCCCGATGAGAGAAGCGAGATCTGGGAGCGCCGGTGGCGGGGTCAGTCGCTCAGCGATATCGCTCCCGCGCGTCAACAGGCCCTGCGAGCCGACGACCGCGCGCCTGGGTGCCGTATCGGTCACGCCGTCGGGCGGCATGACGGGCGTGGGCGGTCGGGTTGTCATCCCGGAATCGGGGTCGCGTGATGTTGTCGAGTGCGCCAAGTTGAGCGTGCAGTCCTCCTCTCTCAGCAACGAATGACGCGCCGTCATCATTGGCAAGGAGGCAAGGTACCGAATTGCTCCGAAGAGGCTTCGCGTGCGTGCATCGTCGGCGACGCGCGGGGAGTCAGGGTTTGATCTGGTCCGGCTCGTCCGGCTGAAACCGGTAGCCCATGCCGGGCTCGGTGAGCAGGTGGCGGGGGCGCCCCGGGTCCGGTTCGAGCTTGCGGCGCAGCTGGGCCATGTACACCCGCAGGTTCCCGCCCGCATTCTCATAGCCGGGTCCCCAGGCCTCGGTGAGCAGCTGCCGATGGCTGAGTAGCTTGCCGGGGTTCCGCAACATGACTTCGAGCAGGTGCCACTCGGTTCGGGTAAGACGCACCTCGGTGCGGGGGGTGCCGTCGGCGAGCGTGACCCGTCGGGCGGCAAGGTCAACAGTGACCGCCCCGAACGTCACGATCGGGTTGGCGTCGACCGACATCGCGCGTCGTGACACGGCCCGCAGCCGGGCCAACAGTTCGTCGACCCCAAACGGCTTGGTGAGGTAGTCATCGGCGCCGGCGTCGAGCGCATCGACCTTGTCGGCGCTTCCGGTGCGTCCGGACAGCACCACGATGGGCGCGGCGGTCCATCCGCGCAGGCCGGCGATGACATCGACGCCGTCCATGTCGGGTAGCCCGAGATCGAGGATGACCAGGTCGGGGGGGTGGCGCGCGGCGACCTCGAGCGCCTCGGTGCCGGTGGTGGTGGTGAGCACCTCGTAGTGCCGGGCCCGGAGGTTGATGCCCAGCACCCGAAGGATCTGCAAGTCGTCATCGATCACCAGCACGCGGGTCATGTGTTCTCCTGGCCGATGGTCGAGGAGCGTTCCTGGTTCGCCGGCGCGCGCTCACTCTGGCCGGGTTCGGTACGCGTGGTGGGGTCAGCCCGGGCAGGCGCGGCAGACAGGGACACCACCATCGTCAGGCCGCCGCCGGGCGTCTCCTCCGGGGTGAGTGCGCCCCCCATCGCCTCGGTAAGCCCCCGCGACAGCGCCAGCCCGAGGCCGACGCCGGTGGTGGTGTCGGTATCGCCGAGACGCTGGAACGGGGTGAAGACGCGCTCGAGGTCGGCTGATGGGATGCCTGGCCCGCGGTCGATGACGCGCAGCTCCACCCGGTCGCCGAGGCTGCTGCCGGTAATGGCCGGCGGGGTCCCGGGTGGACAGTACCGGAGGGCGTTGCCGACCAGGTTGGCGATGACTCGTTCCAGCAGGCCCGGGTCGGCGAGCACGACGGGGAGGTCGTCGGGGAGGTCGACTCCCACCCGCTGCCCAACCGGGCCGAGGTCGTCCAGTACCAAGGGCACCACCTCGTCGAGCGCCACCTGGCGACGCACCACCGACAGCGCCCCGGCTTGAATCCGGCACATGTCCAGTAGGTTGTCCACCAGCCGGGCGAGTTGGTCCAGGGACTCGTCCGCGGTCAGCAGCAGCTCGTCGTGGTCCTGCGTGGACCATTCGATGTCGCTGCTTCGGAGGCTGGTCACGGCGGCCTTCGCCGCCGCGAGCGGGGTGCGGAGGTCGTGTCCGACTGCGGCGAGCAGCGCGGTCCGCATCCGGTCGCCCTCCGCGATGGGGACGGCGGCGGCGGCGGCCTCGCTGAGCCGGAACCGCTCCAGGATCGCGGCGGCCTGCGCGGCGAAGGCGCCGACGACCCTTTGGTCCTCCGCGCGGAGTGGCCGCCCG
>Ga0209514_10009977_pt1 | contig 10321 bp, 18 predicted proteins | sample Subgrocontami58m_FD_187452 | JGI IMG/M metagenome (GOLD analysis project Ga0209514, IMG submission 187452) | Subsurface groundwater microbial communities from S. Glens Falls, New York, USA - GMW37 contaminated, 5.8 m (SPAdes) (version 3) | ecosystem: Environmental > Aquatic > Deep subsurface >...
GGAAACATTCAGTGTGAAAAATGTTATGGTGATGGGGACTGTTCAGAATGTGGAGCAGAATGTATTGATTGCGGTGGGAATGGAAACATTCTGTGTGAAAAATGTTATGGTAATGGAGAAATTGATAAAACAAAAGAAGAATATGATTATCAATTAATAATAGATAAAAGAAAATTTAGAACATATACTAATCAATAAAATGGATATAACTACATTTGGAAAATCTGAAGCTGCTAAAACATTAGCCAATTTAGTTGATAACAATAAAAAATCAAGAAAATATATTACAAATTTTTTAATAGATACGAGAAAAACATTTGATGTTATACACCGTAAAAATGAAGTATGTAAATTGTATCTTCATGATAGAAAAGAAATTATCAAAAACAATCAATTTTTATCAAGAGAAATAAAAAATTTTTTAACAAATGTACTTGTTTCAATTTACAGAAATTCATTAAAAAATAATTTAAATGCATAATAAAAATATATCAGATTTTGTAGAATTACCAGCCAAACGATCACAGGAAACTCAAAAGTCTCCACCAATGTTTTGCACAAAATGTCAAGAGATTAGAGGTGTTGGCGATGAAGATGGTACCGTTATGGGCAGTACTCCTGAAAGATTATATTGGAATAGCTTTGAAATGTGCGGGCGATGTTATTTATTTCTCAGAGATCACACATCAGATGCTGAAACAAATAAAAAATTATATAAACAAAAAATAAAAATTAAAGAAGAACAAATTCAAAGAGAAATAGACTCTAAAAAGTTTAGAATTTACTTTGTCGAAAAAAGTGATAAATTATTAAATAGTGATTTTATTAATTCTGTTTCTAAAGTTAAATTTCATAGATATCCAGTTGAAAAAAATAATAAACTTATTACAAAATCTAAAGAACTCGTTAAAGAAGAAATTGCTCAAGGAATTGTAACACTTATACTGTCAAAAGATATTTATAGTTGGTATGAAAGAGAATGAGATTTGAAGATATTACAGAAGATTTTTACCAATCAATTGTTAAGTATAGTAGTAAAGAAACAGACTATGTTGGTTATTGCATTCCAGCGATTGTCAAAAAAGATTTTTATAGTAAATACTACGTCTATGGTTGTTGGATGCCAACTGCGAGTACTGCAATTCAAGCTTATGAAAAATGTAATTTAAAAACTGAACAAATTGTTCAGTTTAATTTATTAGACAATTGTGAAATCTATTATGATATATGCCCAAGATGTAAAAACAAATCAAATGGAGTTAATGATGTAAAAGAAAGATACAATAGTTATAAGTATGATGTAAATAATAAATCAGAAAATGGATATTATAAAATTATGTGTAAAGAATGTGAAAATTCTATCAGAGATGATACTCGAAATAAAACTTATTGATATTTATAGTATGTTAATAAAGAAATTCAAGAAAATATAATTAAATTGTATATCGATAATGAATATGGAATTCCAAAAATTTCAAAAATAGTAAATCTAACACGAGGAAAAGTTCAATCAATTTTAGAAGAAAATAATATTAAAACAAGAACACGATCAGAAGAACAAACAATCAGATGGAAAAGATTTAGAAATAAACGCGGGGCCTGAATGGTATCGATGTTGAAAAAGAAATACAAAAGTCATATTGAAAGATTGACTGTCTTTCAAAAATCAACAGTCAAACAATAAATGCAGAGACAATCTCTGATTTCACATTTGATGATGCTATGGCATTTGTTAAATGTGATTTAGTTCTTGCTTAATAAGTAAGTTCTAAAACAAGGTTCTGATACACACTTAGTGCCTTGTAATAACAAAAATCAGATGGTGGAGATGAACGAGCATAGTTTTCGAGTTCTATGAATTAAAAAATTCGATAAATTATTAGAGATGACTCATATCTCAAAATAATTGATATATAAAATGAGCCAAAATATGAACACTTTTGTAATGATTTTTTAGCAGACTCGAGTTCGACTCTCGACAGGTCCACAACTTTTCATTAATATTAAATAGAAAATAACATGTTTAAAACTTTTCTTTTAGCTTTAGAAATTATTTCTCTTTTTGGACTCATAGACTATTTTATTTATAATTTAGTCTACAAAAATAGAATATTACTCATAATATACAGAATCTTACAAAGTGTTCTTTGGGCTACAACTGCTATTCTTTTATGGGATAAAGTAAGCTGGGTTTGTTCTGTTCAATTTTTGCTATTATACTTCACTTGGTTTGGAGATTGGGTATATTATTTTCTTTGTGAAATAACAAATGGATTTGGATTAGATTGGTTACCAGGAAGAGGGTCAATAAAAGAAGTATTTGATAATCTTGTTACATGGGCATGGTGGACACTTTATGGAGTATTTACAAGATTAATACCCTGGAAATTGAATGAACCTATCTCTGGAAAAATCTTAGCTATTCAAGGAGTTTTAGGAATTTTCTTTTCTATTATATTAGAGTATTTACTATAGTATATGAATGACATCTTCATTTCTTGCTTCACCGAGGCTCTAATGAGTTACTCTCTACAAGCGTTGATTTGGGACTACTCATCCCTATTAAATTCTGTTTTTGAAGAGCAAAGTTTTTAATATTCTTTGCTGCATTTATATCTCTATCATGTTCAGTATTACAAATATTACATGTCCAAATTCTATCTGATAATTTTAGATCTTTATTAGAAGTTCCACAGTGAGAACATATTTTAGAAGAGGGCTCAAATTGACCAATGAAGATCAAATTCTTGTTATACCAATTACATTTATATTCTAACATTGATATGAATTTTGACCAACTCACATTTGAAATTGATTGAGATAGATATTTATTTTGTAACATTTGTTTTATATCTAAAGTTTCAAGAGCAATTGACTCTACTTGGTTTTCGTGAGTTAAATTATATGTCAGTTTATCAAAAAAATCATTTCTTTGATTAGAAACTTTTTCATGAAGAATAGCTACTTTTATTCTTTGTTTATTACGATTATTGGAACCAATTATTTTTTTTGAAAGTTTTCTTTGTTGAAATTTTAATTGATTAAGAGTATTTTTTAGATATTTAGGATTTTTTATTTTAATTCCATTAGAATATGTAGCGAATGTTGATATCCCTAAATCTATTCCTAAAGTAGTTGATATTTGTGTTTTTGGTTTAGAAATAATTTGTTCTTGTTTATCATCAACTAAAATAGAAATATAGAATTTTTTAGATGGAACTTTTGATATTGTGCATGTTTTTATTTTACCAATAAATTCTCTATTAATTTTAGTTTTAATCAATCCGAGTTTTGGTATTTTAACTTTGTTTGTTTCAAAATTTATAGAAACATTTTGAGGTAATTGATACGATTGATGATTATTTTTCTTTGATTTGAATTTAGGAAATCTTGTTTTTAGTCTAAAAAATCTTTTGAATGCAACATCTAAATTTCTTAGAGACATTTGTAAAGCTTGTGAATAAATTTCATTCAACCATTCATATTGAGTATCTTGTTTAAGAATAGTCAATTCATTAGCTAAATCAAAATATGATAAAGATTTCTTTTCTGTTTCATATAGTTTTATTTTCTTATCAAGAGCCCAATTATAAATGAACCTAACACAACCAAAATGTTTAGAGATAAATTTAGATTGTGAATTGTTAGGATAGATTCGATATTTATAGGATTTTAGCATTTACTATAAATATACATGAGTTTGATAAAAAGCTATAAAATATGATTAAAATTTTTTAATTATTTACTATAATGGTTTCTTTTTGAGATTAGACATTGTTCAATCTCATTTTTAATTAGTCAATGACAATTATACAACAAGGAATAGAAAATAATATGAAAACAACATCACTAGTTAGATATCAAAATAAATCACCACTTACATTTTTTAAAGATACTCTTGAAACAAGAATGAACTCACTTTTTCAAGATTTTGAAAATGATATTTTTACAGATGATTTTTTTGATCTTCCATTTGGGATAAGTAATAAATCTAAAACAGACTATCCACGAGTAAAAGAAATAGAATCCCAAGATAGTTATACAATAGAAGCAACAATACCCGGACTAACAAAAGAAGATATCAAAATTGAGATTCAGGAAAGTAACAATCAAAAACATTTAACAATTTCTGGCAATAAAAGAACTATAATTAAAGATGAACGTAATAAAATTTTGAGAAATGAAATTCATGAATCAAATTTTTGCAGAGCATGGTCATTGCCAGGAGATATAGATGATTCAAAAATAAGTGCTTCATCTGATAATGGTATTCTCAAGATCACCTTACCAAAAAGAGATGATATTAAAAAAATAGAACAAAAACCAAATATTAAGAATATTGAGATTAAATGATTACTTAGGAAAGGAGCTAATAAAAGCTCCTTTTTATTTTTACACTTAAATGTCTCAGTAAAAGACTATAGAAGCTCTAAATTTATGTGAGAAAGTTATTCTCTTTGAGTATGCAAAAAAATAACTCTGTAAAGTATTTACTTTTAGCTTTGAATTAGTTATATTATACTATCAAATTAAACAAACAATCATACTAATATTGGGTTTATATATGATATGTCCAAAATGTAAAAAAGTAGAACTTCATGTTTCTATTGAGCATATAGAAGGATGCCACGGAGATCATGGTGAAAATTATTGTTATTGTCCTTCTGCTGAAACATGGGTAGAAATTTATTGCTCATATGGAAAATGCAATTTTAGAGTTAAGCCATTTGAACTGAGTGATTTTGATTCAATTGCTAGATTTCTCGAAAAAAATATTCAAGAATCTTGGATAGAAAAATCATCAAAGATTTGAAATGAACTTTCTTTGTAGCACCGGCCAAATTCTACATCATTGCAACACAATTGAGCAAATAACAAATAAAAGGAGAAATAATGAAACTACGAAAACGACTTCGTAATGCTAAAAACGCTGATGAATTCAATCAGATTGTTCGAAATGCAAGAAATGCAAAGCAACCAATCAATAAAAATCGGAAAATTAGCAAGAATACGACAGATTGGAGTAAATAGTACAATAAAGGTTTTGTTGGTTCAGAGTTAGTGACTCATCAACTTTATAACTAAAAGTTGACCTTTTCAAAAACCAATGATTTTAACTCAATAAAGATAGAAGAAGAATAATGTATTTATTGCAAATAGATAGAGTTACACTAGAAGATGAAGAAAAAGAAATATATGAAGATGTCTATACTGAGATTAAAGAATTTGAAACATTAATTGATATTGAATCTTATATTGAAAAGATAAAAAATTCTGATAAAAAATCTATTACTGGACGAGATGAAATCAGATTATTTATTTACGATGCTACATTAATCAAAAATGAAATATTGGAGACTACTAATAAAGTTAATAGCGGAGTTTTGGTGTTTAAAAACCCAGAAGATTTTTTAGAAAAATACAATGATAACTAAAAGTGTGAATTAGAAAGAAGTTATCCAATTTTAGTTAAAGCTATCGAAAGTATTTTAGAACACAAAAATATTTTTTAGAAACTTTGGAAAGAATTTATATGGAACAAGAAGTTGCATTTGTTTTAGTCATTGTTGGATTTGCTTATGGTCTATTTTTTGTTTATGGTTTTTATGACTTAGCAAAGAAGCTTTTTGTTAAGAAAAATCAGAATAGAGTACTAAGATTAGTTTATAATGAGAACAAAAAATTAGTGAAATTCTATTAAACAAAATGAAAACTTTTTATTGGAAATGTTGTAATAAAGAACACGAGTCTAAATCTTTAGACAGTGCTATGTATGATTTAGAAATTCATGAAAAAGAAAAACATAAATCAAAAATGGTTGGTTCTTTTGGAATGAAATTGGAGTATGTCCCTATAATGGCCACGTCTTCTAAACGATAGGTGCATAATGGATAAATGTAGGTTCGAATCCTATTAGGGATACTCTATAGTTAGCTATCAATCAGAGTGATAGAACTAGTCTCATATACTAAAGAGAAAAGTTTTGAAGAGTCAAATTAAGTGTGTTTGAGCCATATATCCCAATGGCAGAGGAAATAGACTTAAAATCTATAAAGTGTCAGTTCAAGTCTGACTATGGCTACAATACAAAAATCTAAGATGCTCTTGTTAGTTCGCAAAAGTAGTAGTAAAACTGGCGAGAACTTAAGCGATAAGATGTCAGCTACGAGATTTTTAATTTTTAATATAAATGTTGAAGTGATGACAAATGAATAGACCACATTACACAGTAATTGCATCTTCAGAAAATGTTTTATTAATCAAAGATAATTGTGAACTATTTGAATGTATGTCTATAACAAATGGAGCAGAAATTGTAATTCAAGAACTTCACGAAGAATTTAACTGTAAAGATGCCAGAATATTTTATATTGATACTGAAAATAAAGTTGATGAACTTCTTCATGATGGAAATGGTAAATTTTTGGCGTTTAAACCAGGTAATTTTAAATCATTAGAAGAATTCTATAGTATGCAAAAGACTATAGAGTGTGAATTTCAAATGAAAGAAAGATTGAATTGAGAAATCTTCTTACAAAAAATTCAATGAATCAGAAACAACGTCTTAGAAATGGTGGATAAGAGTTCAACTCTCTTCAAGAGTACTTAACAAATATATAGAGGATGATATGATTGAAATATTAATTGCTAACTTTTTTCATTATTATTTTTGGGTTTATACAATTGGGTTAATAATCAATATAATTTTTATTTTATCAAATGGTATTCAAAAATCAGATGGAACATCACTTCCATTACTAAAAATTTCAGTTGGAATATCATTGTGGATAATTTCATTTAGTTTTTGAAAAATTAGAGAAGCAAATCGAATTGGTGACAAAAATCGTCTTGAAAACTGACTTGACTTAAAAACTATTAGGAGTACAATTCTTTTACTTTCTGCTAATTTCTGAGTGTAGCTCAATTGGTAGAGCACTGGTTTTGGGAACCAGAGGTTGTCAGATCATACCTGACTACTCAGACTTATGTAACAGTAGCTAAATTGGATAAAGCACCAGTCTGATACACAGGAGATATAGTGGTTCAAATCCACTCTGTTGCACAGTGCGGTAGAGGAATTGGCTTCTCGGAGGGCTCATAACCCTTGGCGTCGAAAGACTTGTAATGTGGGTTCGAGTTCCACCTGCGCAACTACTATTTATTTTGTACCATTATATTAATGCAGCAATGCTAGAGTGATTTAATAGCACAGTTTTCCAAACTGTTGTTCGTGGGTTTAAATCCCACTTGCTGCTCAAAAATATGTCCTCATAGGCGAATTGGAATAGCCAATAGTTTTAGACACTATGTTTTCTGGGTTCGACCCCCAGTGAGGATACATGTTAATATTTACATCTAAAATAACAAAACAATTTGCTCTTGATTTATGTATGTTTCATAAATTTAGAAATTTCACAGATGGAATTTCATTTTTTGAATTTCATATTAATTTAGATTTGTTCAAAGCAGATCATAATCCTAAATTTGAAATTTTTCTTGCTATTTTGAATTACTCTTTGATTGACTTTGAAATCTACAATATAAATCATATATGTCAATCACAAACAAACTCATAGTGTTAAAAATCAATCGATCATGGCAACCGATTGGTTACAGTCTTGTTTGGAAAAGTATTGATGATCTTGCTGGCGGAGAAAATTCATTAGCACTTGATATTTCTTATGCCTTTGGAGAAAATGGAGAACCAGATTTTACAAATGTTATTTCAATGATACCTTGCAATTGGGAAGAATGGATTAAGCTGCCAGTTCGGAGTTGGGATTTAAGTATCAGTTCTCCAAGTATTACAATTAGAGTTCCAACTATTTTGATTGCAAAGAATTATGATAAAATGCCAATGAGATATTTTCGAGGAAATCCTAATTTCTCTCAAGTTTGGTTTAGAGACAATGGAATTGATCAATATACTGGAAAAAAACTAAAAGAAGAAGATGCAAGCATTGATCATGTTTTGCCAAGAAGTAAAGGTGGAAAAAATAATTGGGAAAATGTTGTTATTACTCGTAAAGAAATCAACTATAAAAAAGGAAATAAACTAAATAGTGAAATTGGTTTAAAATTAATCAAAGAACCAAAAGCTCCAAAACCAGTTTCAATTGCTTCTACAATTATAGAAGCAAGACATATTGATTGGAAACATTTTTTAATTCACAAATAATTTTAAACCGTAGACAGGACGGTATATAAAATGGGATATAATGAACTGCAGATAGCGTTATACCTTTTTCCTGTCAGATTTTTATGGGCTGGAATGTACCAAGACGGCGAAAAACACTTGCAATGTTTTTGTGGTGAGTTTGATTCTCACTCAGTCCACCGTGAATAATTTGTACCTTCATAGATATTTATATCTAAGGAGATACAAATGCCAAGAAAACAATATACATATCATTACATTTATAAAACGACATGTCTAGTTACAAATAAATTTTATATTGGAATGCATTCTACTTCTAATTTAAAAGATGGTTATTTAGGTTCTGGTAAAAGATTGTGGTATTCTTTAAATAAACATGGAAAAGAAAATCATCAACTTGAAATACTTGAATTTTGTTTAGATAGAATTTCTCTTAAAAATCGAGAAAAAGAAATTGTTAATGAAGATTTTTTGAAAAATGAATTATGTATGAATTTACAAATGGGTGGAACTGGTGGATTTATTAATGCAGAACATCAGTTTAAATGTTCTTCTGCTGGTGGTAAAATTGGTGGTAAAATAGCCGGTCCTATGAATCTCAAATATATGATTGCTGGCAGAAAAAGAAAAATACAAAATGGGACACTATTGATATCTGGAAAAAATGGTTCATTTTATGGAAAGCATCATACAGAAGAAACAAAACACATCATTGGAATGAAAAATTCAATACATCAACAAGGAAATAATCATTCTCAATATGGAACTCATTGGATTTATTCTCTAACAGAAAAGAAAAGTGTTAAAATTAAAAAAGAAGAATTGAATGATTGGTTAGAAAAAGGATGGATAAAAGGTAGAAAGATGAAATTATGAAACAATTTAATGTTGGTGATAGTATTATTAGATATATTACTTCTGAAAAAATTCCAATGGAGTTAAAAATAACTGAAATTACAGAAGATAAAATTATTTGTGATGATTGGAAATTTGATAGGAAAACTGGAGCAGAAATTGATGAAGAATTGGGGTGGAATGAATATTTTTCTGGTTCTTATATGGAAATTGATTGATAGCATAATTCAATGATACTTAAGTCCTATTCTATCAACAAAAAATAAGAAAAGATAAAATATGAAAACTTGGTATTATACAACAAATTCTTTGCCAGAATGGCAATTAGGTTCAATTGTAGTAGTTGAACAACCTTGGTATTTGTTTGTTCTTGATTGGTTTGGAGATAATAGTTGTAGTTTTATTCCCAATATTCCTTTTCCAAATATTTTGTCAAGAAAAAGAGACACTATTAGAGGATGTCCATGTGAACACAAAGAAATTCATTGTGGTGGTCATGAAACACTATATACTCTAAAAGAATGGTACGGAGATTTTGGGCAGTTTTGGTGTAGTCAGATCGCCACACCAATTATGTATTATGTATTTAAACACCCAAAAAGAAAAGAATATGCAGTAGAAATTGGTTACAAAAAAATTAAAGAAATATTTTATGAACATGATAAAAACATTTTTGATGAGCAGGAAAAAATACGATGAAATATAACATCAGACACATATAAGATCTTTGTGAAAATTATTTTTGTTCCTGACATTCATGGTGACATTAAATTTATTGAAAGAATAAACTCAGATTATTCTACTTGGGATAAAATTTTTGTTGGTGATCTTGTTGATTCTCTTGTTTTTACTCGAACAGAACAATTAAAATGTGTTGAGAGCGTGCTCTCAATGATTGAAAAAGGAGATACTCAATGTATTTTTGGGAATCATGAACTAAGTTATCTTGTTGGAGAGCACATGAGAGCATCTGGATATGCTGGAACACTGGATACTTTGTTGATGCCGTTAAAAAGTAAAATTCGGAAATTATTCAAAAATTATATATATTTTTATCAAGAAAAAATTCTTATTACTCATGCTGGTTTAACAAAATATATTTATAATAACTTTGATTTTGGACTTGGAGATATTAATAGAATTTTAGAAGAGTGGAGTCAAAGTCCAATTGATCAAACTCCACTTGGATGGATAGGGAAGATACGTGGTGGAACAAATACCGTTGGGGGACCATTTTGGTGCGACTGGAACAATGAGTTTGAACCAATAGATGGACTAACTCAAGTTTTTGGTCATACTGCTTATCTA
>Ga0209514_10009979_pt1 | contig 10320 bp, 6 predicted proteins | sample Subgrocontami58m_FD_187452 | JGI IMG/M metagenome (GOLD analysis project Ga0209514, IMG submission 187452) | Subsurface groundwater microbial communities from S. Glens Falls, New York, USA - GMW37 contaminated, 5.8 m (SPAdes) (version 3) | ecosystem: Environmental > Aquatic > Deep subsurface >...
CCACCATAAAAGAGGGTGTGGAAATAACCATTGCGATCAGGGAGACCGATATCTACCGTACCCGTGTGGTCAAAGCGATCGTCTCCTCCAACAAGAAAGCATTGCCCGATGGGGACACGCTGTGGGTGCGCTACAATCTTGGCCCGCTCCGTCCCGAACCGTGGGCGATCAAGATCCTGGCCGACGTGCCCGGCTTGTTGATCAAGAAAGCGGTTGGCGACCAGTGAATCCCCAAAATAATTACATAGCAGGATAGGGCTGATGGATTTCATGGGCAAGGAGGGGAAGAATAGATGGACAAGGCAAAGATAATCGTCATTGGCGGGGGGTTTGCCGGTATCGCGGCGGCGATAGCGGCAAGTAAGGCCGGCGCTAAGACAACCCTTTTGGAACGAACGGATATGATGAGCGGGTGCGGGTTGAGAGCGGCGCGTCTGTACCACAATTTGAAGATCGTCGGCGGTGAAGAAGCCAAGGCCCTCGGTGGGCCTGAGGTGTTTGAGGCCCTGGAATCGATTCTGCTGCACCGGGGTAATATCATCGACGAGGAAGGGGCGTTCATTTATAACACCATCCTCGTTGATACTACCATGCGGAAGGCAGTGGCAGCGGCAGGGGTTGAGTTACGCATGGAATCCCGCGCCGTGGCGGTGGAGAAAGAAAATGGTGTGTTGAAGGCCGTTACTACACATAAGGGCGAGAGGTTCGCCGGTGATACTTTCGTCGACGCCTCCGGCACTTTTGGCGGTTTATCCAATTGCATTAAATACGGGCACGGTTGCGTTATGTGTACGAATCGCTGCCTTTACTTCGGCGATCGCGTCAGTATCGCTGCCCAGGCGGGTGCGGAGGAGCTGCATTGGACAAGACCGGATGGGACGCCTGGCGCCATAGGGGCGGCGATAGCGCTTTTTAAGGAAAGCCTGTCCGCGGAATTACAGGCTGGACTCAAAAAGGACGGGACTTGTACCATCCCCATTCCCGAGGAGCTTATTGATTATGACCGCTTGAAGCAACTAGCGGCCGCACGCGGTCCCCGTGAAGTGTCTCATATAAATCTGGTCGATATCGGCATATCGGCCAAGTGCGTGGGGATAGGTGACTTCCGCCTGGACAGTTTGCGCAAGATCCCGGGATTTGAAAACGCCCAGATTGAATTTCCCATGGGGGGTGGCGGGTACAATTACGTTAGCTACATGTCCATTACTCCCCGGGAAAATTCACTCCGTGCGCGAGGTTTCACGAACCTCTTCATTGCCGGTAACAAAACTGGTATGGGAGGCATAGTGGAATCGATATTCACCGGGCTAGTGGCAGGAAGTAACGCCGCGCGGGTAGCCTTCGGCAGGGATCCTATAGAATTGCCCCGCGACACGGCCATGGGAGACATGATCGCCTATAGAGGCGAAAGGATGGCCACATCCGGCGACCTGCGTGTCCAGTTATCGATGGCTCATGGTGCTTACTTTGAACGAATGAAAGAACTGGGGTTTGGCAGCCCCGAGCCGGCTGTTATCCATAAGAGAATTGCTACGCTGGGACTGACCAATGTCTTTGGCCAAAAGCTGGCCTGATCACTTTGTATACGTTTTCTTGACATCCTAAGCAATAATTGCCGTTTTACCGCGCGGAATTTTTTCATGCCCTCCCAATGTCGGACCGATCACATGAGGACCAATGCAGACCTACGGTAGAGATCAAAATTGTGGAAATGGCGGTAGATGTCGCTAAAAAATCTGAGGTAGTTAAAATGGCTGCGGGATTGCCCATAGTCGGCAAAAGTGTGACACGCATCGACGCGCACCCAAAGGTGACGGGCGACGCCAAGTTTACCGGAGACATGCAGTTATCAAAAATGCTCCACATGAAGGTGCTGAGGAGCCCCTATCCTTCTGCCAGGCTGAAGAATATCGACACCAGTAAAGCCGAGTCGCTGGCAGGTGTGGCGGCCATTGTGACCCACCTGGATTTTCATGGAAAAACCATGGGATTCGGAGTGACACCCGGAGTGGTGTACGATGATAGGATGCGCTACGTAGGGGAGGCCGTGGCGGCTGTGGCTGCGGAGAATGTTGATATTGCCGAGAAAGCCGCGGCGGTCATCGAAGTTGATTACGAAGTTTTGCCGGCTGTTTTTGATATAGAAGCGGCCATGAAGCCTGGCGCGATCAAGGTGCATCCCGGAGGCAATATTGCGACAAGAACGGGTCCTAAAACTGTGGGGCCCAGTTTTCACTGGCAGAAAGGGGATGTGGAACAGGGCTTTAAAGATGCTGACAAGATAGTTGAAAAAAAGATAAAGACGCATTCGCAGTACCATGCGCCCCAGGAAGGGATGTCCTGTATTATGAACTGGGAGGCGGCAGCCGGCAAGTTGACCGCTTGGGTGAGCAGCCAAAGCCCCTTTGAGGTGCGCCAAACCCTGGCCGATTTGTTAAATCTCTCTCTTACGAATACGAGGATCATCAGTCCCTTTATCGGCGGCAGTTACGGTAATAAAGGCAGTTTCTCGGCAATTTTCAAAGAATGGCAAATGGCGGCGCTGCTTTCCAAGAAAACGGCAAGACCTGTTAAATATGAGCAGTCCCGTGAGGAATGCTTGACGACCACGGTCAGGCGCGGGGCGGCTGTCTTTAATTGGAAAGTAGGCGCGAAGCAAGATGGAACTCTCACAGCAATTCAGGTGAGCGCAGCTAGAGAAGCCGGGGCTTACGGCAGTAGTGCGATAATGCTTGCCAGGGCGGTAGTTGATTACTTGGTTACCGCAAATTTCAGGTGTCCCAATATCAGTGAAGATAGCAATTCTGTCTTTACCAACACTGGTAGTACCGGAGCGTACCGCGGTTATGGATACTTTGAAGGAAACGCCTCTTTTGCACCAGTTATTGATGAACTTACGGAAAGTCTTGGTATGGATCCCGTTGACTTTCACTTAAAAAATATCTTCAAAGCGGGAGAACCGGTAGGGGCAACTCAACAACCCCTCTCGAGCAGCGCCCTTGATCTGGCTATCCAGGCATGTGCCGAAAAAATCGCCTGGAAGGAGAAATGGCACAAGCCCGGTACAAAAACGATGCCGAATGGCAAGATGCATGGCATTGGTTTAGGTATATGCGTGGGTATGGCGTTTAAACCCAACAATATAGCGAGCAGCGTGGTGAAGATTGAAGCTGATGGAAAAGCTCGTGTTTTTACCGGAGCAACAGAGTTAGGGCAAGGGCAATCAACCGGGCAGATACAGATTGCTGCCGAAACACTGGGCATACCCTTTGAGGACGTAAGTATTACCTTTGCCGACACTGAGAATACTCCTTGGACTCCTTCTCAGACCGCAAGCTGCAGCACTGTTTGTTGTGGTTGGCCCACCTTGCTCGCTGCCAAAGACGCCAAGGAGCAACTGCTTCAGGCGGCGGCAACAAACATGAAGAAGACCGTTGATGAATTAGACACCAAAGATGGACGGGTCTTCGTTAAGGCTGCTCCTGAAACAAGTATTACTTTTGCAGAGGCTATGAAAGGAAGGATTACCACGATCATCGGACAGGGCACTTGGTCCAATAACGATACCACGGATCCCACCTTCAGACAACCCGATGCGTGCATGTGTGAGGTGGAGGTGGATACCGAAACCGGGCTTGTCGATATTACCAACCTTGTGGTGGCCGTCGATTGCGGCCGGGTAATAAGCCCCAAAAGAGTGGAATGTCAATTTCAGAGCATATTATCGGGAGGCAGAGGTTATGTTTTGGCCGAGGAGCCCGTCTGGGACCCCAAGACAGGCAGGATCTTGAATCCTGGTTGGCTGGACTACAAGCTATCCACTACCCTGGATACGGGCCCGGGGATAATGCAGCCCGTCATCATCGTGGAAAGTTTCGATCCCTTCGGACCCTTAGGAGCGAAGGGCGCCGGTGAAGCCGGGATAGTCCCATCCGCAGGAGCCCTGCTAAACGCCATCTATAACGCCATCGCGGTAAGACCCGACCGGACGCCTGTCACGCCTGACGTAGTACTGAGGGCACTGGGCAAAATATAGGCGGTTAAACAATTTTCTCTGAGAAAGTTTTATCTAACCCTGCATCTTTCACCTTCCGGTGTATCCTGTCGATATCGGTCGTATACAGATCCAGCTGTTTCATCCTGTCGAAATAATGGCCGTGTCCGGCATGGTAATTAAAGTCCAGGCCGCCTGGGGTCAATACCATTTCCCCCGTATATTTAATGAAATCTCCCAGACAGAGGGTTTCGGGGAGAACCAGGGGTTTCATGCGGCAGGCGATCCTTACCGCATTATGCCCGGCAACAATCCCCAGGGCAATACACTCGGCAACTCCCCCGCCCGGCCCCGTCTTTTCCCCGCCGCAGAGCAGATTATCGAAGCCGGCTACCAGCAGCGCCGCATCGCACTGGAGCATGGATACGCTTTTGATGGCATTAAATGTGCCCCCGGAGAGGGGGTCCTGCACCATGACATTCTCCAGACCAGGGATGGAACGCAATTGCTCTAAAGCAAGATAACCGATACGGACACACTTTGCGCCGGTGCCGATATCCACAAGATTCAAGGACTCCATTTGCCGCATAGGTCCCATACTGGAGATATTCTGTCGTTTGGAATAGTCCACCAGATCATGAGGCAAGGGGATCACCAGAGAGCCCTTTCCCTCCAGTTCCTGGCGAAGCGACGGCGCCATGCTATCCTTCAAGAGGAGGATGGCCGCCACGATGGCCCCCTTGGAACCATCGCTCGCTCTCTTGTGAAACTCTTTTGCACCGGCTTTTGCAGCCACACTGACTCTATCGCCATAGGTAGGACAGCGGTACCAGGAACACAAAACGCAGCCTTTGCCGTATTTCTTGCAGACGCTCATGCCTCCCGTCGTCCCGGTACAGTCAATGAAAGTATCGCCCTCCACTACCTCGCCACCATCCAGAACCACACCGGTTAGATGATTGCCCTGCGCTTTCACTTGCGCAGCACGGCTTTGAAAACGAACAGCAATGTTCTTCTCCTTTAATATTAGCTGTCTGATCGTAGGCTCGACAATGGAGGCGTTGTACACATAGCCATGATGTTCCTCACCTATGCTGCCTCTATGCAGGATTATCGACTCCAAGGCGGCGAATATTTCTCCTGCTCCGAGCGCCTTGGTTTCTTCGGTAATCACCAGTTTCCCATTGTAATTCATCCGTCCGGCGCCCATCCCCCCCGCCAGGAGGAGGTCGGTCCTCTCCAGCAGAACGACATTAGCACCTGCCTTAGCTGCGGCCAGCGCCGCCCCGCAACCCGCAAACCCGCCCCCTACTACTACCACACTTTTTTTATTCATTTTCTTCGTCCTCGTGCTGTAATATTGATCAAGTGATGATTTGCTGAAAACTCCGGCCCCACCTCAACAAGCATCCTCCGGCAAAGCAGGTGGTTTGCGAAAGGATTAGTAGAACTATATTTGATACTTTCACTAAAAGTCAAGCCACCATATTTCCTCTTGACATACAGGTCCTATCTGCTAATGAAATAAGGCAGATACTAAGAGATTGCTGAGACACTGTCTTTGGAGCAGACTGCCTTCCATAGCTGATTGAAGAGGCTGGGGCGGGGCGGAAAGGTTTCTTAGACAGCCTCGCTGGCTGGCAAGGAAGGGAGAATTATCTATGGCACACAAGGATTTACGGGAGTTTATTGAAGCATTGGATAAGGCCGGGCACCTGGTAAAGGTCAAGCAGGAGGTGGACTGGAATTTGGAAGTGGGGGCCATTATCCGCAAGGCCTGCGAGCTTGAGGAACGGGCGACCTTATTCGAAAAAGTGAAGGACGCCCCCGGCGTCAGAATCCTGGGGTCACCTTGCGCAACCTATGCCCGCTTGGCTGTGGCCATGGGCATGGATGCGGGAAGACCTGTAAAAGAGATAGCCAAGGAGTTTGACAAGCGGATTGCCAATCCCATCAAACCCTTGCTGGTGAGCAGCGGCCCCTGCAAGGAAAATATCATTAAAGGAAAGGATATCGATCTCTTTAAGTTCGGGGTTCCCATGATCCATGACGGCGATGGAGGACGCTATATCAGCACATGGCACTTTATCGTTACCCGAGACTTCGATTCCAGTTGGGTGAACTGGGGAATGTACCGCCAGATGATTCATAATGAAACCATGATGGGAGGGATGTTGCTTCCCTTTCAGCATATCGGCAAGATCTTCCAAAAGTACGAAAAAGCTAATAAACCCATGCCCTTTGCCACAGCAATCGGAACGGAACCTTTATGTGCGGTCGCCGGTGTTCTTTCGCCCGGCATGGGCGTGAATGAAGCGGATCTGGCCGGCGGTTTAAGAAAAGAGCCGGTAGAACTGGTGAAGTGCGAGACCGTGGATCTGGAAGTCCCGGCCCATGCGGAGATTGTTATTGAAGGGCATGTGCTTCCCGGTGTACGGGTGGATGAGGGCCCTTTTGGGGAATACACCGGTTTTTCGAGTGCCCCGCGTAACCCGCGGCCGGTATACGAGGTAAGCTGTATAACCCATCGCCACAATCCCATCCTCACTGTCTCCAATATGGGAATGCCCGTAGACGATAACGATATTATCACGAATAGCTCCTTTCGTAACGTGGCCAACTCTGTCTTGGCAGGGCTTCCGGTCGTCGATGTGGATGTGCCGGCTTACGGTTCCTGTCATTTAGTAGTGGTTTCAGTGCGACGGGCTTATTCCGGTATCGCCCATCATGTCGCCAGTGCCATCTGGGGCAGCAAGCTGGGATCGCAGGCGCCCTATATAATAGTAGTTGACGAGGATGTGGATGTCTTCAATTTAGGCGAAGTTATCCATGCCGTTGTGATGAAATGTCATCCCGTTAGAGGAGTCCATGCCCAGCCCAATAGCCCTGGTCACGCCCTTTGGCCTTTCCTGAATTTTCATGAGCGCCACTGGGGGCAGGCGGCCCACCTTTTATTGGATTGCACCTGGCCTGTGGATTGGGATCCCAACATTGAGATACCGGCCAAGATATCCTTTGGCACGAGTTACCCCAAAGCGCTTCAGGAGAAGGTCGTGAGCAACTGGGGTAAATACGGTTTTTGATAAGGCGCCTACTTAAAAAACGCAGAGAGGAGATAGGAAAATGGCAAGAGAATATGATACATATACGGACGATGTTTCCACCATAAAAGAGGGTGTGGAAATAACCATTGCGATCAGGGAGACCGATATCTACCGTACCCGTGTGGTCAAAGCGATCGTCTCCTCCAACAAGAAAGCATTGCCCGATGGGGACACGCTGTGGGTACGCTACAATCTTGGCCCGCTCCGTCCCGAACCCTGGGCGATCAAGATCCTGGCCGACGTGCCCGGCTTGTTGATCAAGAAAGCGGTTGGCGACCAGTAATTCCCCCACCGCGGTGGTTTAAGTTGTCCTAGGTGTTGTAGTCCTGGCCGCCAGAGGCCGCGCATACCCTCGCTAACGTCCTTGAAATTTCAGCAGCAAAGGCGGGTGGTCACAGGTTCTTTGGCAAGGAGGGAAGCATGTCCAAAGCGGAAAAGAAAAACAAGAAAGTAGAAGCGACTAACGAATCAATAACGATTACGGTGAATGGTAAAAAATATGGGCTGACCGTAGGTAACGATCTTGAACACTGGCACACCTTGGCTTACACCCTGCGGGAAACGCTTGGTCTTACGGGAACGAAGATCGGATGCGACCATGGGGAGTGCGGAGATTGTACAGTCCTTATCGACGGGAAGGAAAACCTGTCATGCACAACATTAACCGTCGAGTGCGATGGTAAAAGCATCACTACTATTGAGGGCCTGGCCGACCCGGTTACCGGGAGTCTTCATCCGGTTCAGCAGGCCTTCGTTGAACATATGGGATTTGAATGCGGGTTCTGCACACCCGGTATGATCATGACAACAAAAGCCCTTTTGGACAACAATCCCCATCCTTCCGAGATAGAGGTAAGAGAGGCTTTGGCGGGGAACCAGTGCCGATGTACAGGATACGTCAAGATCGTCGAATCAGTGCTAGCTGCCGCTAAAACAATCGGAGGTAGTTAAAATGGCTGCGGAATTTTCAGTAGTGGGCAAAAGTGTAACACGCATCGACGCGCGCCCCAAGGTAACGGGGGAAGCTAAGTTTGCCGTCGACATGCAATTACCCAAAATGCTACACATGAAGTTGCTGAGGAGCCCCCATCCTTCCGCCAGGATAAAGAATATCGACATGAGCAAGGCCGAATCGCTAAAGGGTGTTGCGGCCGTGGTGACGCACCTGGAATTTAATGGGAAAAAACTGGGATTTGGTGGAACACCCGGGGTAGTGTACGATGACCGGATGCGCTATGTAGGGGAAGCCGTGGTAGCTGTCGCTGCGGAGAATGCGGATATTGCCGAGGCCGCCGCCAATCTCGTAAAAGTTGATTATGAGGTATTGCCGGCTGTTTTTGACATAGAAGAGGCGATGAAGCCCGAGGCGATAAAAGTGCACCCCGGCGGTAATCTTTCCACGGGTACAGGTCCTAAAACTTCGGGCTACAGTTTTCACTGGGAGAAGGGGGATGTGGAGCAGGGCTTTAAGGATGCCGATAAGATAGTGGAGAGGAAAATGAAGACCCATTCCCAGTACCATGCGCCCCATGAAGGGCTGTCGTGTATTATGAGCTGGGAAGCGGCGGCCGACAAATTGACGGCCTGGGTAAGCAGCCAAGGTCCCTTTGAGGTGCGGCAATCGCTGGCCGCTTTGTTAAAACTTCCCCTGACTAAGACCAGGGTAATTAGTCCTTACGTAGGCGGAGCTCACGGTAACAAGGGAGGCGCCTCGGCGGTTTTCAAAGAATGGCAAATGGCGGCCCTGCTTTCCAGAAAGACCGGCAGGCCCGTGAAATATGAGCAGACACGCGAGGAATGCGTAACGACAACAATCAGGCGCGGATCGGCGGTATTCCATTGGAAGGTAGGCGCGAAGCAAGACGGCACTATTACGGCGATAGAGGTGAGTGCGCTTCGAGAAGCCGGGGCTTACGGCAGCAGTACTATGGCGCTTTCCAGAGCCGTGGTTGATTACGTGGTCAGCGCCAATTTCCGGTGTCCGAATATACGCGAAGACGGCAACAGCGTCTTTACCAACACCTGTAGTACCGGAGCTTACCGAGGTTTTGGCTACTTCGAAGGGAACGCCTCTTTTGCACCGGTTATTGATGAACTTACGGAAAGTCTTGGTATGGATCCCGTTGACTTTCATTTAAAAAATATCTTTAAAGCCGGAGAGCCGGTAGGGTCAACTCAACAACCCCTCTCCAGCAGTGCCCTTGATCTGGGTATCCAGGCCTGTGCCGAAAAAATATCCTGGAAGGAAAAGCGGCATAAGCCGGGTACAAAAACGATGCCCAATGGCAAGAAGCACGGCATTGGTTTAGGCATGTGCGTAGGTATGGCTTATAAGCCCAATGAAATAGTCAGCAGCGTGGTAAAGATTGAAGCTGACGGAAAAGCCCGCGTCTTTATCGGGGCCACGGAGTTAGGGCAAGGACAATCAACGGGGCAGGTACAGATGGCCGCCGAAGCACTGGGCATGCCTTTTGAGGACGTAAGCATTACCTTTTCCGACACGGAAAATACCCCCTATGCCCAGTCTCAAACTGCGAGCAGCAGCACCGTTTGTTGCGGTTGGCCCACCGTACTGGCTGCCCAGGATGCCAAGCGGCGGCTGCTTCAGGCGGCGGCGGCGAAGATGAAGAAGACCGTCGATGAATTGGATACCAAAGACGGGCTAGTCTTCGTTAAGGAAGATCCTGGAACAAGTATGACTTTTGCAGATGCCATGAAGGGAAAGGTTACTACGATCATCGGCCACGGTACCTGGTTCAACAACGGTACGACGGATCCCGCCTTCAGGCAACCCGAAGCGTGCATGTGCGAGGTGGAGGTGGATACCGAAACCGGGATTGTGGATATAACCAATCTCGTAGTGGCGGTCGATTGCGGCCGGGTAATAAGCCCTAAAAGGGTCGAATGTCAATTCCAGAACATATTATCGGGAGGAAGAGGTTATGTCCTGGCCGAAGAGCCTGTCTGGTCTGCAAAGACCGGCAGAATCTTGAATCCCAGCTGGCTGGACTATAAGCTATCCACCACTCTGGATACCGGCCCGGGGATAATGCAATCCGTAATCATCGTTGATACTTTTGATCCCTACGGACCGCTCGGAGCGAAGGGGGCCGGTGAAGCCGGGATCGCCCCCTCCGCGGGCGCCCTGCTAAACGCCATATATAACGCCATCGCGGTAAGACCTGACCGGACACCGGTCACGCCGGACGTAATATTGCGGGC
>Ga0209514_10009980_pt1 | contig 10319 bp, 12 predicted proteins | sample Subgrocontami58m_FD_187452 | JGI IMG/M metagenome (GOLD analysis project Ga0209514, IMG submission 187452) | Subsurface groundwater microbial communities from S. Glens Falls, New York, USA - GMW37 contaminated, 5.8 m (SPAdes) (version 3) | ecosystem: Environmental > Aquatic > Deep subsurface >...
TGTCCGCGTCATAAACGATCTGCACGGCCGAGGTTTGATCGTCCGGCCCGGTCCATTTCCCACCGTCATACTGTTCGAACAAAACGTAATTGGGAGAAGCGTTCGTGCCCGAATATTTGGGAACCGCAAATTTGGGATCCGCGAGCACAGGCACACCTGACCACTCGGAGAGGTTGCCATCGAGCACGATGGGTTTGGGCGCATAAACCACGGTGTAGAATTCTTTCCCTGGTTCAATGTCGTTGCCGTGGATGGTTGGCGCAGTTAATACTCCTGCTAGAAGGAGTAACGTGGAGAGTTTTAATGATTGGATTCGCATAAGACTGAATGGTTCTCTGCTTTCTGCTGTCCGGACTGAATTCTTGGTCCCCTCCCCATTCCCGAGCCGCATCTTCCTCGAAACGCATTGGGGCAGCCAATTTAACCGCGAGATGATTCGAAGAATAAAAAGAATTAATACTGGGTTGCCGCAGGATGACAACAAAAAACGCGCCGCCGCAACCTTTTCCTAAAGCTGTTTTCCGATTTCACGCGACTTGATCGCTGCTGTCATCGCACCCGCCCCTCCGGGCCAGCTCGTTTCCTCTTTTGCTCTAGAACGCCCGCGCTAGGACAATCCGGAAACCAACGAAATGGATTCCCCTGACAGGCGCCATCATGAAGCGATTGGCCGAACGCGCGAATCGGATTTCGTTGTTCCATCCTCCCCCGCGAAAAACTTTGAACTGACCTTCCTTGGGGCCGAACGGATCCTTCCGCGCGGTAGTTGGATATTGGGCAAACCAATCGAGGCACCATTCCCACACGTTCCCGTGCATATCATATAATCCCCATGCATTGGGACGCTTCTGACCAATCGGATGCGTCGTGCCTTCGCTGTTTTCGGTTGTCCAGGCGTATTCAGGCGCAGCCGCCTCGGAATCACCGAAGCTAAAAAGGTTCGTTCCTCCAGCTCGGCAGGCATATTCCCACTCCGCCTCGGAGGGAAGTCGATACTCGTACGTGGGAGGCAGCCGGCCGGCCGCCTGCTCGCGCTTGGTCACGGCCGTGCAATAAGAGACCGCATCATAGTAAGTCACCTTCTCTACCGGGCGATTCGGATCTCCTTTGAAGTTGCTCGGATTCTGTCCAGTTAGAGATTCGTATTCCGATTGGGTGACCTCGTACTTGTTGATCCAAAAATCGTAGCTGATCGTCACCGGAAGTTTCTGGCGGAGGAACGTGCCGGCCTTGATCAGAACCATGTTCGTCAGGGGCGCCAACTCTGTTTTGGGCGCTGGGCGAGACTCGCTCGTTTGGTTAGTCGCCGGTTCTGATTTTCGATGGTCACACGCCGCCTGGGAAATCCAGAGGGCCATCACCCACCAAATCTGCCAACGACTGATTTCGACTCGTCGAGGAACTTCACGATCAATCATGGCATCACCGTAAGCTCTGACATCCCATCTTGTAATGGAATGATTTGTTCTTTGCCGCCGGGCCAGCGTATCCAAAGCCCGGTCGCAGCTCCGGATAATCCGAGGACTTGGGTTGCGCAATCCTGAGACCAGTAACCGGAGCCAGCTTGAACAGCTCGACACGGCCCTTTATGGCCGTCCGCATAGACCAGACGCAGTTGAGCGCCGACGCCATCCGGATTGATCATGGTTCCTTTCCACACAACTCGAAGCCCGCGCCTCGCCTTTTGATTTAAGTACAATTTTGTCTCGCCATTATTTTGCGTGACAGCCAAATCAACCCGGCCGTCGTGGTTGAAGTCCGCCAGGGCCGCGCCGCGCTGTTCCCCTTGGACCTTGACGCCCGTGACGCTCGCATCCATTGCCGCGAACGTCCCCTGCCCTTTCCCGCGGAGCCATAGGCCTTGTCCGGAATCCTCCCGAGAAATATCCAAGCCCATTCCAAAAAAGTTTTGGCTGACGAAAAGGTCTTCGATTCCATCGCCGTCAAAATCCCCAGTGTTCAGGGAAAAGACAGGGGCGAGTTGCGCTTCCGGCGGCAGCGAAATCGCTTCGAAATGCGAGCCGCGATTGAGAAACAGCGTCGATTCGAGGCGCGCCGCGTCGAGGAAATGCGCGTGCTGGTACTGTTCACCAAGGATGTTTGCGACGGTGGCTTCGGCGTAGAGTGCATGAGTCGGGAATTGTTGAGCGACAGCTGGAAGCCCGCGCGCGACCCAATTTCGGTCACGGAAGGGAAACCAGTTCCCGCCGCGCTCCCAACTTTCCAGACATTCAACCTGGCCATCACCATTCCAATCTCCATAAAACAGCCGAAGCGTGGCCGGCATGCAGAGTTCGTACGGGGTGTTGCGGCCCCAGTTCCCGGCTGCGAGGTCCAACCGCCCGTCGCCATCGAAATCGCCCGCCGTGATTCCGGTCCACAACCCGGTCATTTTTGCCAAGCCCAATTCCGTTGTCACATCCTTGAAAACGCCATGCTCATTGTGAAAAACGCGCACCGGCCCCCATTCGAGAGCCAAGGCCAGATCTGGAAACCCATCGCCATCCAGATCAACGAACGTGGCGCCGCTAACTAATCCCAGCGATTCGAAAGGCGCGCTGAGCGAACGATCCCGTCGCAACTCGCCGTTTTCGTTCAGCCATAAACTCGACGTGGCTGGTTCGGGGAAATGGCCGGGAACAAACCGACCGCCAACAAACACATCGAGGTCGCCATCGCCATCGACATCCGCCACGGCGATGGGACCGAGGCTGTCGTTGCCCGCAAGCAAATGCTTCGGAGCTGAAATATTTCCGAAATCGTAAATGGAGAGCCCGCCTTCCATTCCGCGAGTCATTTCATAATTCGGAACTGCGGCCAATAAATGACGCTTTCCCCGGCCATCTGCCCACCCGACCGCCGCCGCTTGGCCGCTTGGAATCGCCGCAACGGCGTCGACGCTGCGAAACCTCTCACCGGAGTCATTCCTGTAGATTGCCAGCTTTCCGCCCCGCCCGGAACTGACGATCAAATCTTCCCATCCATCTCCGTCAAGGTCGTGCCAACTTGCGCCCGGCCCCAAGCGGCTGAGACGGTGCGGCAGGAGCGGCTGTCGCACCCAATCGTCGTAAGCCTCCTCAATATGTCGATGGCTGATGAGCGAACTCACGTCCTTGAAGAAAGGCTCTGCCTGGATTGGAATAGGCGGGTGGGTTGGTGGCGCCGCGCTTTTCTGGTCGATTTCATAAATATGGTTTGGTTCGACTGCCAGCGAGCTCTCGCCGCCATCGCGCCAGCGAACCGCGAGCCTGAGCGGTTTCCCTTTGAAAGATTCCGGCGCGGCAAAAACGCGCACCGCTTGGTCCCCGGACATGTATCGACCGCCGGAAATAATTTCTTGGCTTTGTCTGACCGGCCCGCCTTCGAGGACGACGCGCGCGCCAATTCCTTGGGAGTTTGGAGTCGAGCCTTTCAATCGAATTTGGATTCGTCCGGACGTGGCATCGTTCCGGTAGAGAGTTGCCACGCCATTGAGGTTGTTGATGACCAAGTCCAAATCACCGTCATTGTCCAAATCGCCCAGCGCCATGCCGTAAGAAATCCCGAGCTGATCGAAGCCCCACGCATGATCCGCCGGTTCGAACGTTCCATCCCCACGGTTGCGAAAGGCCGCGTTTTTTGCCGGCCAAGGCGGATGAAACTGGCGCACGCGTCGCATCTGCTCCCGGTTCAAGCGGCGTTGCCGTTGGTCCAGGCTGATCCGGGCATGGCTATCTGCGTCCATGACATCGAAGCTGAAGCCATTGCTGACTAATAGATCTTCGTAACCGTCCAGATCGACATCCAGGAACACCGGGCACCACGACCAATCGGTCGCGGCGACTCCAGCCATGAAAGCTGCTTCGGCGAATGATCCATCCGGCCTGCCCAGGAAAAGCACGTTACGGTTGTAACGCGGCTGGGATTCGCTCCGTTCACGCTCCTCGAGATCGGGAACGTCCTTCACCAGGTCCGTCATCCGCTTTCGGTGTTCGCGCCCGAGCATGTCGACGATCATGATGTCGTCGTGCCCGTCGCGATTGACATCCGCGATATCAATCCCCATCGAGGAGCGGCTGGTGTGGCGAAAGCTCGATCGGGCGGCCGCGCGAAAGGTTCCTTTGCCCGAGTTAATCCAGACGCGGTCGGGCGAAGCATTGTCATTGCAAACGTAGAGATCAGGCGCCCCATCTCCATTCAAGTCGCGGAACATCACCGCCAATCCCCAATCGCGATAAGGCGGAATGGGAACGCCTTCTTCGTTCAGAAAAACTCCGGGCTTGGATTGGATGGGGGTGAAATGACCTTGCCCATCGTTCAAATACAATCCATCCACCTCGGGCAATTCGCGCACCCTTCCGTTTGGGAGGACCTCGAAACGATTGCTCAACACGGAAGAGCTCGTCGGCAGATCGTTCACCTTGGCCACGACCCAATGCCCGTCGCGCATGGCCAAAGCAAATCGCATGGTCGGATCGGCTAAGTGCATCACATCGATGTAGTGCGTGCAGTAAAGATCGAGATCGCCGTCTCCATCGATGTCCGCGAGCGCCATTGAAGTCGGAGATGCTGTTTTCGACAAACCGGATGATTTGGATTCCATCCAACCACCCTTGCCGTCATTGAGGAAAAGCCTGGTCCCGGCAGCAATGCCATTCACCAGCAGATCCAAATCTCCGTCCCCGTCGACATCAGCGAAAACTGCGCCCGTTGAAAATTGTCCCTCACAAGCCGCTTCCCCGGCGGCCATTTCTTGGAAATGCCAATCGCCCAGGTTGCGATAGAGGCGGTTTGGCCCTTGCAGATTGCAGAAATAAATGTCGGGCCGGCCATCACCGTCCACATCACCAATGGCCACGCCCGACCCGTTGTGCGCGACTGCGTTGGTCAAAAATGCATCACCACGAAGGGTGTTGGTAAACCGGACGCCCGTCGCGGCTGGATCCATCAGAGTAAACCCGCTCTTTCCTTTCCCGGATGGATGGACCTCAGTGGTTCGAACGCCCGGATCTTCGGCGGCGCGAGGCCCAATTGCGGCGCCCCAACAAAAACCCATGATGAGCACGCTGGCAATGGGCAGACCACGTGGATTCATCCGGTGAGGAAAACAGACGCGGGAAGCTTGTCAATCCTTGCCCGTCGTAATTGCTCAGGTGGCTCGATGCGCAAGCACATCGCCACGCAGCGTTGAAAATATAACAGCTAATCTGGAATCTCGGCCTCGACAAGTTTCGCTAGAAGAGTGAGCGATTCCTGCCAGCCCAAATAGCAAGCCTCCGGAGGAATGACCTCGGGCACCCCTTCCTGCACGATGCTCAACTCAGTCCCGACGGATACCTTCTTCAAAATTACCGTGACTTGAAGCTCACCTGGCAGGTTTGGATCGTCGAACTTGTCCGTGTAGCGAATCCGTTCGTGCGGCACTAGTTCAAGATACGTTCCGCCGAAGGAGTGACTATGCCCAGTGGTGAAATTCGTGAACGACATCTTGTGGGCGCCTCCAACCTTGGCATCCAAGTGATGAACCTTGCCAGTAAATCCGTTCGGCGGAAGCCATTTGGCCATTGCGTCCGCATCCAGGAACGCGCGATAGATTCTCTCAGGTGTCGTGCGGAGCACGCGGTGAAGCCGGATGGTGTTTGTCGACATGCTTTCGTTTCCTTTCAATGAGTCGTGTTAATTACGCATTTATGAGGTGATCGCGGCTGCTCTGTGAGCGACAGTGTATCGGTGAAGTTTGCGCTTTCCTGGCCGGTACTCGCATTCCAGACTTTCACCCTGTGATCCCCAATGGCAACAAGTCCGAGTCGCTCCGTATCGGAGGCCAACATAGTCGCCAAGGGGAAAGTCTTTCCGGGTCGCCTGCCGTTGACCTGAACGCCGGTAGCGAGCATCCGACCGAGAACTTGATCAGCCGATTGCTCCGAACGCCAGCATCTGGCCGCGCTCAACTTGACTGATCAATATTGCTCCGTAACTCCGAAACTGGACGGCTCGTCGCGGTTCCGCTCCACCGGCTGGTTCGCCGGTCACTTCAAAGCGCTGCGTAAATTCAATGGTGACTGCCGCAAATCCAAGACTCGCCAGACCAAGGCAACATCCTCCTCGATCTTGTAATAAACCGCATAGGGGAATCGTGCAGCGATCAGTCGATGATATCCAAAGACCTTTCGGTGTACGCCGGCAAAAAGAACAGGGAATCGATCTCCGAAAAAATACTGTCCATCAAGTATGCGCCCAATCCTTCTCCCAGCGCCTCGTAGAATCTGCACCCTAGGTCAAGATCAGCTAAGGCCGAATCAAGAATCCGGATTTTCATTTGGTCCGGCTTCTTAGTTCTTTCTTAGCTTCTTCCCAATCATGGATCTGGTCTTTCCCGGCACGCACCCTTTCTTCCGTCTCTCGGAGAATTTCCGCATGCCAGTCGGGCGACTCGATAGCCCCCTCATCCCGCGCCAAATCCTCCCAAAGCGCGTGCATCGTTTTGAGCTTGTCCTCGCGTGACATCTGTCGCAGGTCGAGGTTCATAGTGGAAACATAACTGACTGCGCGGCAGGTGCAAGGCCTGTTGTGGCGCCATTGCGGCGAACGCTACGGGTCAGTGACGCCGGGCTCGGGGCATCCTATTTGAAAAACACGCGCAGTCCCTACGTTCACTGCACCCGTTTGGTTGGGCAATTCATAGTCACGGCCGACTAGTAGATGCTCCCGTAATGTAAAAGAGAGCGATGATGAGAACCACAACAGAGATATACGAAAACCAGAACACCTGCGCGAGGCTTGGCGCCGACCGGGCCGCACTGCTCTGGCTCGCCTCGCGAGGAGAACGCCGTTTTCTGACAGCCCAAGTAATGAGGGTGGCGACAGTTCCGAGTAACGGCGCCCACAAGAGGCATGCGAATAGGAGAACAATCTCAATTCCAATCATCGGTTTTCCTCTCCCAAACTGTTAGGCCTGCGACGAACCTATAACTATAGCCGCCCAACGTCCCGGCTCACCGACGCCGGGCCGATGGTGTCCGAATGTCAACTGAGACGCGATCCCAGCGTTCGGTGCAGCCGGATTGTTGGACCATTTGTTCATTTCCTCTTTCGTTCGTGAAGGAGCACTTCACTTCCGTCCGGATCTCGTAAACTCAGGAACCGGCAGACCGGTGTCTCGGTGATCTTCCGTGCTGGTTGGACACAAAGGGCCGAGAGGCGCCGCATTTCCGCGTCAAGATCATCAACCTCAAAGGAAGCCAGGGCGCCTCGAACTGGCACAGGATGCTCATCGTCTGCGGTCGTGATCGCAAACGTCGTATCGCCGAGGTCGTACTCGAACCACTCTCCACCGAACTCGTGCGTCAACCGTAGTCCCAGTGTGCCCTCATAAAACTTGCGAGCAGCAACGACGTCACAAACAGGATAGACGATAAACGCCAGCGACGTGATCATGGTTATGAGGTCCCACACAAAAGGTGAGCGACCGCGGCGGTGAATGCGCTCAATTCTTCGGAATCAATGCTAATATTCATCTACTACTCTGAAACTGGAGGGCTCGCCGCGGTTCTGCTCCACCGACTGTTCGACAATCTGACCACCGAATGTCCTCGAATCTCCCCATCCGTGCAATCCGTGAAATCCGTGGTGTAAATCTCTTCTCGGTTAAACCACAGATGGCACGGATGTCTCCAGTAACCGGTAAAGCTGAGAGGCCGCGCCCCCTGAACAAAAGGCCACGAAGAAAACGAAGAGCTGCATCCGCCCTCATTTCCTTCGTTTACTTCGCGGGCTCCTCGTCATTCGGTCGAGCGCCTCGTTAGACCGACGATTCATTTTTGGAACGATACTCCTTCCATCGGTCAGTCTGGTACCCAAACATCGCATACTTGCCCTTGCCCTTGCGCGCCAACTCCAAAATCTCCTCGACCGAGAGGTCGAGTTTCAAACCAACGTAGGCTGCAAGCAGAATCAGTCGTTGAGCAATCGCTTCAAGATTAACCTCGTCGCCGCTGCTCTGAAGTTGACTCATCATCAGACGATCCAGCACATGCCAAAAGCGAGGGTACTCCCGGTCAATGGCTGGGTCGTAACGGCTAGCCTTGAACGTCGTGACCCAATGCTCGCACTTCTTTAGCAGCTCGGTCTGCGACTTAAACTCGAGCGCGGGATGTCGGAAAAGCTTCGACTTCGTGATACGTCGACGCTTCCCGCCGATACGCGTCAAGAGGTCTTCCTCGATTTGAAACATGAGCCCAATCCCGCCCGTTCGGTGCAGTCGTCTTGTCGGACGGGCGTTTGCGAGGACCGGTCATGAACTCAAGTGTGAGCGGTGCGCCCAAATGAGGTTGGCGCTCCTGTAAACAGGATTCTGGCCGAAGCCGTCCTGACGCCCCGGCACAAAGACCTCAAAGCCGGAACTTGGACCCGGGCTGCTACCGCTCACGTCAGCTACTCTACTCCCAAAAGCCCAGTTGAAAAGGCCGGAACGTGGCCATGCCGTGGCGCCGTCCAACGCCAGAACTGAGCGGCGCGGGCGGCCGGGCGCGTTCGCATTGGCAACTGAGGTGGCCCGCCCGCGTTCGTTCCAGTGATCTTGGACAGATTAATCATCATGGTGAACACTCCGAGCGTAACCTGTAAAACCGCGCTTGGCCGATCACCGCGCTTGTGCGTTCGACCGCAAGAGTCACGAATCCATCACAAGGGATCGAAGTGACCAAATCAAGCACGCCTCTCCAGTTGATAATGTCGCCAACATTACAGCCGTTGACGAAACCCTCCGCTCGAAGCTGTAGCGAGTGAAAGCCAAAAGCAACGGGTCCGAAATCGAGGTTGGTCGTGGATTGGCCAGCGTTCAGTGAGCCTACCAGAGCGACTTCATGGCCATCCAAGACGAAATGCATGTAAATGGCCGAACAGTGACTGCTGCTCGCGGTGAATCGCGCCAGCAGCGTGCTCGTGGTCTGAATAGGCACGTCGAATGTATTGTTGCAAAGCTGCCCCGGCGCTGGGCAGTCAACCGCCGCACTGTATGTGTTTGTAACCAGCGAAGCCTCTGCTTGGGGCAAGCCAAGACCGAGAAATGCTGCCGCTAACAAGGTCATTTCATGGAACTTCATGCTATTCATGTTTCGTCTTTCATCGCCGGGTCGATCTCCACGCGAAAGCGGGCGAACGATTGCCATACTAGACCAAAGGACTTCTGCTTGTATTGGATGTCACGACCGAAATCAACAAGCTCGCGTCCTTTGATTCGAACCCAACCACCGACACCGATGCTCGAGCAGGCTTTGGTCCGCATCTCACTGCGGCTACGTACGCGCCGCCGAGAACAATGAGCGACACGACGAATGCAAACAACCACCGATGGCTACTTCGCAAAAGATGAGCGACCGCGGCGGTGAACGCGCTCAACTCTCTGGAATCAATGTTACTCTTCATCTGTCACTCCGAAAACTGGAGGGCTCGCCGCGGTTCGTCTCCACCGGCTGGTTCGAAAACCCGACTCCCAAACCGCCAATGAACGCTAATAAACGCGAATCAAAACGGGTCAGTGCGCACGACCGAGTTGGGTGAGATCGAAAACGCGTCGCCTCTCTGCTATTTGCGTTTATTGGCGTCAATTCGCGGTTGTGCTTTTCGAACGACAGAACTGAGCGACGCGGGCGGCCCAGCGCGTCCGAATCACGAACTGACGTGGCCCGCCCGCGTTCGCTCCAGTGATTTTGTTCGGTGGCATCATGTGCGGTGACTCATTACGTTGATGACGATTCCGTTCGGGTCAACAACGTGAAATCGCCGAGCGCCCCATGGCTCATCCGTTAGCGGGTAAACAATCTGAAGCCCGCGTGCCACCGCCTTGGCGTGAAGTGCATCAACGTCTGCGACCTCAATGGAGATATGAGGATGTGGTGCGGCAGAATTCGACTCTCCAAGGAGTGTGACTTGTGCGGTCGGATTGCTGGGAGATGCAAACGTCACGACCCAACCCATGTCCATGGCGACATTGAAGCCGAGGAATTCAGTGTAGAACTTCCGGCTCTCGTCGAACCGATCGGACTTAAGGTTCGGAACCACTCTGCGGATGCTCATTCGTGTCCTTTCTTGCTATTGCGATTGGGCTTTTGAGGATGAGCGGGCCATGCCGCCGAACGCTCCGGGTCAGTGACGGCGGGCGACTGGCATAGCATTTGAAACAGGGATGCAGTCCCGCCGTTCACCGCACCCGGCCCGCCACAAACTCGTCAAACGCTCGTCAGGGTACTCCCAGGAAAGTCGCTGCCAATCCCAAAATCGCGAGCAATACCAGACTCTGCAAAGCAAGCCTACGGTCTCGCCGCCAAAATATCACCGCG
>Ga0209514_10009981_pt1 | contig 10319 bp, 8 predicted proteins | sample Subgrocontami58m_FD_187452 | JGI IMG/M metagenome (GOLD analysis project Ga0209514, IMG submission 187452) | Subsurface groundwater microbial communities from S. Glens Falls, New York, USA - GMW37 contaminated, 5.8 m (SPAdes) (version 3) | ecosystem: Environmental > Aquatic > Deep subsurface >...
GGTCCGGTTTGTCTTATCGCAGGTGACGGCTTTGTTGAAGGCCGCTACCCCCGCCGGGGTGTTCTTGTAAGGACCCGTGTAGATGGAGTTTCCGTTTGAGTCCACAGGGATGTCCAGCCACTGAATAGCGTACGCGGGACCGTCGGTGATGATGTCGGTCGCGAATGAACGAGAGGTCCCGTACTTCACGTCGGCACAGGTGATGGCCTTGCCATCTTCGAAGGTTGTCTTGGGGCGGAGAGTGAACTTCCAAGTCTTGGCTGAATTACTTGGAATTCCAGTATTCGTTGCAAGATCAGGAACAAGAAGTGTTCCTGCTGCTCCGGGGACCGGGTTGTATGCCACGAGCGTGCGAGTAACGAAAGAGTTCATGAAGGCTAAATCGCGGCCCGTGTAGATACGGTTCGGGTCTAGGTGGTCCAACTTAGGCGAATGTTCAAGGAAGAACAGCGTGCCGCCAGTCTGTGGCTGCGGGGAGGCCGCAGTGGCGCTGGTGCCAACAGCCGCAGTTACGACACCGGCAACGAGTGCGGTAGCCGCCGCCGTCGCCAACATACGTCGGCGAAACGTGCCCCTCTTGGTAAGGGTGGATGAGCTCATTCATATCTCCTTAAGGGTGAACTATTTCGCGGCCGCGAAACAGTTTCTCGTCGTGGGGTTCTGGCCAAGCCAGAGTTGATCTGGCCTACGACGAAACGTGCTCCACTTAATTTCGAGTGGAAATCTCTGGATGTCACCGCTCGCTCCTTGGGTCCAAGGCATCCCGAAGTGCGTCCCCGACTAGGTTGAACGCTAGAACGACAACGACGAGCGACATTGCGGTCGTGAAGAAGAAGGAGGGCATTGCAGTGACGTAGTTGGTTGAATTGGATAGTAGAAGGCCCCAGGTAAAAGCGGGTGGTTGGACGCCGATTCCAAGGAAGGAGAAGGTCGACTCTATTGCGAGATACCCCGGCAGAGAGAGCGAAACAACCACGATCACCGGTGCCCAGAGGTTGGGGAGCAACTCGTGGAAAATAATTCGCGAGCGACTTGCCCCGAGCGCTTGAGCGGCGGTGACGAACTCTCGTTCGCGCAAACTCAGCACTTGAGAGCGCATCAGACGCGAAAAGTAGGCCCATCCAAAGAACGAGAGAATCAATATTAGAACCATTATGCGGGCGCCGTTGTCCTTAGCAATACCAAGTGATTGGAACCGCTGAACCATCGGTTCGCTTAGTGCAACGATCATGAAGAAGGCTGGGAAGGCAAGGAGGAAATCAGCAGTCCGCATTAGCCAGTAGTCGACTCGCCCGCCAAAATAACCGCCGGTAACGCCAACCAGAAGTCCGATCGCGATCGTCATGAAAGTAGTGACTGCGGCGACCATGAACGAGATTCGAGAGCCATATAGCAACTGGGCCAATAAGTCTCGACCAGTTCCCGGGATCAATCCGAGCGGGTGACTCCAACTCGCACCGCCCCATGTCCCGACAGGGATTGACGATGGATCCAGACGGTCCAGGTTGAGGGTATTCGGGTTGATCCTAAGGATCCGGGAGACGATGGGGGCCAGCGCTGATAAGAGAATGATGGTCAGACTGAAAATGGAGGCAACGACGCCGACCTTATTCCTGCGGAAGCGAGCCCAGGCGATCTGGCGGGGACTCCGGCCCTTGATCTCGGCATTTGGGGTAGCAAAATCCTCGGTCTCTACCTGAGCAACATTGCTCACTGCACTCCCCCTGACCAACTCCGAGCTAAGACACCTGGGCGGTTGACAATAGCCGATTGGTAAGCGTCCGTTAGCCTAGCGGTAAAGTAATACGCGTCCAATGGTTTGCCTAAGTTTTCTCTGTGAATGAAGGAGTGTCATGAAGAATCGTTCTCGCTTGGCTCTGGTAGCGATCGCGACATCAGGTCTGGCTCTGGCTCTGGCCTCTTGTGGGGGTGGCCAAACTAATGGAAAGTCCTCCGCGAATTCCAGCGCACTTGCCACCTCTGCTCCAACAGCCGTGCAAGCGAGCGGCGACTTCGGCTCGGTCGTCACGCTCCCAAGTGGCATTGCCTTCACATTGAATAACCAAGCGGTCTTCACACCAACAAAGTTTTCATCTGGTCAAATTGACGGGCAGAGATTTAATTCCTTTGAAATTACTGTGAAGAACGGAACATCGACACCTCTGGATCTTGGGACTCTGATTCTGACCTCGACGACGGTCGCCGCCGCGGGTTGTGTTGATATCTTCGACGGACAGGTGGGGCTTCAAGGTGCTCCAGCCGACCCCGTTGCGGTTGGCGGAACCACAACCTTCAAGTGGGCGCTCTCTTGCCCCGGCAAGGCTGGCGATCTCCTTACGATCGCCCTGACAACCGATGGCACCACCAATGTTGAAGTCAAGGGCAAGCTGGTCTAGTCCCTACGGCCGAGCGGTGGCTTCGCTCACCTCCAGCGGTGGCTTCGCTCATGATTCTTGAAAGAGCTCCGGGGCAGCCGCCGTGGTTCTCCGCCCAAGACATCGCCTCTCTCGTATCCGTCTCTGGTGCGATCGCCGCCATCGAAGCCGCTCTAAAGAGTGGGCATGATCCCGAGAGCGATCCGGTGCGCAGTGTCGTCGACACTAGACATGGTCAGTTGCTACTCATGCCCGCAGAGCTAGAAAATTCTCTCGGAGTAAAAATTGCCAGTGTTTCACCAAAGAATCCAACGCTGGGGTTGTCCAGAATCCAAGCAATCTATCTCTTGATGGACAGTCAAACGTTGACTCCGCAGGCGTTGATGGATGGGGCCTCACTTACTTTGCTCAGAACCTCTGCGGTGTCGGCTGTAGCCGCCAAGCATCTCTCGCGGAAAGATTCGGCAAATTTGCTTCTATTCGGGTCAGGACCCCAGGCGCGCGCTCATATTGATTCAATGCGTTCTATTCGCCCCTTGGAGACCGTCTCGATAGTTGCGAGGACGCAACCGGCGGCCGAGGCACTTTCCAAGTACGTGATGGGTCTGGGCATGGCAGGCCGAGTCATTCTCTCCGGGGACGAAGCCGGCGTGGTCGCTGCAGTTACGAGTGCCGATCTAATCGTCTGTGCAACCACCAGCTCCACGCCAGTATTTGACGGGCGTTACGTTTCAAATAGTGCCTGCGTCATTGCCGTCGGTTCCCATGAGCCAGATGTGCGTGAGGTTGATGGTGGTCTGGTTGGCCGATCAAGGGTTGTCGTTGAGGATAGATCGACGGCGTTGCGCGAGTGTGGAGACATCGTTATGGCAATTGATGAAGAGTTACTCGATTCGACATCGCTTATTTCTATGGCTGAACTGGTTAACACACCTGCCAAGTTCGCCGATTTGACCGGACCATCACTGTTCAAAAGTTCTGGAATGGCCTGGGAAGATCTCATCATCGCAGAACTCGTCTTTCGCAGCGCTCATCGACAGGCTACCTTTGCTGACGGGTGGTGATTTCGATGGAGCGTGAAGAAATTCAGCAGGGTCATGCGCGTTGGCGATCTCGCTATGAGAGAGCTACGCCAGTCAAGACCGATGCCAAAACCCTTTCCGGGATTGAGCTGGAAGCGATTTATGGACCTGACCAGGATGATTCACGCTTCGAATCTATTGGGTGGCCAGGCGAATTCCCCTTCACTCGCGGTATCCACACGACTGGTTATCGGGGTCGTCCCTGGACGATGCGTCAATTTGCCGGCTTTGGTGACGCCACAGCAACCAATGCACGATATCGCGAGCTCTTGAATGCCGGCGGGGGAGGCTTGAGCGTTGCTTTTGACCTTCCCACCCTGATGGGTCGGGACAGTGACGACCCAATTTCTCTGGGCGAGGTAGGCCACTGTGGTGTCGCGATCGACTCCGTCGCGGATATGGACGAGCTCTTTGCTGGAATTCCGTTGGATCAAGTAACCACATCAATGACGATTAACGGTCCCGCCATACCGATCTTTGTATTTTATGTGGTTGCAGCCGAGAGACAGGGTAGGTTGCCGAGCGCCCTAAACGGGACGCTACAGACAGATATTTTTAAGGAGTACATCGCGCAGAAAGAGTGGCTCTTCGCTCCCGAGCCGCACCTGCGGCTAATCGGTGACTTGATGGAGTGGTGTAGTAAAAATATTCCGAAGTACAAACCCCTTTCGGTATCTGGCTATCACATTCGCGAAGCGGGCTCGACGGCGGCGGAAGAACTTGCCTTTACTCTGGCCGACGGCTTTGGATACGTTGAACTCGGGCTTGCGCGCGGCTTGTCAATTGATACCGTTGCAGATCAGTTGAGTTTCTTTTTCGACGCGCACATTGATTTCTTCGAAGAAATTGCCAAACTTCGTGCCGCGCGTCGGATCTGGGCACGCTGGATGCGCGATGTCTACGGCGCCACGTCTCCGCGTTCACAGCAATTGCGCTTTCACACCCAGACTGCAGGTGTCTCACTCACCGCCGCTCAGCCACAGAACAATGTGGTGCGGACGGCTATCGAGGCGTTAGCGGCTGTGCTAGGCGGTACCCAATCGCTGCATACCAATGCTCTTGACGAAGTGTTGGCCCTGCCTACGGCGCAGGCGGCTCAGTTGGCACTTCGAACGCAGCAAGTCATCCTGGAAGAAACCGGGGTCGCAGATGTTATTGATCCGCTCGGTGGCTCTTGGTTTGTTGAGTCTCTTACTGATCGAATTGATACCGATGTCGAATCTCTTCTTCGGAGCATCAGGAATTTAGGCGATGGGACTTCGATGACAAGCGGAATTCTCCGCGGAATTGAAGATGGCTGGTTTATTTCTAGGATTGCTGAATCTTCTTTCGACCAGAGCCAAGCCGTAGAAAGTGGTGAACGGTCTATTGTGGGTGTTACTCGTCATACGTCATCGCTGGCTGCCCCACTTGAAATTCTTCGCATCTCGGCCGATGTAGAACGCGATCAGGTAGAGAAGTTGAAGGCGCGACGTGCTGCACGGAATGAGGAGGCGGTTAAGGAAGCATTGGACGAGATATCTAGATGCGCAGGAACAACCGAAAACCTTATTCCGCCGCTGCTTGGTGCCGCGCGTGCTGAAGCCTCTCTCGGTGAGATTTGCAACGTGTTACGCAAACGTTGGCCCATGTGGAGGGAACCTTCGCGATTTTAATTAGCGTCTTACGTCGCTCAACTAGAAGCCATAGTCTTTGAAAGTTAGGACCCAGCACGTAGTTGCCGGTGAGGTTTCTACGAATGTCCATATTTGGTGTTCAGCAAGAGGATTGAGGGCTGTAATGGAGATGTCGGATCTTCTAAATTCGAGGATCTAAAACCATCTTGGGAGCGATCATGAATAAGTTCAAGGCTATCCCTCCGGTGCTGATCGCCACTGCGCTTCTTGTAGCGGGTTGTGGTTCTTCCTCGAACTCGGTGGCCAACGGCACAGGTGCCGTCAAGGGTGGCACACTCATTTTTCTCGAGCATTCGCCTAAGTTGGACCACCTAGACCCGAACCGTATCTACACGGGCCGTGACCTAGCCTTCATGAACTCTTTCGTTACTCGCACGCTCGTGGCATACAACCCGGTCCCCGGAGCAGCAGGAACGCTTCTTGTCCCTGATCTTGCGACCAGTACTGGTGTACCGACCAACCAAGCTAAGACTTGGACGTTTACTCTGCGCTCTGACACGAAGTTTGATGATGGCAAGGCCATTACCTGTCAGGATGTGAAGTACGGGACTTCACGTTCATTTGCTACCGACTTGATCACCGATGGCCCGTCGTACTCTATTCAGTGGCTCGATATACCGAAGGATTCAAACGGAAACTCCATCTACACGGGTCCTTACAAGAACACCCCGGCGGGGGTAGCGGCCTTCAACAAAGCCGTCACCTGCGATAAGACAAACCGGACCATCACCTTCAACCTCAACACCTCGGTAGCGGACTTCAACTACTTCGCCACCTATGGCGCGATCTCGCCAGTCCAGAAGGCCAAGGACAACGGGGACCAGTACGATCTCCGCCCACAGGCCACCGGCCCATACAAGATCAAATCGAACACCAAGGAAGCCCTAGTCCTGGTCCGCAACTCGAAGTGGAATAGAGCGAGCGATAAAGTACGCACTCCTTACCCGGATCGCGTTGAACTTCGCTTCGGTATCGACGAGCAGGTCCGCGATCAAATGATGCTGGCCAACTCGATTCCAAGCGCAGTCAACTTCCTGAACCCGCTACCAGTAAACAGAAGCAAATTCTTCGATACGTCAACCGGTGCCGCTCTGCCGTCAATGGCAGGTAGGGCTATCAACTACTCGGACCCGTATGCCCGTTACCTCGCGTTCAACCTAAAGAAGATGCCATGCCTGGAAGTCCGTGAAGCGATGTACTACGCACGTGATGCCAAGGCACTTCTTGATTACGCCGGTGGGCCTGCATTTGCCGGAAGTTATGCAACCGGTGTCATTAGTCCGTTGCTGGCAACTGACTTTGCGCCGACTGGGGTAGCCGGACCTGGAAGCCCAGACTTCCTTCCCTCAGGAAACATTCCAAAGGCCAAAGCACTTCTAGAAATAGCAAAGACCAAGTGCCCAGCCGAGTACACGCACGCGACACAGACCGGCATCGTTATCGACACACGTCAGGGTGCAACCCTTCAGGACACCATCCCGATCAACGTTGCGGCCTATGCGCGTGCTGGGATCAAGGTCTCGTACAACATCATCAAGAGCGGTTACTACTCACAGGTGATGAACCCGACCAAGCAGAACGATCTGAGCGAAGCCGGCTGGGGCGCGGACTGGGCGAATGCCTCGACCGTGATTCCACAGTTGTATATAACGAATGGTGGCTTTGATCTATCGCAGAATGCAGGTGACCCGAACTACGCGGCTTTCGCGGCAAAGGTTGCTACCGCAATGCAGACGACGAACCGTCAGCAGCAAGCCAGGCTCTGGAAGGCGCTTGACAAGCAGGCGATGACCAACTTCTGGGTTCTGCCAACCCTCTTCGGCAAGGCTCAGTTCGTCTGGGGCTCCGGTGTTGGCGGAGGCTTCTTCTGGGTACCACAAGGTGTCCCTGCCTACGGCAAGATGTGGGTCAAGAGCTAACCAGATAGTTAAGTAGAGAACAGGTTTAGATGGGGTGGCTCATAACGAGCCACCCCATCTAAACGAAAAAATCACATCATTAGTGAGATCGTGGGAGTGGGATAGATGACTGGATATGTGGTTCGGCGCCTGATCTTCACGGCGGTGATATTGCTGCTCGCCAGTGCTGCGGTCTACGCCATCTTCGCACTGCTCCCATTCGATCCAGCTGCCCTAACTTGCGGCAAGAACTGCCGGCCCAATCTCATTGAAGCGAACCGGATCCGACTCGGCTACGACAAGCCGGTCTACTTACAGTACTGGTACTTCCTCAAGGGCATCTTCGTGGGGCGTGCCTACGGTATTGGCTCTGCCGCCTTCGTCTGTGCCGCCCCGAGTTTTGGCTACTCATTCCGTCAGAATCAGTGCGTGACCTCGCTCCTGACCCAGGCACTGCCAGTGACCATAAGCCTTGCCGTTGGAGCGCTAATCATCTGGCTCGTAGTCGGAGTTGGTCTTGGCATCATTGCCGCCCGCTTCAAGGGCAGGTGGCCTGACACTCTCAGTTCAGTCTTTGTACTGGTGGGAACATCGCTGCCCACCTTCGTCACCGGTTTAATGCTCTTGGTATACGTCAAGATCAAATGGAGTCTGATTCCTTTCTCACTTCGAGATTACGTCTCCATATTTGAAAGCCCATTCGGTTTCCTTAAAATCTTCATCCTCCCTTGGATCACACTGGCGATTGCCTCCGCCGCGATTTACACACGGCTTACCAGGGCATCCGTCTTGGAGACTCTCGGTGAGGATTACATAAGAACCGCGCGGGCAAAAGGATTGAGCGAGAAGGTAGTCCTGCGCAAACACACGCTTCGTGCAGCCTTGGCACCACTCGCGACCATTGCTGGTCTTGACTTCGCCGCGCTGCTCGGTGGCGCCATCGTCACAGAAACCATCTTCAACCTGCCAGGGCTTGGCCGAATGGCGATCCAGGCGGTCGTTGACTATGACCTGCCTATCGTCGTCGCAACGGTTTTCCTAGCAGCCGGGATCGTCGTGGTCATGAACTTGATTGTCGATTTGCTCTATGCCGTGATCGATCCAAGGGTGCGTGTGGCGTGAGCCATCTTCTCGAAATCAAAAACCTCCAAGTTGCTTTTCCCACGCATGACGGGTTGGTTCGTGCTGTTTCAGAAGTTGGATTCACGCTTGACAGAGGAGAACTCGTCGCAATTGTTGGCGAGTCAGGCTCAGGCAAAACTGTGACGAGCCTGTCGGTAATGAGTCTCCACAATCGTCGCACCGCGCAGATTAGTGGCCAAATCCTCGTGCAGACCCCAGGCGGTATTATCGACGTCGTTACGGCTGAAGAACCGGTGGTTCGGGCGCTTCGTGGCAAAACAGTCGCAATGATCTTCCAAGATCCAATGTCATCGCTGCATCCGTACTACACGATCAGCAACCAACTTGGCGAGGCCTACCTCATACATAACAAGGCCTCAAAGAAAGAAGCGAACGCGCGTGCTATTGAGATGCTCGATTTGGTTGGGATCCCAGAACCGGCAAAGCGCGCCAAGGATTACCCGCACCAGTTCTCCGGCGGTATGCGTCAGCGGGTCATGATTGCAATGGCCCTGATCAACAACCCTGACATTCTGATTGCGGATGAGCCCACTACTGCGCTCGACGTCACCGTCCAAGCACAGATTCTGGAGTTGCTCAGAAAACTACAGAAAGAATTCAGCATGGGCATCCTCCTGATCACTCACGATCTTGGAGTTGTCGCTGGAATTGCTGATCGTGTCAACGTTATGTACGCGGGACGAATCGTAGAATCTGGAGTTGTCGACGAGATCTACTACCGACCGCTGGCTCCTTATACGATGGCGCTGCTCGCTTCCATTCCGAGCATCGCTGCCAAGGGGGCAGGTCAACTCCCTGCGATCCCCGGCCAACCTCCATCGATGATCTCGCAAGCCCCAGGCTGTTCGTTCCAACCAAGATGCGCACTCACCCACCTAGTTCCAAATGGGCTCTGCCTGCGGGTGATGCCGGATTTGACGGAAGACGAACCAGGCCATTTCGCTCGCTGCCATCTTGATTTAGCAACCAGAACGCGCGCAGCAAGTGAAGCTCGTGCCAACCGAATTGCCGGAGGAAGGGCATGAGCGAGCCGATTATCAGTTTCGAAGGTATCAAGAAGTACTTCCCAGTCAAGAAGAAAGGAATCACTCGCGGCGAAGTCGGAACAGTAAAGGCCGTTGACGGAATTGATCTTCAAGTATTCCCCGGTGAAACTGTCGGGCTGGTTGGTGAATCAGGCTGTGGCAAAACCACTGCAGGCCGAACTTTTCTCAAACTCTACGAGCCAACTGAAGGTCGGATCATCTTTGAGGGCAAAGACATCACCAAATTGACTCCTCATCAGATGGTGCCGTACCGATCCAAAATCCAGATGATCTTTCAAGACCCATACTCTTCGCTTAATCCGCGTCACACGATCGGTAAAATCATCGCGGCACCGTTTGAAATACAGAAAATCACTCCACCAGAGGGAGTGAAGACCGCGGTTCAGAACGTCATGGAGCGGGTAGGTCTCAACCCTGAGCATTACAACCGATACCCCCATGAGTTCTCTGGTGGTCAGCGCCAACGAATCGGTATCGCCCGCGCGATTGTTCTTCGCCCCAAGTTCATAGCTGCAGACGAGCCAGTGAGCGCATTAGACGTCTCGATCCAGGCACAGATCATTAATCTATTAGATGATCTCCAGAAGGATTTTGGACTCTCCTACGTCTTCATCGCGCACGACCTATCAGTCGTCCAACATATTTCTCATCGAGTGGCCGTCATGTACCTCGGCAAGATGATGGAATTAGCCCCGACTGATGAGCTTTATGCCAAACCGCGTCATCCTTACACCGTCGCGCTTCTCTCAGCGGTTCCAGTGCCAGATCCACAGATCGAGCATAAACGCGAACGGATCATCCTCGTAGGAGATCTACCCAGCCCGGTCCACCCGCCAGCAGGATGCGTATTTCACACCAGGTGCTGGAAGGCTCAAGACAAATGCAGAGTAGAGGTACCTCCGTTCGTTGAGATATCGCCGAATCACAAGTTGGCCTGTCACTTCCCAGTTGGCTAAGAGTGTGATGGTTCATCGGGCATTGGTGTGCTGATTCTTCTACCACCATGTTGAGTGGTGGCGTCGCTCATGTTGAGTGGTGGCGTCGCTCATGTTGAGTGGTGGCGTCGCTCATGTTGAGTGGTGGCGTCGCTCATGTTGAG
>Ga0209514_10009987_pt1 | contig 10315 bp, 8 predicted proteins | sample Subgrocontami58m_FD_187452 | JGI IMG/M metagenome (GOLD analysis project Ga0209514, IMG submission 187452) | Subsurface groundwater microbial communities from S. Glens Falls, New York, USA - GMW37 contaminated, 5.8 m (SPAdes) (version 3) | ecosystem: Environmental > Aquatic > Deep subsurface >...
GACACGAGAAGGATGTGTTTGCTGCTCAGGAACTGGTAGCCGACCCCGTTGCCCCACAGGTCGAACATGTCGCCGCAGTCCACCGGGACGCCCTGGTACGCGAACGAGCCGGTGCACGAGGCTGCGGCGCCGGCAAAGCCGGCGAGCGTCGCAAGGGCGGTCACGCTCTCGGGCGCGAGAGGATTTCCGGCCGCGTCCTTGTCCGGAAATGTCGAGTACGCGCTGTAATGGTCGGAGAGCTTCTGCAGCATTCGGCTCATGCGCGCGCGCTGGGTCAGGATCTGCTCGTTGAAATGTTCCTTCTCCTCGCGCCGGTACCAGAGGCCCGTGGCCGTTCCGCACCAGCTGGAGGCCGTGTCGTAGCCTCCCGTTCCGCACGCGTTTGCGGCGAGAAATGCGTTCGCGTCGACTCCGCGGGAGGGATCGTTGAGGAAGAACACCGCACGCCGGTATTGCCAGACGCCGTCCGTCAGCGCCGGACTCACCGCGTACCCCTGCCAGGGATCGCCCAGGGAGCGCGTCTGCTCGTACCCGGAGGCCGCGCCGAATGCCGCGATCGAAACCGGCAATGCGCCATGCTCGGCGTGGTATTGCTCGATCGACTCGGCCATTGCGACCGTGCGCATGTGCTTGTCGCGCGACTGGTACGTCGCCGCCACGCCGAGCAGGTCGGTCGTCACCCCGTGCGCGACGAAGGCGAGCCATACCGCAAGCGCGAAGACGATCAGGGCGTACATGCGCCGCTCGGTGCCTAGATCGGGCGCAGGATCGTGACGGTGCGGGCGCCGGCGGTCGCGGTGCCGTACTGGAGCACGGGCGCGGTCGCGTCGCTCGCAGCGAGCGACGCGAGGCTCGGGTTGTACTTCTGCGCCATCAGCAGGACCAGCGCGTCGGGCACCGCTGCATACTGGACCTGCAGCGCCGACGATCCTCCGCCGGACAGTGTCACGGCATAGCCGGCGACGTTATAGGTACCCGCGGAGGCGCCCGGTTGCGAGACCTCCGCAAGAGCCATCACCTTCGACTGGGCATAGCAGGTCGAATACGTCGCCGCCACGTTGGCGTTTCCGGAAAAGAGCACGTCCGAGACGGTCTTGGTTGCCGCGGGGAGCACGCTCCCGGACACGGCGCTCGAGGTGCCGCAAGCCTGATTGATGAGTGACCAGTTCTGGGCGAGGGTCTGCGAGGTCTTGAGCATCAGCTGCGCGCTCGCCCCGTCCTTGGAGCCGATCAGGTTGGGCGCGATGATCGAGATCAGCACGCCGACAATGGCGACTACGACCACCAGTTCGATCAGTGTGAACCCGCGCCGCGTGCGGCGCATGATGCCGTTGCGAATCTCCATGATTACCTCGCTGTGTGGGTCTTCCGAACAGAAGCGCTGTTCCTCCGCTTGCTTTCGCTTGTGCGTTTAGAAGGTGAGCACGACGTTGTTCCCGGGCACGGCAGCGTCCGGCGCCGCGCCCGCCGTCACGTTTGCCAGGATTCGAATGGCACCGTAGTGCGGCGCCGCGTTGGGCGTCTTCGTTCCGGTCGGGTCGTAGTCCCGGCAGTACTGGATGGGGCCGCCCCAGGCCGTCTTGCCGAACTCGTCCTGGCCAAGGCCGGCTGTCGCAAGGACCGCCACGCCGACGCTCGACAGGCTGTACCACCCGTCGCGGCACCCCTGGTTTGAGTTCGGATTCGCTCCGCCGAGCGTGCCCGCGGCGGCAGCCCCTGCCTGGTTCGGATACCAATTGGTCGCGTCGCCGCCCCCGGCGGTGACCTGGTTCGCCCGCAGGTAGGAGATCAGCGTGTCGCGAATCTTCTCCAGCCGTTGCACCGTGGTCGCAAGCATCTGCTTCTGGATCGGCAGCGAAGACACATAGTGGGCGCGAGCGTCGGGGTCGACCGGAGACCAGCTGCCGTAGTTTCCCGGATTGAGCGCCGCGCTCGCCCCCGGTATCCCGGTTGCAGGCGTCGGGTTGCAGCTCACCGCGCTCTTCGGGCATGTCGTCAGGTAGACGGCGCCGAAATCGTAGCTCAGGGTCACCAGCGGCCCGCTCTGGAAGTACAGGGGAACCTGCTGCGCCAGTCCCTGGACGAGCTGGTACACCCGCACCGCCTGGGAGGCTGTCCCGTCGTCGTTGATCTCGGACGGGTCGATCCCGCTCTGCGTGAGCGCGTTCGCAAGCGCGACGCCCGCACCGGACCCGTCGCTCGGGTTGAAGACCGTGCTCGTGTAGCCGTTGCCGGTGTACGGCGCAGGGAGGCGGCCGGTTTGGGTGGAGTTCGCTGCATAGCCGAGCAGCGCCGCGCCGATCAACTGGTTGTTGAGCTGGTGCTTCTGCACGTACGCCGACCTTTGCGCCGTGAGCAGTGCGGAGAACTCCGGCGCGAGCGCCGCCGAAACGATCCCGATGATCACGATAACGATCAGCAGTTCGGTGAGAGTGAAGCCGTGCGCCCTGACCACGTTCGCCTCTCGTCCCTCACTTGCGCCGGGTGACCGCCACGCGCAGGGCGAAGTAGTACGTCTGTGCGCCGCGGCTCGCCTTCTTCACCCCGAACAGGCCTCCGATCGGACCGTCCTCGCCGGGAAGGCCATTGTCGTTGACCGTCGCGTTGTCCTCCGTCTGGCCGCCGACCACGATGAGGTCCCCGTCGCGCAGCAGGATTTCGCCGGAGAGGTTCTGCCGCGTAATGAGCGGGATGCTGGTATTCACCGTCTGCGCGTTGTTGCCGAAGGTGATCGTCTGCGGGATCGTCCGGGTCCCGGACTGAATCGACTGGCTCAGGGTCAGCTGCGCTCGAATCAGCCCGGTTGCGAGGTCGATGCGCGGATTGATCCGCAATTCCGTGCCCAGCTCGACCGGCACAAGCGTGTTCTGCGTGGCAGTCGCCGCCGACCCCGTCCCGCCGGCCGCGGCCTGCTGGCTCACCGTGTTGTAGTAGTCCGTGAACTTCTTGGCGAACACGCCCGGGACCCCGGAGGTGGTCGTCACGAGCGGGCGCTGGATGACCGAGACCTTGCCTAGCTCCGACAGGAATGCGTTGAAGACCTGCAGTGCATCGGTGGCCGTTTGATAGCGAATGCCCACCAGAGCGCCGCCTACGTTCTGCTGCGCCGCCGACACCGAACCCGGCACCCCGGTCGAAGGCAGCGTGACCGTGACACCGCCCAGCGCGTTGTTGCTGATGATCGCGCCATACCGGCCGCTCGCCCACGAGGCGAACGCAGACAGGTCGAATCCCTCCGAATCGCTGCGCGTCGATGTCACCAGCACCAGCTCGCCCAGGAAGGTGATGTCGGTGTTGTACATGTCCTGGATCCACTTGAAATAGGCATCCAGATCGTTCAACACCCAGTGCGGCGCCTGCACCGTCACCGCGCCGGTTGCCGGATTGAGCGAATACGAGCCGATCTGCCTGCGCCAGTGGGATTCGCCCGCGCCCTGTGTGCCGGCGGTGGCGGGCCCGGACATGGACATGGGCAAGGGAGCGGGCACGGGCACCCCACCGGAAATCGGAGGAAGGTTGGATCCCTGCGCAACGCCCGCGGCCATCGCCTTGGGAACCAGGACTGACAATCGGTTGGTGAGCTCGATCGACAGGCTGGTCCAGAAATCGTCCGCCGCGGTCACCGCGGTCCCGCCGACCGCAAGCGGCGCAAGCTGTTGTGGTCCGCCTCCCGGCGCGCCCTGGGTTTGGGACGTGCCGGAGACTGCGGCGCCGGCCGTTCCGGTCTGTCCGTACGCCGCACCCGGAGACGATGTCATCCCGCCCCCGGGAGTCGGGGACGATCCCGGCGCCGCGCCGCTCGGTGTAGGCGGTGCGCCCGATGCGGCCTGGCCGTCGGAGGAGAACGTCGCCTTGCGATAACCGATGTTCACATACCAGGTGCGCTGGCTCATCGGCTTGATCACCACGATCTTGCGCGCGTCGTCGGCCTCGAAATCCAGCCCGACCGATCCGAGCACTGCCTGCAGCGCGGTGTCCGCGTCGGTCGCATTGACCCTGCCTGTGTAGGTGTACGTGCCGAGCGGCAGATCGCTGACAAGATTGATGCCCTGGCCGGAGAGCTTTTCGATCACGGCCCAGAGCGAGACGGGGTTGCGCACATCCAACTCGACGCGCAGCTTCCTGAGCCATTCGCTGCGGGTTTGAGGCACGGCAGGGGCCACGGGCAGCAACGCGCCCTTCACCTCGGCGACGCGAGCAGGCGGCGCGATGCGCACCGGCGGATCCATGCCGCGCTTCCCGGCTTCCTGCTCCCGCTCCACCTCCTTGCGGATCTGGGTGTTCACGGTGGAACAACCGGCCAGCGCAACGGCGACGGCAACGAAGAGCAACCGCTTGGTTCTGTCCGTCATCGTCCCGCCGCGTCGCGCGTCACATAGAGCAAAGGAGGCGCGTTATCCGGCCGCAGCTCGGCGCGGATGCGTACGCTTTGGGGCAGGGCATTGAAGAGTCCGGCCACTGCAGCCTTGAAGTCGCCGTGGAATACCGAGCCCGCGCGCATCTCCAGATCGCCCTCGTAGTCCCACACCAGCGTCCAGCCGGCATCGGCGGTCCACTTCCCTAGCGTTTCGCGCAGGTTGAGTCCGGCCTTTGCCTCCCAGCCTCCCTCCCTGGCGCCTGCGCCGGCGCTCGGACCGGCTTGCCGGGTGAGATAGATGGGCTTGCTTCCGAGAAATGCGCCCGCGGCGTAATAGACCATGGGCGCAGGCGCGCCCGGCACCACCTCGGCCTGCTTGGCGGGCGAGGGCGTTGGGGTCCTGTCGAGGCGGATGTTCGCCTTGACCGGCGCCTTGGACGCGCAACCCGCCGCCGCGACCATCACCAGCGCGATACAGAAGGCGCGCCTCATTTCGACGGCCCTTGCGCGGCGAGCACGCGCAGCACCTTGTTGGCACGGTAGAACGTAACCTGAAGCGGAACGTCCGCGTTCTCGAGCGCGGTCGCGACCGAGCCCACCGCCTCATCGAAAGACCCCTGGAAGCTCGCCCGCACGTCGATGGGATAGTCCACCGGCGCGTCCCAGGACAGCTGCCATCCCGCCGCGCCGGCCCAGCGAGCGAACGCGTTGCGCAGCGTGCCGTCGGAAGGAGAGATTTCCCATACCGGTTTCGATGCGACCGCGTGAGTCGGCTTCGGCTCGCCCTGCGACCGGAGCGTCCTCCCCAGAATCTCCGCTGCCGCCTCCCTGGAGATCGTGCCCTCGTTGAGCAACGCGATCGTCGCCGACGCCAGAGGCAGGAGATTCGCGGGAAGCAGGCTCTGTGAGGTTGGGGCCAACGACACGCGCTTGCCCTCCGTTTCCCCCCCAGGATCCCGCGCTGGCCGCGCGACCAGCGACACTTCGGAGAGATAGACGTCCTTGGACCCCGATGCGCGCGCGGCCTGTCCTTCGGCCAGCCGGATCTTCTGGACCGGCACACCGCGCCCCGTCAGAAAGCTGCGCAATGTCATGGCGCGGTCCGTGCCGAGATCGAGATTGTTCGGGTCGCCGCGGCCGGTGATCATCACGACTTCCGCCGACCCGGCGGACTGCGCGATCTTCGCCATCGTCCTGTTGCCGCGCGGTCCCAGGGCGGTCTTGCCCCGATGGAACGGCACAGTGATCGTCTCTTTCGCCTCGGCCGTCTGCACGACCCGATCCTCGCTGCGGCGCGCGCCCAGTTGGGCGACAATGCTCTGAACCATCGCAAGCTGGCGCTCCGCGTCGCCCGCCGGCGCAGGCGCGACCCGCGGAGCGGGCGTATCTGCCGCGCCCCGCGCCGTGGGAAGCACCGGCTCGTTGCGACGCCCGCCCACATAGTCGACGCTCGCGATCGCTGTGCCAGAACGAAGCGAGAACCGCTGACCCAAACCGCTCACGACGAAGTAGGGCGAGCGCGCGGCAACCTGCGCAAGTTCCTGCCGGCCCTTGTTGAAGAGAAAGATGGCCGGTGCGTTCTCCGCGGCCTTGAACTGAAAAAAAGTCTGCGCTCCATCGTCGAAGACCTGGATGGGCGTGACCCTGGAGTCCCCGGCGATCGCGTAGCTGAAGTCGTACCCGTTCAATCCGCCCTCCGCGGCGTGGCTCAGCGAAGCTGAGATGGCAAAGCCGGCAAACAGGACGGCGGACTTCAAGTCGAGGTTCATGTTCTGTGAATTCAGTTTCGCTGATGGCAATTCTTCCAGCGGGAAGCGAAAAAATCGCGAGGGAAAAACCGCCCGGCCGAGCGTTATTACCCGCCCTCCCTTTGCGATACGGAGGTCACCTGCGGCGGGAGTGTCATGTCCTTGTTCACCAGCACGTTGAACTTGTAGCCCGAGTTGATCCGGATGGTCGGCGGGATGTAGGCATTTCTCTGCTGGATGTTTCTCACGGTCTCGACGAGGATCTGCCCGGCGGCGCTGCTCACCGCCGTCCCGCCGCTGTTGACCACGGTCACCGTCGAGGCGCTATCCTTGTTGCTGATCAGCGCAGCCAGTCCAGCCACCAGGAAATTCGCGCCGAACTGTTTCCAGAAGTGCGAGTCCACCTCGTCCTGGAACCCGCTCCGGCCGATCGCGTCGGCAGCGGCCATGGCGCCGAGGTCCACCGACGCGCCGGAAGGAAAGATGATGCGTCTGAACGCAGCCATGACCCGCTCCTGGCCAGGACGCACGTCATTGTTGTAGTTGCCCACCAGGCGCGAGCCTTTCGGAATGAGCAGCGTCGCGCCGCGAATGCCGTCGTAGACATCCAGCGTCACCTGGGCGGTGAGCATCCCCGGGAGATCGGAATTGACCTCGCTGAGCAACACCGCGGGGATGATGGTTCCCTGGAATACGGTGTAGGGCGACGCGGCACGCGTGGCCGACAGCGTCGGGGGCGGCTTCGCCTGGTCCTGCTCGCTCAGCCAGGAGCGATCGTGGTCGACCCTGGATTGCGGTCTTTGCTGCTGCGTCGCCGCGAAGGCCGCTGCGATCTTCGCCGGGTCCTGGGCTTGTCCGGCAAATCGTTGGGTGGCCTGCGCGATGGCGGCGTTGTAGTTCGCCATCAAGTCCTGCGGCCCGGTCGGAAGCGATCCCCGCAGGCCGTCGCCCTCGGCGGTGAGCACGAGGATCGCGCTCGACTTGATGCGCGTCGCCTGCGCCTCGGCATCCCTGATCCGCTGCTGCCGGTCCAATTCGGCAGGATCGCGCAACTGGCTCCCCGGCATGAATGCCGGCAGCGGCAGGAGCGCCCCTTGCGGGCCGGCTGCGGGCTGAGATTGCCCCGCTCTCCCCGCCGCGTCCCGCTGCCCGGGCGGGATTGTCCGATCACGGCCCGCCGGATTCTTGAGTTCGTCCACCGTCCTCCCGGTGGACTCGGCGGCGTTCTTCGTTTGCGCCTCGATCTCGGCCTGGATGGGCTGCAGGCTGGGTGGTCCGCTCACCGCCTCCTTCGCCTCGGCTTCCTTCCTTTCCTTGCGCGCGTCGGTCTGTTGGGCCTGATCCCTCGTGGCCTTCCAGATGATCGCCGGCGCGGCGAGCGCCGCAAAGCCGAGCACCAGGTACAGGTGCAGCTTGCGCTTGACCTTGCCGGGGATCGGCTCCTGCGCTGCCGGCGCGGCGTAGTCCTCGACGCGGGATTCCTCGCTCACCGCCGGCCTCTCACCTGAACCAGCTGGTGCGTTCCTCGCCGCGGGCGATGCGGACTTCGGCCGTGCCGAGCTTGAGCATCGCGGAGGGCACGAGCCTCTGCACTACCAGGTATTCGCCCTTGACCACGTAATTGGCAAGTTCCGCGCCCTGCTCCGAGGTGACGAACAGGGCGGGAAGCTCCTGGACGTCCGCGCCGACCCGAATCCATGTGAACCTGCCGTCGTCGAACACCAGCTTCGGCTTGAATGCGGCGTCGCCCGTCACCGTGTAGTTGAAATTGAGCTTTTCCACCGACACGCCCTGCGAGACGGAAATCTCGTCGAGGCGCCTGTGCTCGCGTTCGTCCGCATCGCGGCGCTTCTCCTCCTGCACCGCCTGCCACATCATCTCGTCCGGGTAGTTCCAGCGCACCTGCTGGTACCACTTGCCGTTCTCCGGGCTCGCACGCAGCGTGAGCTGATAGGTGCGCCTGTCGGTCACGAGCGTCGCCGAAGTGAAGATGTCCGGGCGCAGCGGCTTCAGGAAGACGTGGCCCGGCGTCTTGCTCGTCATCCACTGGGTCGAATCCCCGATCGCGAGCGCGACGAGCTTCTCCTCGGGCGAATACTGAATGTCGGTGACCGCCCCCGGGCGCGAGAGGACGGTGTAGCTGTCGTTCGGATCGAAGCTGAACTGCACCAGCCGCGTATCCCCGGGCATCGGCATCGCCTGCTGCTCGGCCCGCGATGCTCCACTTGCGCCGAGCACGATGGCGGCGAGCAGGATCGCGCCCCGCAGCGTCGCGCAGCCGCGCATCAGGCGAGTTCCTCCTGGACGGCGAAGTGCGTCACGTACAGGCCGACCGGGTTCTTGTAGATCTCGGCCTCGGTCGTCGGCGGAACGACCGTGTAGTGCACGGTGAGCAGGTAGCGCTTCCGGGTCGGGGATTGGTTCAGCGAGCGCATTTCGGTCGAGACGCGCACCAGGGCCACGCCGGCGTCCAGGAAGCTGACCGTGTTGATGCTGACCACGCGGGTGAGCGAAGCGTCCTTCCTCACCGCCTCGATCGGCTTCTCGAACCTCACCCAGTCGGCGAGCTCCTGGATGGCCTTGCCGCGCGCCAGGCTGGAGGCGTCGATCAGGTTGCGCTCGGTGAGGAACGGGTCGAGGGTCATCAACTTGCTGACCCACTGCGCGAGGAAGTAGCGCCGCTCCGGTTCGCCGGGCTGGTAGTTCTGCGCCGCGCCGCTGACCGGTACCGCGGAGCCGTTGTCGGCGACCTTGATGATGTAGGGAACGACGGTCTTGAGCGGCGTGATCGAGGCGAGCGCGAAGCCGAGCGCCGCAATCGCGCAGGTGAGCACCACCGTGAGCACGTAGGCCCGGTTCTTGTCGACCACGGCGGACCCGTAGCGCTCGAACCACTCGATGCGCGCCCGCTCGAAGGCCGTGATGGGCGCGCTCGGAGGGACACCGGCGTAGGTTTCCTTCTTCCAAGGAAGTCGCATGCCCTGCCTGCCTGTGGATGCCGAGACCGTCGAGTGGAATATCGCGCTCGACAGCCGGCATTTCAGCAGAGGCCGCTTGCGAAATCGCCCGGGAAAAACTCGCGGCGAGGGCGTTATTCGACGGGTTGGAAGTTCGAAAGATGAACCGGCGGCTGTCTGCCGCCCCACTTGCCGGAACCCGTCCCGATCACCAGGTATGTGTCGCGCTCGCGACCCGACCGCTCAGCACCGCGGTGACTGAAAACGTGTCCACCACCCCGGACGCGCCGGCGGGGACGGAGAACGACACGCCGCCGGCCGAGTTTGTCAGCTTGCTTTCGCTCTGGAAATAGCCGTCCGTTCCGCTCAAGGTGAATTGCACGGTCACGCCGGCGATCGCCGGGGTGATCACCGCGGACGCCGTTCCTCCCGTGGAGGTGAACGCGATGCCGGTGACGCTGGCCGCTCCGCTCGAGTCGGTCGTGCTTGCTTCCTTGATGGCCTCCGCCTTGGCGACCGCCTCCGACGCCACGAGGCTGTGCAACGCGTTGGACTTCACGGCCAGCAACACGGCCGACTTGGCCTGCTCCTCGGTGACGCCCGTCTGGCTCATGACCTGCGCTGTCGTCGTCTTGATGTAGGTCGCCATGGAGGTCGCCTCGCTCAGCACCAGCGCTCCGCCGGGATTCGCGTTCTGGGCGAGGATGTTCGCGAGCTTCGCCTGGTCGACCTTGAGACCGGGCGTCGCCGCGAGGACCTGCTCCGTGACCGCGGCGATCCGCGGCGAGGAGAACGAGGTCCCGTAGTTCACCAGGTTTCCATTGGAATCGAGGATGACGCCGGTGATCCTCACGACCGAGAGATCGTTGGCGGTGTTCGAATACTCTCCGTTGGGCCGCGCGCCGGTGACCGGAACGGTGTCGGCGCCCGCCGCCTCGGCGAACTGGACGTTCTTGTCGAGGATCGCGTCGAACGTCGCGTTCGCGCGCAGATTGGCGACGTCGCTGCTCAGGTTCGAGCCGCCGTTTCCCAGGATGGTGGTCAGCATCAGGTTGTCCCGGACGTCGGCGGGCAAGCCCCCGATCGTATTGAGCACCGTCGAGGCGAACCCCCGCCAGTTCTCGTGGCGCTGGTCCTCGCTTGCCTGAGTGTCCCCGCAGCCGGTGCCCCAGTTGCAGGTGTTTCCCCCGCCGCTGATCGACATGTTGATCAGAATCGGCTCGTTCGGCGTGAATATGGTTCTCCCGGTCGCC
>Ga0209514_10009991_pt1 | contig 10308 bp, 8 predicted proteins | sample Subgrocontami58m_FD_187452 | JGI IMG/M metagenome (GOLD analysis project Ga0209514, IMG submission 187452) | Subsurface groundwater microbial communities from S. Glens Falls, New York, USA - GMW37 contaminated, 5.8 m (SPAdes) (version 3) | ecosystem: Environmental > Aquatic > Deep subsurface >...
TCGCAACCGACGATGGCCCGCTCTATCCTATGGTCCGTGACGATGCGGCGAACATGGTGGAGACCACCAGCCGGAAGGAGAAGGTGTTCCTGCGCGTCACCGCCGTCATGGACCGCGCGCCTTTCCTGGGGCCACATATGGACACACGGCGTCACAACCCGGACGCCCAACCCCTGCGCGCCCTGGTGAACAGCCTCCTGGACCCCTCCCGCCGTACCGACTTGGCGGACCTCCACATCCGCTACACGCCGCGCGAGGGCTTTGGCCAGGCGAACGCCTTCTTCCTGGACTTTTCCGCCACGTGGAACGCGGTCATTGGCGGGGTGCAGAGCATTCTGAAGGAGCGGGAGGACGCGCCCGCCATCCAGGCGGTGCCCATCACCGCCCAGGGGCTCGTGGAGCGCACACTGGCCCGCCTGCGCGGCGTCACCCGCCTGGTCCTGGACTCCACGACCGGCGACCCCCGCGCGGAGATCTTCGAACCCTATTTGGCAACCGTCCTCCGCGACCTCTCCTTCCAGTTCCAGCAGGGCCTGGGCTGCGGTGCGGGCCTGACCGTGGTGGCGGAGATACGAAAGTCGGAGCGGAAGCGCTGAGAGAGCCTGGGAGGTGTCTCCGGTGAACATGGAGTTTGCCTTTCGTCCGGCCACGGCGGAGGACGCCGTTTTCCTCTACGAGCTGAACCGGACCACGCTGCGGGGCTACGTGGAGAAGACGTGGGGGCCGTGGGATGAGGAGTGGCAGCGGGACCGCTTCTTGAAGATGTTCCGGCCGGAAGACGTGCGGATCATCGTGGTGAGCGGGCGAGACGCGGGACAGCTCATCACGCACAGGCGCGGCACGGAGCTGGAGATAGGCCTCATCGAGATCGTCCCGGAGCTCCAGGGACGGGGGTTGGGGACGCGCATCCTGCGAGACCTCCTGGCGGAAGCCGCTGGGGAGGGCCTTAGGGTGACGCTTCAAGTCCTCAAGGCGAACCCCTCCAAGCGCCTCTACGAGCGCCTGGGGTTCACTGTCACCGGCGAGACGGCCACGCACTACCAGATGTCCACCAAGCCGTGGGTGATCGGGCGGGCGTGAGGGTTCTGTTTGCCAAGCGTTGTTTCGCACGACGGACGATTAGGCGGTACCAACGAAAGCGATAATTTCTAGGATGGAAGTCAAGTGGATCACCTAGACGAGACAAGCGAATGGTTCATTCGATCAGCAACCGAGGCAGACTTCACGTTTGTCTGTGAAATGCTGTTTGTGGCGGCGTTCTGGCGACCCAATGAGACTCCTCCGTGGACCTTCGAGGCGGCGATGCTTCAACCCGAAATCAACTGCTACGTCGAAGGTTGGGGCCGTCAGGGTGACACGGGATTCATCGCCGTGGACAGGCAGCTTCACCCTATTGGAGCCGCTTGGTTGCGCCTCTTTCGGCGCACCGCACCTGGCTATGGCTTCGTGGACGCCTCTATTCCAGAGGTGACGATTGCCGTGAAACCGAATTGGCGCGGAAAGGGAGTCGGTAGCACACTTCTCGACAACCTGATGGAGGCCGCATTTCGACTGGGTTTTACAGATGTGAGCCTAAGCGTCAGTGAAGACAATCCTGCTGTACGACTTTACGAACGTAAAGGGTTTCGTCGGCTGGAGCAGGTAGGGGGATCATGGACGATGCTGGCGAGACTTGGCCCACCGCCGGTGGCCTAGAAACGAAAAGGGCACTTACATATTTGGCCGTTCTGTTTGCTTCTCCTTGGTTCGCACCAGGGACTTATCATACGGAGTCAATGGCAAGCAGACAGTTCCGGGCATAGTGTTTCTTTGACACCCCACCCCTCCGTTGCTACAGTAGCCGAGGAGTTTTGCCTACATTGCCATCTTGGAGGCCCGTTCGCATGGTGCACCACGCCCGCTATGAGGAGGAGGTCCACGTCAAGACCATCGTGGTGGGGCCGTACGAGAACAACTGCTACATCCTGATGGACCCCAAGACCGGCGAGAGCGCCATCATCGACGCTCCGGCGGAGCCGGAGAAGGTTCTGGCGGCGGCCAGGGATACCAAGGTGCGGTACATCTTCATCACGCACAACCACGGGGACCACACGGGCGCCCTTGTTGCCGTTGCGGAGGCCACGGGGGCGAAAGTTGCCGCCCACCGGGATGACGCGGCCAAGCTGCCCCGCAAGCCGGACTTCCAGCTGAGCCACGAGGACCGGCTATACGTGGGCAAGGTGCCGGTGCAGGTGTTGCACACGCCTGGCCATACGCCGGGGAGCGTGTGCCTTGTCACCGGGGGCCATGTGTTCACCGGGGACACGCTGTTCCCTGGCGGTCCGGGCCGCTCCGCAAACCCGGAGGCGCTGAGGCAGGAGATCGACAGCATCCGCTCCAGGCTGTTGGTGCTGGACCCCGCCACGCATGTGTATCCCGGCCACGGTGTGGGTACCACCATCCGCGCCGCGCGCGAGGAGTATGCCTCCTTCGCCTCCCGCAAGCACCTCGCTGATTTGCATGGCGACGTTTTGTGGCTATCCTCGTAGGGTCGTGCGCACCCGGACCTTGCCCACGTCGTCCTCAGTCACGGCAAGGTCACTGACCCCTCGAAGAACGAACTCCGTATCATGACAATAGCCTCCTAGAAGGACACAGACTTGTTTGAAAAGACCGTCCTCTCCAACGGACTCCGCGTAGTCTCTTCCCGCATGCCCACCACTCGCGCCGTCACCGTGTACATCGTCGTAGGCGCGGGGTCCCGCTATGAGCGGGACGAAGAGGGCGGAGCGGCCCACTTCCTGGAGCACATGTTCTTCAAGGGCACGGAGCGCCGGCCCCGCCCGGTGGACATCTCGCTTGAGATGGAGCGCGTGGGCGGGGAGATGAACGCCAGCACGGACCATGAGACCATGGTGCTCTGGGTCAAAGTGGCCCGCCCGCACTTCCGCCTGGCCTTCGACCTCCTGACCGACATGCTCCGCCATGCCCTCCTGGACGAGACGGAGATGGAGAAGGAGCGTCTGGTGGTCCTGGAGGAGCTGGGCATGACGAACGATAACCCAGACGAGAAGGCCATGCTCCTCACCGACGAGGTCCTTTTCCCCGGCCACCCATTGGGGCGCGACGTGGGCGGCACGCCGGACACGGTGCGCGGCCTCTCGCGGCAGATGCTGGCCGCGTACCTCAAGAACCAGTACAGCCCGGTCAACACCGTGGTCAGCGTGGCGGGCGATGTGGAGCACGCGGAGGTGGTGGCCCTGGCGCGAGAGGCGCTGGAGGATTGGGAGACCGTCGTCCCCCGCTCATTCCTGCCCGCTGCGTTCGTCAAGACCGGCCCGGCCATCAACAGCATCAACCGGAGGACGGAGCAGGCCCACCTGTGCATCGGGACGCCCGGCCTCTCGGCGTTGCACCCGGACCGCTACGCCCTGGACCTGCTTGTGACCGCTCTGGGCGAGGGCATGAGCAGCCGCCTGTTCCTTGAGCTGCGGGAGAAGCAGGGCCTGGTGTATGACGTCAACGCCTCCGCGCACCATTTCATGGACACCGGAACCGTGGTCATCTACGCGGGGACGGAGCCCCGCCGCGCCGCCAAGACCGCTCAGGGCGTCCTCACGGAGCTGGCGCGCATCCAGGAGGGCGTCACGCCGGAGGAGCTGCACCGGGCGCGCGAGGTGATGAAGGGCCGCATGATGCTCCGGCTGGAGGACAGCCGGGCGGTGGCCGGATGGATGGGCAACCAGGAACTCCTGCGCGGCGAGATCCTAACTATCGATGACGTGGCGGCCCGCCTGGACGCCGTGACCCAGGACGACCTTGCGCGGGTGGCGCGTGAGGTGTTCCACCCGGAGGGGTTCCGGCTGGGGCTGGTGGGGCCGTTCAGGAGCGACGGACGGTTCCGGAAGATGTTTGGCGTTATTGAGGACTGAGGGGACCGCGGAGTCGACTCTCTTCTCCTGCCTGTACACCATCTTGCCTCTACGCCAGCGTACCCTGGGCGCGCAAGAAAAATAGAGAGGCCCCCGAAAGCGGGGGCCTCTCTCCACTTCAGGGACGGATCTCTTACTTCTTCGGCTTGCTTGGCAGGGTGCCCAGGACCGGGCCGGGGCCTACGGAGATGCCCCTGGAGTTCTCGCTCCACATCTCCAGCTCCACCCAGTTCTTCCCCTTCTCCTGCCACTTGCGGGCCACCTTGCCGCGCACCACCACCGGGTCCCCCACGATGTTGAAGATGCGCATCCGGAACGGCCCCACCTTCTGGATCCAGCCGTCCAGCCCGTAGAACTCGCGGTACACCCGCTCCCACATGGCCTGGATGTACCCGTTGTTGGCGAACATGGCCGGGGCGCCCTGTCCGCGCGCCACTTCGTCGTTGTGATGGATCGCGTTGAAGTCACGGTTGGAGCCTGCCTCGTAGACCAGGCGCTGCAGGGTCTGGTGGAAAGTCACCGGGGTCACCAGGTCGCCCACGTTGACGTCCTCGTAGTAGCGCTGCTTGCTCCAGTCCATGTAGCTCGCCCGCGCCTCGGGGACCTCCCGCTGGCCCGTCGGGGCTTTGGGGCGGTCCGGGTCGGGAGGCAGGTTGGGCTTATAGTCCTTCGGGTGCGGGTTGTACTGGTACACGCCGCTGCGGGAAAGCGCCACAAGCTCGCCCTTCTGGTTCAGCCACTCGTTCTCGAAGATCATGAACGCACCGTGGCCCACGCTCGTCTCGCGGATGGCCACGGAGATCAGCTTCCGCCCGCGCGCCGAGATGCGGTCGCCGATGTACACGGGCAGGAGGGTCTCCGTCTCGCGGTCCGTGGCGAAGGCCGCCGTCGTCTTCGGCATCGGCAGCGGCTTGTCGCCGGAGCTCTCGCCGCGGGAAGCGCGGTAGTTGCGCTCGGACGCTGGCCAGCGCGTGGGGTCGCCTGGTTTCCATAGCGGCTGAGAGGTCAGCGTCTGCACGTAGCTGGCCGGGCAGATGATGCCCTTGTGGCCGTGCTTCTTGGCCACTGCATCGTCGAAGAACAGGGGGAAGTCCATCTCCACCGGCTCGCAGTACCGGCGGATGGCGGACCAGTCCAGTGGCTCGGCCCCCTCGCGGAGCTGCCCGTCGGAGAAGTCCTTTCCGACGGCGTCCTCCAAATCTTTCCACGTGTACTCACGCGTCGTCGTCATGCCCTGCTCCCTTCCTAGCAGTGTTTGGACACCTGTCCCTGGCTAGCCAGGGACAGGTGTCCCTGCACGGGATTCTATTACGGTTGAGTGTTATGCGCCAGGGGCAAGAGGTGGACGAATCGCCCTCTATTGCGAAAGCAAGGAGCGGAGATCCTCTTCCGTGATACCCGCAGTCTTCAGGATTGCTCGTAGAGTTCCGCGCGGTATTTCTCGTTTCCTTGGAACGGTGACGGGCTGCCGATCTGGATGCTGCAGACGCACATGGCTTCCGGATTGCCGCGCCACGTGATAACCAGCCTTATCGAGCGCGCGTATCAGGTCGTCAAACCTGACAAGAGGGGTGGGCACTAGGCCGCTACCACGTCAACATGCTCAATACTGTAGTCCTTCGGTAGTTCCCAGCCCTCTTCCTCGCGCGATGCAAGACAGAGGTTTATTGCGTCTCGTATGTTGTCGAGAGCTTCTTCTCTGGTATCGCCGCAGGAGATACAGCCAGGGATGATAGGTACCTGAGCAGTGAAGACTCCATCCTCGTCCAGGGTCAATATGACAGGGAATCTCATAGCGTTCTCCTTACGCCCGCATCCCTCCACGTGACCAGTCTATCCTAATACGCTTCTGGACGGGGCAGAAAAGGGGCACCGCTATAGTGAGGGTGTTCGTTGTGATTGCCTAACGGTTCTTGCATCAGACATATAAAAGCCGGTTGCTTAGCTCATCAGCAGTGACTCTGTTCAGCAGTCTGGAGATGAGGGCAGCGACTGTGGCTGGTGGACGTCTAACAGCTACGATGATTCCCCAGTGGTGTTTGTATTCGGTCAGATACAGTCGGTGCAGTATTTCGAAATCCTCGTCGACATAGAGTTGTGCGAATATGCGGTCCATTGCTAGCGAGAGCGAGGGTCGAGGAGACTGTCAGGGACCCTGTTCTTCTCCATGAACGCATTGATTTCGGCCTGGTGGTCTCTGTAATAGCTCAGCGCGTCAAGAACTGCTGACAGTGTGAGGTGCGGCAGATGATGAGGAATCTCCTCAGGCGCAATTCCCAGACGCCGCATCTCGACCACGGCCCGGACTGGAGTCCGCGTACCTTTGAGGATCGGCTCCCCGCTGAGGATGTTTTCGTCTTTGACGACGTATATGTGTTCCGTCTGGGTCGCCATGAAGCGGCCTCCTTGCGCCTGCCGTCACTGCATGGAAACAGTGTACCTCAACCTTAGATGTGGCCGAATGTTAGGGAGGCCCCGGTGTATACCGGGGCCTCCCGCGTTTCCCATCCTTCTGTGCGAGGAAGGGTCTCGCCTAGTACTCCATCGGCATGTGGCCGCCGCCGGGGGCGCCGGCGGGGTTCTTCTCCGGGATGTCCGTGACCAGGGTTTCCGTGGTCAGGATCATGGCCGCGATGGACGTGGCGTTCTCGATCTCGGCGCGGATCACCTTCGCGGGGTCGATGATGCCCGCCTGGATCATGTCCACGTACTTGTCGTTCAGCACGTCATAGCCGCTGCCCTTGGGCATCCGGCGGACGGCGTCAATGACCACGGAGCCTTCCTTGCCGGCGTTGATGGCCAGCTGGCGCAGGGGCTCTTCCATAGCGCGGCGCAGGATGGCCACGCCCACTGCCTGCTCGGGGTCCAGCTTCAGCTTGTCCAAGGCCGGGATGGCCGTGAGCAGCGCCACGCCGCCGCCCGGCACGATGCCTTCTTCCACAGCGGCGCGCGTCGCGGACAGGGCGTCCTCCACGCGGTGCTTCTTCTCCTTCAGCTCCACCTCGGTCGCGGCGCCCACCTTGATGACCGCCACGCCGCCGGCCAGCTTGCCCACGCGCTCCTGGAGCTTCTCACGGTCGTAGTCGGAGGTGGTCTCCTCGATCTGCGCCTTGAGCTGGGCGATGCGGGCCTGGATGTCCTTGTCGCTGCCCGCGCCTTCCACCAGGGTCGTGTTATCCTTCGTCGCGGTCACGCGGCGCGCCCGGCCCAGGTCCTCAACGGAGGCCGTGTCCAGCTTCTTGCCGGTCTCCTCGCTGATGACCCGCCCGCCGGTGAGGATGGCGATGTCTTGCAGCATCTCCTTGCGGCGGTCGCCGAAGCCGGGGGCCTTCACCGCAATCACGTTGACGGTGCCGCGCAGCTTGTTGACCACGAGGGTGGCCAGGGCCTCGCCCTCGACCTCCTCGGCGATGATGACGATGTTCTTGGTGATCTGGAGCGCCTTCTCCAGGACGGGCAGCACGTCGTTGACGGCGGAGATCTTCTTGTCCGTGATGAGGATGAGCGGGTCCTCGATGGACGCCTCCATCCGCTGGGCATCCGTCACGAAGTATGCGGAGATATACCCGCGGTCGAACTGCATGCCCTCCACGTAGTCCACTTCATAGACGATGCTCTTGGACTCTTCGACGGTGATGACGCCGTCCTTACCGACCTTCTCCATCACGTCCGCAATCATCTGGCCGATCTCGGGGTCAGACGCGGAGATGGCGGCCACCTGGGCGATCTGCTCGCGTCCGCTCACGGGCGTGGCCATCTTCCGGATCTCCTCGATGACGACCTTCCGGGCCTCTTCCAGGCCGCGCTTCAGGATCATGGGGTTGGTGCCCGCCACGATGTTGCGCATACCCTCGTGGACCAGGATCTGGGCGAGGACGCTGGCGGAGGTGGTGCCGTCGCCGGCGCTGTCATTCGTCTTGGACGCGGCTTCCTTGATGAGCTGCGCGCCCATGTTCTCGAACGGGTCCTCCAGGTCGATGTCCTTGGCGATGGTCACGCCGTCGTTGATGACGGTGGGGGGACCGAACTTCTTGTCCAATACGACGTTCCGGCCGCGGGGGCCGAGCGTTACTTTGACCGCGTTGACCACGGCGTCCGTGCCGGCCATCAGTGCGCGGCGGGCTTCGTCACCGTACTTGATCTGCTTAGCCATGAATTCCTCCTAATTACCCCTACTTCTTGTTGCTGGATGTGCTCGCGGAACCCTTGTTCGCGCTGGTGCTTTTGGTCGTGCGTTCGCGGATGATCGCCTTGATGGCGTCCTCAGGCAAGAGCAAGAAGTCCTCGTCGCTGCCGACATTGCCCTTGATCTTCGTGCCCATATACTCGGTGAACAGGACCAGGTCTCCGACCTTCACTTCCAGGGGCTGGCGCTTGCCATCCTCCAGTACCTTGCCCGGTCCGACAGCGATGACCTTGCCCTCCTGTGAGCGCTCCTTGGCGCTGTCAGGGACAATCAGGCCACCTCGGGTGACCTGCTCCTGTTGGGTCGTCTGCTGTACCAGCACATTATTGCCCAGGGGCTGATACGTTCGTGCCACGGTGAACCCTCCTTCATGACGCTTGTTAGCAGTCGTGCCTTCTGATTGCTAATCCGCAAGCAATGATAGCGACAGAGGCGGTTCCTTGCAATACCCCCCAGGCCCGCTCGCTAGAGGAGGGTTCAGGAGACCGAAGCCTCAGCGGACAATCGGGGTCGCTCGCCCTGAGGCCCCCAAGGACGATGAGCGCTAGACCGCCTTCTTACTTGTCCCCCGCTCACGTTTCTCCTAATCGCAGCACCCGCACCGCGTTCTCCCACGTAGCCCGCACGGCCTCCTCCACAGTGATGCCTTTGAGCTCTGCCAGCTTGGCCGCCACCAGCGCAGCGTCCCTGGGTTCCGTCCACTGCTTTCGCCTCCTCTTGAACGGCTGCGGGTAGGCGTCCGTCTCCAGCACCAGTCGGTCCAGCGGCGCCCACCGCACCACCTCTTGTAGCTCCGGCACCCGCAGCAGAAGCTTGGATAGCGAGAGGTAGATACCGTGGTCCAGGCAGGCGCGGGCGTACTCCTCCGTCCCCTGGAAATAATGGCACACGACGCCCGCTTCCTCCGCCCGTTCCTCCCGCAGGATGCGCAGGGGCTCGAAACCGGCCTCCCGGTTGTGGAAGATGACCGGCTTGCCCACCGTCCGCGCCAGACGGATGTGTCGTCGGAAGGAGTCCTCTTGCCAGCGGTGGTCCGGTCCCGACTTGTCGGGATTGTCCAGCCCCGTCTCGCTGATGGCCACGACACGCGGGTCGCGCGCCATCTCCTCCAGCGCGGCGTAGTCCGTCTGGGAGAGCGGCTCCTTCATGTCCATCGGGTGCAGGCCGACGCAGGCGAGCACGTTGGGGTAGGTGTGCGCCATCTCCACGCAAGTCCGGGACGACTCTACGGTGACTCCCGCCGTCAGCACCAGCCGGACGCCCGCCTGGGCGGCGCGTTGGAGCATGGCGGGCACTTCTGTGGGGTCGTGCTGGTGGATGTGGGTGTGGATATCGATGATGAACGGCTCTGGCATGGATGTGTCTTGGAGCGGGGGTTATTCCTCTCGACTCTAGCGCGGAGACGCCGCTTTTGACCAGAGGGGTTGCGGGACCGATCACGCAGCGCGCCGGGCCCGCAACCAGTGGCTGGTCGCCCACGTGGCGGCACATGCCCGACACTGAGCAAGGCCTCTATAATGGGGCGATGCATCGAGACAACGGGGGCGCACGGTGGACGTCATCGACCTGAGCCTGCCCATCACGGAGGACCTGGCACCTTTCCGCGATGCCTCCGGCTACAGCGACCCGCCCACCGTGGTCATGCCGTGGGTGCGCATCGGTCAACAGGTGGGCGCTGCCAGCCTGTTCCACGTATCCCTCCTCCATATGGGCCTCCATACAGGCTCCCACGTGGACGCCCCTTCCCACGTCCGCCCAGACGCCCCCACTATCTCCGGCCTTCCCCTCCGCGCCCTTGCCGGGCGGGCCATGGTGCTGGACCTGCGCGGCGTCCGCTCCCCGGACGGCGACCTCCTGGCGGCTGCGCGGCGCATCAAGGGCAGGGAAGACATCCTGCCGCTTGTGCTCACGCCGCCCGGCGGACTCTCCCTCCACGCCGCCGAGCACATCATCCACTGGGAGCGGCCCCTTCTCGCCTTCGCAGGAGTGGTGGACAAGGAGGGAAGCGACTTCCCCGTCACACGCCGTCTTCTGGAGGCGGGCCGCTGGATCGTCACCGACCTTGTGCCGGAGCAGGCAGCCCGCGTCCGCGCCGGTGACCTGCTTCAGCAGCCGCCCGGAGGTCGGGCCTTGCAGCGCGAGTGCGGCGGTCTGTTCGGAAATGTCTTCGATGGCCACGTCCATGCCCAGCGCGTTCTGGCGGAACCAGCG
>Ga0209514_10009994_pt1 | contig 10303 bp, 9 predicted proteins | sample Subgrocontami58m_FD_187452 | JGI IMG/M metagenome (GOLD analysis project Ga0209514, IMG submission 187452) | Subsurface groundwater microbial communities from S. Glens Falls, New York, USA - GMW37 contaminated, 5.8 m (SPAdes) (version 3) | ecosystem: Environmental > Aquatic > Deep subsurface >...
CCTCCATCCCGGCGACCACGGCCGCGAGCATCTCCTCCTCGCTCATCGCCGGCCCTTGGGCCATGTTCCTCGTGCCGTGGGTGACCTTGCGGTTGATCAGCGCCTCGTGAGGCGGCAGGTCGACGGCAACCCCGACGTCGACGACCACGACGCGCGCCCCGGCACGCCGGGCGAGGACGTTGATCGCGGCGCCGCCGCGCAGGAAGTTCAGCACCATCTGGGCGGTCACTTCCTGCGGGTAGGCCGAGACGCCTTCGGCCGTCACGCCGTGGTCCGCCGCCATCACCACGACGGCCTTGCGGCCGAGCATCGGCCGGGGCGTGCCGGTGATGCCGGCGAGCTTGATCGCGAGCTCCTCGAGTCGACCGAGACTCCCCTGGGGCTTCGTGAGACGGTCGAGACGGGCACGTGCCGCTCCCATGGCGGCCTCGTCGAGGGGCCCGATCCGCCGGACGACGTCGAGGATGCGCTCCGGCCCGCTGGGCGGTGTCGGCGACGTCAGCAGCCGATGAAGCGCCGGCCAGTCCGAGTGGGAACGCTGACCCCACGTCTCGTAGTAGATCGTGTCCTGGAGCTCGCGGCGCGGAAGCCACCCCGCTCGCTCGAGCTCCGGCTCGTCAGGCAGATCCTCCGGGTAGCCCAGGCACAGGTAGGCGACCGGCATGACGTGCGGAGGGATCCCGAGGATCGACCGCAGCTGCGGTTGCTTCAGGATGGAGACCCAGCCGACGCCAAGTCCCTCGGCGCGTGCCGCCAGCCAGAGATTCTGGACGGCACAGCAGGTCGAATAGACATCGGTTTCCGGGATCGCGTTCCGGCCAATCACCGCGGGGCCGGTTCGGGTCGGGTCGCACGTGACGCAGATGTTCACGGGAGCGTCGAGGATCCCTTCGAGCTTGAAGGACAGATACTGCGACCGGCGCGGCTCGTCGAAAAACTGGGCGGCGGCCAGCCTCTCCCGCCGGAAGAGTTCGTGGATCTGCTGGCGGGTCCCGCGGTCGGCGATGACGATGAAGTTCCACGGCTGCATGAAGCCCACCGACGGTGCATGGTGGGCGGCATCGAGCACGCGGGCGAGCAGCTCAGGCGAGACCGGATCCGGTCGGAAACGGCGGACGTCGCGCCGCCGCCGGATCGCCTCGTAGACCCCGTCTCGCCATTGCGCCGGGAAGGCGAAGGCGGTCGGATCGGCTGCACTACCGATCGAGTCAGGGGAGAGATGCTCGTTCATCGATCGCCTCCTTGGGGGGTTGGACGGGCTGCTGCGTCAGACCAGGTGGTTGCCGGGGTCGATCCGTTCGCCGGCACGCGTGCTCCGCCGTCGACCAGGCGGGTCGTCCAGGCGTCGACGAGGCCAGGCACGGAGCGCCGCGTCTCGGTCACGACGCGTGCGGCCAGCTCCTCGTCCGGTGGAAGCAGGAGGCCCAGCGCCGTGCCGCTGTGGGCCGCGCAGACGCCCCACGCACGGAGCCGCGCGGCGACTGCGAGCACCGCGGGCAGTGCCGGCTTCGGGGCGATCGCCTGGTTGGCGAGGGCGCTGATCGTCGCCGCCTCGCCGATCGCGCCGGGATCGGCGTCCGCCACTCCGCGGCGCAGGAGCTCGAGCGCGCGCTCATGCAGCCACGACCTGCGCTCGAGCGCGCCCAGATCGAGAGCTGCGTTATGGGCGACCGTGTCGAGACTGCCGCCGAAGTCGAGCACGACCACCGCCAGCTCGGGCGCCGACCCGAGCATCTCCCAGTGGCTGCCCTGCCGATGATCGAAGATGGCGAGCCCCGGAAAGAGCGTGCTGTCGCTCGGCTCGACCTCGACCGCCAGTCGCGCGATCACCTCGGGCGAGAGCTCCCGACCCAGCGCTCGTCCGGTGGCGACGATCGCCCCGACCACGTCTGCGGTGCTCGTTCCGAAGCCCCGGCCAACCGGGAGATCCGAGGACACGTCGAGCCTGACACCGAGCGACGAATGGCCGAGCTGCGCGAGCGTTCGTCGGGCCGCAGCGACGGCCTTGGTTCGGCCGACTGGGCCGCTCGTCCGGCCCGTGTCGTCGACCTCGGCGCTGACCCGGGCGTAGCGATCGATCGGACAGGAGACGAGAAACGGGGATCCGTCGCAGATGCCCTGAACCAGCTCCCCGCAGGTCATCGGCACGAAGGCGACGGCCGTTCGCGTCGCGATCAACTCAGCCACGCGGGCGCTCCGTCGCCAGTCGCGTGATCTCCACGGCAAGCCCGGCAACGACGAGGAAGACATCGTTCGCCCGGGCGGCGACCACCTGGTTGAGCCTGCCGAGGAGGTCCCGGTACGCTCGGCCGAGCTCGGTCGGCGGCACGACGCCGCACCCCACCTCGTTCGTAACGAGGAGGAGATCCCAGGCCGCGGCCAGTCCGGCCGTGACGACCAGGTCCAACTCCTCCGCCAGGACGCGTTCGAGGGCACCCACCCGGTCCCACCAACCGTCCTCGGCCGGCTCGCCGAGCGCCAACAGTCGATTCGCGGTCCAGACGGCGAGACAGTCGACGAGCACGACCTCGATCCCGGAGTCCAGCGCGGCGAGACGGGCGAGGATGTCGAGGGGCGCCTCGAGGGTGGACCAGGCCGCTGGCCGGCGCGCTCGATGGCGGGCGATCCGGTCGGCCATCTCGGCATCGCCGGCCGTGGCCGTCGCGACATAGGCGACCCGCTCGCCGTGTCTCGCGGCCAGCGTCTCGGCAAAGACGCTCTTGCCGCTCCGGGCACCGCCGGTCACCAGCACGATCCTGCCCACCGCCTACTCCGCCAGCCCAATGAGACGACGGATCGCCGCCAGATCCAAGTTCGCCCGGACGGCGTCGGCCAGCAGGTCGTACTCGGCATCCGGCGACGCGACATCTCCGGCCGTCAGCCGCAGGCCGCGACGCGCCCCGAGCCACTCGATGAGCGCGCGCCTGGGAGCGGAACCCTCGAACAGGCCGTGGAGGTAGGTTCCGCCAACGATCCCGCCGAGACCGACGCACCCGTCCGGGCGCTCCGCCTCCCCATCGGCTTCGACCCGGAAGAGCGGCGGGCCGTCAGTGGTCGTCGAACCCATGTGAATCTCGTAGCCCTCGACGGTCGTGTCGAACAGGCCACCGAAGAACCCCTCGCGTGTCACCACCTTCGCCCGCACCCGCCGAGTCCGCTTCTCCGGCAGGAAGGTGGTCTCCACCGGCAGGAGCCCGAGGCCGCTCGTCTCGGGCGTCGAAGACTCGACACCCCAGGGATCTCGCAGGGACACCCCGAGCATCTGGTAGCCGGCGCAGACGCCAAGGACGGGCGTGCCCGACCGGGCGAGCCCGACGATCCGCTCGGCCAGTCCGGTCGAGCGCAGGAAGCCGAGGTCGGCGACCGTCGTCTTGCTCCCGGGGAGGATCACCAGGTCCGGCGCTCCGAGCTCCTCGGGCGACTCGACGTAGCGGAGCCGGACGGCGGGTTCCGCGGCGAGACGGTCGAAGTCGTCGAAGTTCGCGATCCTCGGGAGCCGCACGACGGCGATCTCGAGGCGGTGTTCGGTCGGCGGCTGGACCGCATGCCCATCCGGTCCGCTGACCCGTGACATCGAACCCGGGAAACCAGCTGCCCGGCGGTCGTCGAGGGCGACGGAATCCTCATCGGCGATCCGCAGGTGGGGCAGGTACGGGACGACCCCGAGGACCGGCTTTCCCGTGTGTCCGACGAGGAACTCCAGCCCCGGATCCAGGAGGCGACGGTCGCCGCGGAACTTGTTGATCACGAGTCCCCCGACCAGCGCCCGCTCGTCCGGCTCGAGCAGCGCGAGCGTTCCCACGAGCGCCGCGAACACCCCGCCCCGATCGATGTCGGCGACGAGGAGCACGGGTGCCCCGGCGTACCGGGCGACCCGCATGTTCACGATGTCGGAAGCCTTCAGGTTCACCTCGGCCGGACTGCCGGCACCTTCGACCACGACGAGGTCGTACGCGGCGCACAGCCGGTCGAGCGCGCCCGTGATGACCTCCCAGTACGCCTGCCTGCGGGTGTAGTAGTCACTCGCCGACAGGCTCGCCACCGGCCGTCCGAGGACGACCACCTGCGAGCGCGCATCCGCCTCGGGCTTCAGGAGGATCGGGTTCATGTCCACGGTGGGCTCGATCCCCGCCGCGGCAGCCTGGACGGCCTGCGCGCGGCCGATCTCCCGCCCGTCCGCGGTGACGGCCGAGTTGAGGGACATGTTCTGGGCCTTGAACGGGGCGACCCGGTACCCGTCCTGGCGGAAGATCCGGCACAGCGCCGCCACGAGGACGCTCTTGCCGACTGACGAGGCGGTGCCCTGGATCATCAGGACCCTGGCGACCATGGTGCCTCCCAGTGGCCCGCGTACCCGCGTGCTGACGTGGCGCCGAGCGCCGACCGAGCGCTCATCGACCGGTGGTCCAACGACGCACGAGCCGGCATCGCCCGTCGACGGCCAGCTCCAGGGCCTCGCCGGGCTCGACGATCGAGCCGACCGCCGGGTCTGCTTCTCCAAGGGCGAGTTCGAGTGCGACGCTGATCGGGCCCCCATGGGACACGACGACGCCGACATCGAACGGCTCAGCGAGGAGATCGCTCCATGCCGACGCGACGCGGGCTCGAAGCTCGTGCCACCGCTCGCCGCCCGGCCAGTCGATCGTCCGCTCGCCGCGGAGCAATCGCTCGGCGAGGGCCGGCCGTGATGCGGCCAGCTCGTCGAACGTGGTCCCTTCCACGGCCCCGAAGTCGACCTCTCTCCAGCGCGAGTCGATGACGAGCGCCGCGCTGCAGGCCTCGGCGATGGGCTGCGCGGCCTCACGCGCGCGGGTGAGTGGGCTCGACACGATGGCCACTCGGCCCTTGATCCAGGTGGCCAGCTCGGCGGCGTTTGTGGCCGCCTGCGACCGAGCTGCGGGGCTCAACGGAACGTCGGTTCGCCCCGCGTACCGAACGCCCGACCACGCCGTGGCCGGGTGACGGATGAGGTAGATGGTCCCCATCCGCGCGACGGGCGCCAGGGAGCTGACGATCCGCTCTCGGCCGGCCAGGACAACCCTGTCAGCGGGGGCGGGTCTGCGCATGGGCCGGCCGCTCATGACCCCGAAGCCTCCACGGGAGCGGCCAGAATCGCGTCGAGAGCGTCGAACAGACGCGCCTGCTCGGCAGGGGGCCGGACGGCCACGCGAACGTGTTCCGGCAGTCCGAAGCTGGCGCACCAGCGGATGCCGATGCGCCGCCGGGCCGCTCGCGCCACGAGGCCTTCAGCTCCGGGTCCGACCTCGACCAGGAGATAGTTCGCATCGGACGGACACGGTCGGAGTCCGCGCGCCCGAAGCCCATCGGCGAGCACCCGTCGCCATGCGAGAACCTGGCGCTTCGCAGCAGGATCGAGCGTCCAGGTCGCAGCGGACGCCGCGGCGATCGCATGAGCCCCGACCGGCCAAGGGTCCCGGACCGCCAGGAACTGCGCTACGAGGCGGGGCGAACTCAGGAGGTAGCCGACGCGAATGCCGGGACTGGACAGGAGCTTCGTGAGCGAGCGGACAAGGACGACGCGACCACTCGCGAGGAGCTCTGCCGCCGGAAGCCGACCTGTGGCAAACGGCCCAAACGACTGATCGATGACGAGGAGTCGCGGACTCCGACCCGTGGACGGCTCGAGTGCCGATACCAGCCGGTGAACATCCGCCCGGGCGATGGTTCGTCCGGTTGGATTGTTGGGGTCGCAGATGAAGGCGATCACCGGACCCGGACGGCGCAGCTCGCGCTCCAGTGCGTCGATCGGCGGATCGAAGGCGGGCGCCATGGCGCGAAGTTCCTCCACGTCGGCTCCCTGCCGGGCGGCCAGTCGCCCGTACTCGCCGTAGGTCGGGCCGGCAATCAGGGCACGCACACCCGGCCGAAGCAGCGCCGTCGCGATCAATCGGAGGGCTTCGCTGGCACCCGCCGTCAGCAGCACCCGGGACGACGAGACCCCGGCGTCGGCGGCCAGGTACCGCTCGGTCGCCGACGGATCCAGGTCCGCGTAGCGGTCGAACCGGACGGCCGTGAGCGCGCGACGGACCGGCTCGGGGAGGCCGAGAGGGTTCAGGTTCACGCCGACGTCGAGCCAGCCGGCGGGCGCTCCGCCGTGCGGCACCGCGCCGGCACCCGGGCGCCTACCCACGGCTCAGCTCGATGCCGACAAACGCCGCGGTGGTCAGGGCGGCTGCGGCCAGGACGAGACGTCTCGCCCTCGCGCCATCACCGACCGCGGGACTCCGTCCGCCATCACCGAGCCGGTAGGTGCCCGGCTTCTCGACCCAGAGCCCGAGCGCCCCGGCCGCGGTCGCCATCGGCCAGCCGGCATTCGGGCTCTCGGTGCGTCCGTGGTCGCGCCATCCGACCCGCAGAGCACGCCGGGCGTCCTGACCTGCGAGTGGAGCTGCGGCGACCAGGGCCGCGGCGGTGATCCGAGCCGGAACGATGTTGACGAGATCGTCGAGACGAGCTGCGGCCCTGCCCAGGTACTCGTACGGTCCGTGGTACCCGACCATCGCGTCGGCGGTATTGATGACGCGATACGCCAGTGCGGCGGGCAGGCCACCGAGCGCGAACCAGCAGAGCGGCGCGACGTACGAGTCGCACAGGTTCTCGGCAAGCGACTCGACGATCGCGGACTCGATGTGGCCCTCGTCGAGATCCTCGACGGGGCGGCTGACGAGCGACCGGAGCTCCGAGCGCGCGGCCGTCAGCTCGCCGCGCGCCACGAGCTGCTCGGCTCGTGCACCTGCCTTGAGAAGGGCCCTGAGCGCGAACGAGGACTTGAGCAGCCAGGCGGTGCAGGCGAGGCGCAGCCACGTCGGACGGATCCGCTGGACGAGCCAGCCGAGGATGGCCGCGAGACCGGCCGGCAGCGCGACGAGGAGGACGCCGTGCCAGAAGTCCCGGCTGCGGCGCGTCGGATCGGGCTGGCGTCCGCCCTCGAGCGCGGTGATCAGCCGACCTGCGGCCACCACCGGGTGGAGCGTGGAGGGCGGCTCACCGGCGACAACATCGACGGCGAGTGCCACGAGCCAGAGCAGCGGCCGTCTCACGGCTGCTCACTCACGGTCCGGGCGCTCGTTCGGGCCAGGGCCGCCTCGACCGCGGAGGTCATGATCCGGCCCGCGAGCTCGCCGAGCCCAGTCGACGCACCTGCATGCCGGATCTCCGGGCCGCACGTCTGCCGCCAGAGGATCGCGATCGCGTCGGTGCTCGTCCCGCTTGCCCGACGCCCGGACGCAGTGACGAGGCCGGATTCGACCATCGCCGCCGCCTTGGCTTCGGCGACGAGCAGCGCGAGCTCGACGGCCGCCGGATCTCGGAGCCCCGTCGCGCAGAAGAAGATCGCATTGATCGTCCCCGGCGCGTCAGCCGCCGGATCGCCCGGACGGCTCGCGTTCCGCAGCCCGGCCGTGATGATGGCTCGGACGGCCGTCTCACCGACCTGGCCTGCGAAGACCTGGGCCTCGGCGAGGTCGACCGCCGTCATCATGCCGACGACGGGCCCGGCAAGCCCGAGCGCCCGCGCCGCCTCGCGCAGATCCCGCTCTGGGCGGTCACTTCGATACGCGAGGGGGACGTGGAGGTTCACGACGGCACGTGCATGTCGCCTCCCTCCGCCGAGGACGGCGCTGCTCAGCACCTGCCATGGCACGTCGAGACGAAGGACGACCGATCCATCACGGCGCTCGTAGACGACACCCGAGAGCAACTCCTGGCGATCGCGGACGACGCCCATCGCACCATCGTCGCTCGCCATCAGTTGGCCACCGCCTGTGCGACGAGCGATGCGGCGAAGGCGACCTCGATCGCCGCACCGAAACTGTCGCCGACGACGACGCCGAAGCGACGGGCCAGTACGGCGAGCAGCAACAGCCCGCCGGCCAAGCCTGCGAGCACGCCGAATTTCGGTTCGGCGCCGGGCAGGAGGAAAGCGATCGCGAGGCTGGTCAGGACCACGACAGCGGCACCGCCCCTGCCCGAGACTGCGGCAAACCAGGCCCCGGACCCACGGTCCGAATGTGGGGCCCACGGCGCGGCGAGTGCGGGAATGGCCCGTGACACGGCACCGGCGACCACGACCGCGGACGCCGCGTTCGGGGTCCGAACGACCGCGAGTGCCGCCGCGTCGAGCATCAGAACGAGGACCACCGCCGCCGCGCCGGCCGCGCCAACGGCTGGATCGCGTCGGGCGCGCTCCGCCGTCGTCGGATCGGAGGCAGCGAGGGCATCTGCGGTATCGGCCAGGCCGTCGAGGTGAAGGGCCCCCGTGCTCAGGGCCAGGATCGCGATCGCGAACACCGCAGTAAGCGGTCGATGAGCGTCGCCGAATACCAGGATCGGCGTGGCCGCGAGGAGACCGAGTCCGGCGCCGACCAGCGCGAACGCCGCCGATCCGGTCCGTCCCGTTTCCGCACCCGCGACCGGGAACCGGGTCAGGAGGCCGGTCGCCGCCCGGATCTCGAGGATGGCGGTTCGTGGCCCGAGCCGATGTGAGCCGAACCATTCACGCATGGGCCACCTCAGAACTCGATCCCGAGCTGGGCACGAATGCCCCGCTCGTAGGGGTGCTTGAGGAGCCGCACCTCGCTGACGAGGTCGGCCCGCTCGATGACGCTGGCGGGCGCTGCCCGTCCGGTGAGGACGACGTGGACGGCCGGGTGACGGGCGTCGAGAAGGCCGTGGATGTCGGATTCCTCGATGAGGCCAGCCGAAACGGCGCCGAAGATCTCGTCGAGGACCACGAGATCGCGGTCACCCGAGCCGACGTGCTCGTACGCCCGGGCGAGGCCGTGGCGAGCGGCCTCGGCGTGGTCGCTCATCGGGATCCGCGGATCGCGCAGTCTCTCGACCGTGAACCCGCGACCGGTTCGCTCGATCAGGATCGGCAGGTCGGTGCGCTCGAGCGCCCGGATCTCGCCGGTCTGCCAGGAGCCCTTGATGAACTGGACGATGGCGACCCGAAGACCGCCTCCCGCGGCCCGCAGGGCCTGACCGAACGCTGAGGTGGTCTTGCCCTTTCCGTCGCCGATCAGGACGATCACGAGCGGTGTCCGCGGAGGGGTCATTGATTGCTCCGGAGACCCTGCGTCGTCGGCGGCCGCCGATGCCCGGGAACGAGAAGCGGTGAGCGAACGTTCGGACGCATGCGTACCTCCTCGGGTAACTGCCTGACGCACTGCAGCCACCGAGAAGGACCGGGGGTGACATTGAACGACCCCCGCCCATCGGAATGGGACGAGGGTGGTCCGGACGACGCCCGAACGAGCCTGCGCCTCTCTCTCGAAGAGCTGCGGCTAACGTTCGACAGAGGCCGGCGATCTGGCTCCCATCCGGGTTGGATGGATACAGCTGCGGGACAGCGCCGGCATCGCACCGGCTTCCCCGTTTGAGCCTCGTCCCCACGCGAGGGACGAGGCTACCCCTGTCGCTATTCGAATTGGAACGCGGATGATACCGGATCGGGAGCCGGTCCGGTATCGTCGGGCCCGGCGGCGGCCGGAACGGCGAGCCGTCACCCACCCGTCCGGATCGCCTCGGCGGACGTCCCTTCCTCACCCGCACCGGCGGGGGCGTCGCTCCCTCCCGCGGTCTGCTCGGCCACACCGGCCTCACCGAACGTCGCCATCTCGCCGAGGATGGCGAGCGCGTCGTCGACGAGGTGCATGAGCATCGCGGCGCCGGTGCCCTCGCCGAGGCGCAGGTTGAGGTTGAGGTACGGCACCAGCTCCATCCGCTCGAGCATGATGCGGTGGCCGATCTCGACCGAGCTGTGGCCAGCGATCAGGTACTCGCGAACCGGCGGACAGAGCTCGGTCGCCACGAGCGCGGCGGCGCCCGAGATGAAGCCGTCGATCAGCACCGGGATCCGTCGGGCGGCCGCGGCCAGGATGACCCCGACGAGGCCGGCGATCTCCAGTCCCCCCACCTTGGCCAGGACGTCGAGCGGGTCGTCGCGTCGAGGGCGGTTCACCTGGAGCGCCAGCTCGATGACGGCCACCTTGCGGGACAGGCCGGCATCGTTGATGCCCGTTCCGCGCCCGGTGACGTCGATCGGCCGACGACCGGTGATCGCCGCCACGATCGCGCTCGAGGCGGTCGTGTTGCCGATCCCCATGTCGCCGGTCGCCACCAGGTCCAGACCGCGTTCGGCCTCGGCCTCAACGACCTCCATCCCGGCGACCACGGCCGCGAGCATCTCCTCCTCGCTCATCGCCGGCCCTTGGGCCATGTTCCTCGTGCCGTGGGTGACCTTGCGGTTGATCAGCGCCTCGTGAGGCGGCAGGTCGACGGC
>Ga0209514_10009999_pt1 | contig 10302 bp, 10 predicted proteins | sample Subgrocontami58m_FD_187452 | JGI IMG/M metagenome (GOLD analysis project Ga0209514, IMG submission 187452) | Subsurface groundwater microbial communities from S. Glens Falls, New York, USA - GMW37 contaminated, 5.8 m (SPAdes) (version 3) | ecosystem: Environmental > Aquatic > Deep subsurface >...
CGCCTTGAGATCGGCTTCCTTCCACCTCCGTCTCCGCAATTCCTCCGCAAGGATTCGTTCCGCCTTCACCTCTGCGGTCCGCGCCCGCTCCTCCCCGTCTCCACAACGAGGTGAAAATGATTCGGCATGAGGACGTAGGCGTGAACCTGCCATCCCGTCTTGGCGCAAGCCTCGTCCAGTGTCTTGACGAACCGATGCCGATCCACATCATCCTTGAAGATAGGCTCGCGCCGGTCGCCGCGATTCACCAGGTGGTAGATCGCGCCGGGATACTCGACTCTCAATTTGCGCGCCATGACCGGAAAGTAACCCGCGCCGCTCCTTCCGTCGATATCAAGAACTGGCCCCTTTACGGACTATACGAGCCACCAGACTGCCCAGCGAGGCGGCGCTGCGCACCCTGGCTGAACTGGGCCGTTGACGCGGCGGAGCCAGCGGAGGCGGCTGGGGATCTGATCGTGTTGTGACCCTCCGCCCTACGGCCCCATGGGCAGAAACGAGGCCAATTGGTTTGCCAGCCAACACCAACGCCGCGCGGCGTCCGGAGCCAGCGAGGGCAGGCGGCCATAGATGCTCATCAGCGCCGCCGGTATCTGTTCTTGATTGGGCCGCAAACGCGCGAAGCGGAGAAAATCGCGGGCGTGGTCCAGTCCCCCTAACAGTGGGGCGCCAACTCGCCGTAGAAACACATCGAGATCCGCTTTGGGGTTACCGGCTCCGCCATAGTCCGCCAGCGCGAGGTAGTTTAACTCCGCGCCTGCGTCAAACGGCGAGACTTCGCCGAATAAGGAGACGGCGTCAAAGCCGGAGGCTATGCTCTGCTGCGCCAGGTTAGCCATCCAATCGACGGCCAGCTCGCCGCGGCATCCAAACCAGGAAGTTGCAAGATGCGACCGCATCACATGGCGGTGGTTGGCGCCGGAAACACGTCCCCCAGCGGTCCAGGATGGTGCGATCGAGCCGTTCTTCATGAAGCGGTCGGCCACCCACTGGATGAAGACCCCGTGCGGGAACTTCGCCAGCGCCGCGTCCGCCCACACTGGCTTGCCATCGCCAAACTCCGGCGCCTTGTCAGGCCCGGCATACGGCTGGGGATGCGAATACGTCTCGCATACAATCCAGGCATCTGGAGCCGCAGAGCGGATGGCGTCGGTCGCCAGGGGGTACATCAGCGCCATGTCTTCCCACGAGAACCACGAGGAGGAGGACGCCGAATGCTGTCGCCGGGCACGGCATTGCTTGCACTGACAAATGCCTGTATCGCCAGTCTCCATCTGGACGCCACCGAGCGGCAGGTTGTTGAACAGCCACACCAGCGACTCCGCCACGAAGTCCTGATTCTCTCGTCGCGACGGGCATGCGTGGTAGAACCCTCGCGGGCCGGGCATGCCTCTGGTGGTGATAGGCACCTTGGCGCCGTTGGCATCCACGATGTAGCTGAGTTGGCGGCCGTCGGCGTCAACGGCGTTCAAGTCGGGATGCTTTTCCAGGTGCCGCTCGAGATTGCGCGGCGAGTTCCCCTCATAGTACACTCCGCCGTAGGCATTCAGCCCCACCCCGCATAGCAGCCGCACCTCCTCCTTTGCCGCTACATCACACAACCGTTTGACAGCCTCCAAACCGCCGTGGCAGTCGCGCAGGAGCCCCCAAATGACGACGGCATCGATGTGGTGGCGCCCGCACCAGCGGAGCAAAGCCGTATAGTCCGTCAAGAACGCGTCCGTGCTTCGCCCATACTCATTGCACGATCCATGCGTGTGTGCGCCCGGACGATTCAGGGCCCATTCAGTGCTGTGATCCCAGGTCCAGAACATCCGCGTCTTGATCGGAGACGGCCCCCCAGCCGAGTCCTCAGACGGAGTATCGGCTGCGGTTACTTGTCCGGCTGCCCCAAACTCGTTGATCAGGGCGCCCAGGCTGCCGGCAATACCCAACTGAAGCGCTTCACGACGACTCAGTACGCTCATGGCCTCATCCATTACGCTTCAAATGGCGGCCCCGGCAACAAAAATCGCGACACAAAAATCGCGGGTCTTCCATAGAGGTGGAATAGGGGTCGGACCATTACATCGTTTTGAGAACTAAGGAAATGGGTTAGATCACGTAGGCGCCGCGCAAAGTGCGTAAAGGGGTCTTGATAATGGTCAATGCCCATCGGACATCCTCCAGCAATAGAGCAGGTGGTTCAGAGAGCGGCGAGTTCCCATCTCCAAGCGCTCCGCGATCCAGCCTACCGTCATCGTTGTCTCCGCCCGAAGGCGCGCTGCCAACGCCACCTTGGTTGAATCCCCTCTGGGTTTCGCTTTGAGATCGGCTTCCTTCCACCTCCGTCTCCGCAATTCCTCCGCAAGGATTCGTTCCGCCTTCACCTCTGCGGTCCGCGCCCGCTCCTCCCCGTAGTGCTCCGCCCCCATCCGCTCGCTCATCTGCGCCAGCAACTCGTCCCGAAACGTCTCCTCCCCCAGGCACCAACCCCGCCTGATCGTGTTGTGCCCCTCCGCCCTACGGCTCCATGGGCAGAAACGAGGCCAACTGGTTTGCCAGCCAACACCAACGCCGCGCGGCGTCCGGAGCCAGCGAGGGCAGGCGGCCACAGATGCTCATCAGCGCCGCCGGTATGTGTTCTTGATTGCGCCGCAAACGCGCGAAGCGGAGAAAATCGCGGGCGTGGTCCAGTCCCCCCTAACAGCAATGCCGTTTAGAAAGTCATTTGGTGATAGACCATAGGAAATGAACTCAGGCGCAATCACATCTCGGCGAGCCACCAGTTGTTGCGCGGCACAGCCGTTGACGATCCGCCGGATGCGCCAACGCATCACCGCGGCATCAGCGCGAACACACCCCAGCCCAGGTATTCACGCGTGTAAGCGGCGTAGCGCTCGGGTTCCGAGGTCAGTTTGGCTCCAACATCTTTCGCGAACTCGTCGTCGGGATTGGCTTCAAGCCATCGGCGCATGGTGAGCCATTTGGCCGCCTCGTATCTGTCCCAGCCGTCTTGGTCAGCCAGAACCATTTCAACGACGTCGTAGCCAAGGTGGCCGAAAGACGCGAGAAGTTCTGGAAGCATGAGAAAGTCGGAGATTGAGTTGGCAAGACACCCCTTGGCAACGTCTTCCGTCGGCGGTAACTGCCGCCAGTAGGGCTCGCCGATGAGGATGATCCCTCCGTTGCGCAGGCTCCGCGCCAGAAGCTCGATAGTGCCGGCGACTCCCCCGCCGATCCAGGTGGCACCGACACAGGCCGCCACATCAGCCTTCTCGTCAGAGACATAGCCCGCAGCATCGCCATGGATGAACTTAACTTGATGGGCGACGCCGAGTTCTTCAGCACGTAGTTTCGCTTGCTCGGTGAACAACTGGCTCATGTCGATGCCGGTGCCGATGACGCCGTGATCGCGTGCCCAGGTGCACAGCATCTCCCCCGAACCGCTGCCGAGGTCGAGCAGTCGGGCCCCCGATTCCAGGCGCAGCGCCGCGCCGAGAGTGGCGAGCTTTTCGGGTGTGATCGGGTTGTGGATGCGGTGAGCACTCTCAGTGATGCTGAATATCCGTGGGATGTCCACTGTGGAAACTTTCGTTACGGGTGTGAATAGATTCGGTCACGGCCTAACAGTATGCATTGTGACTAACTTGCCGACCAATGACAAATCGGATTATGGAGTGTCTTTTGGACATTTCACAAATTCCAATGAGACGAGCCGCCAATAGCAAGCGAAAAGCGCCAAAGCAAAAAGCGGCAAAGGGCGAAATGGAGGAATTCGATGTGCTCTAGCCCGATGTTTCACCCGACTGGTGGGATTTGCGGGCTAGAAAAGCGAGCGCCACGCCGTCGAGGCCCCAGCCCACCAGACAAAGCACGGAAGATGGCTATGAATTGGGTTTTTCACCAGGGACGTGAGGCGGGGGGAACGGAGCTGAAGGACGTGCCGTCGTTGGGGCGATTGGACTTGGGGCGGACAGATTTGGAGCGTCGCCTTATCGGGCGGCTATCTGAGGGTCAGACCATAACTTTTGACTTTTTGCCGGTCTCAACGTTCTTCTTTGCCCTCTTGTTCTGGAGGGTAGCGTGTTATTCAGGCTTTTCCAACCGCCATGTTCCGCTGCTCCGCGATTTGCCGGGTGGGCAGGCTGGTCTCTCGCCGCAGCCGCACTGCCAGGGCCAACTTCGCCGGGTCGCTTTTTGGGCGCGCCCGCTCAAGCGCAACGCGCATTTGCCGGCGGTTGAGAGTGGTGGGCGGTGCGGCCCCGGCTTTGGATCGAGCAGGGCGGAGCCGTGAAAGTCCGACAATCGTTAATATAGCTCATTCAGCCGTGTCACGTTGTAAGAATATCGGATTGACTTCCAATGCCGTTTGCTTCTGGCGATCTGGTGATTGTTGTTTGTGAGACCCCTTTACACAACACATCAGCGATCGAAGCCGGGTTGGTGCGAGCGAGCAAAGGCTTGTTTCTGCTCAAAGGCTTCCAGGCGGGCATCCAGCAGCGCTGGGCCTACCCAGAAATCCGTGTTCTTGAGAAGGTCAAAAACCTCGCGCAAGTTGAGGAGTTGCTGCTCGGCCGCGCGCTCCAGCACGCCCACAGTGCCAGCCACGGGCAAATGGCGCTCGGCGGCAATGCGCCGGCCTGCCTTCTCATCCGAGTGAACCTCGGGCGGGATGAGCACCGCGCCGAACAGACGGGGGAGGATCTCGACTTGCTTGATGTTGACCAACGCCACCAGCGGCGAACTGTCCGCGACGACGATCATCGGCGCACTGGCCCCAGCACCTCTTCCAGGGCCGCCCGGTCCAACTCCAGGTCGGCCAGCGTCAGACCGCCGGTGGTGACCTGGTGCCGCTTGAGCAGGGCATCGGTCTCAAAACGATCCAAGTTCAGCGCGCAGCCCAACTTGGCGTGCGAGAGCTTGCCCTGGCGGAACAGCGACACCGCCAACGCCTCCTTGGCCGCGACCCCAAGATCGCTCCCGGAGGCGCGCAACGCGCGCTCCAGTGCAACCGGCAATTCGATGGTGACGGTGAGTGACATGATTCGTGGCAACCGCGCTTCCGCGGCGCTCAAGCAAACATACCACGGCCATGCCCGTTTGTGCAACCAGCAGAAAAGGACCGAAAAGGAAACGGGGTCAATGGGTAGAGAAAGGGGAATCCGCCATGCGCGATCCCGATAGCGGCGCGGAGTTGCCGGCCGTGTGGACGCCCCGACCGGGTCACGGTGACAGACCTCCTGAGATGAACTGATTCTGGGGCTGCGTCGTTTTGGGTATTGTTCGGGCAGAGCACATCCTTTGATCGACGCGAGGGACCGTTAAGGTGATTCCTTCCAGAGGGTTTTGGAGCAAGCTCCGTAGGAACGCCATGTCCATAGCCACAGCGTTATCGAACGCCGACAAGGCCTGTTAGGATGGGCGGGTTTCCGCGCCGGGCTGGACAGGCCGAAGGGAGCATACCTCCGGATGAACCCCCAATTCCATGCCGCTCCTACGGAGCTTGAACCAAAACGCAGGGGCAAGGGCTTCCTATAGACATGGCGCTCCTACCGGAGCTACCCCTCCTCCGGCGGCTCGGCGATTTCTGGCCATTACTGCCTGGGCGATAGGATGGACGACACTTGGGTGCGGTAGGGCGCGTCTGTCTCAGCGCGCCGCTTTGGATATTCGACCGCGTGTGCGGCCCGCTGAGGACAGCGAGACATCCCTGCTCCATCTGCGGCGGAGGCGATTCTTGTAGCCCATCCCACCGCCCAGGCAGTAAGTCTGGTCCCGGCTGCTCCTGCGGCGGACGTCACGGCGCGACCGGCACTTCGTTCGCGAAGAGGATTCGGACGGGGCCGATCAGGCCTGAAGGCTTCAGATGCGCCGGATCCGGCGAAAACATGTTTTTGAGGTTGGTGCTCGCGACCCGCTTGGCACCCGGCGCCGCATCGCCTGTGAGGCGGTTGTTCCAGGTGTTGGCTACTTCCACGACCACCTCGTTCGACCCAGGGCGGGCGGCCCTGGTGATATCCACGCAATAAGGCGATTTCCAGAGTACCCCAAGAGGTTTGCCATTCAGGATCACTCTGGCGACATTCTGAATGGCCCCGAGGTCAAGCTCGAGGCAGGTCCTCCCCGCGAAGACCGCCTGCGGGAGGTCGAAGGACTTTCTGAGGTTAATGAATTGGCCCGCGACGTCCCCCTTGCCGTCGGACAACCACATCGGCCCGCCGGGTGTGGCCGAGTGCGGTAGCAGGACCGGTTCAATCCCCGCCGACGGCGCGGAGGCAGGCTCCAGCCTTGTCCAATGCGAGCCAGCCGCCCCTTTTCGGAAAACAATGAAGACAGACTCAGCCGGACCCAGGTGTAGCGGCACGCGCGTGCTCGTTTTGGTCTCTTCGTACAGGGCGAGATCCCGCACGGCTCCCGTTTCGGGGTGCCACAACTGCGGCCGCTTGCCCTTGACTCGGAACAGGCATTCGACCTGGGTTTGTCGATTCCCCTGTCACATCAAGCTTGGCAGAACGATCCGACGTGCCAATATTCCCGCCGACCTGCAAAAGATTTATGAACTCCTTCTTGCCGCCTCGCATCGATCGCACACCTCGTCCCGGCATCTCGACCGCGCTTGTCGCTCTGGCCTGCTTTGCGGCGGTAGCCGCTCATGCCGCCGAAGAGGAGCGCTATGAGCGCCCTACCGACCCGCTGGTGCTGAAAAAGCTGGAGCAATGGCAGGACCTCAAGTTCGGCCTGCTCATGCACTGGGGAGCTTACAGCCAGTGGGGCATCGTCGAGTCCTGGAGCATCTGTTCCGAGGACGAAGGCTGGTGCCGACGGAAGAATCCCGATTACGAGGCCTACAAGCGAGAGTACACCGCGCTGAAAAACACGTTCAACCCCATCCGGTTTGATCCTGCCAAATGGGCGGCCGCAGCCCGGGATGCGGGGATGAAGTACGTGGTGTTCACCACCAAGCACCACGACGGGTTTTGTATGTTCGACACCAAGACCACGGATTACAAGGTCACGGACAAGGGCTGTCCTTTCAGCAGCGACCCGCGAGCCAACCTGGCCAAAGGCATTTTCGACGCTTTTAGAAAAGAGGGCCTCTGGGCCGGCGCCTACTTCTCCAAGCCGGACTGGCATTCGGAGAATTATTGGTGGCCCAATTTTGCCACCCCTGATCGGAACGTGAATTACAGCATCAGCCGCTATCCCGATCGCTGGCAGAAGTTCGTGGAGTTCACTCATGCGCAGATCGATGAATTGATGAGTGACTATGGCCCGATGGATATCCTTTGGCTCGACGGCGGATGGGTGGCCAAGGGCAACCGTGATCAGGACATTCAAATGGATCAGTTGGTCGCTAAAGCCCGAGCCAGGCAGCCGGGCTTGATCGTCGTGGACCGGGCTGTCCCAGGAATCAACCAGAACTACCTGACGCCCGAGAATCAAGTCCCGGACCACTTTCTCCCTTACCCGTGGGAATCGTGCATGATCGCTGGCGGCGGGTGGGCATGGGTGCCAAATGCGCAGTACTATAGCTCGAGGAAGGCCGTCCAGATGTTGGTCGATATCGTGGCCAAGGGTGGCAATTTGCTCTTGAATATCGGACCCGGTCCGGATGGCACGTGGGACGCAGGCGCCTATGATCTACTCGCTCAGATCGGGAAGTGGATGAAGGCCAACGGGGAAGCCATCTACGGCACCCGTGCGATGGCACCCTACAAAGTCGGGAAGGTTGCCTTCACCAGCGGCAAGAACGGCGCTCGCTATGCCATCTACCTTCCGGCGGAAGATGAGCGTCAAATGCCGGCCAAAATGACTCTGGGACTCTCGGTCCCACAAGGCTCTCGCGTGAGCCTCCTTGGAAACAACACGGCTCTGGAGTACCAGACCTCAGCCGGGGAGTGTGTCGTTACCATCCCGGCCGAGCTTGCCTCAAAGCCCTATTGTGAAAATGCCTGGGTCTTGAAGATTCAACAATGATAGATCCCTGACGCCTCTGCGATCCCACAGCCACAGTCCAGTTCTCCCCCTCGCGCTCTTATTCGCAGCAGTAACCGTAATTGCTGGCGAGGATCTTCCGGCGCAGTTCCAGGCCTGGGGTAATCGCGGCCCGGCCCTCCCACCCGTGCCGGCGGACTGGACAGAAGTCCGTGCCGATCCGCGTGTGCGCGACACTCCCGAGCCGACGAAGGAAGAAGCCGCCAACGGCTTCATCATCTTCCAGAGACGGCCGTTCACCGCGATCTATCACGACACAGTTCCCGCCCCCTTTGAGCGCGGGGGCAGATTGGAGGCATTTGCGGCGCAGGGCCAATACGAGCCGCTCTCCTTCGGCTTGTATGCCCTGGCTGCACTCAGGAATCTGCGGGTTACTGCCACCGACCTGACAAACAAAGCCGGCGATGCCATGCCTGCATCGCACATCGATATCCGCCTGGTGATGCCCATCCGCAGCCCGGTTTCTTACGGCAACCTCCAGCTTAAGCGTTTCTCGCTCGTCCCGTTCTATCTCGAAAAACGCGACCATTTCGAGGTTCCAAAGGGCCAAACGGCGCAGTTGTGGCTGACGGTGAGCGTGCCCGAGGAAGCAAAAGGCAGCGAGTACCAGGGCCTGGTGCGAATCGAGGTGGATGGAAAAGCAGCCCAGCAAATTCCATTAACAATCAAAGTCCTGTCGTTCAGGTTGCCACCAACTCCTCTGGAAAGTGGCATTTCGTACTACCCCCCCGAGGATCTGGCGATCCGCGAAAAAGAGATGATCGACCAGCGCGAACATGGCATCAATGCGAACGAATCCACTGTGGCCGCTCAGATTGTCAGCCGGGACAGGCATTTCGGTGAGGACGACGCGGAGGCCACACGCAAGAGCATCAAGACCGCGCTGGATTTGCGGAAGAAAGTCTATGATGACGCCGCCAATCGCTTCCCTCTCACCGTCGAGGTTGGACACCAGATCCTTTACGATTGGGATGCGCAGAAAGGTTGGTTCACATTCTGGCCCAGGTCGCCCGAGCTGGAGGCGGACTTTTTCAAAGCCATCACGGTCTGCCGGGAAGCAATCCAGACGGAAGGCGGGCCGCCGATGCGGGTGTTCATCATGGACGAACCCGGCGGGCACCCCGACACTCTGCGGGAGACGGTTTTCTATTACCAGTTGCTGAAGGAAAAGATGCCGCACATGCAGACCTACGTGACCCTCGGGGGCGGACTCTCGCTGGGGATCGACGAACTCGGTTTGCTCGGCGCTTACACCGACCTCATAACGGTTAACCGCTTCGACACGGACATCTGCAAGCGGTTGATCGATCGCCATAAACCTTACGGAATTTATAATGGCGGCGGCGCCACCGAGGCGGTGACCGGCTATACGCGGGACCGGTATTTCTTCGGCTTCTATTGCTGGAAGACTGGCGCCGGCGAAATCCTCCAGTGGGTTTACCGCTTCGGCGCTCCCTGGAAGGATCCAATCCGCGGCAATCACGGATATATCATGCCCGCTGCCGATGGCCCACTGCCCAGCATTCCCTGGGAAAGCCTCCGCGCGGGTATCGATGATTACCGCTATATGGAGTTGCTCTGGCGGCTCATCACAGTGGCCAAAGCTGACCGGGAAACCGCCGAGGCGGCCAAGGCCGCTGAGCAGACGGCACTCGAGATACTGAAGAACATCGACTTGAGGTATCAACCGCGCACCGGTGAGGGGACGGCCGCGCCGGTCAGTGCCACCCTGGACAAATGGCGCTGGAAAGTCGCGAGCGCCTGCAGAGAGCTTCTGAAATCTGTCCCGCTCGACAAGGCGCTCAGCACTGTTCCGCGCCGCCCCAGCCCACTCGAGTTGACTGAACAGAAGCCCGAGAGTATCGCTCTCACCTCTGGTCCCGAGCTGCTGCCGAATACGGGTTTCGAGACCGGCGCTGTCCCGTGGAAAATGGTGGGCCAACCGGTTAGCAAAGGCGGGCTCGACCAAACGGTTATTCGTGGGGGCACGTCCAGCTTCATGCTCGAGAACGCGCCAGAGGCGACGGGTATGGATGTGGTTGTCTGCGTCTGGGGCTGGGGTGGGCCAGGCCCAGGCATGAGCTTATCGGCCGGCAAGACCTACGAGTTTTCCGGATTTATCAAGGCAGGTTCCGCAAAGCCGCAGATGAGGCTTGCATTGCCTGAGGGCTCGGTCGTTCGCGAAAACGAGGGCGAAGATCCAGCCGAGCCCTCCGGTTGGCGACGGCTCTGGCGGCGCGTGACCGTCAGCAAGGAAGTCAAGCCTTCCTACCTGGCAATCTGGTTGCAGGGACCCGGGAAGATCTGGACCGACGATCTGAGCTT
>Ga0209514_10010001_pt1 | contig 10301 bp, 9 predicted proteins | sample Subgrocontami58m_FD_187452 | JGI IMG/M metagenome (GOLD analysis project Ga0209514, IMG submission 187452) | Subsurface groundwater microbial communities from S. Glens Falls, New York, USA - GMW37 contaminated, 5.8 m (SPAdes) (version 3) | ecosystem: Environmental > Aquatic > Deep subsurface >...
TGGTCGAGAACGCCGAGAAGCCCATCGGCGCCTCGAAGTTCATGTTGGCGGCGAGCCAGTGGCGGTTCGGCAGCTTCGCCTGGTCCCAGAAGTAGCGCTTCTTCGAGCGCACGCCGTCGATCGCCTTCATCAGGCAATGCGGGAACATGTTGGTGAACTTCCAGATCAGGCGGTTCACTTCCGCGTCCAGCAGCTCGAAGTCGGTCGTGCATTGCGCAATGAGCTCCTTGCCCTTCTTCAGCGCCTCGCCCGTGACCGACTCGCCGTAGACGATCTCGCCGTCCTCGATGTACGCGTCGGTGCGCACCAGCGGATTGCGCACCCACTTGCCGTCCTTCTTGAGCACCGGCACTACCTTGGAGACGAGGCCCTTCATCTTCATCTTGTAGGCGCTCCAGGGTTCGCAGGAGATGCAGTTGTACATCGCGTCCTCGATCCCCAGGTACCAGGGCAGGAAGTCGGTCGCGCCGCCGTCGGGCGAGGAGCCGTGCCGCGGACCCGCCTGGCCGTAGATCGCCAGGTCGGAGCTCACGGCGAGGTCGGCCGCCATGCCCAGTTCCTGGCCGCCGCCGACGCGCATGCCGTTCACGCGGCAGATGACGGGCTTCTTGCAGTTCAGGATGCCGTCGACCATGCCGTTGAACAGGTCCATGTACTCGCCGTACTCGTTGGGCCGGCCGGCGTAGTAGGAGGCGTATTCGACCGTGTTGCCGCCGGAGCAGAACGCCTTGTCGCCGACCGCGGTGAACACCGCCACGACCACGCTGCGGTCGCTCGAGGCCTTCTGGAAGCCGGCGATGATGGCCTTCGCCATGCCGGTCGTGTAGGAGTTGTACTGGGCCGCGTTGTTCAGCCAGATCCACGCCGAGTACAGACCGGCGACGGGCTTGCCCTTTTCGTCGACGATGGGACGCTTCTCGTACTTGACGCTCGGCGCCTGTTCGCCGAAAAAGCGTTCGTCGAACAGCGAATGGTCTTTGAGGTCGTTTTCGCGCGGCAGCCAGCTCAGGTCATTCATGTTTCATCTCCGTCGGTTTGGTTCAGTGGATATTCGGAAGTCGGGGGTGAGGATCGCGCGTTTCTTCAGGTAGCCGTGATGCGCTTCCTCGAACACCTTCTCGATCTGGCTCATTTCAATCGTCCTCGTTCATCTGCCGTTCGCTTCCGTTCCCGCGTGCGAGGCGCAAGGGGCATTCCTGCTCGCAATCGGCGCATCGGACGCTGCCATCGGCAAGGATATTCCAAAGATCGGCGCCGCAGCGCAGGCACCGGTAGGTCGCCTGCCGCGCCGGCGTGTTCACTTCACGTACCGTCCGGAAATCGATCACCTGTCCCATTTCACTTCTCCTCCCCGAGCAGGCCGCAGCCCCGCAAGGGTGCAGCCGATCTCTGCCGCGCGGCATGCACAATAATGCATAGCCTGCGCATCTTCAGCAATATATTGCATTCAGAATTTTAGGGATGGGAGGGACAGGCGTTTGTGATGTGGGTCAAGACATGCTCGAATACGGACACTGCCGCCGGAAAGCGGCAGTCGACGACCGGAACCTGAGAGAGCCTCGATGTCTGCAGCCGAGTCCACGCGCCGTGCCGCACGTCCGGCGCATCGCATCGACGTTCATCATCACGTCGTGCCGCCAGCCTACCTCGCCGAGATCGCCTCGCGCCGCACCGGTTCCGCGGCGCAATGGTCACCCGGGCTGTCCATCGAGGACATGGACCGCAGCTGCATCGCCAAGTCGGTCCTGTCGCTGATTCAGCCGGGGGTGTGGTTCGGCGACGTCGCCCAGGCGCGGCGTCTTGCGCGCGAGGCCAACGACTACGGCGCGAAGGTGGTCCGGGATTTCCCCGGACGCTTCGGGTTGTTCGCGACCATTCCGTTGCCTGATGCGGAAGGCAGCCTGAAAGAGATCGAACACGGCCTGGATGTGCTCGAGGCCGACGGCATCGGCCTGATGACGAGCTACGGCGTTCGGTATCTCGGCGATCCGCAGTTCGCGCCGGTGTGGGAGGAGCTCAACCGGCGCAAGGCGGTCGTGTATACGCATCCCCTGGCGCCGGAATGCTGCAGGAATCCCCTTCCGGGCGTCTCGGCGGCGGCGATCGAGTACGCAACCGACACGACCCGGACCATCGCGAGCCTGCTGTTCAGCGGTACCGCGGCGCGCTATCCCGACATCCGCTGGATCTTCTCCCATGGCGGAGGCACCATGCCGTTCCTGCTCAGCCGGTTCACCCATGAGGAGAAGCTCATCGAGAAGCGCGGGGAAGTCCTGCCCAAGGGCGTGCTGTTCGAATTGAAGAAGTTCTATTACGACACGGCCCAGGCGAGCCACGGCGGGGCGCTGGCAGCGCTGACCAAGGTGGTCCCGGTCGCGAGGATCCTGCTGGGCAGCGATTTCCCGTTCCGTCCGGGGCGGGACGTGGTGAAGGGATTGAGCGCGTACGGCTTCACGGCCAGGGAGCTGCGCGCGATCGAGCGCGACAATGCGATGAGGCTGATGCCGACGCTGAAGGCGTAGCGACCGATCGCGGACCGCGTCGATTCGCCGCGGTCCGCGATGCGTGCGGAGCGCGCGCAGCGCCGGTTCAATTCACCTTCAGGCCGGCGGCCTTGACGAGCTTGCCGGTGGCCTCGAATTCGGCGCGCACCAGTTCGCGAAATTCCTCCGGCGAGTTGGTGACCACTTCCGCGCCCTGCTTCTCGATCGCCGCCTTGACCTCGGGCACGGCCAGGGTCTTGACCAGCGCCGCGTGTATCTTGTCGACCACCGTTCTGGGCGTGCCTTTGGGCACGAGCAGCCCGTTCCATGCGCTGTAGCTGAATCCCGGCAAGGTCTCCGCGACCGCAGGGATATCGGGCAGCAGCCGCGTGCGCGTCGGCATGCTCTGCGCGAGCGGCCGCAGCCTGCCGCTGCGCACGTGCCCGGCGGCGGCGGGTGCGGGCGTGATCGTCCACTGCGATTCGCCCGTCATGACCGACAGGATGGACGCGCCGCCGCCCTTGTAGGGAACGTGCAGTGAGTTGAAGTTTCCCGCGACCATCAGCATCACGCCGGCGAGATGGCTCTGCGAGCCGGGACCCGCGGAAGCCATGTTGACCTGTCCCGGCCTGGCCTTGCAGTAGTCGATCAGTTCCTGAACGGTCTTGACGGGAAGAGAGGGGTTCACGACCAGCATGTTGGGCTGAACCGCATAGGTGGACACGAACTGGAAGTCGTTCACCGAATCGTAGGGAGGGCGATTGTGCAGGTGCGGCGCGATGGACATGCCGGCGGTCGAGCCCGAGAGGACCGTATAGCCGTCCGGTGCCGCGTTCTTGGCCATTTCGGTGCCGATCAGGCCGGCCGCGCCCGCCTGGTTTTCGATGTACACGGCCTGGCCGAGCATGTCGCCCAGCTTCACCGTAAGCAGGCGCAGAAGCGTGTCGTTCGCGCTGCCCGGCGCATTGGGCGAAATCAGCCGTACGGCGCGCCGCGGATAATCGTCGCCCTCGGCCGCGCTGGCGGCATGCATCAAGTTGCCCGCCGCGAGCGACGCAGCCAGCAACACCTTCAGGAACGTCTGCATATCAAGCCTCCTTTGGTTGGTTCCATTCTTCGATGGTCTGCGATCCGTACACGCCGCCGGCTGCCAGCGTCAGGCTGGCGACCTGCGCGGCGACCTGCGGCGAGAGCAGCAGTCTACACGCGGCCCCGCTTGCGGGCGCGAATTTGATGCTATGGTAGCGGCAAAACGAATTCCTTCGGAGACAGGCCATGAATTCCGTCGTACGTATGCTTGCGGCGCTGGCGCTTTGTTTCGCCGCCGCCGTCCATGCCCAGAAGGCCGACACCGTGCTTCTCAACGGCAAGATCGTCACCGCCGACGAGCGCGGCGCCATCCACCAGGCGCTCGCGGTGCGCGACGGGCGCATCGTCGCCCTGGGAAAATCGGCCGCGGTGCGCCGCCTGGCGGGCAGGAACACGCGCGTCATCGATCTGGGCGGCCGCACCGTCATCCCCGGGATGATCGATTCGCACATGCACGCCATTCGCGCGGGCTTGAGCTACGCGACCGAGGTGCAGTGGTTCGGCGCGGCGTCGGTGGCGGAGGCCGTGGGCCGGGTGCGCGAGGCGGCGCACGCCGCCAAGCCGGGCGACTGGCTGATCGTCGCCGGCGGCTGGACCGAAGAGCAGTTCCGTGAGCGCCGCCGCCCCACGCAGGCCGAGCTTGTCGCCGCCGCGCCGGACAACCCGGCGTACGTGCAATGGATGTACGGCTGGGCCATGCTGACCCCGCTCGCACACAAGAGCCCGAACGGGCCGTGAACCGGCGGCGAACACCAAGGGAGACTTGGATGGCATCCAGCGCCCGCAAGTCTTTTGCTCCGTCCACCCACGCCGCGTGCGATTGCGGCGCTGATCTCGGCCGCTTCGGCACGCGCCGTGGCTTCATGCAGGCGTTCGGTGCGCTCGGCGCGGCCAGCGCTCTAGGCGCGCTGCCCGGCTGCGCCAGCACGGGCGCGTCGCCCGCTGCGCCCGGACTCATCGACACCCACCACCACTTCTATCCGCCTGAATATCAGAAGGCGTGGCTCGACTGGGAAGACGCGCGCAGGATCCCGCACTTCACCCAGCAGGTGGGCTGGTCGGTGCAGAAGGCGCTGGCGGATATCGACAAGGGTGGCGTGAAGACCGGCATTCTGTCGCTTGCGTCCACGCCCGGCGTGTGGTTCGACACCGGCGCGCGCGCAGCGGTGAAGATGGCGCGCAGTTGCAACGAATACGGCGCAAGGATGGTGCGCGACCATCCCGGGCGCTTCGGCCTCTTCGCCACGCTGCCGATGATCGACGCGGATGCGAGCCTGAAAGAAATCGGCTATGCCTTCGACGTGCTCAAGGCCGATGGCGTGGGCCTGCAGACCAACTACGGCGACAAATGGCCTGGAGATCCAGTCTACAAGCCGATCTTCGAGGAACTCAACCGCCGGAAGGCGGTGGTGTACTTCCATCCGCTGGTGGCCGCCTGCTGCGGGCGGCTTTCGGTGGGCACCTTCCCCGCAGTGATCGAAGTGCCGCACGACACCACGCGCGCCGTGGTGAGCCTGCTGCTCTCGGGCAGCCTCGCGCGCTACCGCGACATCAAGTGGCTGTTCAGCCACGCCGGCGGCACTGTGCCGATGCTGGCCGGGCGCATGGATTACTTCTTCAAGTTCCGCCCCGACGCGAAGACCATCGCGCCGGAGGGCTACGAGGCCGAGTTCAGGCGCCTGTACTACGACACCGCCAACGCCACGCATCCCTCGTCGATGGCGGCGCTGCTGAAGCTCATTCCCGAATCGCAGGTGGTGTTCGGCAGCGACTATCCCTACGTGCCGATCGACGTGCAGGCCGCGAATCTGAGGAAACTCGGGCTGGCGGAGGAGACGGTGCGGGGGATCGAGAGCGGGAATGCGAGAAGTCTGGTGGCCCGATTGAGAATTTGAATCCTGGCGGTCGCGCGCCTCTCCGTAGAGCCGGCTGCCCGGAAGTAGCGCTCTCCGGCACGCTTTTGAAAGGCAGGGTATCGAGCGCTCGGGACTCTATTTCAATCCATAGTCGCGTGCCGCCCCGGCCCGACTGACACGACCATCGGCAATGTCGCGAGAGATGGACTCGGGATCGCGTTCCTTCGGATCGCCGTAGCCCCCGCCACCGGCCGCGTCCATAACCACGGTGTCGCCTTCGCGCAGGCGCGTGATGCCGTAGGGATTCCCCGACTTGCCGTTCACGAGGAACTGAGCCTTGGCGCCCGGCTTGCCTCCGAACAGGCCGTCGGGCGGGAGGCGAAACCGTCCTGACTGCATGGCGAGGGTCACCGGGCCGCTGGGCGCGTAGGCGTCGTTCGGCACCCAGAAGACTTCGCGGCGGCCGAGCGCGCCGCGCTGCCTGCCGGGACCGCCGGAGTCGGCGATGAGCGCGCGCTCCTTCACCAGGAGCGGCGTATCGCTCTCGAGGATTTCCACCGGGGTGTTGGCCCCGTTGGCAGGAAAGATGAAACTGCCTTCGCCGTCGCGCGACGCCGCGGCACCCAGGCCTCCGCCGCGGATGAGCACGGTGTGGAAATTCTCGCCCGAGTTGCGCCGGCCGTAGAACACCTGCATGGTCGCGGGCGTGCCGCCGCTGCCGGCGATGACGCGCTCGGGCAGCGCCTGCGCCATGGCGCGGTAGATGATTTCCGTGATGAAATGGCCGATCTGCATGCGCGCGGCCACCGCGGCGGGAAAGCGGCAGTTGACCACCGTGCCCCCGGGCGCGATCAGCCGGATCGGCGCCGCCGCGCCGTCGTTGTTGGGAATGTCCGGATCGAAAATGCTCTTCACCGCCATGTGGACGTAGGCGTAGGTGAAGTTGTAGACGACGTTGCCGCCCCAGTCCACCTGCGGCGAAGACCCGGTCAGGTCGACAACGATGTCGCTGCCGTCGATCGTGACGGCACACTTGACGACGACGTCAGGCTGGCCTTCCACCTGCTCGATCGCGACCTCGGCGCGATAGGTGCCGCGAGGCACCTTGGCGATTGCCGTGCGCAGGCTCTGTTCGCTGCGTCCGATAATCTCGTCGGCAAGGTCGTCGAGGTGTTCGAGCCTGTACTCCTGCAGCATGCGCACGATCTGCTCGGCGCAGACGTGGTTGGCGGCGATCTGGGAGCGGATGTCGCCATTCACCTGTTCGGGCGTGCGCACGTTGGCGCGGATCATGTCGAGCACGCCCTGGTTGAGCTGCCCGCCGTCGTAGAGCTTCACCAGCGGAATGAAAATCCCTTCCTCGAACACGTCGTGGTTGTCCGAGGCCACCCGGCCGCCGATGTCCGCGTGATGCAGGATGCACGCCGTGAACGCGACCAGACGCTCGCGAAAGAAGATCGGGCTGAGCACGCACACGTCGTTCAGGTGCCCGGCGAGCGCCCACGGGTCGTTGGTGATGTACACATCGCCCGGCCGCAACGAGCCCGCGGGCAGGTTGCGCACCAGATTCTTGATACCGAGCGCCATGGCACCCGACTGGCCGGGCGTGGCGAGCGTGCCCTGCGCCAGTTCGCGGCCGGTGCGGTCGGTGAACATGCAGGTGTAGTCGTGCGCATCGCGCAGGAGGCTCGAGAACGCGGTGCGCGCCACCGCCGCGTCGGCCTCGTCGACGATCGAGACCAGGCGGCGCCAGAGGATTTCCAGCGTGACGGGGTCGAATTTCTCAGCCATGTGAGTTCTCCTGCCGCGCGCATTCGATCCAGAGAAAACCGTACTCGTCCACGCCGGCCTTGGCATCCTCGCCGATGATCACCGTGGATTCGCGCTCCTCGACGATCGCCGGGCCCGAGAAGCTCGCGCCGGGAAACAGCTTGTAGCGGTCGTACACGGTGTAGGGAATGAAGTCGCGCGAGATCCCCGAGTAGGCTTTTCGCTCACCCTTGACCGCGTCGCCGACGCGGCTGCTGCCTTTTCCGGGGAGCTTGGGCAGCGAGAGCAGCTGCACCGGCAGGCTCGCGCGCACGCAGAAGTTCACGAACTCCACCGCCGATTCGGGATAGGTGCGTCCGTACAGGCCCTTGTAGATGTCGTCGAAGCGCGCGCGCAGCGTCGCGGGGGCGATGCCCGTGAAGTCGCGCTCGGGCACGGGCAGGTTGGTCTCCGATCCCTGGCCGATGAAGCGCGCGTCGACCGAGCGCGTGAATTCGATCTGTCCCCCGGCGCCGGCGCGTCGCAGCGTGCGCTCGCCCTCGGCCTCCAGCTCGCGGTAGAGCGCTTCGATCTGCGCGTAATCGGCCGACAGCAGCGGCGTCTTGTGGCTGCGCACCAGGTCGAAGGCGCGCGGTGCGGTGAAGAATCCGAGCGCGGAGCCCACGCCGGCATTCGGCGGCACGATCAGGCGCGGCGCGCCGAGCTTGCGCGCGAGTCCGTAGGCGTGAACCGGTCCGGCGCCGCCGAACGCCGCCACGGCCACCACCTTCGGGTTGCCGCCGCGCTCGGCGATGTGCGTCTTGGCGGCCGCGGCCATGGTCTCGTTGATCAGGTCGTGGATGCCCCACACGGCCTGGATGAACGAGACGCCGAGCGGCCTGGCGACGCGCTCCTCGATGCCGCGTCGCGCAGCCTCGCGGTCGAGCTTCATGGTGCCGCCCAGGAAGTAGTTCGCGTCGAGATAGCCGAGCAGCAGGTCCGCGTCGGTGACCGTGGGCTCGGTGCCCCCGCGCCCGTAGCAGATCGGTCCGGGTTCGGCGCCGGCGCTCTCCGGGCCCACCTGCAGCGTGCCGAGGCGGCTGCGGCGCGCGATCGAGCCGCCGCCCGCGCCGATCTCCATCAGGTCCACCACCGGGACCTGGATCGTGAGGCCGCTGCCTTTCTGGAAGCGCTGTACGCGGCCGACCTCGAAGGTCGGCACCACGCCCGCAATGCCGCCCTGGATCAGGCAGGACTTCGCCGTGGTGCCGCCCATGTCGAAGCAGAACATCTCGGGCAGGTCGAACAGGCGGCTGAAGTACTGTCCTGCGATCACCGCCGCGGTGGGCCCGGACTCGATGATGCGCACCGGGAATTCGGCTGCGGTCTCGGCCGAGGTGACCCCACCCGACGAGAGCATGATGAACAGGCGCCCGCGGAATCCCATCGCCACGAGGCGTTCCTCGAGCCGCCGCAGGTAGCGCTCGGTGAGCGGCTTGACGTAGGCGTTGGTGACCGTCGTGCTGGTGCGCTCGTATTCGCGGATCTGCGGCAGCACTTCGTAGGAGATCGACACCGAGGCGCCGGGCAGCTCCTGCCCGATCAGGCGCTTGAGCGCGAGTTCGTGGACCGGGTTCTCGAACGAGTTGAGCAGGCACACCGCCACCGACTCGACCCGCATTGCGGCGAGCGCGCCGAGCACGGCGCGCGCCTGCGCCTCGTCCAGCGGCGCGAGCACGCTGCCGTCGGCGCGCAGGCGCTCGTCCACTTCCAGGCGGCGCTCGCGCGGCACCAGCGGCTCGGGCATCTGGGCGAACGCGTCGTAGGCCGCATAGCGGATCTCGCGCCCGAGCTCGAGCACGTCGCGAAACCCGCGCGTGGTCACGAGGCCCGTGCGCGCGCCCTTGCGCTCGATGATGGCGTTGATGACGAGCGTGGTGCCGTGGATGATTTCCTCCAGGCGCGACAGGCAGTCCGGCAACTGGCGCTCGAGGCCCCGGATGCCTTCCTCGATGGCGTCCGAGGGGTCGCGCGGCGTGGTGAGGCACTTGTAGGTGAGGGTTTCGCCCGTGGCGTCGTCGAGCAGCACGAAGTCCGTGAAGGTGCCCCCGACGTCGATGCCGATGCGCATGCTGTCTCTCCATTCACTGCAGCCCGGAACGGCCCGCTTGCTGTTGACCGGCACCGGCAGGCGAGATAAAGTGTACGGTATTTGGTATACATTTGCCAGAACCGCACCGGATGCGGTGCGGTGTCCAAGGCCGACATGACAGCCAAGCTCGAAGCGTTGGAGCGGCCCGAACCGCTCGGGGAGCGCGTCTACGCGGCGCTGCGGGAGAACCTGCGGACCGGCCGCATCGCGCGCGGCGTGCCGCTGCAGGAGGCGGCGCTGGCGGCGCAGCTTGGCGTGTCGCGCACGCCCGTGCGCGAGGCGCTCGCGCGGCTGGCGAGCGAGGGCCTGGTGATCGCCGACGGGCGCACCTTCGCCGGCCCCGAGCTCTCGGCCGCGGACGTCGAGGACATCTACGCGCTGCGGCTGCTGCTCGAGCCCGAGGCGATCCGGCTCGTCGCGATGGCCGCGCACGACCGGGCGCGGCTCGCGCCGCTCAGGCGCGCGCTCGAGGACATGGCCGCGGCGCACGAGGCGGCCGAGGACGCCGCGTTCATGGAGGCCAACTACCGGTTTCGCACCGCCTGGATGGATCTCGTTCCCAACCGGCGCCTGGCGCACGCCATCGAGCTGTACGCCGACCACGCGCGCTACCTGCGCCTGTCCACGCTGAACGACCCGGTCGTGCGCACGGGCGTGACGAAGCGCCTCAAGCGCCTGGTGGCGGCGCTCGCGGCGGCGAACGCGGACGCGGCCGCGCAAGTGATGCGCGAGCACATGCAGGAAGCCAGGCGTATCCTGCTCTCGCGGTTCTCCGGGAAATAGCACAGCATCGGATTTCGAGCATGGATTTCGAACTCACCGAAGACCAGAAGGCCATACGCGACGCTTTCGCGCGTTTCTGCGACGAGCGCATCGCGCCGCAGGCGGCGGCGCTCGACGAGGCGCACGCCTTCCCGCGCGAATTGTTCGGCCAGCTCGCCGATCTCGGCTTCTTCGGCATCCGCTATCCGG
>Ga0209514_10010008_pt1 | contig 10293 bp, 12 predicted proteins | sample Subgrocontami58m_FD_187452 | JGI IMG/M metagenome (GOLD analysis project Ga0209514, IMG submission 187452) | Subsurface groundwater microbial communities from S. Glens Falls, New York, USA - GMW37 contaminated, 5.8 m (SPAdes) (version 3) | ecosystem: Environmental > Aquatic > Deep subsurface >...
CGCGCCGCCGCGACCGCGGCGGGTGCCGTGATCGGCGCGATGGTCGGAGACAGCCTCGCGTCGGGGCGCTGACCGCGGCAGCGCCGCTCGCGCTAGAATGCGGACTCCTCCGAAGCGGGACAAGGGACATGAGTTCGCAGAAGAAAGTGGCAATCGTCACGGGCGCGGGCACAGGCATTGGGAAGGCGGTCGCGCTGGCACTTCTGAATGACGGCTATTGCGTGGCGCTTGCGGGGCGGCGCGTCGAACCGCTGGAGAAGGCGGCGGCCGAATCGGGTGCGGGCAGCGCGCGCACGCTGGTGGTTCCCACCGACGTGGGCAATCCGGAGGCGGTTCGCACGCTGTTCGCCAGGACGAAGGAGAAGTTCGGCCACCTCGACCTGCTGTTCAATAACGCCGGCATGGGCGCTCCGGCCGTCCCGATGGAGGACCTCACCTACGAGCAGTGGAGGGCGGTGCTCGACGCCAACCTGACCGGCGCGTTCCTGTGCACGCAGGAAGCGATCAAGCTCATGAAGAGCCAGGATCCACGCGGCGGACGCATCATCAACAACGGCTCGATCTCGGCGCATGCGCCGCGGCCCAACTCCGCGCCCTACACGGCGACCAAGCACGCGATCACCGGTCTCACCAAGTCGACCTCGCTCGATTGCAGGAAGTACGACATCGCCTGCGGCCAGATCGACATCGGCAACGCCGCGACCGAGATGACCGACAGGATGGCGAAAGGGATCCTGCAGGCGAACGGCTCGATGGCGGTCGAGCCGCGCATGGATGTCGCACACGTCGCGAGCACGGTGATGCACATGGCGAGCCTGCCGCTCGAGTCGAACGTGCAGTTCGTCACCGTGATGGCGACCAAGATGCCCTTCGTCGGGCGGGGTTAGCGGCTAAAACCGCGCTTCGAGGCGCCTGCAGAGCGTCTTGAGGACCTTGATGCGCGCGTAGTTCTTGTCGTTCGACTCGACCAGCGTCCAGGGCGCGTCGCCGGTGCTGGTGCGCTCGACCATGTCGCAGACGGCGCTCTCGTACTGGTTCCATTTCTTCCGGTTGCGCCAATCCTCGTCGGTGATTTTGAAGCGCTTGAACGCCGTGGCCTCGCGCTCCCTGAAGCGCCGCAACTGCTCCGACTTGCCGATGGAGAGCCAGAACTTCACCACCACCACGCCGTGTGCGGCGAGCTGGGCCTCGAAGTCGTTGATCTCGCCGTAGGCGCGCATCCAGTCATGGGGCGGGCAGAGCCGCTCGACGCGCTCGACCAGGACCCGGCCGTACCAGGAGCGGTCGAACATGGCGATGCGGCCGCGGTCCGGAATGTGGCGCCAGAATCGCCACAGGTAGGGCCGCGCGCGCTCCTCGTCGCTCGGCGCCGCGACCGGAATGACCTGGTAGAAGCGTGCGTCGAGCGCCGCGGTGACGCGGCGGATGGCGCCGCCCTTGCCGGCGGCATCGTTTCCCTCGAACACGATCACCACCGACAGGTCCCTGAACTTCGCGTGCCGGGTGAGCAGGCTGAGCCTGCCCTGGTACTTCTCGAGCGCCGGCTTGAACGCGCTCTTGCGGGTCCTCCGCGTCAGGTCGAGCGACTTGAGTATGTGCAGGTTGTCGATCGTCGGCAGCGGAGGCGGCAGCGCAGGCGCGACGTCGCGTCCGGGTCCCTTCCGGGACAGGCGCTTGCGCATCGCGTCGAGGATGTATCTTCCGATGGTCAGGTTGCGGTAATTCCGGTCCACGCCGGAGACGATCATCCAGGGCGCCTCGGCGGTGCCGGTGAGCGTGAGCGTGAGCTCAGCGGCCTTGTGCAGTTTCTCGTAGCGCTTGTGGTGGTCCCAGTCCCGCGCGGTGACGCGCCAGCGCGTGCGCGGATTGCGCGACAGGGACTCGAGGCGCGCCTTCTGCTGGCGCCTGGACAGGTGCATCCAGAACTTCAGCACCAGCACGCCCTCGTCGACGAGCATCTTCTCGAAGCGGGCATTGGCCTGCATCCGCTCGGCGAGGTCGCCCCGCTTGATGCGTCCCCATACCCGGTCGAGCAGGGGCCAGGTGTACCAGGAGCCGAGGAACAGGCCGATCTTTCCCTTCGCCGGCAGCACGCTCCAGAATCGCCACGTGGGAGGGCGCTCGTCGTCTCCGGCGGACGGGTCGCCCATGCCCCAGGTTTCGATGTGGCGCGGGTCCATCCATTCGTTGAGCACGTTGACGAGCTCGCCGCGGCCCGCGCCGTCCATACCCGCAATCAGGATCACCACCTGGAATTTCGCCCGTCGAACCAGCTCGACCTGCGCCTGGAGCAGTGCCTCGCGCAGGGCAGGCACTTCCCTCCGGTATGCCGCATCGTCGATGCTGTGGCCCAGTTCGGCCGATTCGAACACGAAAGTCGCTCCTGTCGGGGAATGTCCCCCCACAGAGATCGGCCGGATGCGACGGAAGTTTAGCGGCGGCGCGGATCACCACAGCGGAACCGCTTCGGCGATCACCTCGCGCCACAGCGTGCTCGCCTGTCCCGGGTGCGCGCGCGCGAGCCCGGCGACGCTTGCCTGGAGCGCCGCCAGGGCCGCGGGATCCTCCAGGCGCAGCCTGAGGTCGATCAGCCGGGGCGCGTCGATCGGGCGGCCGATCTGGCTCAACAGGCAGCAATAGGCTTCCGCGACGCCGTCCACCTCGTCGACGATCGCGCGGGCGATGCGGTTCGCGAGGACGCTGTAGATGTGGGCCGAACGCGCGGATGGATGAGCACGTGGCGCGCGGGGTCGAGAAACCGCAGATGCCTGCCCAGCCAGGCGCGGCTCCCTTCGATCGCGATTGCGTCGATCGCCTACACGTACACCGGGCCGACGGTCTTCTACGAGCTCGCCTACGACACCGCGGTGCTTGCCCGGAAGAAGGGGCTGAAGAACGTCTTCGTCACCAACGGTTTCACGGGCAGGGAGGCGCTGCGCGAGCTATCGACGGTGCTCGACGCGGCCAACGTCGACCTCAAGTTCTTCAAGCCGCAGAGCTACACGCACATCAGCCGGGCGCGCCGGGACCCCATCCTGGACGCGATTCGCCTCTATCGCGAGCTCGGCGTATGGATCGAGGTCACCACGCTGGTGGTGCCGGGCGTCAACGATTCAGAGGAGGAGTTGCGCGACATCGCGAAATTCCTGGTGTCGGTCGGGGCCGAAATTCCCTGGCACGTGTCGCAGTTCTATCCCGCCTACAAGATGCTCGCCAAGCCGGTCACGCCGGTCGAAACGCTTCGGCGCGCCGCCGAGATCGGCAGGGAAGCGGGCCTGCGCTACGTCTACGAGGGCAACGTGCCGGGGGGCGAGGGCGAGAATACGCCGTGCTGGCAGTGCAAGGCGCTGCTCGTCGAGCGCTACGGCTTCCGCGTGCGCAAGAACCGGATCGTCGGCGGCTGCTGCCCGGACTGCGGCGCGAAGATCGACGGCGTCGGCATGTCGCCGCAACGGGAGGCACGGAAGGAAATGTCGCACTGACGGCTCGCGCGGGCCGATTCCTCACGCATTGCGCAGCTTGCGATAGACGGCGCGTTCTCCGTTCCACGGCTCGAACCCTGCGAGGCCGTCGGGCAGATTCTCGTGGATGCCGATCACCAATGCGCCGCCCGGACGGAGCGTGGCGGCCACGCGTGCCATCACCTCGCCCTGCAGCTCCGGCGCGAAGTAGGTGAGCACGGCGTTTCGGCAAAGCACGAGGTCGAACTTCTCCTCCGGAACCGATTCCCGGATGTCCTGCTGCCGAAACTCGACGCAGCGGAACTCCTCGCGCACGTACCAATGCGCTTCCCGCGATTCGAACGCCTCGGCGAGCAACTCCGCGGGAAGCGCCTTGAGGCTGCTCGCCCGGTAGCATCCGGCCCGGCCCCGATCGAGCACCTGCGGGTCGATGTCGGTCGCGAGTACGCGCAGTCGGGGAAACGGCTGGCCCAGCCGAAGGCGCCAGAGGATGGCGAGCGTAAGGGGCTCCTCGCCCGAGGCGCAGCAAGCGCTCCAGCACGCGAGCCGGTCGCGTCCTTCAGCCGCTGCGGCGGCCGAAAGCGCGGGCAACACGTCCCGCTCCAGGGCCTCAAACACGCTGCGGTCGCGGTAGAAACGCGATATCGGGATCCAGCACAGTGCATCGAATTCGCGCCATTCGCCGGGGTCGCCCTCGAGACGATTGCGGTACGCGGCAAGATCCCGGAGACCCAGCTCGCGCAGCCTCTGTCCGAGCCGCTTGCATACGAGCTTGTGCACGCTGCGAAAGCCCGGCCAGCGCAGGCCGAGCCGCGGCAGCGCCCATTGCAGGAAGGCGATACAGGGAGCCTCCGCCATCCTCGCCCAGTCCGGGCACCTATGCTTCGTCGGCGCGCGGCGCATGCAGCCCGCCCGCGCCTCCGCCGCCGGGCGAAGGCGCTTGCGCGCGCGTGAACGCGCCCAGCTCCCATTCGCCGCTCGCCTCGTCGTAACGAAGGATGTAGGCGTTGCCGTCTTCGGCTTTCACCTTGAAGTAACGGTGGTCCGGCGCGAGCCAGCGGTCGACGATTTCCAGCGCTTCGAGCCTCCGCTCGCCGAGCCAGAAAGCGCGCGGCTCCTGTTCGCCGCGGTAACCTGCGTAGCACTCGACGCGGATTGCCATGAGCTTCCCGTCCCCTGCGATAATCACCGACAGCGCATCGTTACCACACAGCTTCCATGCGGCCGCTCTTCGACCCACGGCTGGTCAACCCGCCCTTCGGCGATCCCGGAGTGTACGTCGATTTCCGCTTCGAGCGGCGCGCCTTCCTGCTGGACCTCGGGGACAACACCCCGCTGTTCCCCAAGAAGCTGCTGCGGCTGTCGCACGCGTTCGTGTCGCACGCGCACATGGATCATTTCATCGGCTTCGATCGCCTCGTGCGCATCTGCCTCGGACGCCAGACGGGCGTGCACCTGTTCGGCCCGCGCGGGTTCATCGCCCAGGTCGAGCACAAGCTCGCGGCCTATACGTGGAACCTCGTGCAGAGCTACGAGACCGACTTCGCCCTGACGGTGACTGAAATCGCCGGCGACGTGACCTCCGGCGAGACGCCGGCGCGCAATACCCGGTTCCGTTCCAGGCGCAGGTTCGAACGCGAGGATCTTCCGGATTCGACCGTCGCCGGGGGCGTGCTGCTCGAGGAAGAGGGCTTCCGCGTGCGCACGGCGCTGTTCGACCATCGGACGCCCTGCCTGGGGTTCGCGATCGAGGAGAAGGTGCACGTCAACGTGCTGAAGAACCGGTTGCTCGAAATGGGCCTGCAGACCGGGCCCTGGCTGAAGGACATGAAGCGCGCCGTGCTCGCGGGCCGGCCCGACGAGGAACGCGTGCGCGCCTGGTGGAAGGATTTCGGCGTGGTCCACGAACGCGAGGTCCCGCTCGGCGAGCTCAAGGCCCGCGCACTCGATCTGGTTCCCGGGCAGAAGATCTGCTACGTCACCGATGTCGCGTTTCACGACGACAACGTTCACCGGATCGTCGAGCTCGCGCGCGGGGCGGACCTGCTTTTCATCGAAGCGGTGTTCCTGGACGCGGAATCCGGGCACGCGAGGGACAAGCAGCACCTGACGGCGCGCCAGGCCGGCACGATCGCCCGTGCCGCGGGCGCGCGCAACCTCGTCCCTTTCCACTTCTCGCCGCGCTACATGGGCCGCGAAGCGGAAGTTCTGTCCGAACTGCAGGCCGCATTCGGCGGCGGTGCTCACCTCGCCTCCACGAACGGGTAGCGTGACCTCAGCTCACGCGTGACCAGGCCGACACCGCATTCCTCGCCCAGCGTTTCCGCGACGACGAGGTAGTCCGGGTCGTCGAAGTCGGTGCTCAGCGCCTTTCCCTGCCCCGCCGCGATTGCGAACAGGTGATCGGCGACCTCGCGCTCGATCGCCTGGCTGGGAACCTTTCCCTCGAGTCCGCGGCGTTCCAGACGCACATGGAACGAGCCGGATGCCATGCGGTCGACGAACGGCGCGGCCGCCTGCTTGAACTGTTCGGCGAGCGTCTCGGGCGTAAAGGCGAAGACGGTGTCAACGGGAATGACGCGCGCGAGGCGCGCGGCCCAGCGCTTTCCCGATTCCACGGCGCGCCGCAGCGCTTCGAGCAAAGCGCCGGCGTCCTCGACCCGCCCGATGCACACGCCATGGAACCGGGTCGGACGAAAGCTGCCGAACTGCGCCAGTGCACCCAGGAGCTGGTGCTCGTGCCCGGTTCCCGGGCGTACCGTGACGATGACGTTCCATTCCATGGCGGTTCGGCTGGTTCGGCCGGAATTGCTCGCACGATCACGCTGGGTTCACTATGCCCAGAATCTGCCACTGCGCGATGGGACGTTTGATCGAAATCAAGGTTGCAGCGCTGCGGCCGGGTATCGTGAAATTACGAATGGCGGGAACCATTCGAAAGCTCCCGTCGGCGGGTGCGATTCCAGCCATTCCGGATCAAGGCGGAATCCATGCAAATCCCACTCCAGATCACCCTGCGCGAGATGGCGCATTCCGATGCGCTCGAGGCGAAGATTCGCGAGAGAGCGGAAAAGCTCGAGGAATTCCACCCCCGCATCGTGAGCTGCCGCGTCACGGTGGAAGAGTTGCGCAAGCACCATCAGCAGGGCCGTCACTTCCAGGTGAAGGTCGACGTGCACGTTCCGGGCAGGGAGGTCGTCGCCAATCTCGCCCATCACGAGGACGTGTACGTGGCGCTGCGCGACGCCTTCGACGCCGCCAAGCGCCAGCTCGAGGAGGTCGTCCGGCAAAAGCGCGGCGACGTCAAGGTCCACGAGGTCCCGCAGCACGGCACGGTGGCGCGGCTGCTGCCGGAGGAAGGCTACGGCTTCATCGCGACCGCGGACGGGCGCGAGCTGTACTTCAGCCGCGAAAACGTGGCGCACCCGACGTTCGACGATCTCGCCGTGGGCACGGAGGTCCAGTTTCTCGAGGAGATCGCCGAGGAAGGTCCGCAAGCCAAGCGGGTCAGCGTAGGGAAGCACCACACCGTATCGTGATGCGCGACGTCGCGCGTAACAGCAATGAAAGGTCGATCATGAAAGCAGGACGCGGAGGTTTCCGGATGCTGCAGCGTGAGCAGCTGTTCCAGGAGCTGGTTCACGACAGCTACAAGTCGCAGCGCAAGCTGCCCGAGCCCACACGCTGTCCCGAATGCGGCGCCGTGTACCAGAACGGCCGCTGGATCTGGGGAACGGCACCCGCGGGCGCCCACGAGGAGAAATGCCCGGCGTGCCACCGCATCCACGACAAGTTCCCCTCGGGCTTCGTGACGCTGAAGGGCGATTTCTTTCGTGAGCATCGCGACCAGATCCTTCAATTGGTGAAAAACCACGAGGCGAAGGAGAAGGCCGAGCATCCGCTGGAGCGGATCATGAAGATAGAGGACACCGAGGAGGGGGTGCTGGTCACGACCACCGACACCCACCTCGCGCGCGATATCGCCGAAGCGCTCTATCACGCCCACAAGGGCGAACTGGAATTTCACTACAACAAGGAAGACAACCTGCTGCGGGCGAACTGGAGCCGCTGAGCGGCGCCGCGCCATCGCCCGAGCCGACGCGTAGACAGTCCAATCTGCAAGGAGAAACACCATGACGACAGAAACCAAACAGCAAGTACCCGTGACGACCAAGGGCAAGGAAATCCAGAAGGCGACGCCCGTGCGCGCGGTCACGCCCTTCGATGAAATGGACCGCATGTTCGATCGCTTTATGGGCGGCAACTGGATGCGTCCGTTCGCGTGGGACCGGCCGTTCTTCAAGGGATTGATGGAGCCGCTGGAGTGGAACCTCCCGCGCATGGACGTGATCGACCGCGACGCTGACATCCTGGTGCGCGCGGAAGTGCCCGGCGTGGACAAGAAGGACCTCGAAGTGACGCTCGCGGACAACATGCTCACCGTCAAGGGATCGGTCAAGCGCGAGGAGAAGGAGGAAAAGGCCGATTACTATCGCTGCGAAACCTCGCAAGGGGCGTTCCTGCGTACGGTCGCGATTCCCGGTCAGATCGACGCCACCAAGGTGGCGGCTTCGCTGAAGGACGGCGTGCTCGAGATCACCCTGCCCAAGGTGGAGGGATCCAAGCGGCGCAGCATCAAGGTCGAGTAGTTCCGGCAGGCTCTTCCCCTCCTGCCAGGGAGGGGTGCCTCGCGCAAGCGAGGCGGGGTGGTTCCGGCGCCAAACCACACCACCCCGGCGCTGCGCGCCACCCCTCCTCATGAGAGGAGGGGAACTCATGGGAGCGCGAAATGGCGGCAAAGGAGATTCTGTTTCAGGACGCTGCGCGCGCCAAGGTTTTGGCGGGCGTCAACGTGATCGCGAACGCCGTCAAGGTCACGCTGGGGCCGAAGGGGCGCAACGTCATCCTGGAGCGCGCCTACGGGCCGCCGATCGTCGCCAATTCCGGCGTGGTCGTGGCAAAGGAGATCGAGCTCGAGGACAAGTTCGAGAACGTGGGCGCGCAGCTGGTGAGGGAAGTGGCGAGCAAGACCTCCGACGTCGCCGGCGACGGCACCACCACCGCCACGGTGCTCGCCCAGGCGATCGTCCAGGAAGGCATGAAGTACGTCGCGGCCGGCATGAATCCCATGGACCTGAAGCGCGGCATCGACAAGGCGGTGGAGGCCATCGTTGCCGAACTGAAACGGCTCTCGCGCCCCTGTACGACCCGCAACGAAATCGCCCAGGTGGGTGCGATCTCCTCGAGCGGCGACGCAGCGGTCGGCGAAATCATCGCCCAGGCCATGGACAAGGTCGGAAAAGAGGGCGTCATCACCGTCGAGGATGGCAAGGGGCTGCAGAACGAAGTGGATCTCGTCGAAGGCATGCAGTTCGACCACGGCTATCTCTCGCCCTACTTCATCACCGACGCCGAGAAGCAGAGCGCGGTGCTCGAGGATCCCTATGTGCTCCTCACGGAGAAGAAGATCTCCGCGATCCACGATCTGCTGCCCGTGCTGGAGCAGGTGGCGAAGGCAGGCAAGCCGTTGCTGGTCATCGCGGAGGACGTCGACGGCGAGGCGCTCGCCACCTTGGTCGTGAACAACCTTCGGGGCGCGCTCAAGAGCTGCGCGGTCAAGGCGCCCGGGTTCGGCGACCGCCGCAAGGCGATGCTCGAGGACATCGCGATCGTCACCGGCGGCACGGTGATCGCCGAGGAGGTCGGACTGACGCTCGAGAAGGTCACGCTGGCGAACCTCGGGCGAGCGACGCGGATCGAAGCGAACAAGGAAGACACGACCATCGTCGGGGGTGGCGGCGACGCGCACAAGATCCAGAACCGCGTCAAACAGCTTCGCACGCAGATCGCCGAAGCCTCCAGCGACTACGACCGCGAGAAGCTCCAGGAGCGCGTGGCCAAGCTCGCGGGCGGCGTGGCGGTCATCAAGGTGGGCGCGGCCACCGAAACCGCGATGAAGGAAAAGAAGAGCCGCATCGACGATGCCGTTCACGCGACCCGCGCAGCGGTCGAGGAAGGCATCCTTCCCGGGGGCGGCGTGGCGCTGCTTCGGGCGCGCTCTGCGATCCAGGCGCTCAAGGGCGAGAACCGGGACCAGGACGCCGGCATCCGGATCGTGCTTCGCGCGATGGAAGAGCCGATTCGCCAGATCGTCGCCAACGCCGGGGAGGAACCCTCGGTGGTGCTCCAGAAAGTGTCCGAAGGCACGGGGCCGTTCGGCTACAACGTCGCGAGCGGCGAATACGGGGACCTTATGGCGATGGGGATCGTCGATCCGACCAAGGTCACGCGCTCTGCGCTGCAGAACGCCGCTTCGATCGCCGCCCTCATCCTCACCACCGATGCGATGATCGCGGATATTCCCCGCCAGGAGCCGGCGATGCCTCCGGAAGCGGGCGGCATGGGTTACTGATCCCGCCGCGACCGCGGCCATGCGCACGGCTCGGCTGAACGCGGCCCCTCCCGGCAATTTCCCCGCAACGGCGCATGGCATTGCTCGAGATCAGGCAGCTGGTGTTCCGGGTGGATGGAACGACGATCCTCGACGGCGTGGACCTGGCCATCGGCGGCAGCGAGATCCACGCTTTGCTGGGCGCGAATGGCGCCGGCAAGTCGACGCTCGCGCGGATCGTCATGGGCTGCTCGGGCTATGCGCCGACCTCGGGTGCGGTCCGGTTCCTCGATCGTGACATCGGCGCGCTCGCCATGCACGAGCGCGCCCGGCTTGGCGTTACGATGGCCTGGCAGGAGCCGGCGCGCATCGAGGGGCTTCCGGTGCGCGACTACCTCGCGCTGCGTCCGGCGGGAATCGAAGCGGCGGACTGCCTGCGCG
>Ga0209514_10010013_pt1 | contig 10292 bp, 6 predicted proteins | sample Subgrocontami58m_FD_187452 | JGI IMG/M metagenome (GOLD analysis project Ga0209514, IMG submission 187452) | Subsurface groundwater microbial communities from S. Glens Falls, New York, USA - GMW37 contaminated, 5.8 m (SPAdes) (version 3) | ecosystem: Environmental > Aquatic > Deep subsurface >...
TTATAAAGTAACTCTGAAAGATTCTACTTCAAATCATGAATGGAGCATTCATGTTCCTCTTGAACCAAAACAGAAAAAAATATTGAAGAAATTAAATGTAATGCCTAAAAACTAGGGTAAACTCAGGTAATTAGAAAGATAGATATATAAGCATTTCTCTAATTTAACAAGCCAAAAATAACATTTATCTTACAAGCATTTCATGCTAAAAACTAAAGTCCAAACCAATATTCTTAAACTTAAAGCTAAAATCTCTCCTGTTTATCAAAAAAACGATGCGCCCTCCGCGGCTTAAAAGCTGCGGTTTGGGGAGGCGCTCGTTTTTGGACCTCAAAAACTTTCAGTTTCTGATGGCGCTCAAGGATTGAAAATCCTTGACGTGTTCGAGAAGCCACTCCACCTTGAAGTGGAGTTTCCTGAGGCTTACTCGACATCACGAAATAACTCACTTGCTAACAACCATGATAAATACAAATTTAACTTAGCGCGGGTTTATGGATAATTAGGTTGATTGCGTCCCCTGTTTTTCTAATCCTCAAGAACGAGAAGTTCTTGATGACCTCGAAAAATGAAATTTTTCTCAGTGTCCATTAGAGACCTCAAGGACGTGAGTCCTTGACGGCACTCGGGAATCTTAGACATCAAGAATTCTGCGAATTCTTGAGTGTGCTCAAGAACGAAACGTTCTTGACATTCCCGATGATTAGCCACAAGAAATAACACAATTAGGCTAATTCTCTATAACGTATGATAATAATTATTGTACAGTCCTTATAAAATCTTATAAAGCTACGCTCTAAATAACACAACGTTTATAATAAACATACACATGAAATAAAACATGCCTGCTGATATGTACACCATGAACCGCACTAAAGACTTGATAATATCATTCATTAAAGCCCGTGGTCCATCTCTTCCAGTACATATAGCCCGAGATGTTAAAATAAGCCCACTCTTTGCTTCAGCATTTCTATCAGAACTTTACGGTGAAGGAAAAGTGAAGATGTCAACGCTCAAAATAGGAAGTTCTTCATTGTATTACCTTACTGATCAAGAATCTCAAATTGAGAACTTTATTAATCATATGAATACTCGCGAAAAAGAAGCACATGCATACCTGAAGCAGTATAAGATTCTTGATGATGAAAAGCTAGAGCCAGTGATACGTGTAGCGCTCCGCGCCATAAAAGACTTTGCAATTCCAGTTAAATTTACTCAAAACAACCAACCAAGGCTCTTCTGGCGTTACTTTCTTATTCCGGAAGACGAAGCGCAAAAACTAATTGCTACCAAACTTGAACCTCCTCAGAATAAAGATGCCCCGTCTACCGTACAACTAGTAACATCTCCAGAGATAAAAACATCTCCTTCAGTTTCAGCCCCAGAAACGCCAAGACCAAAAAGAAAAGTACATACACCCAAGCCAAGTGCACAAACTTCGATTCCGGAAATAACTCTCCCACTTCCAGAAGCAATAACCAAAACGCAAGAGAAGCAAACAAAAACACAATTCCCATTCACAAAATTAGTCAATGAACATCTAATAAAAAGAGAAATCCATGTGATTAAAATCAGAGAAGAAACAAAGAAAGAACTATCTGCCCATGTCTCATTAACCACCACATTAGGTCAGCAAGATTTTTTCCTTATTGCTAAAGACAAAAAACGCCTCAAGACAGAAGAGCTGATAGACGCTCTGCAAAAAGCACATGCCGAAAAGATGCCTGCCCTGCTCCTAGCTCCTGGAGACATAGAGAAAAAAGCGCAGCTCTTCCTCAACGAATGGTCTGCTCTTCTAAAGTTTGAGAAATTAACATGACTCTAAAACTTACGAACAAAACAATGCCCGTGCGACATGCAACCCAAATAGCAATAAGTTTTAAATACCCTCTTTTCTCCCTGTTATTATGGGTCGTATCAAATCATTAATGGTCAAGAAAGCAGCAAAGCAGCTTCTCAGCTCAAGCTCAGAGTTGTTCAACACAGAATTCTCATACAACAAAAAAACACTAGGAAACACAATGCCAAGCAAGCCTATCAGAAACAAGATTGCAGGGTACATTGCACGTCTGCAAAAAGCAAAGAAGAATGAGGCTGCTCGCGAACTAAGGAAATCACTACGCGTTGCAGCAGCAGAACCTGCTCAATAATTATAGCTAACGACATTAACATCTGACCGTTCTGTCGTTAGCTATCAAGGGAAAGACGTACATTATTGGTTAATTACTTATGTCTTTCACTATATCTTTTCTTAAGAATCAAATCAATTTTTCTCTCAATTCTTTGCATATCTTCTTTTATCTTATAAACCTCTCTCATACGTTTACGGTTAATATGCAACGCAATTATTTGAAAGATAATCCATGCAATAACAATAACTCCGAGAGTTTGTAGCCATAATGCCAGACCTCCAAGGAGGCTAATAATCTCACCTGCCCCAGAAGCAACATCTTCCACAACCATATCATACCAAAGAATTCCTCCCTTATTAAGCTTTCCAACACACTTAAAAACCTCCTGAAATTATTAAATTAAAGGCTCAGTAGCTCAGTCGGTTAGAGCACGGCTCTCATAAGGCCGGGGTCGGGAGTTCAATTCTCCCCTGAGCCATTCTCTCAAAAGAATTTCTTTGGTAATTAAAGTCTTTTCCAAACCATGCTTTTCCCTGTTTTCAGAAAACAATCAAGCATCTCAAGTTCATTGTAAATTCCTTCAATCAAATCATACTGTTTTGCTTCTTCCAATGTTACCCACGCATATTCAGTCAATGCAGAACATAGCCTCACCGTCTCTGTTTTTAGCGTAGCATAAAAGCTCAGAATCACGCAGGGAATACCATCAGAGCGTACATAAATTATATTAGTTACATATCCAATATCACTAATCTCCAGAGAAACTTCTTCCCTTACTTCGCGCCTTAAGACTTCCTCAAATATAGCATACCAATGCTCATTGGTATCTTTTTTCTTAAGTGCATAATCAAGAACAGTCATTTTGCCTCCAGGAACAGTCCACTTCCCAGGAAAAGCTTTCTCATGCATCGCTCTCTTTACTATGAGATATTTTCCTTCGTGCACCAGAATGCCAGTCACAGCAATATAATGTGCTTGGTTTGCATCATACATATCCTAATAGAGAAATAGTTATATATAAGATTTTGCTCAAATTTTTTGACTAAAATGGAAAAAGATATCCTTTCACTTTTTGCTCATCACAAGAATCTCACGTTCGCTCAAATTGGAAAATCTCTAAATATTCGTTCAAATAAACTAGCGTATCACTTAAACCTCCTCTGCCATAATGAAAAAATTGTTAAAAAAGGTATCAACTATAGTCTTAGCGATGTTTCAACATCAATGATACCTTATTTCTCGCCAATATCTTCCCCCCTTCCAATCGTTCTTGTTCATCTCGGAACAAGTACACATGCATTTTTACACATAAGAAAGAAACATCCATATTTTGGATATTACGGGTTGCCAGGTGGCAGACTAAGAGTAGGGGAATCTATAGAACAAGCAGCACAAAGAATAATGAAAGATAAATTTGGTGTAACAATCAAAGCACACAAACAGGTTTCCATTGCTCTTGAACATGTCATAACAAAAAGATATTTGGCAAACGACAAGCATAAAATAATGAATTTAAAATCGCAGAATAAAAAAGCAACACCATTATATTCTTTCCTTCTTATACTGGTACATGCCACCGCAAAAGAAAAGATACCTTTAATAAACATTGCCGCAAAAAAGAAAGGAATTATTCCAAGTGACTATGCAATGCTTACAACTTCCCAAAAAAGAGTAAGAATCCCGGTTATTTGTTCGCGCACAAAATCTTAGAAATCAAAAGCACGATGCGCCACCACAGCTTGAAAGCCGTGGTTTAACAGAAAGCGCTCGTGCTTTGGATGCAGAGAACTCCTTAAAGACTTGGAGTTCTCTGACCAGAGAATTGCAAAATCCAGCAATTCTCTGTGCTCGGGGAGCGATCAACGCCCAAAAGGGAGCGGTTTCCGTCGGTCCTCGACATTCTCACTTCTTCTGCTGCGTAATTTCCTCAATCACAAACTCTGGCTCAACTGTTTCAACTTTCTTTGTAGGAAAAGCAGGAAGAGTGCTCGTATAAAGCTGTTCTTTCAGGAGTTGTCGATTGACAAGTTCTTTACGCATAAGAATAGGAAACAATTTGGTAAAAATAGGTACTCGTTCAGGCTCGTGTGTCAAAACAGAGCTCAAAGCGCCAATCTCTCGAGCAAAAGCAGAGTTTTTTCTATATCTGACTGAAGGAATGCGAAGATAAAGTGAGCGCACATGATGCTCTTCGTCAGGAATTCGAGCAACAACCGGAATGTCAGTTGCGTGCTCAATATCTTCAAGAGACAATTCATAAGAAGGATTTCTCAACTTGTTCAATATAATGCCAGCAATTGGTTTTCCCCGCTGTCTTGCAAGATGTGCAGCGCTGAGTGAACAACTTAAAGTCGGATAATCTGCAGTGCTAACGACAAATAGCATGTCGGAAGCGAGCATAGTAGAAAGCAGTTCATCATGTAAGCTCGGTGAACCGTCAATCAAAATAAAATCATATTGTTTTTTTATCGAAGAAATCTTATCACGTAACAACAAAGGGCGAATCTCGCGCTTATAAGAATAGCTGCCCGGAACAACATCAATCCCATATGCCTGATGAATAGCATGAGTCAATCGTACTCTGCCGGCTAAAACATCATGGATTGTCTTTTCAGGAGTTACAATATTCATATGTAACCCTGCATTTGGCGCAGAATAATTTGCATCTATCAATAAAACTTTCTTATTGAAACGTTGTGCTAAATCGACTGCAAGTGATGTTGCAATAGTAGTTTTACCAACTCCCCCCTTAATGGCAATAATGCCAATCGTCATCCCCATGAAATAATGAACAAATGATAATTTAAAATACTTTCGTGGGAGCAAAACTATGATTTCCGAATATCCATTCTCATGTCCAATTCACAAATCAATGAATTGGACAGACAGAGAATTCAACAGATTATAGCAAAGGACGCTTAGATTTCACCGCCCGCGCCTTTGCTATCAAGGGGACGACGTACTAAAATGGTGAAATACTTGCGTCGTCCACTATATATGACATTTTATTGTTGGATTCTCTGTAGCACAGGTGTCTCTTTCTTCACTAACTGCTTCGCCTCTGTCTCCGTCAGTTTGTAAGGAGAATGCAGCAAAGGTCTGAATTCTATAAAGTACGGATTCCCTTTGTTGTAATCTGCGCACTCAACAAGACCAAGTCCCGTCGGTAGCTTTGATATCAACTTCGAGACATTCGCTCCGTGTCTTTCCCTCACTCTCTTAATATCTCCCTCATACCGTGTGTGCATTTGTATCTCTGTCCCTATATTTCCTCTGATAGCTCCTTTGAAATCAGTTAATACTTGTGAAATCATCAGCAATCCAATGCCCCACTTTCTGAATTCACGCACAGCCTGCTCCAGCTTCGTGTACGCCTTTCGCCCGCCATACTTCGGCAACAATCTGTGCACTTCGTCTAAAACAACAAGTGACTTCAAGCTACCTGACTCATTCAAATTCGCTCTGTAAATCTGTCCCAATGCACCTTCGATAAAGCTGTCAACCTTCTTCGGAGTCAATCTATCCATTCGTAATATTGTCAGACCTTTCTGCTGCATGTAATACACAACGTCCACGTTCATCGTCGCATCACTTATATCCACAATTCTCGGCTTAAAAGCTTGCGGCAATCCCAGCTTAAACTTTGGATAAAGTCTTCGCATCTTCTCATCTGTATTTCTCTTCGCAAATCCAGACCATTGTCCAACAGGATCGAAGACAACAACTCCAACTCCCTTCTTCAATAGTTCTTCAACAACATCCATCGCAGCCACAGTCTTCCCACATCCAGTGCCTCCCGCAATTAGAGTATGCCTGTTCAATTGCGTATGGTCGAGATAAGCAGGTTCATCTGCATCAGCAATCAATCCAACATGAGCATACTTCGATTGAGGCAAAGTCAAGAAGTCAGGCGCAGGATAAACACTGTTCTTCAACTTCTCCGATATCTGCTTCGCCTTCAATTGTCTTCTCAATGACACAAGATAATACATTCCGATAAAGAGGATAAAACCTACTACGATTAAGAGCATGACTAATGGAGCATACTTGCTCAATGCTTCAGGAATGAATGACCTTTCAACTGCAAAAGAAGCAAACGCCTGCGCCTTCCCTTCGCCATAATCAGCCGTCACAATCAACTTATATTCCCCATTTGTCGTATCTTTCGGCAATTCAATGCTGCGCACAATGGATAAAGTCGGACCAATCGCAGTCTGCTCTTCTTTATGCAAAATGCTCTCATTAGTCTCCTTCCTAACAATATCATAAGTAAGAGCAATATCATAACGCCTTTCTTGTCCAAGATTATAGATATCTACTTTGAAAGGCAATTCACTGCCAGCAGCCACGCGCTCTTTCAAAACAGATAAAGAAATATCCAAGAGTTTCTTCTGTAATGAAAGAACAGAAATCTGCACAGGTATGCTCTGATTAAAATCAATACTTTCCAAATACAAATTCCCTTGATAAATTCCTTCTTTGCTTCCGCGAATTATTATATCTGCAACTTTCGTCTCTCCTGATTCAATATTAATCTTTTCAGGTACTTCCATAACTCTGCGCAATGCCTTATCAAGCAAGAAGTTTACATCAAGAGCAATATCTTTCCCGTTTATCAAAGTCAAGCGTTCAGTCGCATTCTCCCCAATCGTCAATTCTCTTTCAATCTTCGCCAAACCTATTTGTAATCCTCCGCTTGTTGTCTGCCTTGTCTGCTCCTGTGTCACATTCGCCACTGTTCCTCCGCCCCCTCCCCCGCCGCTACTGCTACTGCTTGAGCTTGCAGGCGCACAATCTCCAGCACATGTACTTATTGTCTCTCCGTATGCTGCTTGGCATATTGAATTTCCACAAGTATATTCACTAACTAAATAAGCAGAGAAGCTAGAAGCATTTACAACCATCCTGTCTGCATCGCTAAATACTGTCTTGTTCCCGTATAATGCAAATCCTTCATTACAAACCCTGTCAGTGTAATTCCAATTCGAGCATCTATGCACACTCAATCCAGATTCAGTCACAGCAGCTCCATCTGCATTGTATGTGTAACTAAAGTTCAAAGTCGCATTTCCAGTGTATGTTGTGTTCACACCCAAGCCAGCAAGTATCTTGTAGTTAGTAATATTTGTAATGGTTACGCTCAAATTATCTACATTCACAGGTATGTAAGTTGTAGATAAGTTCAAACTCTTTAATAACACCGCATGTGTCCCCACTCCAATCTCCAAGTCATACGTCCTGTTCTTCAATTCATCAGCAGCAAAAGCGTAACTGTTATTGGTGAAGTTCAAAAGCGTGATGTTCGTTCCAGGTCTTCGGAAGATAAACGTATAATTCTTCTGTGTTCCAGCAGCATCACTAATGTTGCCCCTTATCGTCGCTCCAATAGGTCTGTAAACCTCAAAGTAATCGCTTGTGTTTGTCTGCCTTCCTAAAGAGTCATTCACACTGTAATTAACATCATAATCTGTAATCACAGAAAGATTCCACAAAGTCAGATTGAACACTCCGCTTGTCGCATTCAATGTCATTGTGTAATTCCCAATCCAGGTGCCATTGCTGTACCATACCTGTGCGTTAGCTGCCTGCAATCCGAAACCTAAATCACTCGCATTCACGTTCAATGTCGCATTTCCATATTGAACAACGTCATCGCTTCTCAAAGCAAGAATGTTTGGCGGCTGCATATCAATCAAAACTGTCCGCGTTGCAGTCTGGTTTTCATTACCCGCTGTATCATTCACGCTAGCATTGAAGTAGTATCTCCCATCATCCAAGCCAGAGAAATTCACACTGTGTGGCGATGAAGTATTTACTCTGTTCGTCACGCTTGAATTTGTCCCGTTGAACAATCGTACAGTTATTCGTGATAATGTCGCGCTGTCCGTGGCTGTAACATTCACAAGTATCTCCGAGCGTGTCGTCAGATTCGCATTGTCGCTCTCTGTTGGAGTCACAAACGTGATTGCTGTCGGGATTCCAGTATCAACGACAAAACTTCTCGTTGTAGTCGTGTTTCTGTTGTTCGCATAGTCTGCAACAGAAACATTGTATGTGTAATTCCCATCCGAAAGTCCTGTCCAATTGATTGTCCTTCTCCCATCTGTAAACGTCGTAACATTCACGCTAGACGCAAGGTTATACAGTGTGAACGTAATATTCTGCTCGTTAGCTTCCGTGACAGACACATTCACATAAAGCCATGTCCTGCTTCTCGCCACGCCATCCTCTTCCGTGCCCACACCGAGAGAAATCAAAGCTCTTGTAGTATCCAAAGTAATTCTTCTGTTTTCAGTCGTATTGATAAAGTTCACTAAATCCGTAACAGTTACATTGTATGTATAATTCCCATCTGAAATGTTTGTCCAGTTGAACGTCGTTGTTGCGCTCGCATACGTCGTTACGTTCACACTTGTCCCATTCTGATAATACAGCGTGAACGTAACGTTTGCCACATTTGTCTCATTCAAACTCAAATTCAAGTAAATCCACGTCCGACTTAAGTTTACGTTCCCGTTTGCGCTCTCCGCTCCAAATCCAATCCCTGGTCTTGTCGTATCGACAGTCACTTGTCGTGTTCCCGTACTCGCATTGTTTCCCGAAGTGTCATTCGCACTCACATTGAAGTACCAAACACCGTCTGCAAGCCCTGTCCAATTCACAAAATGCTGTCCCGCCGTGCTATTTACACTGCTCGTATTCTCACTCCTGCTTGTATTATACAAACGTATCACAATCGTACTCAATGCAGACACATTAGTCACACTCGCATTAACGTAGATGTTTGTCCGTGTCTGATAAGTTCCGTTCGTCTCTGTTCCATCGCCAAACGTCACAATCACAGGGTTCGTGCTTACAATCACTGTCCGCGTTGCAGTCGTATTTCTGTTATTCGCATAATCAGTGCTCGTAGCATTGTAATAATAAGTCCCGTTCACAAGACCTGAAAAGCTCACATAAACAACTGCCCCACTTCCATTCGTACTTCTATTTATCTCAACACGCGTCGCATTGTAAAACACAACAGTCACGTTCACAACGCCAGACAAAATATCGCTCGCGCTCACATTCACAACAGCATAAGTGCGCGTGATTGTCGCTCCATCTGTTTCTGTCCCAGAAACATAAGTCACGTTCGGCATTGTAGTATCAAGAACAACTCTTCTCGTCTCTGTCTCATTCTTCGTCCCAACGCTATCGTTCACAGTAGCGTTGAAATACCAAATTCCATCAGGCAAGTCACTAAAGTTCACAGCATGCGGACTGCTTGCATTCTGCCTGCTCATATTCTCCGCCCTACTAGAATTATACAATCTAATAACAATCGCCTGAACAGCCGCGCTGTCTGTCGCAGTCACGTTAACATATGTCGAATTCCTGCTCACATTCACATTGTCGCTGTCTGTCGGTGTGACAAACGCAATGCTCGTCGGCGCCACAGTATCAAGAGTGATTGTCCTCAGCAAAGTCGTGTTCACATTCCCCGCATAATCTATTGCAGTTGCATTGTAATAATAAACTCCGTCTGTCAAATTAGTCCAATTAAGTGACCGCGTCGTGTCTGTGAACATCGTACGATTCACCACGCCCGACGCATTGTGCAATGCAAAAGTCACGTTAGCGAAGTTCGTCTCATTCAATGATAAATTCGCATAAATCCACGTTCTACCGAATGCAGTCGCATTCGTCTCCGTTCCCGCTCCAAACCCGATTGCAGGTTTAGTCGCATCCAAAGTAATCGTCCGTGTAGCCGTCGTATTTCTCTGATTCGACCTGTCTGCAACAGAGACATTATATGTATAAACACTGTCCGCAAGCGAAGTCCAATTAATTGTCCTTCGTGCATCTGTAAATGTAGTCACGTTCATGCTCGCAGTTGCATTCCAAAGCGTGAACGTAATGTTCTGCTCATTGCTTTCTGTCACGTTTACGTTCACGAATACCCATGTCCGACTCCTGTTAACATTGTCTCCATCAGTCACTCCAGTGTAAGAAATCTGCGGCATCGCAGTGTCAATCCAAACGATGCGCGATGCCGTTGAGTTGCGATTATTCGCTAAATCAACAATTGAAACATTAAATGTATAGTTCCCGTCTGCAAGACCTGTCCAGTTAATCTCCCGTCTGCCATCGCTAAATGTAGTCATGTTCAAGCTC
>Ga0209514_10010018_pt1 | contig 10289 bp, 13 predicted proteins | sample Subgrocontami58m_FD_187452 | JGI IMG/M metagenome (GOLD analysis project Ga0209514, IMG submission 187452) | Subsurface groundwater microbial communities from S. Glens Falls, New York, USA - GMW37 contaminated, 5.8 m (SPAdes) (version 3) | ecosystem: Environmental > Aquatic > Deep subsurface >...
ATAAGGTGGTTAAATATATCCAGAACCAGGAAAGACACCATATCAAGATATCGTTTAAGGAAGAATATTTGAAAATATTAAAAAGTTTCAACGTTGAGTATAACGAGAAATATTTATTTGAATGGACTGATTCATAAGCAAACATATTAAACTCCTACGGAGTTTATATGAAAATTGGAAATAACCGCTACAAATATTAAATCCCTATGGGATTTTTTGACAACAATTGCTCCAGCGGAGCAACATATTTATAGAGAGAACCAATTGTGAAAGCTTGCGTTTTTTCATAATACCGTACCTTGTCGTGACTCCGCTGCAACAATTGCTCCAGAGGAGCAACATATTTATAAAACAAAGATAAACAACAAATGTTAAATCCCTATGGGATTTTTTGACAACAATTGCTCCATCGGAGCAACATATTTATAGAACTATGATAAACAAACACCATGAAACTCCAGCGGAGTTTTATATCTAACTCCAGGGAAAAGGGCATTATCGTGTATTACTATTTATACTGCATCACAAAGGCATTGCACAAACCACTCATAAATGTGGTCGGCATTGGAAATGCTAATGTCCGCGCTTTGCAGTATGAAGACATTGTGGCCATTTTATCTGAAATAGTAATGGCCAAAATACCTGTATCAAATGGAAACGTGCTGCGCCACGCAGCGGTAATTGAAGCCGTTCGAAAAGAACAGAGCGTTCTTCCCATGCGGTATTCATCGGTGTTCAAAGACGATGCAGGAGTAATCGAATTCCTGAAAAATCGCTATGCTGTATTTATTTCAGACCTGGAACGACTGCACGATAAACTGGAAATGGGGATACGCATCATGCAGAAAAAGGTAACAGTTCACCCCCACATAAACCTCCCCCCTCCCCCTTTCTCCCCATCAGCGATGGGGACAGGGGGAGGAATACAAGGGAACAATGAGTATTCCCCGCCCCTGCCTGTCCTGAGCGAAGCCGAAGGGGTGGGAGGGATTAGAGCCTGCCCCGTACCTGATACGGGGGGAGGGGGTGAACTGTTACCAAAAAAGAAATATGTGCAAAATACTGAGTTTACTCAATCCGGCGTGGAACAGGAATTTGGAGTCGGTGAACAGTTGACAGAGTCGCTGATCCATGATCTCCAATCGACGGCATCCACTGGCATGTCATATTTACAACAGAGACGCATCTATTATGCGTCTCTGGACGAGGACAATGAGTGGGTTCAGGAAATTGTAAAGACCTGTCATGCGCAATTCGAAGATATTTGTGTAGAATTCAAGAGAGACACCCACAGTTCTTTTTTGCAGGGTGTATCCTTAAATTATCTTATCTATAAGGATTTTATAAACGAGTTTAATAACAGATTTAACGACCTCAAGTCCAGCTTGAACGAACTCCAGTTTCTGTGTTCCGGCCCTTGGCCGCCGTACCATTTTGTTTCTCCTGAATGATATGAAAAATACAGATTTTGATAATATGAGCTTGTCAGAAAGAAAATATGAGCGTCTCTGCGCGATGATCTTTTCGTGCATTCCCTCATCATTGCTGATGTTTGATCGCAACCTTCGCGTGGTAATTGCCAACAAGAACTTCCTGGAAAAATCACGCCGAACCGAATATGAAACCATCGGAAAGCACGTTGACGAAATATTTCCCAGCGTTATCCTTCAATATACCCGTCTTTCAGAAAGAATACGAACAGTCTTTGAGACAGCTATGGGAGATAAGGGACGGGAGATGTATTATCGGTCACCCGGTCTGCCGACCAGGGTTTATTATTATAATCTGACACCCCTCATAGATAACCAGGGGATTGTCGAAAGCGTCATGCTCATCATGGACGATATTACACAGCAGGTAAGTTTGCGTGAGAAGGTCAGACAAACGGAGCGGCATCTGGCCGGCGTGGTCGAAAGCGCTAATGATATCGTTACCTCATTGGATCCAAAGGGAATGATCCTGACATGGAACAATGCAGCAGAGCGGATTTCCGGTTACATAGAAAGGGAGTTGTTGAGTAAGCCGCTGACAACAATCTGTGCAGATACACATAAGGCAACCCTGGTTTCCATCATCGAGGGTCTTTCGAGAGGCAAAACGGTAAAGCACATCGAATTAGGCCTCAAAACAAAGACGGGAAAGATAATCCCCATTTCATGGAGTTTTGCCCTGATGCGGGATGACGCGCAGGCGGTGGTTGGCATTGTAGGCGTTGGACAAGACCTTGCCGAGAGACGTGAACTGGAATCGCAATTATTTCACTCGGCAAAGCTGGCGTCCCTGGGAGTAATGGCCGGCGGCATAGCGCATGAGATTCGAAATCCATTAGGCATCAGTTCTGCCGCCGCCCAGCTTTTGCTGGAATATCCGGAAAATGAAACTCTCAGGAAGGAATGTGCGCAAAAAATTTATTCGGGCATCAAACGCGCCTCCCAGATCATTGAAGAATTGCTGAAGTTTGTACGCCCCTCGGAAGGGCGTTTTGAGCTTACCAATATCAACGATGCGGTTATGGAAACCCTGACCCTGATTGAAAAACAGTTGGTACTCATGAGAATCGAGATTAAAAAAAATCTGGACCGTCATATTCCCCTCGTTGAGTCGGAGAAAAATCTCCTGAAGCAGGCATTCCTGAATATGTTCCTCAATGCGGCTAACGCCATGCCGGACGGCGGCGCTTTGACGATAACAACCGAGACTGACGGAAAGAATAGCGTCTTGATTACTTTTAAGGACACAGGCTGCGGTATTTCATCTGAAAATGTTGATAAGATATTTGATCCGTTTTTTACCACGATGCCCGTGGGCAAGGGAACGGGACTCGGGTTGTCAATTACCTACAGCATTATCAAACATCATGAAGGCACTATCCTTGTGGAAAGCGCTGTGGGAAAAGGAACTGCCTTTACGATCAAATTGCCGATAAAGAAATCGTAATTCGTAATTCTTTCCATGGTGTAATAAAATAAACATAAAGGAAACTGCAATGTCAGAAAAACCACGGGTACTGATTGTAGACGATGAAGTGGACATGTGCTGGGCATTGGAAAATATATTGATGCTGGAAGGTTACAAGACGCATACCGCAACCAGCGGAAAAGAAGGGTTGGATTTGATCCAGCAGTTGCACTCAACTATTGGCTTGCTTTTTCTGGACGCTAAACTGCCAGATATTGACGGCCTGAAGTTTGCCGATTTTGTCAAACAACACTATCCTCAAATAAAAATTATAATCATCACCGGCTATTATTACCGTGACAGCGATCCAGTCCAGCAGGGTCTTGCCAACAATCTCTTCGACGGTTTCATAGGCAAGCCTTTTAACATTTCAGAAATACGTTCGGCCATAGAGACGATTGCGCCCTCGCAATAGGTAATAGTTCACCGGAGGAAAAAGATTTGACAAGATAACAGGATAGACATGATATAAATCCAGTTAATCAAAACTATTTATCACAACCTGAAGGAGGTTATATGGAATACAAAAACGTGACTGAGACAATTATCGGCTGTGCTTATCGTGTTTATAATAAAATGGGGTTTGGCTTTCTCGAAAGTGTATATGAAAAATGCTTACTTATAGAACTACTTAAAGCAGGCCTGGATGCAGAGTCACAAAAACCTATCACAGTTTACTATGATGATGAAATCGTAGGAGAGTTTGTAGCTGATATTATCGTTAATGATACAATTATTTTAGAACTAAAATCAGTTAGACGAGTTGTTAAAGCACATGAAGTACAACTGGTTAATTACCTTGTTGCTATGGGAAAACCTATAGGCCTTATTCTTAATTTTGGGGAAAGCAAAGTTGAGGTTAAACGAAAGGTCAAGGATTTAAAGTAAAAGATATACAGGATGAAAAAATTATCATGTAAATCCTGTTCATCCTGTCTTAGTAATTGTTCACAAATAACCTGAACAAATTATATTTGCTTTGGAATTATTTTGTAATTCCATTCTCCGTGGAAACTATCCATTTCTATATTTAAGTTGTCTAATTCTTTATCAGATATTTTTATTCCAGTATTATACTTTTTTTTATCCAACTGTGCCTTTATTTTTAAACCATTTATTGTGGTAGTATTTCCAATCAGGTTTACCAAAACTTCGCGACTTACTAATGGCTTACCACGCCAATTTTGAGTTATAGATGAAAACATTCGATGCTCTATTTTGTTCCATTTGCTTGTCCCTGGAGGAAAGTGGCATATGGAAATATTTAAACCCGTTTCATTCGCGAGTTTCTGGAGAACTACCTTCCATAACCGCGATCGGCTGCCATTGCTCCCACCTCCATCTGCTATAATTAAAAGCTCATTCGCATTTGGATATTCGAGTGAACCCATTTTTCGCCACCAGCGTTTTATCGTTTCTCCTGCAAACTCTGCGGTATCGTGATCTATTCCTACACTCACCCACCCTTTATTGGCCGTTATATCATAAACTCCATAGGGGAGGCCTTTCCCCAATTCTTTATCCTCAAAATCGTATATTCGCACTTTTTCTGGTTGACCTTTGGGACGCCATTCTTTGCCCTCATTTTTAAAATCGCCGATACGTTCTTTTTTCTTGGCATCAACTGAGATTATCGGATTTCCTTTGATTTGGAATTTCTTAGTCTGCTTGTTTATATATTCAAATTGGGCATTCCGATCAGGGTGTGAACTGCCTTCATTTGCCTTACGGTTAGACTGAAGACTATAGTTCAATTCATGGAGTAACTCTACAACCTTTACCCATCCAATATTGTGCCCTTTCTTTTTAAGTTCTTGAGACAATTTTCGAGTGCTCTTGCAGGTCCACCTAAGTGGTGATTGGGGATCTCCGCGAGTGAAGGGCTCTACAAGCTTTTGCAAATCTTCAATTACTTTGGGATCCTTATACGTCAGCCTTTTCCGCCCACTTCCGGGTTGGCGAACTCTTGTTTTTTGCGGTTTTCTCTCTCTTCTAAGTTTTGACAGCTCTTTAATAGCGGCAGTAATAGTCGTTCGAGAATGCCCTGTTGCCTCAGCAACAAGAGAGACTCCACCCCATCCAATTGCTTCTGCTTCTCCTGCTGCCCATAAACGCCGCATCTTTTCATCCATTATCTTGCGCAATGGTTTATATTTTCTCTGTATGCTCTCTTTGGTAACCATGTATCTATGATACTATGGTTCTTTAATCTGTTCAAGTTATTTATGAACACTCCCTTAGATAGCTGAACTATTACGTATTGGCAAATTACGATTTGCGAATTACGATTTTAGATTTAAATCGTACTTCGTAAATCGTCCCTCGCACCTCGTACATCGTAGTTATGGAATCAATATCATAACTAGGGCAACCTTACCATAGAATCCATTTCTTCCAAGACATATCTAATCCTGATGTAATCTCGCCAGTTTAAAAAATAAAGCCTCCAAATTTCCTTTTATAAAGAAGATATAACTTATTAAGAAATCATTTTTTTGATAAGCCTGGAAGGCATGATTTTGGCTAATACATAAAAACAATAAGCACGTAGGGGTTGAAGACTACGTCGTGAGCTCAGTCGAACGATTTTCAACCCCTACGTTTCTAATCAATCCAGTAAATGTTCGTTCCATATCTTTACGTAAAATTTAAAATCAATGAAAGGGGGTGATAAACATGGCAAAGGTACAAAAATCGACCGATTCGTCCAGCCTTGCTGAGGTTGTAGATAGAATACTCGATAAGGGTATCGTGATCGATGCATGGGTAAAGGTGTCCTTGGTAGGTATTGAGTTGCTTTCAATTGAAGCCAGGGTCGTGATCGCATCAGTTGAAACATATCTGAAGTACGCAGAGGCAATTGGTTTGACGGCAACTGCCGCTTCACCAGCCTAGTTTAATGCACAGGAATTTCAATGTTTCAATGTAGGGGTTGAAAATCTTCAACCCCTACGTGCTCAAAAGTAAAATTCCATATAAATTAACGAAAGGAGAGTAATAACATGGCAAAGGTACAAAAATCCACCGATTCGTCCAGTCTTGCTGAGGTTGTAGATAGAATACTTGACAAGGGTATTGTGATTGATGCATGGGTAAAGGTGTCATTGGTAGGTATTGAGTTGCTTTCAATAGAGGCCAGGGTCGTGATCGCATCAGTTGAAACATATCTGAAGTACGCAGAGGCAATTGGTTTGACGGCAACTGCCGCTTCACCGGCCTAGTTTAATGCTTAGGAATTTCAAAGTTGCCCACGAAAAGACGCGAAAATATCCTCCCCCTGTCCCCCTCCAGAGGGGGATAAAGGGGGAGGTTCGCGTGTTTCGTGGGTAATATGTCGCTGCTGAAAGCAGCCGAATTTAATCGTATAGGAATTTTCATTTTATTTAAGCGGTTTTACGGCAGGGTGGGTTCGCTCCGCTTAACCCACCATTTACAAATACAGTGAAGGTGGATTCGGCGTAAAAACCAACGCCTTAATCCACCCTACTCATAGTTTAATGTATCGGGTAATTTCATTTTTGTAGAGACGCACTGCTGTGCGTCTAGAAAGGAGTAGTTTGTGGGTAAACTTACCGATGATATGACAAGACTTGTAGATGAAATGCAGACAATGAAGGAGTCTCGTGATAATTCCATCAAAGGAATCCAAAATGAGGTTAAGCAAAAGGCTGATGAGACAAGGCAGTTTATTACTGATTTCAGAAGCGAGATGGATAGCGCTCACGAAGCCTTCTTTGGGAGAAAGACCTTTCGTAAAAGGTAGTTCAGACTCGTTTGGGTTAGGAAGTAGCCGCAACTTTAGGTTGCGAAATGTTTGAAATATCGTAATAGTTCACCGCAAAGGCGCAAAGAGCGCAAAGGTAGTATTTTTTAGCCAGATGTAGAGACGACCCGGCGGGTCGTCTGTACAGATAAATATTTTTAAAAAACTTTGTGATTTTGTTATAGAAGATAATCCTTCTGTGAAGTATTTTCTCATTCCTCCCCCTTTCTCCCCCTCTGGAGGGGGACATGGGGGAGGGCGTTCTTTGCGCCTTTGCGGTGGGCTGAACTGTTAAGAAATATCAGCATTAGAACACAGAGAACCAACTGAAAATGAAGAAGTTTTTGTTATTTAAAATATATCTCTGCGTACTCTGTGGTTTATGTTTGCAAAATTTAGGTATGACTCGTTCGGGCTGAAAAGAAGGAGGTCGAATGGCTGTTATTACCATACAAAAGAAAAGAATAAGCGCCACGTGTGCATTTTGCAGAGGCAGTGGCAATGACCCTTTTGGCATTATGTCTTACCTCTCTACGTGTTGCGTTTGTGGGGGAAGGGGAATAGTCGCGATTTCCTCACCGTATAGTCGATGCGCCCATTGCAGCGGCACAGGAGCTATCAAGACGCTGACGTGTACTGCTTGCATGGGTAAGGGTGTTCTGCCAACAGTCGCTAATGATACCCATAAATGCCCGACATGTCATGGGGACGGCGATGACCCATCTGCATCGGCGATGTATTGCTTGCAATGCCGTGGCAGAGGATACGTTCCAAATTATGGCGAACTATAGTAAATGTACAGGAATTTCAATCTTGTAGAGACGCACTGCTGTGCGTCTAAAAAAGGCTGACAAAATAGAGACGCATGCAATGCGTCTCTACATTAACATCGACAGCAGAATAGAGTCGTTGCCAAAGGCAGCTAATTTAAGGAGATATGTGAATGAATACGATGGTAATTGAAAGTAAACAATCTCATGAAACAGGAGTAGGTCTGGAGCCAAGCAGCGGATTTGCGGTTACTCCGCATATAGAGGAAATTGTTGAATCCGCACTTGTATATCTTCAAACAGGTTACCCTATCCACTTTTCCGGCCCTGCCGGAACAGGAAAAACGACATTGGCATTCCACGTTGCTTCCAGGCTTGGGAGACCTGTAACGCTGATTCATGGCGATGATGAGTTCAAGACGTCAGACCTCATTGGTAGGCATGACGGTTACCGAAAGAGAAAACTCTATGATAATTTCATCCATTCAGTGGTAAAGTCTGAAGAAGAAATGCAGAGTATCTGGGCAGACAACCGTCTTACCAGTGCATGCAGGAATGGTCACGTGCTTATCTACGACGAATTTAACCGCTCAAGACCTGAAGCAAACAACGTCCTGCTCAGCGTCCTTCAGGAAGGTATTTTAAGCGCACCGAAACGGAGCAGGTATGGCAGCGGCCACCTCGAGGTACATCCCGATTTCCGCGCCATCTTCACCTCAAACCCTGAGGAATATGCCGGTGTACACAAGACACAGGACGCACTCATGGATAGGCTTGTAACGATACAAATTCACCATTTTGAACGGGAAACAGAGATTAAAATTGTGGAAGCCAGATCGGGTATTCCGCGGAAAGACGCAGAAATAATCATCGATATTATCCGGAAGCTGAGAAACATGGGAGTCAACAACCACCGGCCCAGCATTCGTACGGGAATTATGATTGCGCGCATCCTTGCCCATCGCGGCGGACATGCCGCCTGGAACGATCCGATTTTCCTTCGCATCTGTCAGGATGTGCTCAACACCAATACGATTAAGATCACCCGTGATGGAAAGGCGCTCATGCAGGAAAAGATTTCTGACATAATACAAAAAGTATGTAATGCGAGGCATGGGAAAAATATAGAAAAATTAACATTTATTCCGGAAACGTATTGTGGCTCAGCCGCAGGGGAGTAAAGGAGCAAAAAACAATGAAAGCGCCTATGAAACGAAAAAGTGTGAATGATATAAAGACCCATGCTGGTACTGTAGGCCAGACTTTTCTACCTCACAAGGCATTTATGAGAATTTCCTGCCTGGAGATGGAGAAGGCGCACCGCATCAAAGAAATGGAAAACTCGCGTCGGCGCATCGAAGCTATTAAAAAACGACTAGAAGAGATAGAGACCGAAACAGACGGCCTCATGAATCGCATCAAGGCAGACACAAAAGAAAGTAGCATTGTAAGTAAAAAAACAACTGATAAGAACAAAGGGCTGGTGCTCAGGTACTAGCGAGGCGGTGCCTCAGACCGATAAAAAACAAGAGGCAGGATGCAAGATGCAAGACTTCTGGCTGCTAGCTCCTGGCTTCGCGCATCTAAAACTTGATTGTATAGGATTTCATTTTATTTATGCGGGTTATTGGGTGGCATGGACTGTACGGGCGAACGGATGTTCGTCCCTACGATTTGTCCGTGCCTGTCTTGTAACTTACAACATTACAAAAAGCCGTTGGAGGTACAGTGGATGGTTGTCCCCCGCTGGCGGGGGTGCAGGGGGTGGAAACAATGAGTGGAAAATTGAAAGCCGACACAACAAACAATTACGCCTACAACAAAATATTACAACCGTTTGCAAACAAGCTGCGGAAGGAAATGACAAAAGCCGAGGCATGTTTGTGGAAATACGCCCTGCATGCTGGCCATATGAAGGGGTATCAATTCAGAAGGCAAAGGCCGGTGCTGCGATATATAGCTGACTTTCTCTGTAAGGAATTAAAACTGGTGATTGAAGTAGACGGGATAACACATCAAGATGACGAAACCGGGGAGAAAGACAAACAGAAGACCAGCGATCTGGAAAGCGCGGGATTTAAGGTGATCAGGTTTACCGATGAGGAAGTATTAAAGAATATGAACGGTGTTATGAAGAAGATAGAAAGGGTGGTGGAAGAGATGGAGATGTCCAGTCCACCCCCTGCACCCCCGCCAGCGGGGGACAGTTACCCCCTGCACTTCCGCCAGTGAGGACAAAGGTGGTTATGAAATTCCCGGAAAAACCACAATCCTTTGAGTCCCCCTGGTTAACCTGTGGGATTAACTTGATGTTTTTGAAGGGAGTATTGTAATGTTATCAATAAAAACCTCAAATCATATCCACACCATGCGGAATGTAAAGAGTTACCGTTCTGGCCGTATGTCTACGGGTGTCTCAATATCGCATGAGGATAGGGCAATGATATTTCGCGAGGAAGAACGTTTGTTACAGCGGAATAAGCGCCGCAGGTGGCTTATTTTTCAATGGAACACGTTCCCAATACACAGACACGTACTGAATTTTGCTTAAGGAGATTGAGTGATGAAAATAAATTGTATTCTTTGCGGTCATAATTTCGACTTGAACGATACCTATGATGATTACGAGGGAGAGGTTAAGTGTTGGGTCTGTGGAGGTGTCCTGGATATTAAGGTGAAGGTAGGCAAGCTGAAATCTTTAAAATACATCAAGACACCTCATCCTGTATCGGAAGAAACCAGAACTGCATAGTCGTCACCGAAAATAGTATAAAATGACCCAGGCGGAGAGTGACAGG
>Ga0209514_10010019_pt1 | contig 10288 bp, 7 predicted proteins | sample Subgrocontami58m_FD_187452 | JGI IMG/M metagenome (GOLD analysis project Ga0209514, IMG submission 187452) | Subsurface groundwater microbial communities from S. Glens Falls, New York, USA - GMW37 contaminated, 5.8 m (SPAdes) (version 3) | ecosystem: Environmental > Aquatic > Deep subsurface >...
ACGTGGCCGCCCATCTTGGCGCCGTGGGTCATGTTGAGCGCGCCGCGCCAGGACTTGCAGAGCGGCGTGCGGGCGGTGGATACGATCAGTGCGTCGGTCATTGAGGTCTCCGGAGCGGTGGCTGAGTGTCGGTTCAGGGCTTGCGCGCGACGAGGTCGATGAGCGCGGACATGCCGGTGTGGGCGTCACCTTCGGCGATCATCTCCTCGTGCTCGCGCAGGTGCAGGATCTCGAGCGCGCCGAAGGCCTCGCGCAGCAGCGCTCCGGTGTAGAGGTTCTCGACCTGCTTGGGGCCGCCGGTGCCGTATTCGAGCTGCTTGGGCGTGTAGCCTTGCAGCAGCAGAATGCCGCCGGGCGCGAGCGCGCGCAGCATGCCCGCGAACACGCGCTCGCGATCGGCCGGACCCATGAACTGGATGAAGATCGCCGCGACCAGGTCGTACTGCCTCGCGTCCCAGTCCCATTCGAGGATGTTCGCCTCGCGGTGCTCGACCTCGACGCCCTTCGTCTGGGCGAGCCGGCGCGCCTTCGCCACGCCGACCGGGGAGAAGTCGAACGCCGTCACGCGCAGGCCCTGCCGGGCGAGCCAGACGCTGTTCCTGCCCTCGCCGTCGGCGACCGAGAGCGCGCTCATGCCGGGCTTGAGCAGATGCGCCTGCGAGGCGACGAAGCTGTTCGGCTCGGTGCCGAAATGGTATTCGTCGCCGCTGAAGCGGGTGTCCCAGCGGGCGCGTTCGGAAACCGAGTTCACTCCATGTCCTCCCTGGTCATTTCGAGCCGTAGGTTGGACTGAAGCCGAAGGCCGAAGTCCAACGAAACACGGTGTTGGACTTCGCTTGCGCTCAGTCCAACCTACGCCGTTCGAATCAATTGAACGTCTTCCCCTCGGCAGCGAGCTTCGCGAGCAGCGGCGCGGGCTTCCACGTGCCGCCCTGGTAGCCCTCGGCGAAGCGCTCGATCGCCGCGAGCACCTTCGCCAGGCCCACGGTGTCGGCGTAGAACATCGGGCCGCCGCGGTAGTGCGGGAACCCGTAGCCGGTGAGGTAGACCATGTCGACGTCCGAGGCGCGCAGCGCGATGCCTTCCTCGATAATGTGCGCGCCCTCGTTGGCGAGCGCGTACATGCAGCGCTGGATGATCTCCTCGTCCGAGATCGGGCGCGGCGCGACGCCGATTTCCTTGCGGTAGCCCGCGATCATCTGCTCGACTTCCGGGTCGGGTATCGGTTTCCGGTTGCCCGGCTCGTATTTGTACCAGCCCTTGCCGGTCTTCTGGCCGAACCGCCCCTGCTCGCACAGGCGGTCGGCGACCTTCGAGTAGATGAAGTCCGGGCGCTCGATGGCGCGGCGCTTGCGCACCTCCCAGCCGATGTCGTTGCCGGCCATGTCGTACATGGTGAACGGCCCCATCGCCATGCCCCACTTCTGCAGCGCGCCGTCCACCTGCTGGGGCGTCGCGCCCTCGTCGAGCAGGAACAGCGACTGCACCACGTATTTCTCGAGCATGCGGTTGCCGATGAAGCCGTCGCACACCCCCGAGACGATCGGCACTTTCTTGAGCGTCTTGCCGAGGCGCATGGTCGTGGCGAGCACGTCCTTCGCGGTCTTCGCCCCGCGCACGACCTCGAGCAGGCGCATGACGTTCGCGGGCGAGAAGAAATGCGTGCCCACCACGTCCTGCGGCCGCGAGGTCACCGCGGCGATCTTGTCCACGTCGAGGGTCGAGGTGTTGGTGGCGAGGATCGCCCCGGGCTTCGCGATCGCATCCAGCTTGCGGAAGATTTCCTGCTTCACGTCCATGCGCTCGAACACCGCCTCGATGACGATGTCGGCGCCCTTCACCGCGGCGAGGTCCGGCGCCGGGCTGATGAGCGCCATGCGCTTGTCCATGTCCTCCTGCTTCAGGCGCCCCTTCGACACCGTGGCTGAATAGTTCTTGCGTATCGTGGCCAGGCCGCGGTCGAGCGCCTCCTGGCTCGCGTCGACCAGGGTGACCGGGATGCCCGCATTGGTGAAGCTCATGGCGATGCCTCCGCCCATGGTGCCCGCGCCGATGATGGCAGCGCGTTTCACCTCGCGCACCGGCGTGCCCTCGGGCACGTCCGGGATCTTGTTGGTCTGGCGCTCGGCGAAGAACATGTGCCGCAGCGCCTTGGACTCGGTGGTCTCGACGAGATACTCGAAGCGCGCGCGCTCGAACTTCACGCCCTCGTCGAAGGGCTTGGAGACCGCGGCTTCGACGCAGGCGACGATCTCAAGCGGCGCGGGAAAACCGCGCGATGCCTTCGCCGTCTCCGCGCGCGCCTGCTCGAAGAACTGCGCGGCGTTGTCGAGCTTCGCGCTCATGTCGCGGATGCGCCGCGGGCCCCTGCCTTCGGCGATGAGCCGGTTGGCATAGGCGATAGCCGCGGCGAGCAGGTCGCCTTCGACCATCTCGTCGACGAGCCCCAGAGCCTTGCCCTTTTCGCTGGGAACCGGCTCGCCCGTAGTCATCATTCTGAGCGCGTCGGCGACGGGGATGAGCCGCGGCAGGCGCTGCGTGCCGCCCGCGCCGGGCAGGATGCCGAGCTTCACCTCGGGGACCGCGAGCTGCGCGCGCGGCAGCGCCACGCGGTAATGGCAGGCGAGCGTGAGCTCCAGGCCCCCGCCCATCGCGAAGCCGCCGATCGCCGCGACCACGGGTTTCTGGATGCTCTCGAGCACAGCGATGATCTGGTGCAGCGTCGGCGCCGCGGTCGACTTGGGCGTGTTGAATTCGCGGATGTCTGCGCCGCCGGAGAAGGCCTTCGCCGAGCCGATGATCACAACGGCCTTGACCGCGGCGTCCTTCGCCGCCCGGTCCAGGCCCGACATCAGGCCCTCGCGAAGCGGCAGTCCGAGGCCGTTAACAGGAGGGTTGTTCAGGGTGATGACGGCAATTGCGCCCTGCAGGGAATAATCAGCGGAACTCATTTGTACTCCTCAATGCGAAACCTTGGACCGTCGGGGGAAAGCGTGCGGAGCGCTGCACGATGAATATCGTCTCCGTGTTCCCTGGGTGGTGTGTGTACAGGCCGTGCCGGCCCCGGGGGGCCGGGGATTCGGGCGCATTGTACTCCTTCGACGGGGGTCGATGCTCCCGGCCTTCGGTTCGCCGGGCAGTGTGCAAGAATGCGCGGTGGTGTGGATTTGGGCGGGGTGGCCCGCCGGAACGGGTATGGGACTGAAAGGCGAAGGTAATCGATGGCGGTGACCGGCACGACGCTGACCGGCAGTACGGGAAACGATACTCTCTCCGGAGGGGCCGGCGACGACACGCTCGAAGGGGGCAACGGCAGCGATACGCTCTCGGGCGGCGACGGGAACGACGCGCTCTACGGCGGCGCGGGAAACGACACGCTCGACGGGGGATCGGGCAGCGACCTGCTCGACGGCGGAGCGGGCAGCGATTACTACATCATCCGTGACCGCAATGCGGACGTCTACGATTCGGGTGTCGCGGGCACCGATTCCGGCCTGATCTACGCCGACTTCTTCAAGGCGCCCTCGTCGGTCGAGCAGTGGAGCTGGGCCGCCGGGGTGCAGCAGCTTCCCTACTGGATCGATTCTCTGCTGCCGGGCGAGGCCGCGCGCTACCCGGGGTTGCTCGGCGCCGCGAAGACCGTCTATTACTGCTTCGCGACCGAGGCGCCCGCGTATTTCGGCGCCACGGACTCGGACGGATTCCAGCCGTTCACCCAGAGCCAGAAGACCTTCGCCAGGCAGGCACTGACCTACATCTCCTCCGTGATCGACGTGCAGTTCGTCGAAACCGGCGATCCGGACGCGCCCAACACCATCACCTTCGCGGACAACAGGCAGGTAGGCAGCTCCGGGTATGCGTACTTTCCGAACGAGAGCCCGTTGGGCAGCGACGTCCTGCTCAGCAACTACGGTGCCGCGTCGATCAACCTGGATCCGCACGACGGCGAATACCCGGCCCTGGTCCTGATTCACGAGCTCGGGCACGCGCTGGGCCTGAAGCATCCCTTCAGCCAGGCCGACTCCATCGGAAACGTCGGCGACGGTCCCTACCTGCCGGCGACCGAGGACAAGACCAAGTGGACGGTGATGAGCTACACGGTCCAGCCGAGCGAGTATCACCTCCGGTACAGCCCCCTCGACATCGCCGCGCTCCAGTACCTGTACGGCCCGAGCCCGACGCTGCGCACGGGGGACGACAGGTACTACGTCAATGGCGAGGACGCCAATTTCTACTCGGATGCGGGCGGAAACGACACCATCGACGCGTCCGCCATGAACACGCCGGTCACGCTGACACTCGAGGCGGGCTATTGGAATTACGTCGCAGGAAAGGCCGCGCGCATCACCTTGCCGGCGCAGATGACGATCAATTTCGGCACCGTCATCGAGAACGCCGTCGGCGGCGAGGATGGAGACACGCTGGTCGGCAACGATGCGGACAACGTCCTCGACGGTCGCGGGGGCAGCGACAGCCTGAGTGGCGGGGCGGGCGAGGACACCCTCATCGCGGGCCGGGGCAACGACAGCCTGAGCGGGGGCGACGGGAACGACACCGTCGTGATGGTGGACCACCTGGACGGCAACGACACGGTCGACGGCGGCGCGGGCTCGGACACGCTGACGTTCGATGCGGGCCTCGCCGACGAGGCTTTCGGCAAGGTCAGCCAAGTCGAGGTCCTGGCGCTGTCCACACCCGGTTCGCTGACGCTCGGCGCCAAGGCGATGGCGGCGGGGATCCTCGGCGTGGACGACACCGCGGGAGCCGACGCAATCGTGGTGGGCGCGGGGTTCACCCGCGCACTGACGGTCAGCCTGACCAAGGCGGCCGCGGCCGACAGCATCGATGCATCCGCCGCCTCGGCCGCCCTCACGGTGACGGCGCCGCTGTCGGCGATCGCATCGGAGGACATCATCGAGGGCGGCGCGGGCACGGGGGATGCGCTCAGCCTGACGGCCGATGGCGACCTCGCGGGCGCGGTCCTCTCCGGCGTCAGCGGAGTCGAGACTGTCACCGTGCTGGCGAGCGGCGGCAACGGCGCGAGGATCACTCTCGGTGCGGATACGGTCATCGCAGCCGGCGGGACGCTCGAAGTCGACGCGAGCGCCCTCGTCAGCGCCTCGGCGGCACTCACCTACGACGGAAGCGCGATCGTGAGCTCGACCAAGTCGCAGAGCGTGACCGGCGGCGCGGGCAACGACAGCATCGTCGGCGGCGCCGGGATCGATGCGGCGGTCTACTCCGGGGGCCGCGCCTTGTACCAGCTTGCGCACGCCGGCTCGAGCTGGAGCGTGAGCGGCGCGGGCGGGACCGACAGCCTGACCGGCGTCGAACGCCTGCTGTTCGCGGACACGAAGATTGCGCTCGATCTCGCGGCAGGCGGACACGCCGCACAAGCCGTCCAGGTGTTGGGCGCGGCGTTCGGCACCGGCACCCTGACGAACAAGCAATACGTCGGCGTCGCGCTCGGCTTGTTCGACGCCGGCATGAGCTTCCAGGACGTGTGCGCGCTCGCGGTCGGAACGCCCGAGTTCAAGTCGCTGGCGGGGTCGGGCGGCAACGTCGATTTCGTGAACCTGGTGTACCGCAACGTGGCCGGAGCGCTTCCGTCGTCGGGAGACCTGGACTACTACGTCGGCCTGCTCCAGGGCAGCGGCGGGGCGATGTCCCAGGCCGATCTGCTCGCGCTGGCGGCCGCGAGCGATGCCAACCTCGCGCACGTCGGCCTCGTCGGCCTGCAGCAGACCGGGGTGGAGTACGTCTGAATGGGCTTGTGTAGGGCTCCGCTCGCGCTCGGCCCGACAGCTTATCGTTGCACGAGGCCCGTCAGCCGCTTGATCGCCGCCGCGAGATCGAGCACTCCTCGCGTGCTGTTCGCCGCGGGTCGGCTCGTCCGGCACACGACGTAGCGGTGCTCGGCCGAAACCATGTCCGCGGCGCGCTCCAGGCGCGCAAGGGTCTGTGGCGGGACACTCGCCGAGAGCTTGATCTCGATGGCCGCAGTGACCGCTCCCACCGTCAGCAGCAAGTCGATCTCATAGCCGTCGCCGGTGCGCAGAAAGTGTGCCTCGGGCTCCGCGCCGCTCGCGCCGAGAGCCCCGAGCAATTGCTCGATGGCAAATCCCTCCCAGCTTGCGCCCCCTGCCGGGTGCCGGAGCAGTTCGGTGCGCGAACCGATGCGCAGCAGCGAATGCAGCAGACCGGTATCTCTGAGGTAGACCTTCGGACTCCGGGTGAGCCGCTTGCGCAGATTGCCGCTCCAGGGTGCAAGCCGTCTGATCAGGTAGGCGCCTTCCAGATAATCCAGATAGCCGTTCACCGTGTGGTAACTCAGCCCGAGGCTCTGCCCAAGCGCGGAGGCGTTCCAGGGCTGGCCGTGCGCGATCGAGAGCATGTGCAGCAGCCGGTCCGTTACTTGCGGCCTCGCGGGCAAGCCCCATGCGGGCAGGTCGCGCTGGGCCATCAGCGCCAGGTAATCGCGCTGCCACACCGGAAAGCGTGACGCACGCAGCACGCCGCCGTCCGGAAATCCGCCGCGCAGCCACAGTCGTTCGAGCGCTCCCGCGCCCAACTCGGGCAGCAGGAACGGCGTCAGCTCCACCCGGGCAAGCCGCCCGGCAAGCGACTCCGATACCTCGCGCATCAGCGCCGGGGAAACCGAGCCGAGCAGGAGAAAGCGGCCGTTGCGGCGCCGATCGGCGTCGATCGCGGCCCGCAGCCGCGGAAACAGCTCCGGCCAGCTCTGCGCCTCGTCGATCACCGTCAACCCGCGCGCCGATCGGATGCCTTCCCAGTCCAGATCCAGGCGCACGCGATCCTCCGGTTGCTCGGCGTCGTAGTAGCGCCGCGACAGACTGCGGGCGAGGGTGGTCTTGCCGCTCTGGCGCGGGCCGAGCAGCGCCGCGGCCGGGTATTGCGCCAGGCGCGCGCGCAGAGCCGCGATGGCGAGGCGATGTTTCATGGTCTTGCATTATAGAAGTTAATTGCTAATCTGCAAGACTGGTCAAATGGGTTGTCGCGACGGGCTGCGCTCGGCCCGACCTGCAGCTTCTCAGACCTCCAGCCATTCCTTGCGCACGGCGGCGTTCTGCCGCAGCTCGCGCGGCGTGCCCTCGAAGACGATCCGGCCGTGGCCCATGACGTACAGGCGCTCGGAGATGTCCAGCGCGATGGCGAGCTTCTGCTCGACGAGCAGGATCGACACGCCGCGACGCTTTATTTCCTCGAACAGCCCGGCGACCAGCTCGACCAGCTTGGGGGCAAGGCCCTCGGTCGGCTCGTCGATCATGACGAGGTCCGGGTCGCCCATGAGCGTGCGGCAGAGCGTCAGCATCTGCTGCTCGCCGCCCGAGAGCACCCCGGCCTGCGCGTGCTCGCGTTCCTGCAGGCGGGGGAAGAGGCGGAACGCGTCCTCGATGGTCCAGCGGCCGGTCTTGCGCGCGCTCTTTTGCCCGAGGACGAGGTTCTGCCGCACCGTGATCGTGGGGAAGATATCGCGGTTCTCGGGCACGTAGCCGACGCCCTTGTGCGCGATCTGGTAGGTCTTCAGGCCGAGGATCTCCTCGCCCTTGAACCTGACCGAGCCGCTCGCCTCGACCATGGACATGATGGCGCGGATGGTGGTGGAGCGACCGACGCCGTTCCGGCCGAGCAGGCTCACGCATTCCCCGGGCGCGACCGCGAGGTTCACGCCGTGCAGGATGTGGCTCTTGCCGTAGTAGGCGTGCAGGTCGCGGACTTCAAGCATGATCGAGGCTCGTTCCCAGGTACGCTTCGCGCACCGCGCGGTTGGCGCGGATCGCCTCGGGCGCGCCGGTGGCGATCACCTCGCCGTAGACCAGCACCGAGATGCGGTCGGCGAGGCCGAACACCACGCTCATGTCGTGCTCGACCATCACCAGGGTCTTGCCCCGGGTCACGGCGCGGATGAGCTCCACCGCCTGCGCGGTTTCGGTGCGGTTCATGCCGGCCGTGGGCTCGTCGAGCAGGATCACCTCCGCGCCGCCGGCGATGGTGACGCCGATCTCCAGCGCCCGCTGCTCGGCATACGAGAGCACGCCGGCGGGCGTGTCGCGGCGGCGCGCGAGCCCGATCGACTCCATGATCTCCTCGCTGCGCGAGCGCGCGTCGGCCAGGGCATTCAGCCGGTGCCAGAACGAATAGCGGTAGCCGAGCGACCACAGCACCGCGCAGCGGATGTTCTCGAACACCGACAGGCGGTGGAAGATGTTGGTGACCTGGAAGCTGCGCGACAGGCCCTTGCGGTTGATCTCGTAGGGAGCGAGGCCGGTGATGTCTTCGCCGTTCAGGAGGATGCGGCCGGAGGTCACGGGAAAGCGCCCGGACACCAGGTTGAAGAGGGTCGACTTGCCAGCCCCGTTCGGGCCGATCACGGCGTGGCGCTCGCCGCGCTCGATGGCGAGATCGACGCCGCGGATGATCTCCGTCCTGCCGAAGCTCTTTGCGATTTCGCGAAGTTCGAGTGCCGCAGTCACGTCGTCGCCTGCCGTTCCTGGACAATACGCTGGCCGTCGTCCCACTCGCGGCGGAAGCGCCGCCAGGCGAGTGCGGCGAGCAAGGAGCCCACGAGGAGCAGCGCGAGCACGCTCGTCCACGGCGCGGCGCTCATCACATCCATCTCGATGCCGAACAGCCTGGTGCGCGGGCTGGCCCTGCCTTCCAGGGAGAAGTAGTACGTGATCTCGGCCAGCCCGACCAGCCCCGCGAGCGCGACCAGGCCCGCCGCCGCCAGGGCGAGGTAGTGCGGTACCAGCCGCCGGAACTGCCCGAAGCGCGCCATCTGCAGGTTGAGCAGGATCAGGCTCGCGAAGCCCCCGGGCGCGTACAGCACCATCGCGAGGAACAGCAGCCCCAGGTACAGCAGCCAGGCCTTGGTGACGGTGCCCACGGCGGTCACCATCAGCGCGAACACGATGGCGCCGAGGATGGGCCCGAAGAAGAAACCCGCGCCGCCGATGAAGGTGGCGATCAGCACGCCTCCGGATCGGGCCGCGCCGACGTTCTCGGCCGAGACGATCTCGTAGTTGATGCAGGAAAGGCCGCCGGCGACGCCGGCGAAGAATCCGGCGACGATCATGACGAACCAGCGCACGCGCTGCGGGTTGTAGCCGATGAACTCGGCCCGCTCCGGGTTGTCGCGCACCGCGTTCGCGATGCGGCCCAGCGGCGTGTGCGTGAATGCGAACATCGCCGCCGTGCACAGGATCGTCCAGGCCGCGATCAGGTAGTACACCTGCACCGCCGGCCCGTAGCTCAGTCCGAGAAACGCCTGCCCGACCACGCGGTTGGTCGTGACTCCGCCTTCCCCGCCGAAGAAGCCCGGGAACATGAGCGAGCAGGCCGCGACCAGCTCGCCGATGCCGAGCGAGATCATCGCGAAGGTCGTCCCGGAGCGGCGCGTGGTGACGTAGCCGAAGACGACGGCGAAGGCCATGCCCGCCAGGCCGCCGATAGCCGGCAGCAGGGTCACGGGGAAACCGAGCTGCCCGCGGCCGATGAGATTGAGCGCATGCGCGGCGATGTAGGCGCCCAGCCCGGAATACACCGCGTGGCCGAACGAGAGCATGCCGGCCTGGCCGTAGAGCATGTTGTAGGACAGCGCGAACACGATGCCGATGCCCATCTGGCTCATGAGCGTGAGCGCGAAGCTCTGGGAGAAGAGCTGCGGCGCGGCGATCAGCACCAGCGCGAAGCCGGACCAAACGAGCCAGCGGCCCAGGTTGAGCGGGGAGTAGCGCAGCGTGCGATCGCTCATGCTCGTTTGCGCATTAGCCCCGACGGGTCGGAAGCGAACATCCCGGCTTGTCTTGCCACCCATGATCTCCCGATTTTGGAAAGTTGCGAAGTTGCAACTTTCCAAAATCGGGAGACGTATACAAGGGCAAAGTCTTCAGTGGAATCGTCAATAGCAGGTTCATGCATGACTAATCCGCGCGGGTCCCCATCAAGCCCTTGGGCCGGAAGATCAGCATCAGCACCATGAGCAGGTAGGGGATGACCGGCGCAGCCTGCGCGATCGTGAGCTTGGCGACGTCCTGGGCGAGCGTGCCGGGCGCGGGCGCGATGCCGAGCCTGCCCAGCAGGTCGAGCATCGAATAGTCCAGGGCCACCGAAAAAGTCTGGATGATGCCGATCGCGAGCGAGGCGACGAAGGCCCCGGCGAGTGAGCCCATTCCGCCCACCACCACGATGACGAACACGATCGAGCCGACCGTGGCGGCCATCCCCGGCTCGGTGACGAACGCTGCGCCCCCGATCACCCCGGCCA
>Ga0209514_10010020_pt1 | contig 10287 bp, 9 predicted proteins | sample Subgrocontami58m_FD_187452 | JGI IMG/M metagenome (GOLD analysis project Ga0209514, IMG submission 187452) | Subsurface groundwater microbial communities from S. Glens Falls, New York, USA - GMW37 contaminated, 5.8 m (SPAdes) (version 3) | ecosystem: Environmental > Aquatic > Deep subsurface >...
TCGCACGGCGGCGCGCGTCTCTATGAGAAGCAGCCGCTCGTTGTTGTCGCGCGGCGCGGAGCATCCGCCGCAGAGGTGCGCGCGCTTGCGGAAGAGGTGCGCGCGCGCGTGCGGGAAGCGGCGGGCATCGAGCTCGCGCCAGAAGTGAGAATAATTTAAAATGCAAAAATCAAAGTGCAAAGTTACACCCTCACGCAGCTTATTTTTATTTTTGAATTGTCATTTTTATTTTTGATGTTTACATTTTCACGCGCTTTTAGGTTATCCACAGGTTATAAAATATTTTCGTTGTATGTCGATAGAATCAGTTCATAATTGACGGTAGGGCATCGAACGTGCGCGAACGCCACGCGTCCGCGCAAGGTCGAACGATGCACAGCTCATATCGTGACTAGTCACACCATCGCTATGGCAAAAAAGAAGAAAGCGAAGAAGGCCAAAAAGGCCAAGAAAGCGAAGCGCGCAAAGAAGCACCGCTAGCTTTTGGGAGCCCGGCTCCCGATCCTCTCGAAGGAAAAGGACCCCTATAGCGGGGTCTTTTTCCATTCCGCCTTTCGCGCCGCTTCGGCTTGGCGCATTGCTTTGTCGCGTGCGTCGGAAACCCTTTCGCAATACCTCTTGTATTGCTCAAGAGTATTCCTCCGAGGCAATGCGCACTGCATCCAAGCTGAAGCGGCTCACGTGCCCAAAACAATAGATTTTAAGGCTAATGTGGCGTATTCTGGGTCTCACATGACATTTTCTCTTAAAAACCTCTTCGGGGGCGACCCCGGAGCCGCCGTACGCGGGCAGGGCGAGGTCTTTGTACCGCACATCAATGCACTTGAGCCCGCCATGCAGGCGCTCGACGACGCGGCCCTCAAAGCAAAAACTGCGGAGTTCAGGGAGCGTTTCCAGAAAGGTGAAACGCTGGAAGACCTCCTACCGGAAGCATTTGCCGCGGTTAGGGAGTCCGCCGTCCGGAGCGTGAAGCTCCGGCACTTCGACGTTCAGCTCATCGGCGGCTATGTGCTCCACGCGCGCGCGATAGCGGAAATGAAGACCGGCGAAGGTAAAACCCTGGTCGCAACATTGCCGGCCTATTTGAATGCCTTGCCGCAAAAAGGCGTGCACGTCGTAACCGTCAACGATTACCTCGCGCGTCGCGACGCGGCGTGGATGGGGCAGGTCTATGCAGGCCTCGGGCTAACGGTCGGCGTCATCAACCATGATTCTTCCTACCTCTATGACGGTTCGCATACGCAGACCGACGCGATGCGCGACGAAGAAGGTTCGTTCCGCGTCTTCCATGAATTCCTGCGCCCCTGTACGCGCGCGGAGGCGTACCGGGCGGACATCACCTATGGCACTAACTCCGAATACGGCTTTGATTATCTGCGCGACAACATCGCCTACGCGCCTGAGCAGATACGCGCGCGCGGCACCGACCCCTACTACTACGCCATCGTCGACGAAATAGACTCCATCTTGGTCGACGAGGCCCGCACGCCGCTCATCATCTCCGCCCCCGCAGCGGAATCGAGTGATTTCTACAAGACGTTCTCCCGGATTGCCTCGCAGATGGATATAGAGGAAGACTATACGGTGGATGAAAAGCGCAAAGCCATACAGCTCACCGACAAAGGCATCGGGAAGGCTGAGAAGCTCCTCGGCATAGATAATATCTATACCGACCGCGGCATCCGGGAAGTGCACCACCTCGAAACCGCCGTGCGCGCGAAGGCGCTCTTCCGCCGCGACAAAGAATACGTGGTTAAGGACGGCAAGGTGGTCATCGTCGATGAGTTCACCGGCCGGCTCCAGCCGGGCCGACGGTGGAGCGAGGGCCTGCATCAGGCCATCGAGGCCAAGGAAGGCGTCGATATCGAGCGGGAATCGCGCACGTTCGCCTCGGTCACGTACCAGAATTTCTTCCGCCTCTACGGCAAGCTCTCCGGCATGACGGGCACCGCGAAAACGTCCGCAGAGGAATTTTACAAAGTGTACGGGCTCGAGACCGTGGAGATTCCGACGCACCAACCTGTCGCGCGTCGCGACCACAACGACCTCATCTTCCAGACCGAAGCTGGCAAGTTCGCCGCGCTCGCGCGTCGCGCCAAAGAGCTCAATCAAAAGGGCCAGCCCGTGCTCATCGGCACGGTTTCAATCGAGAAAAACGAGCTCCTCTCGGCGTACCTCAAGCGCGAGGGCGTGCCGCATGAGATGCTCAACGCCAAGAATCATGAGCGCGAAGGCGAGATAGTCGCGCAGGCCGGAGAGAAAGGCCGCGTCACCGTCGCCACCAACATGGCGGGCCGCGGCGTCGACATCAAGCTCGGGGGTGCTTTGGCGACGCTCGAGGAGCACGAAGAGGTGAAAAGCCTCGGCGGGCTCACGGTCATCGGCACCGAGCGGCACGAGGCGCGCCGTATCGACAACCAGCTGCGCGGCCGCTCGGGCCGCCAGGGCGACCCCGGCGAAACGCAGTTTTTCGTGTCGCTGGAGGATACGCTCATGCGCGTCTTCGCGTCCGACACGCTGAAGTCCCTCATGGGACGCTTCGGCATACCCGAAGACGAGCCAATCGAAAACGGTATGGTGACCCGCTCGCTCGAGACCGCGCAGACCAAGATAGAAGGATTCAACTTCGACGCCCGCAAGCACGTGCTCGAATACGACGACGTGCTCGACAAGCAGCGCCGCAGTATCTACGAGCGCCGCCGGAAGGTTCTGCTCGGCTCCATGGACGATGTGGGGGCGGTGCTGCGCGAACTCGCGGAAGGAAGCCCCGAGGGGGAGGCGCTTATCGCGCGCAAGGAGGAAGAGTTGGGACGTGAACGCCTGCTCGGTGTGGCGCGCGGCATGATGCTTCAGGCCACCGACATGCTCTGGGTGGAGCACTTGGAGTCGATGGAATACCTGCGCGGTAGCGTGAATCTGCGCGCCTACGGCCAGCGTGATCCCTTGATTGAATACCGGCGCGAAGGGCTCTCGATGTTCCGCGACATGGAGATACAGCTCAAAGAGCGCGTGCTGGAAACGCTTGAAAAACTGACGCCGGAAATCCTTTCGGGAGTTTCCGTAGCACCCTCGCCGACAGCCGCCTCCGCCCCCACAATCTCGCAAGAGCGCGCGTTCAATGCGGGTGAGATCGGCCGCAATGACCCGTGCCCGTGCGGAGCGATAAATACCCACACGGGGAAGGTCTATAAATATAAGCAGTGCGGGCTTATTAATGCTCCGCATCACCGCAAGCCGTAGCGGAGTCCCGTCGCACTTTTGCCACAAGCTAAGAGATGTCAATCATGACGTACCAATTGAATAAAATAATATTTTGCGAGATGCGGGCGCGAATAGCGCGTCCCTGTATGCGCGAAGCGTCTCGCGGTAATGTATTCTTGCAAAAGTGCGACCGGGACGGTTCGGGCAAAAAATGGAAAAACTGCGGGCTTAAAAATACGCCCGAGCACCAGCGCTTGATGGCGGGGAAGAAAAGTTGACTAAAATATATTTAGTGGTAGTGTATCGCACGGAGTGAGATAAGGGCACAACATGGATAATAAGCGCATGACACTGTCAGAGCTCATCGAGCTCGCTAAGCAGGACACGCCGGAGGCGTGGGAGATTATCGACCGTGCGCTGAAAGCCTACAAGCCCGCTCCTGATTTTTTGTTTTGGGTTCGGTGGGGCGCGCGGGGCGCTACGGTAGACGGGGTGCGTGACCTCGCAGCTTCTATCCTTATGGCCTCTGACGAGCCGCTCGATGAAGCCGGCCAAGTGGTTATCGAGCGGTGGATGGCTGAAGATACCTATCACATTGTGCGGTATCGCCTTGCTGTTGCGCTCTATCAGCGTGGTATCCGCACTGACGCTGTGGTCGCCATGATGGAAGAAGCAAGCAACGATTCGGATGTGGGCGAACTTGCCCGCAACGTGCTCAAGGCCGCCTGACTCAGGCGGTTTTTTTCTGGCTCTACTACCACGCCTCCGCATACGTCTCCGCGTGTTTGTTGCTGACCTGTGCACTGACCGGCATGCAGGGATATAGACACACGTCATTATTGCGCTATAGCGTATACTACACGTATGGGACAGATTGAGCAGGAGAACAAAAAAAGGACGCGGAGAAAGAATCTGCAAAGAATGATTCTCGGATCCGTCGCGGTTGCCGGAATTCTGGGCATTTCGGTTCTCGCGCCGAATGTCATCGGGGCGATGGGCAAGCTCGGAATACTACCTTCGCGCCGCCAAAAGGAGTTCATACGGGCTTCGCGCGACCGCCTCGTGCGGCGCGGATTTCTGGTATACGAAGGCAAGATGCTGCGTCTCACCTCCTCGGGCGAGCGTTACCTCCGCAACCTTGCAGTAAGGGATTTTGCTACTTCCGCGCCGCGGCGCTGGGACAAAAAATGGCGAGTGCTTATCTTTGACATTCCGGAAAAGAGAAAAGCTCTCCGTGATAAGGTACGCACAACCCTCATGCACATCGGCTTCGTTCGTCTGCAGGATAGTGTATGGGTATACCCCTACGATTGTGAGGACCTGATCGTCATGCTGAAAGCAGATTTTCGCATCGGCAAGGACCTGTTGTATATGGTGGTGGATGTGCTCGAGTACGATACACCGCTCAAACGTCGTTTCAAGTTGTCTTGATGTCTGCTGCTACTACGCGTACTACACGCTATAGCGTGTAGTACGCGTAGTTAGTATAATTAGGTATAGTGGTCAGACGATGAATGAAAAACCAAAACCGCGGCCATCATCCGGCGGCATCGTGCTCGGTCCCGACGGGAGGCTCGTTATCGTGGAACAGCACGGCAACTCGTGGTCGTTCCCGAAGGGCGGTCTTGAAGAAGGGGAGAGCGAGCTTGAGGCTGCGGTACGCGAAATACGGGAGGAGACAGGCATCTCTGAATTGTCTTGCGTCCGCGCGCTCGGCTCTTATGACCGATATTCGATAGGCAAGGACGGGAAGAGCGAGATGACGGAGCTAGGCTTGCGCACGCGCACGTTCTTCCTCTTCCGCACGCCGCAAACAGCACTTACCCCAGAGGACGGGGAAGTAACTGAGGCGCGTTGGACGACGGTGGAGGAGGCGCTTACGCTTCTCACACATCCGGCAGACCGGGCGTTTCTTGAGTCGGTGAAGGATACGCTAGAATAATGATATGGCCATACGTCCCGCCTGCGATTTTTGCAAAAAAGAACTTGTGGCATTCGGTGGCATCCTATTCAGTCCGCCGCGGGGACGCCGGGTTGAAAAATATCACGTGTGCGTCAGCTGTTTCCGAAAGCTGGAAAAACAAATCAAGAAAAAGAAACCCGCACGCTCATGATCCCGTTAGAAGTTCGCGACAGAATGCATACGATTCTATTGAAGGCAGTTCCACGTTCAGCCGGACACGCCATGAACCGATTATTGCCTAGCGAAGCGAGAGAAATGAAAGCGTCCCCGTTTTTATTTCCGAGCGAGCGACGGCAATATAGGTCCTCCAAGGAACCTTTATTTTTAAAACTTCTAACGGGATGAGTCTGCTCGCATTGGCTCCCGCCGCATTTCTCGCCGGCATTCTGATGTTTCTCGCGCCCTGTACGCTCCCCATCGTGCCGGGCTATCTGGCGTTCATCAGCGGGGTGTCGCCCTCGGAACTTGCGGATCCCCGAGCACGCCGGGCGACGCGCGCGCGGGTATTCCGCAACGCCTTGTACTTCGTCATCGGGTTCGGAGTGGTGTTCATCGCATTCGGCGTGTTCGCGGGCGTCATCGGCGGAGCACTTGGGGAATGGCGCTTCACATTGGGGAGGCTTGCAGGAGCGGTACTCGTTCTTTTCGGTGCGAGCATGCTCGGGGTGCGCGTACCCCTCCTCTCGCTTGAGCGGCATATCCGCGTGCCGCAGTGGCTTATCCTCGGCCGGCCCGAGAGTTCGTTTCTCATCGGCGCACTCTTCGCCGTCGGCTGGAGCCCCTGCATCGGCCCCGTGCTCGGCAGCGTTCTTTTCCTCGCATCTTCCTCTTCCACTGCCGCTTCAGGAGCGGCACTTCTGACCGTTTTCTGGCTCGGGCTCGCGCTGCCGTTTTTGCTCACGGCGGCGCTCATCGGCGAAGCCTCCCGGTTCATGGACCGCCTGACAAAGCTCGCCGCGATGCTTCAAATCTTCGGCGGCATCGTGCTTATCGCGCTCGGCGTTCTTATGCTCACCAATACTATGGGAATCCTCGTCACGTGGGGCTTCTCGTTTCTTGATTTTCTGCACTACGACCGCCTGCTCTACTATATGTAATGGCAAGAGCACAGAATCCAGACTGCACAGAACCAAGACAAAGCACAGGGTACAGATTGCCGAGAGCACAAACGCACCCCGCGCGTCCAACGCGCGGGGTGCGGCGGGCAACTATCCGAGCCGTTTGTGTTCTGTGTTCTCGGCTCTGTTTGTGCTCTGGTTCCTGTGCTCTGTGTTCCGGCGGGTCGGTTTTCCCTCGTGCTATGCTGTAAAGTATGATAAAAGCGCTCATCTATATAGGAGTCACGGCCGCAGCCCTGCTCTTAATCGCACAGTACGTTCCGGGCATCGCGGTCGGCAGTTTCTACACCGCGCTCATTGTGGCGGTGCTGTGGGGCATCATCGGCTGGACGCTGAAGCCGCTTCTCAATATCTTGGCGCTTCCCATCAATATCCTCACGCTCGGATTGTTCTCCTTCGTCATAAACGCCTTTCTCTTCTGGCTTCTGGGAACGTTCGTCGCCGGTTTTACCGTGGAGGGTTTCATTCCCGCGCTCATCGGCTCGCTCATCCTCTCGGCGGTGGGCTGGGCGCTTCACGCGCTACTGTAAAAAGTAAGTAGAACGTAGATTGTAGACTGTAGTATTAAGAACGATGGACAGGGACACGGCACGCGCTCGCTACTTTCTACTAACTACTATCTACCGTCTGTCTTCATATGGCACTTGTCGATGAAATGACCATAACCGCCGCCGCGGGAGAGGGCGGCGACGGTGTCGTGCGCTGGCTCCACCTCAAGGGCAAGGAATACTCCGGCCCTGCGGGCGGAAACGGCGGCGACGGGGGCAGCGTATATATCCGCGGCGTGCGGGACATCAATCTGCTCGCCCGCTATCGAGGCGAAAAGAAGTTCCGGGCCGAGCGCGGGGCTACGGGGGAGAGCTATACTCGTGCGGGCGCCGGAGGAAAAGACCTCACCATCGACCTGCCGGTCGGCTCCATCATCGAGAACCGTTCCACCGGCGAGCGCTACGAGCTCCTCAAAGAAGGGCAAACCATGCTGGTGCTCAAGGGCGGCCGGGGCGGAGCGGGGAATGCCGTGTTCAAATCCTCGGTCAACCAGACTCCCATGCAGGCGACCCCCGGCAAAGCCGGAGAAGAAGCAAAATTTCATATAGAGCTGCGGCTCTTCGCCGACGCAGGGCTCATCGGGCTCCCGAATGCCGGCAAATCAACTCTGCTTAATGCCATTACCGGCGCGTCTGCAAAAGTGGGGGCGTACGCCTTTACTACGCTCGACCCGAACCTCGGCGCCCTCTACGGCTATGTGCTCGCCGATATTCCGGGCCTCATTGAAGGGGCAAGCGGCGGCAAGGGCCTCGGATTCAAATTTTTGCGCCACATCGCCAGGACGAAACTGCTTCTGCATTGCATATCGCTTGAATCGGACACTCCCGAGCAAGACTGGCGCGTGGTCCGCGGCGAGCTCCAGCTGTGGGACCCCGCTCTCTCCGGCAAACACGAGGTAATCATTCTCACGAAATCGGATACCCGTGATGGGACGTTCATCGCGAAGGTACAAAAGACTTTTAAAGGTCTCGGCAAAGAGACGCTGGTCGTCTCCGCCATGGACGACGTGGCGCTCAAAAGCCTCTCGGAGGCAATCGTCGCCGCGTTGCGTAAAGTGTAGAATGTAAGAAACTCACATGCAGTGGCGCTCCGCGCTCTGTTTGCGGTAGTGTGGTAAGAGCACAGAATACAGACATGCACAGAGACCAAACAGAACACAAAACTAAGACTGCCGAGAGTACAAATAAATACCGCGCTCTTGAGGATAGAACGTTCCGATTCGCCGAACAGTGCCGGGATTTTGTAAAAAGTCTCCCAAGGAACATGCACAACGTCGAATATGGAAAACAACTGGTGCGTTCGTCCGGTTCCCAGGCGGCAAATTATATAGAAGCGAATGAAGCGCTAAGTAGAAAAGATTTTGTGCATCGCGCCCGGATTTGCCGCAAGGAAACAAAAGAAAGTTGCTTATGGCTGCGCTTGTGCGAAACGGGCGGCGGCGGTTCTCTGGAAGACAGGCGAAGCCAGTTGCTCAAGGAAGGAGGGGAGTTGCGTAAGATATTCAACGCAATCATAGAGAAGGTGACGTAAGGGTTTCGTTTGTGTGGTCTGTGTTCTCGGCTCTGTTTGTGCTCTGGACCCTGTGCTCTGTGTCCTAATGTGATATATTCCTTGCGATGGCTTACATTCCAACAATCGGTCTTGAGATACACGCCGAGCTTAAGACGCGCACAAAGATGTTCTGCGCGTGCCGGAATGACCCGGACGAGCCGGCGCCCAACCGCAACATCTGTCCGGTATGCATGGCGCACCCCGGGACGCTGCCCGTCATAAACAAAGAGGCGGTGCACAAAGTTCTCATGGTCGGCACGGCGCTCGGCGGCACGCTTGCGGATAAAACCGTATTCGACCGGAAGAATTATTTTTATCCGGACATTCCCAAGGGCTACCAGATAAGCCAGTACAAGGACCCGCTGGTCGCGGGCGGGACGCTCTCCGGCGTTGCGGTTACCCGCGTCCACTTGGAGGAGGACACGGCGCGCTCTATTCACACCGATGTTCCGCGTCAGTCCGCGTCAAGTCCGCATAGTTCCGCGTCTTTGATCGACTACAACCGTGCGGGAGTGCCGCTTATGGAGCTTGTCACCGAACCGGTTATCCACACGGCGGAAGATGCGGGCCGCTTCGCCCGCGAACTTCAGCTGCTCCTGCGTACACTCGGTGCCGGCGAAGCGAACCTTGAAAAAGGAGAAATGCGCATAGAGGCGAATATTTCCGTATCAAGGACCGTCCTTGAAAACGGGCTCACAAAGGACGGTCCTTTGGGGACTAAAGTAGAGGTGAAAAACCTCAACTCGTTCCGCTCGGTTGAGCGGGCCATTGCTTTTGAGCTGACGCGCCAGGAGACGCTGCTTAAGAAGGGAGGAGCGGTCGAACAGGAAACGCGGGGCTGGGACGAGACGAAGCAGGAAACCTATCTGCAGCGCAAGAAAGAAAGCAGCCACGACTACCGCTACTTCCCGGAGCCCGACCTGCCCGAATTGCGCATATCGGAGGTTCCCGAGTTTTCGACCGCGGCTCTCGCGGGCGCATTGCCGGAGTTGCCGTGGCAGAAACGCGAGCGGTATGCGGCTCTTGGCGTGCCGCAGGAATACGTGGAGATGTTTATTTCCGACGAACGCTCCGGTTATCTCTTTGAAAAAACCTGCGAGCTTGCGCCCTCTGCGGCGACGCTCATTGCGAACTACATCGGTTCCGACATTGCGGGACTCGTCGCGAAATCAGGGGACGAAGGTCTCTCTCACATAACTCCGCAGGGCCTCGCCGCCATCATGGGGCTTCTCAGAGCCGGAGAGGTTTCCTCACGGGGAGCCAAAGACGCCATCGCGGAGGTGTTTGCGAGCGGCGGAGATCTGGCGGAAGTGTCCACAAAATATCTTCAAGAGAGCGATGCGGGCGCGCTTGAGGCGGTAGCGAAAAAAGTGATAGAAGCGAACCCGTCGGTCGCCGCCGAATATACGGCCGGCAAACTCTCAGCAATGCAATTCTTGGTAGGGCAGGGGATGAAAGAAAGCAAAGGTTCCGCGAATCCCGCGATGCTCCGCGAAGCGCTCGAAAAAGCGCTCCGCAGGTAACATGCAAATATCAAAAATCAAAATGACCATGTAAAGATTCAAATATCTCTGCATGTTTGTTGCTGACGTTGTGTGACGACCGGCATATACGTTATTATTACGCTATAGCGCATACTACACGTATGGAACAGATGGAACAGGAAAACAAAAAAGGATGCGGAAATGTTCGAACGAACGCTCCGGTCTTATTTTTTTTACACCTCGAACTATCACTTTTCATTTTGGTTTTTCCATTTTGATATAAGCGTTTCTCGCCTGCACGATGGGGTTATGCACACCCGCGTTTACACGTCTAGCCGAGACCGCGTATACTGTGTATCAAATGGACGCACTCCATATCTCGGGGAAGTGGTACATCTCGTCTCGCCGTGCCGCAAAGGAG
>Ga0209514_10010024_pt1 | contig 10284 bp, 8 predicted proteins | sample Subgrocontami58m_FD_187452 | JGI IMG/M metagenome (GOLD analysis project Ga0209514, IMG submission 187452) | Subsurface groundwater microbial communities from S. Glens Falls, New York, USA - GMW37 contaminated, 5.8 m (SPAdes) (version 3) | ecosystem: Environmental > Aquatic > Deep subsurface >...
CGTGGCGGACTACCGCCCAACGAAGACGGCGTCCCAGAAAATCAAGAAGACACAGGACACGCTGACTGTCGAGCTGGTGAAGAACCCGGACATCCTGGCGGAGCTACGGGGCGACTTCGTCCGCGTGGGATTCGCGGCGGAGAGCCAGGACGTGATCGCCAACGCGCAGGCCAAGCTGCGGCGCAAGAACCTGGACATGATCGTGGCGAACGACGTCAGCGCGCGGGACAGCGGCTTCACGGTGGACACCAACCGGGTTACCATTCTTGACCGCCTGGGCAGGACGGAGGAGCTTCCCCTGCTGCTGAAGAGCCAGGTCGCGCACCGCATCCTTGACCGCGTCGTGCGGCTCCTGGAGAAGCGCAGAAAGAAGCCCGCTCGCACCTAGGGGTCATTCCAAAATGCCTGCTCGCCCTTCGACAGGCACAGGGTGAGCGGGACAATGTGAACAGAGCCTAGATTCCCGCTTCGCCGTCAGGAGCGCGCGGCGCTTTCCTGCTCGAGCAGCGGGGCCACGCGCTCCGTCCAGAGGCGGAAGAACCACGCCTTGTTCGGATAGCGGATGGGGAACCATAACTGCTTCGCGCCCGCGGCCCGCGCCCGGCGCGCCTGGTCGGCGAACTGCTTCGGAGTCCCCGCGACGGCGAACCGCGACGCCAGGTACTGCGTGAAGCCCGTCTCGTCCGCGAGGCGCGAGTGGAACTTGTCCGCGCCGGGGTGGACGTGCTCCTGCGGCCGGTACTCCTGGTGGATGCGCCGCACCGCGGACTCGAATTCCTTCGGCAGGTGCTTGCCCGCCGTGGTGAAGCGGAACGCGAGGTTCGCGTACGTGGTCAGCGAGTACTTGACGAACTCAAGCGCCTCCGCCGCGTCCTCCGACAACCCGCCCATCACCAGCCACCAGACGTCAATGTCCTCCAGCCGTCGTCCCGCCGACTTCGCGCCGGCCGCGATGTGCTCCCACGTGTCCGCCACGACCTCCGGCAGCACGCCCGTGCCGACGATGACTCCGTCGCCGACGGCGCCCGCCATGCGGAGCGTCTTCGGCCCTGACGCGGCCACGTAGATGGGCACGCGCCCCTTGCTCCACGTCAGACGCAGCTTCTTGCCCTGGTAAGCCGTCTCGTGCCGCTCCAGCAGCTCGCGGACCGCGACTACGTAGTCGCGAAGGTCTTCCACGCGCGCGGGCCGCATGCCAATGTTGTACAGGGCGCTGTCCCCCGTGCCGATGCCCAGAACCGCCCGTCCGTGCGATATCTCGTTCAGTGTGGCGATGGCGCCGGCGGTCACGGCGGGATGCCGCGTGACGGGATTCGTCACGCCGGTGTGCAGCAGGATCCGGCTGGAGTGAAGCGCCGCGAGGGTCAGCTTCATGTACACGTCGTGCGTAAGCGACTGGGTGTCCGCGATGCCCAGTCGCTGAAAGCCCGCCGCCTCCGCCATCGGCACGAGTGGAAGGAACTCCTCCAGGGAGTCGCCGGTGAGTGTGACGCTATAGGGAAATGCCCTGGTCATTGTCGCTATTCTCTCTCGGGCGTCAGCTTGCGCGCCCTATTGAGCGAGCCAGACGTCGCGGAACTGCAGATGGTTCGCCACGCCCACTGGCGGCACGTAGTTGCGAACGTCCTTCCACGCGCCCATCTGGCCCACCTGCTCCACAAGGAACGCGATCGGGAACAGCTCATTCAACAGCCTGGCCTGCACATCCTTTGCCACCTGCACGCGCAAGGCCGGATCGAGCGCGGCGGACTGCTTGTCCAATGCGGCGTCCACCGCTGCGTCCTTCAGGAACGAGAAGTTCTTGCTGCCTTTGCTGTAGAAGTATTGAAGCAAATACACGTCGGGGTCAGCGAAGAGCTCCGCGTCTGCCTGCGACACAAGCGGCGCGGCGCCCTTGTTCAGACGGTCGTAGAACTCCGCGTCCTGCCGAATATCCACGGTGGCCTTGATGCCGATCTTCTTGAGCTGGTCCGCCACGAAGACCGCGCGCGGGGCGAAGAGAGGGCCGGCGCGTCCCATAACCGTGGTCTCGAAGCCGTTCGGGTACCCGGCGTCGGCGAGCAGCTTCTTTGCATCGGGAATCTCCTTGCTCTTGTCCCCATAGCCCGGCGCGCGGGCGAGCTGGTCGTCCGGGTACGCCCACGGCGTACCGCGCGGCACCATGAACCCGCGCGTGCCCGCGCCGCTCACCAGGCTGTTGATCGCTTCGTCCCGGTCCATGGCCAGGTTGACTGCCTTACGGACGCGGACGTCATCAAACGGCTTCGTCTGCATGTTCATGACCAGATAGACGAACGAGAGCGAAGGATGGACCCACGTGGTGATCTTGTCCGGCATCTCCCGCTCAAGTATCTGCCGCATGTCCGTGGTCAGTCCGATGGCGGACGGGTTGGTCATGAGGACGCGCTTGGCTTTCAGCGCCGCGAACCGCGTGTTCCAGTCCGAGATAATGTAGAAGGCGATGCCGTCTAGATACGGTCGGTCCTTGATGAAGTATTTGTCGTTCTTTACCATCTCCAGCGACACGTTGTTCTGGTACCGCTTCAACTTGAAGGGCCCCGTACCGACGATGTCCTGCTTCATGTCGCCTTTAGTCTCTAAAACGTGCTTCGGCAGCACGGTCATGTAGCCGCTTGCTATGGTCGGCATGAAGGACGCCTGCGGCTGCTTCAGCGTAAACACCACGGTGCCCGCGTCTGGCGTTTCTATCTTCTCCACGTTCTCCAGCAACGATCGGCGGGGGCTGACCATTCCCGCGGGCGGCTTCTGTATCCTTTCAAATGAGAACCGGACATCGGCTGAGGTAAACGGCGTGCCGTCATGCCACGTCACACCCTTGCGAAGGTAAAACGTGAACTTCTTTGCGTCCGGGCTGACGTCCCACCGCTCGGCGAGATCCGCAACAATCTCCGTATTTCTGTTGGGGTCGAATTGCAGCACGCCGCTGTACGCCGGGCCGACGGCGAACAGTATGCCGGCCGTGCCCGCTTGATGCACGTCAAGATTGGCGGGCGTGGTGAAATGTGCGATGGTCAGCACGCCTCCGGCCCTCGGCGTATCCCCTCTGGCCGCGGGGGTTGGCGTGGAAGCAGGGCGGCTTACGGCGGGTGTGGCTGTTGGAGTCGTGATAACGAGTACAGGCGTAGGCGTCGCCGGATGCCGCGTCGGCGCGGGCGCCGCCACAGGGCTTGGCGTGGGTGCGGGAGCAGGAGCGGCTGCGGGCTGACATCCCGCCAGCACCAGACTGATAGCTGTCGCAAGGAGAAGCAGTCTAACGGGCTGTTGAGTTCTCATATGTCTCCTCCAAGTTGTTGTTCAATTTTTCACAATCTTATGGGCCGCGCCTGGCCCTAGAAGCGCACGGGCAAAGGGTAATCGCTTCACGGTTGCCTGTCAAACTCGGCCATGCGGAAGAGGACGGCGCTATGGAGCGGTACGGGAAGGAGGCCTACGCCGTGCCTTCCTTCATCCACAGGGCGACCTGCTTGGCGTGGTAGCTGATGATGATGTCCGCGCCCGAGCGCTTGATGCCCGTCAGCGCCTCCAGCGTCGCGCGGCGCTCGTCCAGCCAGCCGTTGCGCGCCGCCGCCTTCAGCATGGCGTACTCGCCGCTGACGTTGTACGCGGCGATGGGCGCGTCGAACCGCTGGCGGGCGCGCGCGATGACGTCCAGGTAGGCCAGCGCGGGCTTCACCATCAGGATGTCCGCGCCCTCCTCCAGGTCCAGGGCCATCTCCCGCAGCGCCTCGCGTGCGTTGGGCGGGTTCATCTGGTAGCCCCGGCGGTCGCCGAACTGGGGCGCGGACTCGGCGGCGACCCGGAAGGGGCCGTAGAACGCGGAGGCGTACTTGGCGGCGTAGGACATGATGGGGGTCTGCGCGAAGCCGCGCTCGTCCAGCGCCCGGCGTATCGCGCGGACGCGCCCGTCCATCATGTCGGACGGCGCGATGATGTCGGCGCCCGCCTCCGCGTGCGAGAGCGCCGTGCGCGCCAGCAGGTCGAGCGAGGCGTCGTTGTCCACCTCGCCGTCGCGGGCGACGCCGCAGTGGCCGTGGTCGGTGTACTCGCACAGGCAGACGTCCGTGATGACCACCAGGTCGGGCGCGGCCCGCTTGATGGCGCGCACCGCCTCCTGCACGATGCCTTTCGGCGCGTAGGCCTCGGAGCCGACCGCGTCCTTCGACGCGGGCAGGCCGAACAGCAGCACCGCCGGAATGCCCAGCCGCGCGATCTCCTCCGCCTCCCGCGCCAGCATGTCCACCGAGAGGTGGTAGCAATCGGGCAGCGGCTCGATCTCCTGCCGGACACCCTTGCCGTGCGCAGCGAACAGCGGGTACACGAAGTCGTCCACGCGCAGCGTCGTCTCGCGCACCATGCGCCGGAGCGCGTCCGTGCGCCGCAGCCTGCGCATCCGCGTGTAGGGATACCCGGTCTTCGCGCCCTTATCGTTTTCCATCGAAGTGCTCCATCAGGGCCTTGACCAGCCCCGGCACCGTGTGCTCTTTCGCCTCGACGTCCACCGTCAGGCCCGCCTCGCGCGCCGTCTTCGCCGTGACCGGCCCGATGCACGCGATCACCGCTCCACGCAGCGGAGTCAGGTCGTTGCCCAGCAGGGCCAGCAGGTTCGTCACCGTGGACGAGCTGGTGAAGGTCGCCACGTCAATGGGGCCGTCCTTCAGCAGCCTTTGCGCCACTGCCGACGACTCCTCCGGCGCGACCGTGCGATAGGCCGCCACCTGCGTTACGCGCGCGCCCAGGCCCGCGAGGCCGCGCACCAGCGCGTCCCCCGCGATGTCGGCGCGCGACAGCAGCACCTTCGCGCCCGCGACGCCCGCCTTCGCGAGGGCCGCGACAACCGCGTCGCTGACGAACTCCGGCGGCACGAGGTCGGCGCGGACGCCGTGGCGGGCGAGCGCGTCCGCCGTGGCCGGACCGATGGCGCACACCTTCGCCGCGCCAAAGGCACGCGCGTCCCTGCCCAAGGCGTGCAGCCGTGCGAAGAAGGCGTCCGCGCCGTTGGCGCTGGTGAACACGACCCACTGGTAGTCGCTCACGGAGGCGGCGGCCCTGTCCAGCGCCGCCGTGTCCTTGGCAGGCTCGATGCCGATGGCGGGCAGCTCCACCGGCTCCGCGCCCTGCGCCGCCAGAAGCTCCACAAGAGCGCTGGCCTGCGTCCGGGCGCGCGTGACCAGCACGCGCTTGCCGAACAGAGGCCGGTTGTCGAACCAGCGCAGGTGGTCGCGCTGACGCACCACGTCGCCGACGACGGTGATGGCCGGAGGACGGATGTCCGCCGCCCTGGCCTTCGTCACGATGTCGGCCAGCGTGCCCGTCACCGTGCGCTGAACGGGCCGCGTGCCCTGCTCGATGACCGCCGCCGGTGTATCCGCGCCGCGCCCGCCGCTCAGCAGCAGCTCCACGATGCGCGGCAGCTCCTGCACGCCCATGAGCACGACGATGGTGTCCACCGCCTGCGCCAGACGCGCCCATGCCACCTGCGACTCGGCCTTCGTGGGGTCCTCGTGCCCCGTGACCACCGCGAACGATGTCGCCACGCCGCGGTGCGTGACCGGGATGCCCGCGTACGCAGGAACGGCGATGGCCGAGGTGATGCCCGGCACGACCTCGAAGGGGATGCCCGCGTCCCGGAGCGTTCCGCCTTCCTCGCCGCCGCGCCCGAAGACGAAGGGGTCGCCGCCCTTCAGCCGGACAACGACCTTGCCCTCCTGCGCTTTCTGTACCAGGAGGCGGGTGATGGCGTCCTGGTCCAGCCGTCCCTCGCCGGTCGCGGGCTCGCCGCCCCACGTGCCGGGGCCTGGCTCCGGGCCGGGCTTGCGCCCGGGCACCTTGCCCGCGTACAGCATCTCGGCGCCGGGCCGCGCCAGCGCCAGCAGTCGCGGGTCAACCAGGCGGTCGTACACGACGACGTCCGCGTGGCGCAGGCACTCGGCGCCCTTGAGCGTAAGCAGACCGGGATCGCCGGGACCAGCGCCCACCAGATAGACCTTGCCGTTGCGCGTCGTGTCTGTCACCTTCACGTCCCGTTCAGGATTTCGTTCGCGCCCATCCCCAGCAGCTTGAGCGCCAACTCCTTGCCCGCCTGCTCCGCCGCATCCGCTCTGCCGACCACCTTCGCGCGCACCAGGCGTTTGCCGTCGGCGCTGGCGACAAGCCCTTGCAGTTCCAGCTCCGTGCCTTTGACCAGCGCCAGCGCGGCTATCGGCACCGTGCAGCCGCCGCCGAGCGCCGTCACCGCGGCCCGCTCCGCCGTCACCGCCCGACGGGTGGGAGCGTCGTCTATGACCGCCGCCAGGCGAGACGTTGCGACGTCGTCCGCGCGCACCTGCGCCGCCAGCGCGCCTTGGCCCGCCTCCGGCAGGCAGACCTCCGGCGGAAGGTACTGCGTGATGCGGTCGCCCATGCCCAGGCGCAGGACGCCCGCCGCCGCGACGATGACGGCGTCGTATTCGTCCGTGAGCGCCTTGCGCAGGCGGGTGTCCACGTTGCCCCGCAAGGGACGCACGACTACGTCCTGCCGGGCGGCCAGCACCTGCGCGGCGCGTCGCACGCTGCTCGTGCCCACGCGGGCGCCGAGCGGCAGGCGTTCCAGCGGCAGGCCGTGGCGGGAGACAAGGGCGTCGCGCGGGTCATCCCGCAGGGAGTACGCGGCGACGGCGAGGCCGGGCGTCGGCTCCGTGGGCAGGTCCTTCAGGCTGTGGACCGCAAGGTCAATTTCGCCGCCGAGGAGCGCCGCCTCTATTTCCTTCACGAACACCCCCCTGCCCAGGCTTGCGAGGGAGGCCGTCCGCTGGACGTCGCCTTTCGTTGTGATGCCGACGACGTCCCATCGCACGGCGGGATGTCGCGCGGAGAGCAGGTCTATGACCGCCTGCGTCTGGCGCATCGCGAGGGGGCTGGTGCGCGTCCCGACGCGGACGGTGCGAGCGCTAGTCACGATTGTCTCAGGGAACGGGAGGCTCGTCCAGCTTGAAGAGCGCGCGGGCGGTCCGCGCGTAGCCGTCCTGCTGCCCTTGCTCCTTGAGCGCGGCGATGGGGTCGTGCAGCAGCTTGCTCACGATGGCCCGCGTCATGGCCTCCACCTGGGCCTGCTCCTGCGGGCCCAGCGCGGGCAGGCGCTTCAGCGTCCGCTGAAGCTCGCGCTCGCGGATGGCGTCCGCCTTCGCCTGGAGGGCGGAGATGACGGGGACAAGCCCCTGGGAGCGCCACCAGCGGGCGAAGCGGCCCGTCTCCTGCTCCACGATGGCTTCCACCTTCTGGATTTCGTCCTCCCGTCCGCGGAGGTTTGCCTCGGCCACCGTGCGAAGGTCGTCTATGTTGTACAGGTGTACGCCTGGAAGCGAGCTGGCGCGGGGATCAATATCACGCGGCATGGCGATGTCCACGAGCAGCAGCGGGCGCTCCGCGCGCCGGGCCATGGCCGCGGCCACCTCCTCCTGCGTGAGCACATAGCCGTGCGCGCCCGTGGAGCTGATGACGATGTCCGCCTGCGTGAGCGCCTCCGGCACGCTCTCCCATGGCGCGGCCTCGCCGTCCAGCTCGCGGGCCAGCTCCGCCGCCTTCTCTGGCGTGCGGTTGGCGACGATGAGCCGGGCCGCGCCCAGGTCGCGCAGCGTCCGCGCCGTGATTTTGCCCGCGCCGCCCGCGGACAGGACCAGCACCACGCGCGAGTCCAGGTTGCCCCAGATGCGCCGCGCCATCTCCACGGCGGCGAAGCTCACCGATGCCGCGTTCCGGCCGATGGCCGTCTCCTCCCGCGCGCGGCGCCCCACGCGGAGGGCGTGGTGAAACAGGCGCGAGACGGGCAGAGATGCCATATGCGCGTCGCCGGAGACCTCCAGCGCGCGTCGGACCTGCCCCAGCACCTGCGCCTCGCCCACAATGAGCGAGTCGACGCCCGCAGCCACGCGGGACAGGTGCCTGACGGTGTCCTCGTCCTCGTAGGAGTAGATGTAGCGCGCAAACTCCGCAGCGGGCAGCCGGTGGTAGTCGGCCAAGTACTGCACAAGCGTCTGCGAGGCATCCCTGGCCCCTTCGGCCATGGCATAGACCTCGGTGCGGTTGCAGGTGGAGAGGATGGCGCCCGCGGGGACGTAACGGCCCAGGAACGCCAGGGCGTCGCTGAGACTTTCCCCGGGGACGGCGAGTCGCTCCCGGACGTCCACCGGAGCGCTCTTGTGGTTGATCCCGACAACGGCCAGCTTCACAGCATATCTCCAGTCGGGCCAGGCCGCGCGGAGGCCGCCATGCGGCTCCGCCCGCCTTCCCGAAGCAGGTTCTGCAACAGGTGGTCTCTGGCCTCATCCAGCCTGTCCTGGCGCACAAGCTCCAGGAGGCTGTCGTTGAGGCATTCCTGCCATCGCTCCGGCGACGCCCGTCTGCCCTGCGCGCGGAGCGCCTTGCGCGCGTCGGCCACCACGCGGGCAAGACCGGCGTACTCCGGTCCCAGGACGCCTTCCAGCTTGCGACGTATGTGGCGGGCCAGCGCCGGGCCGACGCCGCCTGTAGATACGGCCACCGTAATCTCGCCGCGGCGCACGATGGACGGTGCGATGAATGAGCACAGGGGAGAGACGTCCACGACGTTGACGAAGATGCCGCGCTCCTCCGCCTCCTGCCGGACGGCCTTGTTGACCCCGGTGTCGTCCGTGGCGGCGATCGCCAGCCACGCGCCAGCGAGGTCGCCTGGCTGGTAGGCGCGGCGCCGGAACTCCAGTGTATTGTCATCGGCCAGGCGCTGGAGCACGGGCGTCACGTCAGGGCTGACGAGCGTCACGCCCGCGCCGCAGTCCAGCAGGGTGAGCACCTTGCGCTCCGCGACGTCGCCGCCGCCGATGACGACGCACCGGCGGCCCTGCAGGTCCAAGAAGACGGGATAGTAGCTTGACATGGATGGCCCGCAGTCTCTCCCGCTCTAAGCGAAGTACTTGACGCGAGTCTTCTTCCACTCGCGCACGCTGAACAGCATGGCGTAGTCCGTGACGCCGGTCTTCTGGCTGATCTGCCGCGCAATCTCCTCGCAGCGTTGCCGCGTGACGGCGTGAATCATGGTGAAGTGCGAGTACGGCCAGTCGGGATAGACGGGGCGCTGGTAGCAATGGCTGACCTGCGGGAAGGCGGCCATCTGCTGACCGATTTCCTGGCCCTTCTCCTGCGGCACGCGCCAGACCACCATGACGTTGGCCTTGAATCCCGCGCGCCTGTGGTGCAGCACCGCGCTGAAGCGGCGCATCAGCTTCCGGTCAATAAGCTCTTGCGCCTTCGCCAAGAGCTGCGCCTCGGTGACACCCAGGCGCTCGGCCATGCCCTTGAACGGGCGGTGCTCCATGGGGAGGTCGTTCTGCAGCTCGCGTATGCACGCGATGTCGAAGTCGGTCAGGGGCAGGGGCGTCTGCCAGCCCTCGACGGCGCTGGGGCTGTAGTTGAACGCGGAGGTCTCCTCCGCCATCATGTCGAAGTTGACGCCCACCTTGAAGAAATGGATGGTGGGCAGCATGCGATAGGCCTCGGCGTGTGCCTTGCGGGCCAGCTCTTCCACCGTCTCGTCGAGGGTCTCAGCGGGCGGCACGGCCAGGGTGAACCAGAGGTTGTACTCGTGCGTCCGCTCGTAGTTGTGGCTGACGCCCGGGTGCTCGTTGATGATGCGGGCGCCCTCGGGCAGCCGCTCCGGGCTGAAGCGCATGGCCACCAGGGAGCTTTTGTAGCCCAGGCGCCGGGTATCGAAGATGGCGCTCATCTGCCGGAGGACGTGCTTGCCGCGCAGCTCCGTGAGGCGCCTGAGCACCTCGTCTTCGGATGCGCCCACGCTCTCGGCGACCGCCGCGTACGGGGTTTCTACCAGAGGAATGGCCGTCTGGACAACGTTCAGTATCTTCCGGTCAAGCAGGTCCAGCTCTGCTGCTGTATCCGTTGTCACGAATGCACCTCGTCCCGCTGATGTTACTGTTGGGCGGCCTGTTGCGAAGGACGCGGGGCTCTTTCATAGGCTTCCGCCACGGCGAGGAGCACGATGTCGGCCAGGCCGTAAACATCGCGCCATGCCTCCCCCACCTCGTCCGGCGTGTGGTGGTTGCCCGCGGCCTGCAGTGTGGCGTCGGTCAGAGAGCGGCGGAAGAAGAGGAAGGACTCCACGACCTCCTTGAGCGAGAGGCCGCGCCGCGCCAGCTCCGTTCCATACTCCTGCCCGATGAACCGGGCCTCCTCCTGCAGCTGCGGGCGCCGCTTCTTCTGCGCCATGTAGGCGGTCGTGATGCCCAGCAGTTGCCG
>Ga0209514_10010026_pt1 | contig 10280 bp, 9 predicted proteins | sample Subgrocontami58m_FD_187452 | JGI IMG/M metagenome (GOLD analysis project Ga0209514, IMG submission 187452) | Subsurface groundwater microbial communities from S. Glens Falls, New York, USA - GMW37 contaminated, 5.8 m (SPAdes) (version 3) | ecosystem: Environmental > Aquatic > Deep subsurface >...
CAGGGCATTACTGCGATTGAAAATCCGGAGGTGCTGCGCGTCTCACCGTTTATCCAATTCGGCACGCCGTACCAGATCATCAACGACATCTTCGGCGGACGGGAACACTATTTAAGTGCCATTAAGGAAATAGAGCAAGAGATTTATGCTTATAGTAAGTAGATTGCAATATTTTTGGGTAGATTTGGGGAATTCTTGTGTAGATTTAGATAGTATGATACCATTGTTATATGGAAGAAAAATTGTTCACAATCGGCCAAGCCGCTGAATATCTCGGGGTTTCTTTGAATACGCTTCGTCGTTGGGATGAAAGCGGTAAATTAGTCGCGATCAGGAAAGAAGGGGGCGCGCATCGGTATTATCATGAAAAAGATTTAGAAATTTTTGCCAGTGATTTAATGAGGTTTGCTTCGGAGTGGATTCAAAACGGCATTGAATTCCCGGGCACATTTTATTGTCCGACAAGTTCTATCTTTAACGCACGACTGACAAAAATGGAGTATGCGCTGATGCAGAAACCGGGGTTTGAAAAATTATACTCTTTGATTGTTTTAGTTACCGGCGAGATCGGTGATAATTCGTTTGCTCACAACTTAGGGAGGTGGCCGGATACAGCGGGAATTTTTTTCGGCTATGACCTCACGAAAGGCATTATCGTGCTCGCTGATCGCGGATTGGGTATTTTAGAAACGTTGCGCCAAGTTCGTCCGGAACTTCCGAGCCATGTTACGGCGGTGGAGGTTGCGTTCACTGAATTTATTTCTGGTCGAGCGCCGGAAAAACGCGGGAACGGTCTCAAGCTCGTCCGTGAGGTCGTCACTGACCAGCCAATTGATTTGTTTTTTACGAGCGGCGACGCCGAAGTACGTATGCAGGGCTCTGATAAGACATTTCGTGTTACGCGTGGTCAGCGTATCGTGCGCGGGTGTTTAGCAAAAATAGGGTTTTAATACATTTTTAAAAAGTATATGAAATTACAACTAGAAAAGTTTGGCAAAACATTAATATCTCGGGAATTGGGCAGTGAGGCTTTCAAGGCATTTCAGTCCACCCTGCGTGAATTCTCTAAAGATGAAGAGTTGGAGATAGATTTTTCCGGCGTATTAACATTATCACCCTCATGGGCTGATGAATTTCTTAGTCCGCTGTTGAATCAATTGGGTGACAAGTTAATACTCTTACCGAGTGATAATCTTTCAGTGCATGCAACGCTTAGAATCCTAAAAGAAGCTAATAAACAGTCATTTAAGATGAAATTGTAATATCGAACTATGAGCGTTCAATCCATCATAAAATCAATCCAAGACATTATGCGCCAGGACGCCGGCGTGGACGGCGATGCACAGCGGATTTCCCAAATCGTCTGGATGGTTTTCTTGAAAATGTTTGACGATAAGGAAAAAGAATACGAAACGCTTGACCCGAAATATAGATCTCCCATCCCCGAGCGTCTTCGCTGGCGAAACTGGGCGGCAAACGAAGAAGGAATAACCGGCGAAAAATTGCTGGACTTTGTCAATAACACTCTTTTCAAAGGGCTCAAAAATTTTCCCGCGGGAGGGGACGCGCGCGGCCTGATTGTCCGCCAGGTGTTTGAAGACGCCTACAACTATATGAAGTCCGGCACGCTCATCCGGCAGGTGGTAAATAAAATCAACCAGATTGACTTTAACCGCAAAGACGAACGGCATCTTTTCAACGACATCTACGAACATATGTTAAAAGAGCTCCAGAGCGCGGGTAACGCCGGGGAGTACTACACGCCGCGTCCGATCACGGAGTTTATTGTGGAAATGACCAAGCCCAAGCTCGGCCAGAAAATTCTTGACCCGGCCTGCGGCACCGGCGGATTTTTGGCAAACGCGATTGAGTATATCCGCGGCCGCGAAGTCAAAAGCCCAAAAGACGAAAAAAAATTGCAGGAGTCGCTCTTTGGCGTGGAGGTCAAGCCGCTTCCGTATTTGCTCGCGATTACCAACCTTATGCTTCACGGCATAGAAGTTCCTCGGCAGATTCGCCGCGCTGATATGCTGGCGCGCCCGCTTCGCGACTACGGGCCGAGCGACCGGGTTGATATTATCGTTACCAATCCTCCGTTCGGCGGGGTGGTGGCCGCCGGCACCGACGCAAACTTTCCCGCGGAACTGCGCACGCGCGAGACCGCGGATCTTTTTCTGGCGCTTATTATGCATCTCTTAAAATCCGGCGGGAGTGCTGGCATCGTGCTTCCGGACGGCTCGCTTTTCGGCGAAGGGGTAAAGACAAGAATCAGGGCAAAACTTCTGGAAGAATGCAATCTGCACACCATCGTGCGACTGCCGCAGGGCGTGTTTTCTCCCTACGCGGGCGTAAAAACAAACCTGCTTTTCTTTACCAAAGGCAAGCCCACCAAAGAGATTTGGTATTTTGAACTTCCGCTTCCTGAAGGCATGAAGCAATTTACAAAGGGTCGTCCTATCCGACACGAAGATTTTGATATTGTCCGTAAGTGGTGGAACAAGCGAACAGCAAACGCCCCCGCCCCGTTAGAGACCGCGAGGGCTCGCAGCGGACTTTCGTCTCTAATGGGGTGGAAAGTTTCCATCAAAGAAATCAAAGACCAAAACTACAACCTTGACTTCAAAAACCCCAACGGCAAAGCAGACCTCGCCCACAAACCCCCCGCGGAGCTGGTAAGGGAGATTGAGGAGAAGGAGGCAAAAATCAGTACAATTTTAGGCGAGATTAAAAAATATTATAAATAGGACTTACGCATCTTTATTCTTATTCTCCCCTAGTAAGGGGAGCACACGCGCGTCTAGCACGGGAGGGGTATGCGTAAGTCCTAATAAAATTGATTTACGAGCTATGTATACCATACTATACATAACTACAAAAATATAAAATCAGCCTTAAAATACAACGAATATGGAAGACAAAGACATAGTAAAAATATTTTTGGATACTCAAGAATGGCAAACGTTTGAGTGTAAACGTGCCGCCATTAAACCAGCTGATCTTTTGGAGGCAGTTGTCGGCTTTACCAATGCCGATGGCGGTTTTATAGTAGTCGGCTTGGAAGATCCGGCTAAAGCCAACGGAGATAAACGACTTTTAGGAATCAGCGAAAATGCGGACAATGTCTCCGATTTTCTAAAACTGATTGATAAGGAAATCGAGCCACCACTTATTCTTTGGGGCAAATTTGAGCTGGATATTATCAATATCAACGGTCAGCCGGACAAGCTTTTGGTACTCAATATTAAAAAGAGCAATGACGTTCATTCACTTAAGCGAGGTGATACTTTTGTTAGAAAAGGAAGGCAAAACGTAAAAATCGGCTCAACAGAAATAATGCGCCTTAAATACGAAAAAGGTGCGATTAAGTTTGAGAGTGAAAAAGCCGGCATTGCTTTCCTTGAAAATCTAGATCATGAGCTTCTATCCCAATATAAAAAAGACACATCAAGCATCGGTTTGGATGATTGGCAGTTTTTGAAAGACAACGGCCTGGCAGTAAGCGATAACGGCAAATATGAACTTACGAAGGCTGGAGTATTGCTGTTTGGGAAGAATCCTTCGGTTGCCTTAACAAGCAAATGCGGAATAAAAATCTCTCATTATTACGGCACAAAGCCGACCTACACCGGCAAGCCAAATTTTGTTACTAGGCCGTTCACCATTGAGGGACCTTTAATGAAGCAGATAGAGCAGGCAATTGAATATTTCCGAAACATTGTAAAGAGTTCGCCTCCCAAATTAAGCGGAGCTTCATTTAATCCAACCTTTCTAATACCCGAGTGGGCCTTTCAGGAAGCAATAACCAATGCGGTCATCCATAGAAATTATTTTGTGCAGGACGATACCCAAGTGAGATTTTTTGATGATCGTGTTGAAGTTGAAAGCCCCGGAACATATCCAGGGCATATTACTGTTGAAAATATCCGAGTCGAGCGTTTTGCTCGCAATCCTCTAATTTTGCGAACGCTTAATCGTTTTCAAGCAGCCCCCAACCTTGATATAGGCGAGGGGGTTGACCGTATGTTCAAGGTTATGAAAGAACAAAATCTATACGAGCCATTATTTTTTCCTCCCACACTAAGACCGAATACAGTTCTGTTATTGCTTTTTAATCTGCATAAAATTGAATACTGGGATACCGTCAGTAAATATCTTGATGAGAATTATCGCATTATCAATAAAAAAGCGCGGGAGATAACTGGCGTTACCGATGTTTTGAAGATGTCGCGGCTATTGCGCGGCTGGGTTGAAAAGGGATTACTGGAAAAAATAGGCAAGGCCAAAAAAGACAGTTCTTACCGAAAACCCGGCCAAGAGGTTCCCAAGGGTTTATTTTCAAGGGGGGTTGATAATAAAACCGGCAAAGGCATTCTTTCCTCTTAAAATGGGCACTTTTTGAGTATTTTATTTTCACGGCTTAGAGGCTTTTATAAGCAATGCCCAAAAGCCGCATAATATAGACCTTTCAACCGGTAGATTTAGATAAAAGCATTTATAAGCAATTAATATGACTAACTGGTCAACAAACCCCAGTAGTAGAACACAAAGCGTTCACTATAAGGCAAGAAAATTAGGAGAAATATGACAGAAAAAGAAAAAACAATAAGCGAAGGCAATAAATATGTTATGCCAGCTGTGGATGATTATTTGGCGGCTCGTTGTCTTTTGTTGAATAACATTTTTGTAGGTCTCACGCTTGCACATGAAGCTGTGGAGAAACTAATGAAAGCCCTTTTAATACTTGAAGATATAAAAATTCCAAAAAGTTGTCACGATACAGCCGTACTAGCAAAACTGCTATCAAGTAAAGACTCTGTAAAATATGGACTTCTAAATGATAACGCAAAATTTATAGAGTTGCTTGATCAACACTATGCTTGGAGATACTACGATGGTGATATGACAAAACGCTCACAAAGCAAATCACCAGAAGATTTACACCCCCTCGATACTTTGTGGATCGCTTTATACGAACTCTATACAAGTTTTCTGCCAAAAGAGTTTCAATTTCGTACATATCTCTATGCCTATCTATTCGATGAGAAATTAAAAGAAGCTACAAATTGGAGTGAGGTACTATTGGAAAATAACAGAGCACTAGCAGACAAGGTCAGTTTATGGGAGGCGGAATATAAAAAGATATTTAGTAAAAATAAAAAATGACTGCTTGGCCAACAAAAAAATTAGGAGAGATTTGCGAAATAAATATGGGGCAATCTCCGGCATCTTCAACATACAATGAAAGACAGGCTGGTTTGCCGTTTTATCAAGGCAAGAAAGATTATGGCGAAAAATATCTTACACCTCGTGTTTGGTGTTCTAATCCAATAAAAACTGTTGAAGCTGGAGATATTTTGATTTCTGTTCGTGCGCCTGTTGGGGCTTTGAATGTTGCAAAAGAAAAATCTTGTATCGGTCGTGGCTTGGCAGGTTTGCGAGCCAGTAGGGAGCTGGACCAAGATTTCTTATTTCTTTTTCTGAAAATGAAAGAGAAAGATATTGCTAGCCTTGGGATAGGAAGTACATTTACAGCGATATCAAAAAGGGATATAGAAAACATTAAAATCCCGCTCCCTCCTCTTGGGGAGCAGAGGAAAATTGTGGGAAAAATTGAAGACATTTTTGCGAAAATTGACGAAGCCAGTCGGCTCCGCGCCGAGTCCTCCACCGCCTCCCTCCTCCCCTCCGCCCTCCACCAAATTTTCACCACACAACAACATCCTTACAAACTGGAGTATGTTGGTATGTCACAAACCAAGCAAAAAGCTTGGGAAGAAAAGTTTTTTGGAGAAATTGTCGAAATAGACACAACGAGGAATACCAAAAAGGAATTGCCTTTTGTCGGAATGGAGGATATAGAAGCGCGCTCCGGTGATTTCATTGGGAGTCGTGAATCGCGGGAAGTAAGAAGCACAACCTTTCATTTCGACACTCGCCATGTTCTATATGGCAAGCTACGGCCGTATCTGAATAAAGTTTTTTTGCCAGATTTCGAAGGACATTGTACAACAGAATTTCTGCCATTGTTGCCGAAGCGTGAATTTTTAACGCGAGAATGGCTTGCAGTTTGGTTGCGGTGCGGGGACACTGTAAATGATATTATGGCAACGACGACAGGAACAAGAATGCCGCGAGCTAACATGAACAAAGTGAAAAAATTCAAAATCCCGCTGCCGCCCGTTGCCGAGCAGAAAAAAATCGTGGAATATCTTGATTCGCTTTCCGCCAAAGCGCGCGCACTGCAATCATTGCAACAAGAAACAAAAAACGACTTTTCCGCCCTTCGCCAGTCCCTTTTATCCCAAGCGTTTAGTGGCTAGCTTGCTAGTTTAAAACCTCTCAAAATAACTTTGTGCCCCTCGGCGTTCTGGGCGCGGTGCTGATTGTTCTGGGAGTCTTCCTGTTCCGCATAGGATAGCAGGACAGAGAAGAGGCGTCGGCGCTTTTCCCCAAGTGCAAAGCGGAATAACCCAGTGTGGTAGAATATAAACATGATGGAAGGTTGGGGCATTATGGGTGAGTCGGGGTATCTCGCGTTAACCATATTAGTAGTGGTTCTCGTCGACCTCGTGCTCGTCGGCATCTTGCTCTGGAAAAAAATTAGGAAATAGTGCTATGAGCGGTATGAGCCGGTCTTTTTACGCGATTGCATCGGCATTGCTTGCGGTGCAGGCAGGAGTGCTTTATTTTCTCGGCCAGCCGATTATTTCCGCGAGCGGACACATACAGCTTTGGGTGAGTGAGGTGCTCTCGCCGGAGATGTCCCAGCAGCTTTTTGACTGGTATACGTTTTCGCACATCATCCACGGGTTTCTTTTCTACGCCCTGTTGCGGTGGCTTTTCCCCCGGATGTCGGTTGCGATGCGTCTCCTTATCGCGATGGGAATCGAGATAGGGTGGGAGATTGCGGAGAACACGCCATGGGTTATCAACGCATACCGCGAGCAGGCGCTTGCCCAGGGGTACGCGGGGGACAGCATCATCAACTCGCTTTTCGACACACTCTCGATGGCGCTTGGATTTTTCCTGGCATTGCGCTTGCCGGTGCGGCTCACCGTTGCGCTCGCGATTGTGTTTGAAGTTTTTGTGGGATACGTGATTCGCGACAACCTTACGCTCAATATTTTGAATTTCGTTTATCAGTTCGAATTTATCCACCGGTGGCAAGCGGGAGAGTAAGAGGCACTTGTCATATCTCTTGCGGGGACGCGGTTTGTTCGTTCCTGCGACTCACTCCCGCTGTCTCTCGGCGCGGCAAGTCCTTCGGACGCCAAGCTTGCCGCGCCTCCGAGAACCCCCGCAAGAGATATGCCTGCGTGCTGTTGGAAAAATTCCTAAGGAGCCCCTGTGGATAAGTATATATTGTATATAGAGTGAAAAATGATAACATATAACTTATGACCAATAACCGCAGAATCATTCAGCTTACCGCGAAGCAGGAGCGGTTTTACGATGCGCTGCAGAAACTCATTGCGAAGAAGGGCGAGTCGCCGACGGTTTCCGAACTCGTACGGCTCATGAAGTTCTCCTCGCCGCGGGCGGTGACGCAGTATCTCGAAGCGCTCCAGCGGAAGGGGCTTATCGAGCGGCGGCGGTATGCGCGGCGAGGAATCCGGCTTGTGGCGCCGCGCGCGGATGAGCCCATGACCGTGCAAATTCCCGTGATTGCCTCCGCGGGGTGCGACCACATGAGCGTTTTTGCGCAGCGGAGTTTCGGCGATTACGTGTGCGTTGCCACGGAGCTTTTGCAGGGGAAGAAAGCGGACAACGTGGTGTGCGTGAAAGCCGTCGGGGATTCGATGCTCGACGCGGGCATCAAGGAAGGTGATTACGTGCTGGTCGAAGTGACGGAGACGGCGGAAGAGGGAGATTTGGTGGTGGCCATCATTGACGGCTTCGCGATCATCAAAAAGCTTCAGCTTGCGAACAACGCGGTGATTCTCTCGCCGGTCTCCTCCGACCCGCAATACAAGCCGATTATTGTGCACAAAAGTTTTCGATTGTTCGGGAAAGTGATTGACGTGATTCGTATGCAGGCGAAGGGAGAAATTGAAATTGTGCCGCTCATAGACGCGCCCGAGGAACCGCGGATGGAGTACAAGTTTACGGACTAGCCGGCGTGCCGGTTTCGCAAACGAGCGAGTGTGCTATACTACTCTCAATTTATAGAGTCGCCCCCAAGGGCGGTCTGGTATGAACGGAGACGCAATCAAGAAATTTGTGGGTAATGCGACGACGGTCGCGGTGGTTTGCAATCAATGGGGCGATACGGGGAAGGGCAAATTCGTGGATCTTTTGAGCGAGTGGGCGGATGTGATTGCGCGGGGTACGGGAGGCGCGAATGCGGGGCACACCATCCGCGTGGGCGAGCGGCAGTATATCTTCCACCTTATTCCCTCCGGCATTCTCCACGACGCGCAGGGGAAGATAAATATTATCGGGAGCGGGACGGCATTCGACCCGCGGGTCGCGTGCGAGGAACTGGATATTTTGGACAAGGCGGGAATCAGCCACTCCCGCCTTTTTATTGCCCACAACGCGCGGCTCGTGCTCCCGCAGCACATTGTGCTTGACCGCGTGAGAGAGAGCGATGCGGCAGAGAGAAAAATCGGCACGACGGGGCGGGGAATCGGTCCCGTCTACGTCGACCACTACGCGCGCATCGGGCTTTTCGCCAACGATATGCTGAACCCGGAGGTCTTCGCGCGGAAACTTGCGCGGAACCTGCGCGACAAACGGATGATTTTGAAAAACTACGACCCCGAGGCGGTGCGCCGCGTGATGGAGCACGAACACGCGGGGAGCGGGAAGTTTTGGAACAAGGAAACCATTTTCGACGAGGCGGCGATTACCAAAGCCTACCTCGCGTACGGCGCGCGCCTGCGGAGCATGATTGCGGACACGGGTACACTGGTGCGCACCATGCGCGAGCAGGGCAAGCACATTCTCCTTGAAGGCGCGCAGGGGAATCTTTTGAGCATTGACGTCGGTACATACCCGTATGTGACTGCATCCGACTGCTCGGTGCGGGCGCTTGCGCAGGGCGTGGGAATCCGCGAACGGGACGTTGACCTTCCGATCGGCATCGTCAAGGCGTTTTACATGACGCGTGTGGGCTCGGGGCCTTTCCCCACGGAGGTGGGCGGGACGAAATCCGCCGAGTGGTGCAACACAAGCGGCATTACGAAGGCAACCGAGGCGGAGCAGTTTCCCGACGTAAGCGTGAATGATGCGGATTCCTTCCGGCAGGGCGTGGGCATCCGCCGCGCGGGGCATGAGTACGGGGCGACGACGGGGCGGCCGCGGCGGGTGGGATGGCTCGATTTGCCGCTTCTCCGATACTCCGCGCGGTACACGGGGCAGGAGGTAATCCTCACCAAGCTTGATGTCTTGGACGAGTGCAAGGAAATCAAAATCTGCACGGCGTACGAGTACCAGGGTCCGGACTACGAGTGGGGAGCCGAGACGCTCCGCGCGGGAAAGAAAATCGATGTGGCAATACCCAATCCGGAGGTGCTTGCGCATTGCGCTCCCGTCTACGCCTCGTTCCCGGGGTGGTGCACCACCATCCGCAATATGCGCTCGCGCCGCGAGCTCCCGAATCAGCTTATGGACATTGTCCGCTTCGTCGAAAAGGAGGCGGACGTACACGTGCGTGCAATTTCCGTGGGACCCGATCGGGACGAGACGATTTTTGCGGACTAGGTTTGTTTGCGCGTATGCTCGCGGGGACGCTGTCTGCAACTGCTGTTGCAGCGCTCTCTCCCCGCCTGCCAACCCGGCGGGCAGGTCGCGCCGCCGCGCTGCGAGAACCCCCGCGAACATACGCGTTTCACGCTTTGATGCTCCACAAGACATATGCGGGAGCTTATTGTGATTCGGCAAAATTTCCCTTCCTTATTCTTACGCGTCGCGCCCGACCGCTTCGGAAAGATTTTTGAATCTGTCGCGGGCAAGGAGCGCCGCAAGTCCCCGGTTAATTTGCGCAGGGAGTTGCGGCCCCACATAAATAAGCCCCGTGATGAGCTGGATGAGGGAGGCGCCAAGCCGGATTTTCCGGTACGCATCCTCCGCGCTGAAGACGCCGCCGCACCCCACGATGGTGAGCTTTTTCTCGTATGCGCGGAAGGCGAGGCGGATGAGCTCGTTTGACCGCTTTTCGGTGGGCTTGCCGCTGAAGTACCCCTTCGCATACTTCGCGACTTCTTCCTGGTTGATGGAGGGGTCCCGGCGGTTTTTCTGGAGGTTGCCGATGATGATGCCGTGCACGGGGAAGGTGG
>Ga0209514_10010029_pt1 | contig 10277 bp, 10 predicted proteins | sample Subgrocontami58m_FD_187452 | JGI IMG/M metagenome (GOLD analysis project Ga0209514, IMG submission 187452) | Subsurface groundwater microbial communities from S. Glens Falls, New York, USA - GMW37 contaminated, 5.8 m (SPAdes) (version 3) | ecosystem: Environmental > Aquatic > Deep subsurface >...
GCCTGGAACATGTCTCGCTGAAGCATTTGCTGCACGGTAAAATTTTGGGCGAGCCCCACCACGTCCTTGAACTTGAGCTTCCCCAACCACTCATGATTGTACCGTACCTCAACGTTCTTGAGATCAATTACCTTAGCCGCCTGCTTTTTGTAATCCACAAAATTCTTTTTCACCTGCGCCTCCGTAAGCGGCTCGCGCGTAGCATCGCGGCCCGAGGGATCGCCGATCATAGCCGTAAAACTGCCAATAACAAGTATGACGTGGTGTCCGGCTTCTTGGAACGCCCTCAGCTTCCGTAATGGCACGGCGTGCCCCAGATGAAGTTTAGCGCCGGTTGGATCAATACCAAAGTACACCCTAAGCTTTTTGCCAGAGGCCAACTTAGCTTCGGCCAGCGGCCGCGGCACGACATCGGTCACCGCCCGCGTCAGAAGCTCGTGTAATGATGGGGATTCCAGCTTCGTTTTAGGCATAAAGTACCCATATATTGTACCATAGAGCTACTACTTCTATGCGACCACGACGTAACGTACTCGGCCTCGACATCGGCGGCACGAGCATTAAGGCCGGATTTTTCCCGCACTTGGGGCGGCGTGTATTGGCGTGGCAAACTATCCCGACCGCTAAAACCAAGCCTGCGTTCTGGCGGAATTTAGTTGACCTCATTGCTTGGTATCGCGAACGCTACGATGTGCGCGCCATTGGCGTGGGTTGCCCAGGGCCCTTGAACCTGGCGCGAGGTGTTGTTTTGCAAACCTCCCACCTTCCCCTGCACAACTTCCCGCTCCGCGCAAAACTCACGCAGGCGACCAAGCTCCCAGTCGCGCTTGATAACGATGCCAACGCGTTTACCTTGGCCGAAGCCACCTACGGTGCCGGACAAGGATACGATAACGTAGTGGCACTCACCCTCGGCACCGGTGTCGGCGGTGGCATTGTCTTCCAGGGACGGCTTTACCACGGACGCAGCAACGCCGGCGAACTCGGGTATCTGCTTAAGAATCCCCGCGGACCCCGAGGTCCAGGCGGTGAACAGGGCGCACTCCAAGAATACGCCAAGGCGAGCGCTTTGCTCGCGACTGCTCGCCGGCGGGGGCTCAAGCTGCCGAACGTGGCCGCGCTGGCGCACGATCGAACCCCGGCCGCCGCGGCTACCTGGCGTGAATTTGGCGCTGCGCTTGGGTACGCGCTCGCCTCACTCACACATGTCCTTGATCCCGATGTTATTGTGATCGGCGGCCAAATCAGCAAAGTCTGGTCGCGCTTTGCACCAAGACTACACCAAGCTCTGCGGCACAACTGTGTCTTTACACCTCCGCCAGTCGTACGCGCTGGCCTAGGCGACCAGGCCGGCGTCATTGGCGCTGCCTTGTTGACGAAAAACATCCATGCCTATTCCTAATTTGCATACACACAACCAGCGCTGGCGTTCATACAAAGTCGCTCGCCCGCGCAAACGCCTTAAATTACCCTGGCTTAAAATAGTCAGCGTACTAGTGCTGGTCGGGGTACTCGGCATCGTGAGTGTGGCGGCCTGGGTAAGCCGTGACCTGCCTACCCCTGAAGGTATTGCGCGGCGAGTTGTCCCGCTATCGACCAAAATCTACGACCGCACTAGCAAGGTGTTATTGTATGACATTCATGGTGAGGAGAGGCGCACGGCCGTCGAGCTTAGCACCATCCCTAAACACCTCATTAACGCCACCTTGACGGCCGAGGATCGCAGTTTTTACGAACACAAGGGCTTCCGCTTTACCTCGATGGTGCGCGCCCTGTTGGTTAACCTGGTCCGCGGCGGCCGGGCCCAGGGAGCTTCCACCATTACCCAACAATTTATTAAGAATGCCATATTCACCAATGAAAAACTGTATTCCCGAAAAATAAAAGAGGTCATCCTGGCCTACCAAATCGAACGCAAATTCTCGAAAGATGAAATATTAAAACTTTACTTCAACGAGATACCTTACGGCTCCAACGCCTACGGCGCCGAGGCAGCGGCGCAGACATTTTTCGGTAAAAGCGTACACGATCTCACTCTAGCCGAATCGTCCATATTGGCAGCCATGGCGAAAGCGCCAACTTACTACTCACCTTGGGGCTCACACCGCGATGAACTGATGGCTCGCCAACATTTCATCCTAGGGGCTATGGTCAGCGAAGGTTACATTAAAGAAGCTGAGGCCGAAACAGCCAAAACAGAAAAACTAATTTTCAAACCGCGCCGTGAGAATATTGTGGCCCCGCATTTTGTATTCTACGTCCGCGAACTTTTAGCCGAGCGTTACGGCGAGCGCGCGGTGGCCCAAGGGGGATTAAAAATTATCACCACTCTCGATGCCGACCTACAAAAGTACGCTGAGGAGGCCATTGCGGCGAGTGAAAAAAAGAACCTGTCCTACAATGCTCAGAATGCCAGCCTAGCGGCAATGGATGTCGCCACTGGACAAGTGGTCGCCATGGTCGGGAGCCGCGACTATTTCAACGACGAAATCGACGGCCAGGTGAACGTGGCGCTGCGACCGCGGCAACCGGGGTCCAGCTTCAAGCCGGTGGTATATGGGGCCGCTTTCGAGCTTGGTTTTACACCACAAACAACACTGTTCGACGTGGTAACTACTTTCAAAGCGCAGCCTAAGGACTATACGCCGCACAACTACGACGATAAGGAACGTGGGCCGGTTAGCTTGCGGCAGGCGCTCGCAGGCTCGCTCAACATACCTTCAGTCAAACTCCTGTACCTCACTGGTATTGACCGCGTCCTGGGGTTGGCTGATCGGCTTGGCTACACCACACTTAAAGACAGAAGCCGTTTTGGTTTTTCGCTCGTATTAGGTGGCGCCGAGGTTACCCTACTTGAGCACACCGCTGCCTTTGCCGTATACGCGCGTGATGGCCAACATGTTCCAACGGCAGCGCTGTTGCGTGTTGAGGACAGCCGTGGTGATGTGCTAGAAGAATGGAAATTAAACCGCGGTAACCCCGTACTTACCCCCCAAGCAGCGCGCGAACTTACCAGCGTGCTGTCGGACAACGATGCGCGCAGTTTTATTTTTGGTGAACAAAACGCCCTCACCTTGCCCAACCGTCCAGCAGCGGCCAAAACCGGCACCACCAATGACTACCGTGATGCCTGGACTATAGGATTCACCCCTCAACTCGCCGCCGGGGTGTGGGTTGGGAACAACAACAACAAAGAAATGAAAAGAGGCGCTGATGGTTCAGTGGTGGCAGCGCCAATTTGGCAGGCCTTTATGAAACGTGCCTTACAAAAAATTCCTGCTAAACAATTCACGCCGCCTGACCCGCGCACGACTGGCAAACCATTACTTGATTTTGGCGGCAGCGGCGAGGCAGTGGAAATCGACCTGGCGTCGGGCAAGCGCGCCACTGCTGCCACCCCATCCTCATTCCGTGCGACCAAAGTCTTCCGCCAATACCACACCATCCTGCGTTATCTTACCCCCGGTGACCCGTTAGGCCCACCCCCGGCCGTGCCCGAAGCCGACCCACAATATGAATCATGGGAACGGGCGGTGCGCATTTGGGCTGAAGCCCGAGGTTTAACTGATGAACTGGCGCCATCGGCTTTCGATGATGCTCACACCGATGCTATGCGCCCGAGCATTTCTATACTCGAACCCCAAACCAACCAAACAATCACTACTAATCCCCTGATCGTACGTGTCGCCACTTCGGCCCCGCGCGGCGTACGGCGGGTTATGTATCTGCTCGATGGACAATCTATTGGCGAAAGCAAACAATCCCCTTTTACCTTAAACTTTCCCATAACCGAAAGTTGGCAAAATGGTTTTCATACTCTGACCGCAACCGCTTACGACGATATTGATAACCAATCTACCGTGAGCCAAACATTCAACTTGCTGGTAACGCTGTTGCCTACTCCGTACCAAGCTACCTTCTCATCACTGCGCGATGGTGAAACCATACCGCCCAGTACCAATCACGACATTATTATAGATGTATCCGCCCCCAAGCTTATAAAACAAATCGACCTCTACGCCTCGCGTGAGGGGGGTCCGTCGCAGTGGGTTGGTGTCGCTGCGCCGGTTACTGACCAGCAATCAATCAGTTGGCTGCCAATGCTGATCGGTACCTACCAACTGTCACTTACCATTACCGAACTAAGTGGTTTGGTGCGACAGGGTGCTCGTGTCTTGATGGTGGTAAAATAAATTAACCCAATTACCCATACCCAAGTGGTACGGTTAGTGGTTGTTATTCAGCACTACTGCCGAATGGGCATGATGAGGTACAGATATGAAGCGTCACCAACCGGACGGAACACGCCCGGCCGCTTGTCGCTGACCAACTGTAATGATACTTCGTTTGATTTCATGGCCTGCAACCCCTCTAACAAATATCGATAATTAAAGGCTATTTCTACTGGTTCACCGGAAGCTGATTGGACTGTGAGTTCGGTCGCATTCTCCCCCAGCTGACTATTGGCTGAAGTAACTTTAAGGCTCTTCGCCCCCGGATCAAGCGCTAACTTTACATCATTCACCCCCGAGCGCACAAATAAACTGGCGCCGCGCACCGCACGTACTAGGTCGTCGCGCAGTATGGTCGCACTACTTGAAAATTCATGCGGCACCAACTGTTGGTAGTCGGGGTATTGTCCCGCTACCAGCCGGGAAATAACTCGACTCTCACCAAACTTCCACACCACTTGAGTATCATTCACCAACACCTCAACAACATCTTTTTCTCCACTCGCGCCAGCCACCCGAACCACTTCCTGCACTGCGCGCAGTGGTATGATAAAGTGCTGCTCTTGAGTTTGTTTATCACCTACCACCGTCCGCTCGGCTAACCGATAACTATCCGTACCAACCACCACCACACCACGTTGCCCTTGCTCCATATAAACACCACTAATTTCAGGTCTTGACTCCTCAGCATTAACCGCAAAGGCCACTTGTGAAAGTGCTACTTCCAACTCAACTCTAGGCAGGTGCACCACACTTCCCTGCTCAAGCTCTGGGATCACCGGAAACTCATCGGTGGGTAGCCCACGAATAACAGTACGGTGCTTACCACACACCAACATTAGATTGGTACCCTCGAGTGTAATATCAACGCGTTCGTGTGGAAAAAGTCCAACCAAATCAGCTAACAACCTACCCTGAACTGTGATGGCACCCTCACTCTCAACCTTACCACGTACGACTGTTATAATTGCTACCTCAAGGTTGGTAGCCACCAACTCAAGACCAACTTTGGTGGTACGGAGTAAAATATTATTTAAAATCGGCAGGCTAGCACTACGACCAGCGATGTGTGCTACTAAGCCGAGACCACTAGTAAAGTTTTCTTGAGTACATGAGAATTTCATAGTAGTAGGTGGTGTGGATATGTTAGTAAGTTATGATTGCGTTGAAAAATAAGGGTTGGGTGGGGGTGTGGAAAGTGGAAACTTGGGGTGTGTGGTTGTGGATGAGTTGTGGGTGGTTTAGGTGTTGTATATTTGCTGCTTCAAGTTGTGTATATCCTGTTTAAGTTTTTCATCAAGTTCAAGATCACGCGCCACCTTAAGGCAGGCGTGCATGGCAGTGGTGTGGTCGCGCCCCCCCAGTTCTTGGCCGATAGTGGGAAATGATGCCTTAAGCTCCTCACGCATAAGGTACATAGCAACCTGGCGAGGTGTAACTAATTGTTTCTTGCGGCTTACACCCAACAAATCTTCCACCGGCAGATCATAATATTGAGCCACCACCACAACCATTTTTTTAGTTGATATGCCACTGGCCGCCGCCTTACTACCAACGCGTAATGAGCTCAATAGTTCACGAACCGATTCCAAAGTTGGTGGGTGATTGTTAAGTTGGTGGTAGGCAATTATACGATTTAAGGCTCCCTCCAACTCACGTACATTTTGATGTATGGTGGTGGCCAGGTAAGTTGCTACATCACGCTCAAGGTTGTACCCACGCTCCTTACACTTACTGTCCAAGATAGCCAACCTGGTTTCTAGGTCCGGGTTGCTGATGTCGGCGATCATACCCCACTCAAACCGTGACACCAACCTATTTTCAAGGGCTTGGATAGCTTTAGGAGGCCTATCCGAACTGATAATTATCTGCTTATTAGCTTGATGGAGGGCGTTAAAAGTGTGAAAGAATTCTTCTTGCGTGCCTTCTTTACCAGATAAAAATTGAATATCATCAATTAGCAGCACATCAACGGTGCGATAGGTAGATTTGAAGCGTTCGGTTTTACCGCCGGTAATCGCCTGGATGAATTCGGTGGTGAATTTTTCGCACGGCACGTAAAGTACACGTTTGCCAGGGTTGGTTTGTAATATTTCGTGACCAACTGCTTGCATAAGGTGTGTTTTTCCCAAACCCACACCGCCATATATGAATAAAGGATTATAGGTCGTACCAGGTGCTTGGGCCACCGCCATGGCAGCAGCGCGCGCTAGTTCATTGTGCTTACCAACAATAAAGGTGGCAAAAGTATAGCGTGGGTTTAGTCCGAAATTGTTACTACCAACCACAGTTTCAGCTACTGGTGTGGCGACAGGTGCCTGACTGGGTGCCGCCAATGTGGCGACGGTTCGCAGACTTTGGTTGGGCTCGACATGGTATGTAATACTTCGGATGGTGCCCCCAATAATGTTCTGCAGCGCCTTGAGGATAAATTGATGGTATTTGTTCTCGAGCCAGGCTTTAGTGAAGGCGTTTGGTACTTCCACCACTATCCGCCCATCCTCAACCAAAGAGATGCTGGTGCTTTTGAACCAGGTCGTAAAATTAGCTTTGCTAATTAAGAGTTCGAGTTCGCCGAGGGCCGAGCGCCACAGTTCATCGTTGGTCATATTTTTATGCCTCGTAAGTTTAGCTCTTAATGCATGGTTTTGAAATATGCATAATTTGGTACTACATGTTCATAACATGTTGATGGAGTGTGGATAAATTATCGGATCGAAAAAACTTTTGACTTAACATAATAATTTTGTTATGATACTTATACTATAATACTCGTATGCCTAAGCGAACCTATCAACCAAAGAAACGCCGCCGCGCACGTCGTCACGGTTTTCGATCACGTATGGCGACCCCAACAGGTCGTCGGGTGCTGGCACGTCGCCGCCGCCGTGGCCGCCAGCGCTTGGCTGTTTAGCGCGTTATGCTCCCCCGGTGGAATCGCCTTAGGCGGGGTGATTTTCCACGCCTGTACAAGCGCGGGTGTAGACAGCGCAGTCAAAGCTATGTTTGGTGGTGGTTGGGGGTACCGACAACCGAGCCAACCCGTATTGGTGTGGTAATATCAACCAAGGTGTCGCGTCGAGCAGTGGTGCGTAATCTATGCCGCCGGCGTCTGTCCGCTGGCTTACGCAGCCTAAGCCCTTACCTACCATCAACTGGTTATCATATGGTTATTTCAGCCAATCCGACAGTGCAGCAGCGCACCTTTCATGAATTGGTAGGTGAATTGCGCGGCACATTAACTGCCCTAAAACGTTAGTCTCATGAATAACCAATATACCTTGGCCCAACGTTTGGTACGAGCTGCTATCCAGCTGTATCAGCGCACTTTGTCGCCTGACCACGGTTATGGCCGTGCGCTGGCGCCCCGGGCTGGCTGCCGCTTTTATCCGTCGTGTTCACAATATACTTATGAAGCAGTTGGACAATTTGGGGTATGGCGCGGTGTAACGCGCGGTATGGGACGCTTGGCGCGTTGCCACCCCTGGTCCGCCGGTGGTTTTGATCCAGTAACGCGATAATATTACGATTATGGCAGAATTTTGGCGTATCGTTTTCTACCAACCGATTTTCAACTTGTTGGTGCTGATCTATAATACGGTGCCGGACATGGGCGCGGCAATTTTGTTGCTGACACTCGTATTCAAGTTGGCCATGCACCCCCTGTCCAAAAAAGCGCTGCACAGCCAAAAAGCGCTGCAGGATCTGCAACCCAAGGTCGAGGCGCTAAAAGCCAAGTTCAAGGACCAAAAAGAGGCTATGGCCAAAGAATTAATGGAGCTTTACAAAACAGAAAAGGTCAGCCCATTTTCGTCCTGCCTGCCATTATTGTTTCAACTCCCATTCCTTATCGCGCTGTATCAGGTGTTTGGCAGCGGTTTGAACAGTGGCAGCCTTGATCTTTTGTATCCGTTCGTACCAAACCCCGGACAACTTTCCGACCTTTCTTTGGGCTTTTGGCACCTAACTCAGGCCAGCTGGGTACTGGCGGTAATTACCGGGGCGGCCCAGTTTTGGCAATCGAAAATGCTTATTCGCACCAAACCGCCCGTAGCTTCCCCCGGCGCCAAGGATGAAGGTATGGCGACCATGATGAATAAGCAAATGTTGTATATGATGCCGGCGCTGACGGTGATATTCGGATTCCGCTTACCAGCTGGGCTCGTATTATATTGGCTGGTAAATATACTTTACACTGTGGCGCAGCAACATTTCGCTTTTCGCCACCATGGAGCCAAAACTGCCTAGGCATAATTTACCGGTGTACACGGTTTCGGGCCGCTACTTAGGCCGGGTGGTTGAAGTTGAGCTTGATCCAGGTAGCCAAGTAGTCGCCCGCTATCAGGTGGCGGTGCCGTTTTGGTTCGGGGGACTGTGGCGCAAGCGCTTGCTGATCGCGCCTGCTCAGGTAGTAAAAATCACAGCAGAGAGCATGGTAGTCGAGGATCCGGTAATTGGCGAATCAGCTACTGTCCCCGACATCGTGCCCGAGGTGTCGTAGCTAAATGCCGTATTGTTCAAGTAATTCAGCTCGTGGTCTTGGGTGTCAATTGGTAGGGTCGGAAATATATAAAAACAGGGCCGCGGCCCTGTTTTTTAAATGTGTCAGGAGGCTTACACCAACCGTTTCTTGCCCACGATTAACTTCAAGCGCTCGCGGGCGAGCGTAATAGTAGCCGGCGCTTTGACTACGCGGTGCCCGTCGACGGTTATCGGCAAATCGTCTGTTGAGCTAAGTTTTAATGATTGAATCGGGATAAGGCTGGCCCAGGCCTCGTCCGCCCGCTGCCACCAGCGTCGCGACGAGTGGGGGCGCAGTACTGCTTCCAAAACATTGTTACTGGGGTCAGCAATTTCACCATCGGCACTGCCCCAGCGGTCGAGGTTACACACCTTAATGTCATGCGGACTGGTTAGCTGCAATTCGTATTGCCCGTGCTCGTTTTCACACACCAAAGTTGGCTGTCCCTCGGCCGTCACCGAACGCAGGAAGTGCTGGTTATTTATTTTGCCTAACGATACCACTTCCGTAAGGCGGCTTGATAATACATGGCACGCTAAAAGCCCGTGCGGAATACCAAGCAGGCGAGCCATTTCTTGTTGCTCCCCGCCGAGCGGTATAAAGCCGACCGTGACGTTAGGTTGTTTGGCTACTACATCGGCCACGCGTGAGAGCGTGAGATCATTCCCTACCGCTACCACTGTGTCGGCCCCATCACGAATGGCCGCCTCCACTAAATCCTTCACGCTTTTTAGCAGCGTCAAGCGACCCACCCTCCCCTGAATACCAAGGTCAGTCAAGGTTGCCTCGAGTTTAATCAGCTGCTGCCCCCAACGTGGAGCAGCTAAGTAGCTATCGTATAAATAGTAATAGGGCATATGCCAGGGGCGCTAAATAGCGCCCCGCAACTTTTAGGCTGCTGGCTCGGCAACAGGCTGTGTTGCCCGTTTGCCGCTCGCCTTAGCTGCCGGCGTTACCACGGCCGCACTACCCATTTGGCAGCGGCCATCGAGTTTGGCGCCGTCGGCCACCACTAACACCTTAGTGACAACATCGCCAGACACGTGACTCGTCGGCGCCAACTCCAAGCGCTCAGTCACCGCTAAGTTACCCTTTAATTTGCCAGCAATAAACGCGTTGGCAGCTTGCACGTTGGCAGTAATCGAAGCTCCCTCACCCACCGTCAGGCTGCCGGTCGTTGTAATGGTACCGGTAACACTACCCGCTACCATGATATCACCTTGGCTCGACAGGTCTCCTTCAACATGTACCGAAGGGCCAATGATTGTTTCTGTGCCCTGGCGCGACTCATTTTTGAACATAAGCCAGTGTCGAAAAGAATTAGTAAAATCATAGTGATTGTAGTATGGTACAGGGTAGTGCGTCAAAGCATTAGCTTAGTTTTTATGCAGCAAGCGCCAACCAGCAATTACTTCCGCCACGACATGATCACCCTAGCGGTGATCGTAATAATCATGGCGGCGACAGTCAGCCTGCTTTGGTATGCTGAGCAGCAATGGGCCTGGTTTAGCCGTACGGCTACC
>Ga0209514_10010033_pt1 | contig 10274 bp, 8 predicted proteins | sample Subgrocontami58m_FD_187452 | JGI IMG/M metagenome (GOLD analysis project Ga0209514, IMG submission 187452) | Subsurface groundwater microbial communities from S. Glens Falls, New York, USA - GMW37 contaminated, 5.8 m (SPAdes) (version 3) | ecosystem: Environmental > Aquatic > Deep subsurface >...
TTTCTTGCTGTTTCTTTTGTTGTCTCGATAGTTTAACTATCAGTTCACGTTGGGTTAGGTTTAGCATAAATAAAGCAATAACACAACTGATATTTATAGTTTACTTTTGTCCTTTACTAATCCTTCTTGAATCAATGCATCCATCTCACTTTCAAGACGTGCAGTTATTTTTGCAGGAACTGTTTCCATAACAGGTATACTATGGTAATACTATTTAAACTTTTCGTCTTTCAGCATTTTCTTTGCTCAAAATCCTCTGGCGATTGCATTTTACGGTATTATCGCGACTCACGTTCTTTGGGCACTGTGGGGTCTAAACAAAAGTCTTAATTCACACACTATAGAAAAGTTTATATGGCCTGTTTGGAGCAATACTTAAAATGCCACGTGTGAGTCAGGAAAAACAGCTTGCTCGCCAGCTTGTACTCTCACAAAAACAAGCATTTACTGCCAAAGAACTTGCACAAAGCATTGGTAGTGAGACCAAAAATAAGGTAAATCTTGCTCGCCATTACCTTCTTGAGTTTTGGAAGCAAGGTATTGTTGTTCGCTCTCAACAAGAAATAAACCTTGAATACTATTATGCAGCAAAAAACCCAGGTGAAACCACACAAATACTATCAGTTAATGGCAGACAAACATCATTTATTGCTTATTCATTAGAAAATGATTCAAGCCAAATAAAACCAAGAATTCTCGAGCAGCTTGACGAGCATAAATTACTAAGTGTTCGCGAGATATGCACTCTGCTTAGACCAGAATTTGATATTACTTTCTTGCGAAAAATAAATTTCCACTTACAAGATCTTCTTAAGAATAAAGTCATTAGCAGGTCTGGAACACGCCCTTTCTATTACTCCCTAACACCAATCACTCTTGCAGCAGTAAGCAACAAACCCTGTTCTTTGCCATGTAGTATTTTGGAAATTCTAACCAAGAAAAAAATAGGATTTAGACAGCAAGAACTGGTTGCTGCGTTGAGCAAACAAAAGATTGAGTGCACACCTGTTAGTGTTTCAACTGCACTAGGTCGTCTGAGCACTGCAGGAACAATTTTTAGAAGTGAAAAACAAGCAGGATCTCGCACTCAGAATCCTGGTTTCTTGTACGCGATTTCACAAGAATCATTGGATGCGCATAAGCGCGACTTTTCACAAAATAATTCTGGAGCTGATACTCACTATGAATAGAACGCAAGACCTAAACTGGAAGAGGAAGCTTGCTGAGGTAGAAAGAAAAATCAAAGACCTACATATTCTGCGCTCCCAGATTCTTGTATGGATTAAGCAGACACGTTACAATGCAAGAACAGCAGGGCCAAAAGATCGCGAAGTTCTGATACAAGAATGCAAACGAGCAGAAATACTTTCAACAAAGTACAACATACTACTCACACAAGCTAAGCTTGATCATGCATTGCTATGTGAGCATAACACAAAGAAAAACTTACATATTCCTATAAACCAAACTGCTACTAGCTCGTACGCCCGCGCACTCCCCCCCCCCGAAGAAACAAACCAAGCTGAAACCATGGATAACACCATTGTTGCTTATGATCCTACTGGCAGCTATTGGTTTTGTTTCTATGCCAGGTATTTTAAACACATTCACCACTAATGAGACTGGCTCAAGTAGTTCTCTCATTACTGGCGCAGTAAGCAGTGAAATAACAGACCCTCTACAAATTGCTCGGGTTTCTCCATTCAATAACACAGGAGCAGGAATAGGAGTGTCTTGCACAACAGCAGAAGGGGTAACTTTCTGTGACTTAAACCACTATAATTTCTCAATACGAGTCATGACAAACAAAACTAATGCCTATAATATTAGCTCAGTATCAAGAAATGTTGAGAATTCAGATCGAACACTTGGCGTGAATAATAACAAGACACGCGAGATTTACCCAGGCGACACTGTAGACTTCTTTAGCAAAGATGAAGGCAATAGTTTTGTTGATGTATTGTCACTGAACAGAAACATGTTCGTTTATAACAAGACAGGAATTGTAAGAAATATTACTTCTGCAAACGCAAATAGCACTGTGTGTAAAGTGGAAACAAATAGCTCGACATTAGCGAGTGCATCGTGCACCATGAGTAATGATGATGTTGTGCTGTATACCACTTATATCAGCGATGATAGCAATACGCATCCTCTATTTTTCTTTGATGTAGAAAACATTGCAAGTGTGAATGTGACCCTTATTGAGTACTATAATTATATGGATTGTGATGCAACAACCAAAAGTGGGTATGAATCACGAGATGATATTATTGCACTAATCGATCATGTCTCATCTGCAGATCAGGAAGAACAAATTTCAAAAGAAGCACATGTAGTGTGCGACACGCAAAGCCTATCACCTGAAAATGATTTAAGTAAGTGCAGTGTTGCTGCAAATGATTCATATTATGTTATGCAAAAGACTGGAAGTGGCACTCCAAACCCGTACAATAATGTGTTCTGTGGCTTTAGCATGAAGTACACTTCTCTTACGCAAACAAAAGTATTGGCAGCGTTCACAAATCCAAGCACAGATACTGATAATCTTCTTGAAGTGCCTCCTGGAAAAGTAGTAATGAGTTCTGGAGCTCCTGTTGATAAGGCAGATATTACATTAGTTGGTAACATAAATGGTCTTGTGCTTCAACCAGGCAGAAGATTCGTAAAATACTATGGTATTGTTAGCACTGGAAGTATTGCTGGTTTCTTATCAGCTGTCAATGAATCTATTTTGGGCGTTCCTGTAGATATTGCAAAAAATAAAATCAGAATAAAAGATAACCAAACAGGAGCAGAAGTCAATACGACTGGTGCGTATCGTGCTTTGAACATTACTCTGGAACTGGCAAATACTGGTGGTGAAGATTTAACTGGTCTGGTCTTTAATTGTACATTGAAAAATTCTCTTGGGGTCGTGATAGCTCAGAACTATACAGTTCTAAATATATCTGCAACTGAAGCTGCAAAAATACAGAATTGCGGATCAACTATTAATGGTAATAACTCTCTTGAACCAGGAGTGTACACTGCCAATGCCACGATAACAAGCTTTTTGAACACCGTAAGTGCAAACGCAAGCTTTACAATTCTAAGCGACTATAATGGAACAACTAATCTAAGCTTAGACAATGTGGTTTATCCATGCAATGCCTCAGTCAATATAAGCATAAACACAACAAATATCGGCAACACAAATTTCTCAGGAAATGTATCGGTAAGTTTATACCAGAATAATTCTTGGAAAGAACTGATCACCTCATTTAATACTAGCCTCATAAAAAATAGTGGAAACTATTCTCGCATTACATATGTAATTGATGAATGCACTAACTCTTCTAATTACTCAGTAAGAATGAACACCTCATTAGTTGATGAAAATGAGGGAAACATAACATTAACAAGCAATGCTACGTATTATGCAGACAATGTAAATCCAAGTGTTGCCTTCTCTAATGAATATGCAAATGGCAGCGCATTCTTCAAAAGGTTTGCTACAAGTGTAAATGTTGCTGATGACTATGCGATTGACACGTGTTTGCTTGAGCTAGAAAAAGGTGTGACAACAACATATGTCATGAACAAATCAGACGGATCATGTGAGCTTGACATAAACCTAACATCAAATGGACAGTACTCATTCAGAATTCTTGTGAATGACACAGTAAATCACATAAATAATACAAACTGGACTTATCTTGAAAAATTCTCTCCAATACCAATGTCGCAATGCAGTGGCTCAGGATCTACAAATGTAGAAAGAGATGTTAGAAATGCATATAGTCATGCGAACTTCACGTGCCAGACTACAACTGCAATGCTAAAGTGGCCTGGCCAAGTGAATCTTGTTGGTCAGGATGTGGAAGCCAGCGTTACAACAGCAAACAATTATGTGTTGGTGAATGCGTCAGCATTGCACTCAACATTCAATGCTACTGCAGAAGTAACAATGTTTAGTTTAAGTTTTGTTGATCCAAAGATATTAGTTAATTACTCAGTAGCATTTGAATCTTGCAGTAAATGTCATCGTATAAGCTTTAATCAATCAACAGGCAATCTACTATTCAATACATCTTCATTCTCTGCGTATGCAAGTGTTGAAGGAACAAATCTTACAATTTATGATGAAAGCGACAGTGAAGGAGGTAATCTGACAAAGTATGCAGCACAACAAATTGTTTTCACAGCAAACTATACCAATTCCACAAGCAATCCAGTAATAACAAGTGGCACAAACTGCAGCATCAGATTCAACACAACTACTACATGGAATAACTCATTAAACATGTCATACAATTCATCATCTAAATTATACCAGTACAATAGAACTCTTGACAACAAAGGAGCATATAGCTACAATGTTACATGCTCAGCATCAACAAATGCAAATATTAGCCTTTTGGAGAACATCACTCTACCTAATTGGAATCCAACTGTTCCTATTCTCGTGAGTCCTGGCAATGCGAGTTTGATTACAAATAGAATACCAACTATTATATGGAACAATTCTATTGAAAATGATGTGGATGACAACATCACGTATGAACTAATGCTTGATAATAATATTACATTTAGTTCGCCAGAGATAAATACCACTCTGAACGAAACCCTTTCAAGCACAAATCACACTCCCTACGGAGACCTTGAAGTTGACACAACATATTACTGGCGTGTTCGCGCATATGACAAAGAAAATTACAGTGAGTGGACTAATTTCTCATTTGAGCTTCTCTCGCTCGTGTCAGTTTCACTACCTAATTCAAGTATCGCGTTTGGAAGTCTAAACCTAGCTGAACAAAATGACACAACCCAACCAGGAGCAACACCACTGCTTGTCTCAAATGATGGCAATATTCCAATAAAAATATTTGTAAACGCAACACGCTTATTTGTATCAACAACAGCTGACATTCCAGGTTTATACCAATTCAACATATCAAACAATGGAACAACACCATACGCGTCAGCAACAAGTGTTTGGACAAATCTAAATGCAACACAAGTTGAAGCAATAACTAACCTCAGATACAAGAACAACACAAACCAGGCTTATAGAGCTAATATACAAACACTTGTAAGAGTTCCTTCTGATGAGCCATATGGACCGAAAAACTCAACAATTTATATACGCGCAACATCGTAAACTGACTATTATGCGCACAATTAAATTAGGACTGACAGTGATGTTTCTTCTGATTCTTATTTCTAATGTTTATGGAGTAGGAATTGCTCCGGCAAAAAGAGTGATAGAATTTGTTCCATTTCTGGAAAAAGAATTTACTGGTTTGATAGTAAATACTGCAGAACAAGATGTTGTTGTGACACTATTAACAGAAGATCCTTTTGGAATTCTCATTTTACGAAACACAACAATAAATATGACTCCCTCAGATAAGGAGGTGCGTTTTTCATACAAAATACAGCTTCCACAAAATCTTTCTGCAAATGGAACCCTTGCCAAGATTGTTGCACAAGAAAAAACTGGAACTGGAACCATAACATCAATACTTTCAGCAGAATCTGTAATAGAGGTAGTTCAGTCTCAAGATAATACAAGCAGAGAATCAATTCCCTTGGCAGCTGAACAACCACAATCAACACCTGCTGTGAATGCATCAGAAAAAAAAGAATTGATTGTGAACCCAAAAAAGCAAATTTACTTGCCAAGTTTTACTGAAAAGAATTATTCATCACGATTAATATCTCTTTCTGGAACAACAAAAAACAACATAATTAGGTTTATTGGGCTTTTAGGAATAATTGTTGCAGTATTTTGGCTTTATACAACAATACAAAGAAAAAATGAGTAGAATATTTAGCGCAAACTGAATGAAACTATTCTGTTAGCTTGACTAACGGAAAGGTTTAAATACTCTTCCGATGTTACCTTAGCTAACGTGATTACCAAACAACAAATAGTAGTTTTTAAGCATTCTGCAGATACACTTTACGGAACTCTTGATTTCACTTCTGCAACAATTCTTTATTTTAAAGCATTATTTGCAATACAAGATTTTGTACTCCTGGACAAAACAGGCGAGTCTCCTAAAGATCATGCTGAACGCTTCAGAAAACTAGAACAATATTTTCCTGATCTTTTTCGCGAGTTAGATATAGAATTCTCAACATACAGAGATACTTACTCGAAGATTATAGATAAAGAAACCTGTAATAGAATAAAGAGGATTGTTGAAAATGATATTAAACGATATAACTTTACGTAAGACTCTTAAAAAAATAATTGAAAAAGAAAAAGAAGTTCATGACATTGTTGTATTTGGCTCTGTTGTGAGAGGCAAAGAAAAACCGCAAGATATTGATATTATAGTCATTTTCAAAAAGGTCGTCAACAAAGAGATAGAGTATCAAATAAAAAAAGAAATAGAAAAGCAATACGAAAATGTTTCAATTATCTCAAAAACAGAAAATACTCTTTTTGATTCTTCATTTGATGCAAGAGAAAGCATTCTTTTTGAGGGAAAAAGCCTTATTACTGGAACAGCGATTGGTGAAAAGTATGGCTATGTTCCTATTGGTATTTTTAAGTATCAGTTTAAAAACTGGAATAAACTGCAAAAAACAAAATACTATCATGCATTAAATGGTCGTGATGGAAAAAAAGGGATTGCTCAGAAATTAGGATGTGTTAAGTTGTCTGATGGCATTATTTTTGTGCAACTCAATAATATAGAAAAGTTCAGGTCATTCCTTGATTCGTGGAAATTAGATTTTATTTACATTCCAGCTCTTATTCCACAAAGATTGAATAAAAAAGAAATAATTGAAAAAGTAATCTTCGGCGCATAGAATTTAATGAGAATAGTTAAAGCTTCACTGTTATTAAATTCTCTTCCTCAGCCTGATAGCAATCACTAACGCTCCGCCCAACACAACACAATAACCTAAAAGTGTAAACAATTGCGATGATACATCTCCAATGCTTGCGTTAAACAACATAGTCCTTCGCAGCACAGTGCTGGCAAGCACAAAAGGATTTTGATTAGAAAATGCTTGCAACCATGAAGGCATGCTTTCAATAGGAATAATCACATCACTCACAAACAATAATGCGCTACCCAGCATGACTGCTGCAAGAGTCGCGGTTTCCTCAGTCTTAAACAACTCGCCAATAAGCATTCCAACAAAAGAAAACAACACAATAGCAATCAGTAACACTATTGACGTTATGCTAAATGTGCTCACGACTTGTGCAGTAAAAAACAAACCAGCAATAGTTAAAATCACCAAAGACTGAAACCCGACTAAAAGAACACTTGTCAGCAAAGTAGCACTCGCAAATACCAGAGGACGAGCAGGACTTAAATAATTTCTAAACGCGGCAGGAGAATTTTTATCCAGCAGCACTAAAATCTGGCTTACCAGCACAGCAGTAAACATAATCACTAACACAATAAGCACAGGAAACACATAATTCAAATACGAACGCTCAGCAACAACAGGCTTAATACTTGTTTTAATAGGCTCAACAATAGAAGAAGGATCAACAATCTCAATAGCATCAATAACCTCTTGCACATGATTCATAGACTTTTGCACAAACACAAGCTGAAATAATGCCTGATCAAGATTCTGAATTATTTTGTCAACACGCTCTTTATTCTCAAGTTTGCTTTCACTCAATTGAGCCAGCTGATTTTTTGTCTGCTCAATCTGCAAAGAAAGAGAATCATACACCAGATTAAAGTCATTAACCTGAACCCTTGCCATACCAGAAGCATTAGCAAGCTCAAGACGCAAAAAATCAATTTCAGCACGCTCTTTTTTCAAAGGAGCAGAAATATTTTTATCAACAGCCTTACCCAATACAAGCTGGGCAGCACGAAGACCTTTATCAGCCTGCACCAAACTCTTATCAGCAAGCACACCCAATGCACCAAGCCAATAATTCACAAGACCTTTTGCATGCGACACATTATCTAACGTGCCTTGATCAAGACGAATAGACACATCAAGACTGCTAAGATCACTTTGAACAACACTAGAAAGACGTGAAGACTCCTCATTAAGTGTTGTCAAAGAAATCATGTGCTGACTACTCGCACGAAGCTCTTGTTTTGTTGTTTCAAGAGCGCGCAGCAAAATAGCAGTCAGGTTTGTGCTTAACTCCTGAGAACGACTAGACACGCTTCGCGTCATCACATCAAGAACAGTCCAAACAAGATTCAAACGAGAATAATCAACAAAAAACTGCACCTCATTAGACAAGTTCTTAGCTAGAGTAAAATCAGGCGACAACACAATACACGTATTAATATCACCATTCTTAATTGCCTGCACACAGGAATCCTGTGTCTCAAATTTTTTCACAGAAAACTGATTCTCAACTAAACGCTCAACAAAACTCAGACTCAAAGCATTATACTCAGAAGAAAATGCACCAATCTTCACAGCATATGTGTTTGTGTTATCAAATGCCAAACCCGCAAGCAAAATAACAATCAAAGGACCAAGAACAATAATTGCAGCACTGCTCTTGGCACGTAGTAAGAGAAGCAAATTCTTTTTTATCAACACAATAAGATTCATTGCTTCACCAATGCAGTAAAAACTTCTTGAATACTAGGTCGCGCAACATGCAAAAATTGAACTTTATCACCAGACTGATGCACACTTGAGTTAATTACATCAAGCACTTGCTCGGGAAAAGGAGTGCGCACACGCAAACTATGCTCCTGACGCTCAACACCAGAACACAGTCTTTGCTGCTGAAGCAGTGAGACAAGCTGTTGGTAATTCTTACTTGCAAGATTTAGGTGCACTATAAAATCACGTGAATACAAACGCTTTAAATCATCAGGAGTACCAATCTCAGTAATAGTCTTATTTCTCAACACCGCAATACGCTGACACAAATGCTCAATATCACCTAAAAAATGAGACGACATAATAATAGTTGTACCATGCTTGTTAATCTCACGAACCAAATGAATCATGCTATTTCTCAGAATAGGGTCTAAGTCTGCAGTTGGTTCATCTAAAATAAGAACAGCAGGATCATGGATTAATGCACAGGCAATATCTAAACGCTTTTGCATACCACCAGATAAATCAGAAGCAAGCACGTTTTCATTGCCCTCAAGACCAACAACACGCAACAAACCACGTGCACGCGATTCAGCTTCATTCATAGAAATAGCATACAATGAAGCAAAATGAAGCAGATTTTCTTTGCACGAAAGCTTTGGGTAAATGCTGGGTTTTTGAGTGCTAAAACCAACCAAACACTTAAGCTGCTGATTGTTTTTAAACACACTAAAAAACTTTTTATTGTGCATAACAGTCACATCGCCTTTATCAGGCTCATAAAAACCAACTAACAAATTAAGAAGCGTGGTCTTGCCAGCACCAGACTGACCAATAATGCCTATAATCTCACCTTTTTCAATCTCAAGATACAAGTTTTCAAGAACAGATTTTCTGCCAAAACGCTTACACAAACCCTCAACCTTAAGCACAGGACAGTGAGGCTGATCAGCAAGATAAGCTTGCACAGTAGTGTGAACCTCATTCTTAGGCCAGCCAGACTTCACAAGAAATGCCTCAACATCACTTTCAGACCTACCTTGAGCAAGAGACTGGCGCACATAATTAGTCAACGCAACATCAGTCATAAATGAGTTCTTCACTCTATCATTTTTAAACAAATGCCACTACGCAAGAAGAGTGAAAGGTTTAATAAGGGGCAGTTCTTAATATGCAGTTATGGTAACTAAAAAGACAGAACCGTTTACGTGTACTATTCAAGAAGAACTTGATGCAATTATGTTTAGAGGTGTCAAATATAGTGTTCCGTTTGAATATCAAAGCTGGGCTTCTGGTGTTAAAAGGCTTTTGAAGTTTGGTTTGGTGCCTGCATCTATGGATGATTTGGTAGAACAAAGATATAGAAAGGTTGGAGGTTCTGACGAATTGTACTTTTCAGGAACATTGCGTTTTCAAATTGGTAGTGGCAAAACTCGCAAGATGAGCTTCGGTGATTTTGATGATATAGATTTGTGGCACGAGCTGAGCGACCAATTGAGTGATAACCAAAACTTTGTTGACTTATCAAGAGATAACAAGTCACAAGCAGGTTTAATAAAAAAGCTTGAAAAAGTACTCAATAGAGGGAATATTATTGTTCCTTCTAAAAATCCTTCATTTTCTACTAAGAAAGATTCTGCTTACAAAAATGATGCTGGGATTAAGGCGATGATGCCTAAAAATGCAGACTTGAATAGACGATTACTGGCGAGGTGCAATTATTCAACCGC
>Ga0209514_10010034_pt1 | contig 10272 bp, 5 predicted proteins | sample Subgrocontami58m_FD_187452 | JGI IMG/M metagenome (GOLD analysis project Ga0209514, IMG submission 187452) | Subsurface groundwater microbial communities from S. Glens Falls, New York, USA - GMW37 contaminated, 5.8 m (SPAdes) (version 3) | ecosystem: Environmental > Aquatic > Deep subsurface >...
CCATCGCCTCGAGCTGGCAGAAGAAGAAGCGCTGCCGCTCCCACCGCTCCGAGGCATTCCAATGCTCCAGGAGGCGGCGCGTGATGCCTGTGACCCCCGGGTAGCCTGCTGCCCGCCACTTCCCCACTCGAGGCCGGATCTGGTTCACGATCTCGATCGGGATGAACCGTCCGGGATCATCGAAGGACCGCGAGCTTTCCGAGGCGATGATATAACCCGCGGGTCGCCGCCCAGGCTGGAGCGAAAACTTCTGCGTCTCCCGGTGATAGAGCCAATGCTGCTTCGGCTCTGCGTAGGGGGAGTTGATGATGAGATGGGTGAGGCCGGAGGTCATCGTCGCTTCACCCGCTGTGCCCCGGGACGACGGGCCAGTGTTCGGCCCCCTTGGTCAAATGCTGAGAGCTTGGGCGCAAATGTTTGGAGTTCACGGCTGCAAATGTCAGAGGTTGCTCTCCGAATCATGACGCCAGCTTGATGATCTTGCGTTGGAAGTCGTCGGAAGCGTCGAGGGAGGCAACCATCTCCCCGCCCACGTTCGACAAGCGCGCCAAGTCCGCCCGTGGGATTTCCTGTTGGTCGGCAAACACCAGCAACGAGTCGAAGTCCACTTTCGCCCGCAGCCAGTGCTCCAGGATGATGGTCACGAGCCGGGCCTTGTCCCGCGTGGCGATGCCAAAGAGGAACAGCGGCGCGCGCTTGCCCTCGATGCGGAAATCAATGGGATAACTGTCCGCTTCCGCCTGGTTCGACAGCACGTAATCGGACTGAATCTTCTCCGCCGCAACCAGGCTGTAGAGCGACTCCTTTAGGTCTTCGTAGAAGGTGCTAGCCACGCGGGCGCGGTTCAGGAATGTCAAATCATACACGCGCGTCAGCGCCTGCCCGAAGCGCATCACGCTCCCGCCCAAGGAATCCAACGACGAGTCGAGCACGAGTTGGCCTTGCTCCTCGCGCAGTCCGGACCCGGCCAGCACTTGCTCGAAGAGCTTCCCGCGCGTGCCCTCCCGAAACTTGCCCAGGTCGCTCTCGTAGCTCAGGTGCATCAGCGTGTGGCCGTAGTCGGTCAACCGTACTCCGCCGGCCGAAGTCTCTTCCAGATAGACTTGGAAAGTGTCTCCGTCGGTGAAGGTGAACGGGGTAACGATTTGCACATGGCCATGCCGTGTCTGGCGAAGCCGCACTTCGCCGCAGAGGAATCGGCAAAGCTGTTCCTGTAGTCTGGTTAGATCAAAGCTCATCCGAAAAGCTCCCTTTGATCGGCCTGGGTTTCCAGGCCGGTGATGTTGCAGTCGCAAACCAACTGGTGCAGGGCGCCATCGCAGGTCCGATATGTCTCAGCCTTCTTCGCGAAACCTTCGGGTTTCAAGTTCGCCTGTACGTAGCGCTCGGTCGCCAGGTGGATATGGCACACATCTTCCAGGCGGTCGCCTTCCAGATGGTTGGGATGGCTGTGACTGGAGCCGTTGTAGCGAACCAAGATCAGGTTCTCGTCCCCGCCGGGCAACCATTGCAGGCCGCAGGAGAAGTCATCCGGCACGGTCTTGTTCTGCCGCACGAACAGTCGGAACCGCTCCTCGCCGTCCCTGCTCTCCACCTGATACTCCCGCTTGTCGTGGTTGGCGTCCACGACGGTTCGCGCCGTAGGATTGGTGATGCGCTTGGGCATTTCCAGAAGCAGGGAGATGCGTGTGTCGGTTAAGGATTCGAAGGCCATAGCGTTACACCAGTTCGATGATTTTGAGCGACTCGATCCCCCGGTCGTCCACGATCTTCACCGCCACGCGGCTGTGCTTGCCCAGTTTGAACGGCAACGACAAGGTGCCTCGGTACGCCTCAATTAATTCCTCGTCAATCTCCGCCTTCAGGTTCTTGGCGAGTTTCGCCCAGCCCTCCTTCTCGCCGGCCATGGGGAAGAAGACCTGGCGCGGGAAGAGGCTCCGCCCGTCGTAGTCCGTGTCCAACATCCAAAGGGCAATCTGGGTGGCCCCACCCGAGTCAATCTGACCGGTCTTCGTGTTGTAGTAGTCGAAACCATGGACCTCGACCTCCCATTGTCCTTGGTGTTCTCCGCGTTTGATCAGTCGAAGCGTCACGTCCGGCTGGCCGATGAGCCAGAAGCTTTCGTTGCTGACGCGCTTCTTTTTCAAGTCCTCCGTGAGCAGGTCTGCGTTCATCTGCGCCTTCAGCGTGGTGACGCCTGGCCAGTTCAACTCGTCAATGTCCTTTGCGGCTTCCGGGTCGAACTGAAACGCCGCGAAAACAACCAACTGTGGGCGTGGCACCAACCTCCGCGCTTCCTCCAGAGCTTGTTCCACTTGGCGCTGCTCCAGCGGAGCGTGCTCGGGGCCGAAGGAGATCACCACCCGCTGCCGCTCCGACGCGGCGCCCTCGCGCAATTCCACCATGCCGTAGTTGTTGGGCTTCGTCTCGGCGTCCGCGTGCAACCAACGCGTGCCGGAGAGCGGTTCGACGCGGGAGAAGCAGATCATCTGCCCGCCCTTGCCGCGAATCCCAGCCCGCAGAAGTTCGCTCCGCCATTCGTCCTGTCGGACGGTCTCGCCGGAACGGGACACCGAGTCGTCCGCTGGCATCGACGCGGCACTTTCCTCCCCTGCCGATTCCGCCAGCGATTTCACCATCGGGGCGGGCACGGCTTCAACCGTGAAGGGGCCGGCCACGCGCACCCGTGAGTTGTCCACGAGCGGCTGGTCGTAAAGTGTCTCCTGGTCCGCCGGTTCGTTGTTGGCAATGCTCTTCAGCGTGACGTGCGGAACGGTTTTGTAGCGAAGGCCGCTGTCCACGCCTTCGGCTTCGTGGGCAAGCTGGTAGTAATCGAACACCGCCGTCATCAACCGCTGCTTGGCCAGGGTGAGGGCGACGCGGGAGGTGTCGCACGTCATCCAACGGCGGCCCCACTGCTCGGCTACGTAAGCTGTCGTGCCACTGCCGCAAGTGATATCCAATACGAGATCGCCTGGGTCGGTGGTCATGAGGAGGCAGCGCTGAACGACCTTCGTGTTAGTCTGCACAACGTAAACCTTCGACTCGGTGAACTGTCCGGTCAGGGTGTCCGTCCAGATGTTGTTCAGGTCCCGCCAAGGGAAGTCTTCCGCAAACCGAATGTAGCGGAGGCTGTTCTCCGAAACGTGGAGACGATTACTCTGAGCAAGACGTTCCATTCCTTTCGGATAGTTCGCCTTCCAGTGAGAGTTCGGCGGCGGCGAGTAAGTCTTGGTTCGAAACCTGAAAGGCTGTGGCTCGCTCGCTGGCCCTTGGGAAATCATGTTATCAGGGCGATAGAGGCTGGCACCTTCAGGGATCCGCTCCTCCTCAATTTCCTCTTGGGTCAGGGCGCGAGTACTACCGTCTTGCATCTGAATCCAGCGATGACCGTCGTCGCCGATCTTGCGCTTCAAAGGCAAGAACAGCCTGCGATACCTGAGCTTTGCCCGCTCCCGCGCATACCAAACGATGTAGTCACCAGCGCGAGGAATTGAGGAGCTTTCAAAGCCGGAAGTCGTCGCAAAGGAAACCACGCTCACAAAGTTCTGCGTGCCGAACACCTCATCCATCACTTCCCGAACATGATGCATGTTCTCATCCGAAATCTGCACAAACACGGAGCCGGATTCATGGAGGAGTTCACGGGCCAATAGGAGGCGGTCGCGCAGGTAACTCAGATAGGAGTGGATCCCCAGTTCCCAGGTGTCGCGAAAGGCCTTGACCATCTCCGGCTCAGCGGTCAGATCTTCATCGCTGCCATCCTTTACGTCGCGCTTATTGACGAAGGGTTGGAAGTTGGAGCCGTATTTGATGCCGTAGGGTGGGTCGAAATAGACCATCTGCACGTGGCCGGCCAAGCCCTCCTTCTCGAGTAGCGAGTTCATCACCAGCAGGCTGTCGCCAGCGATGAAACGGTTGCTCCAGTTGTGGGCGTGGCGGTAGAACTCGATGGCCTCGCGCAACGGCGGGTTCTCGGTCTTGGAATTGAAGAGGGAAAGCTGCTCGTAATCGCTGCCGTTCTTCTTCCGCACCGCCTCAATGATGCTGCGCGGGTCAATCCGCTCGTGGACGTGCAGGGAGACGGCGGGCACCTCGAAGCTGGTTCGCTCCGCCTTGCCCGCCCATTGCAGCGTGGGGTCTAGATGCGGGTCGTAGGCGTAGGTCTTCATCCCCTCGACGGCATCCGACTTCGCATCGACGAGGCCCACCGGCGGATTGTTGGTTCGCTGCTTGCCCTTGTGCTCGTATTGCTCGATCGGCTTTGTTTTCGTGTCGTTCGTCTTCCGTGCCATAGCCCGTGCGCTTCTCTCGTCCACCCTTCGTGGACCGTCAGGGAGAGGTGACGATTGGTAGAGTAACCGGGTCGAGGAGGGGGCACAACAGGAAGTTTTGGCCTCTGTACAGAATATAGTTACATACGTAACAATATTATGTAATCGATGATCGAGACGCCAGTGAGAGGACGACATGGCCTTCTGAGGGTGATCGGGGAGGCGCAGGGGGCTTCCGCTGCGGTTCGCGCGGGCTGACGCGGGTGCATGTCACATCCATCTTGGCTGGATCCACCCGAAAAAGTGACATGCAGTTCCCCTCCCATACTTGTGAGTCCTTAACTTGAGGGCCTGAGGGAATTCCCGAGCGGCAGTCGGCCCCCTCGCTCCGGCCCAAGGTGCGCCGCAGAGGCGGTCAGAGGGGACAGACTCATGCGCGCCCCTTACCGCGCCTGTTAGCGGCCCGCATTCCACTTGCCAACCCCGAATCCGGAGTGGATAAACACGGCGGCTTCTGTTCAAGTGAGTCCGTTGAGTGACGGTATTGATTTGCGATTATGGATGATTGTACGGATGGCAAGACGGGCGGGACGCTCAAGACGCTTCCCGGTGACGATGTGCGCCAGATCATGTGGCGGTTCGCGGATCGCTATGACCTGGCGATGCTGATCCAGTCAGCGCGGGCGGTCGCCCGGGGACCCGTAGCCCGCCTGGTCGCGGCAGGCGCCCGGAACTCCCACGAGTGGACCCCGGAGAAGGCCCAGTTGCTCCAGGCCTTCGACGACTCGGGCATCACCTCCGCGTTCATGGACCCCGGGCAAGGCGGGTTCATCGAAGGCCCGAAGAACCTCGCGCTGGCGCTAGTCGCCTTCGAACTCTCCTGGGTGGATGCGGGCGCCGCCACAAGCAGCCTTGCCGGCAACCTGGGCCTGGCTCCGATCCACGAGTGCGGCACACCCGAGCAGCGCGAGTTCTACATGAGCCGCTCCACCCCGGCCAAGCCCGGCGAGGATCGCAAACCGTGGCGGGGGGCTTTCGCTCTCACCGAGCCAATCCCCTACGCCGGGGTCGAGACAGGGATGCTCGGCGGCAAGGTGCGGGTCGCGGAATGGGAACCGGGCAAGGAACCGGTCCTCCATGTGGACAAGCGCGGGCGCTTCATCACCAACATGGGCTTTGCAAATTTCGTCACCGCCGCCGTCGATTCCTCGGATAAGCGGATCAAAGGCACCTGCATGGTGATCCTCGAACAAACCGATCCCGGCGTCTTCGATCGGGGCGTCCCCACACGCAAGCTGGTCCACCAGCTTTCCTCGACGCGTGACCCGGTTTTCAGCCTTCGCGTCCCCGCCAGCCGCATCATCGGGGGCTACACCATTAAGAACGGCGTCATTATCCCGAAGTACTCCCACGGGGAGATCATCGAGGCGGTCTTCCGTCGCACCCGCGTCACCGTCGGCCTTATGACTGCCGCCAAGCTGATCTCGGCCGTCGAACCGATCATTCGCTATCAGCGCAGCCGGTTTCGAGGCGGCGATGGCGGCAGCCCGGGATCACCCCGCTACGATCTTGGCCTCCAGCAGAAGGAGGATGTGCTCCATCGGCTCATCGACATCTGGGCGACGGGCGAGGCCAGCGCGTCGCTCGGCTTTGCCGCCGCCAGGATCTTTGATGACCTGGACCCAATCGAGCACCACAAGGACGAGATCTTTGAGCAGCGGAACATCAAAGGCACTCGCGCCCAAGTTAAAGCGCTGGCATTGGTGCAGTCGGATGCGGTCGAGTTTCTCGCCCTGTCCGCCAAACCGGAAAGTCAGCGCGACGCCGCTCGGCACCAGGCTCTCGGGGCGGACTTGCTTGTCCAGTTTGCGCTGCGCGACGCCGAGGCCAACGTGCTCTGCCCCGCGTGCAAACTCTGGAACACGGGCCATGGCGCCAACATGATGCGCGAGGCCGTGAGCCTCATGGGCGGCTACGGTGTCACCGAGGATTGTCCAGGATTCCTGGGGCACAAGTGGATGGATGCCCAGCTCGAGGCCACCTATGAAGGGCCCGAGGCCGTGCAGCGCCGCCAGTTGTCGATCACCATGACGACTCCACTCTTTCTCGCCCAGTTCCAATATTGGATGCGGCAGATGCGCCGCATCGCGTCCGAACGACCCGGGTCTGGCGCCTGCACCCTCGCCTCCGCCATGCAACTCTGGCTTTGGACCTTGGACTACCTGCAGAATGCCACCGACGCAGATGGCGCCAAACTGTACCACGGGGCTCGTCAAGGCGTCACCTTCCCTCTGGCCGACGCGCTTTGCTGGCTCCTGGCGTCGCGATGTCAGATCCTCGACACCATCGAACTCGAGACCAAGGGCTCGTCCAACCCCGCAATCGCCGAAGGGCTGCCCGGCCTGGTCACCTTTCTGACCGACCTCTGCCACGTCCAATCCGCCCGCGCCTCGGGCGAAGTCGGGCGCATCTGCGCCGAATTGGTCCATGGCTATAATCGCCATCCGGCTTGGGATGGAGCCAGTTGCGGCGCTTGTTACTGCGCTGATGACTTGGAAGGCCTCGAAGGGCTCATCCCGGGCATCGCCAGCGCCGCTCGCGCCTTCTCAGACGTCACGGAGGCAGGCGAATCCCACCCGGTCAAGGCCGGACCCTGTGTCCGGTTCTCCGGGCTCGAGGAGTTCGCGCGTCTCCGGGCTAAACTCGACGGTTGCCTCACGGGCGCCCGCCTGGCCAAAGACCGTGCCGCCGAGGCTCTCACCAAAGTCATGATCCCTGAAGCACTGGATTATCCCGTATGATGACTGTCCGGAGACTGCCTGGACTGTGAGATGGACTCTAACAATCGGTCTTCCCCTGGAGCAAGAGGTAGGGCTCGCTGTTTTCAGCGAGCCGCACACGCGGTCGAACGTCCCGAGCGGCGCGGTGGGGACACCGCGCCCTACCTACGGAGAGACAGGTTAAGCCCAACATGAGCCTCTCCCAAGCTGAACCCCTCCCACCCTCGGTTGACCGCCAGCGGATGGACGTGGACATCGCCTGCGTCGGGTTTGGCCCCGCCATGGGGGGGTTCCTAAGCACTCTCTCTCGCCACTTGGTCAAGGAAGACGGCTCCCCCGCTGTCCCGAGTGGCGCCATGCCCGGCATGCCCCCGCAGGTCGTCTGTTACGAACGGGCCGATGACATCGGTTTCGGCGTCTCCGGCGTCGTCACGCGCGCCAGGAGCATCCGCGCCACCCTGCCGACTTTTAACCCGGCCCAGATCCCTCTCGCCGCCTCTGTCACGGAGGAGAAGGTCGTCTATCTGCTGGACCCCGTGGGAGCGAGCAGCAGGTCGCTCACGCTGCGAATGGCAGACGGCCTCATCCGTGCCACCCGATGGGCGCTGCCCTTTCAGGCTGAGGCGGTCGAACTCCCCTGGACCCCCGGGTTTCTTCACAAGAACGACGGGCTGATTCTCTCCATGGGTCAGTTCATGCAATGGGTGGGCGCGCAAGTCCAAAGCTCTGGCACAGTACAGGTCTGGCCAGGCACACCCGTGGCTCAGGCCTTGGTTGAGGGCCGGCGAGTCATAGGGCTGCGCCTCCTGGACCAAGGCACAGACCGCAAGGGCAATCCTGAAGCCGGCTTCATGCCTGGGATGGACATTCACGCCGCATTGACCGTGATCGGCGATGGCCCGGTGGGCCCGATCGGACGTCAGTTGGATGAGCACTTTGGGCTGCCCGAGGGCCATGAACAGCATGAATGGGCGATCGGCATGAAGATGGTGGTCGATCTCCGCGAGGGAGTGGATCTGAAGCCTGGTACGGTGTTGCATACGTTCGGGTTTCCCGAACCTGAGATCTTCGGCTTCTTCTATGTCCACCCGGACCGTGTGGCCTCGGTGGGGATCTTCGTCCCGTCCTGGTTCGACAGCCCGGTGCGGACCGCCTACCGCTACCTCCAGCACTGGATGCTCCACCCTTACCTGTGGCGCCACTTGCAGGGAGGCCGTCTCCGTTCCTGGGGCGCCAAAACGCTCGGAGAGTCCGGACGCCGCGGCGAACCGCACCTGGTGGGCGATGGCTATGCGCGCATCGGTGAAGGCTCCGGAAGCACCAATGTCCTCACCGGATCCGGCGTGGACGAGGCGTGGGTCACCGGCACGCAGTTGGCCGAGGCCGTGCTCGAACTCCTCGAGCAGGGCAAACCGTTCACACGCGAGAATCTCGATGCCACCTACGTTCAGCGGCGGCGCGCCAGTTGGGTCGAGGCGGAAGGGCGTGTGGCCGAAAAATCGCGCGACGGTTTTCAGACCGGCGTGGTGAGTGGCATGATTGGGATGGCGTTGGCCGGGCTTACCCGGGGCTGGCTCGCGTTCCCTGGACGGCCTGTCGCACCCCATAAGCGCATCCCCTCTCCCGAGGATTACTACCACGGCAGGCTTTCACCACACGAGATCGCGAACCTCCGCCAGGAGTGCGCCTCCAAAGGACTCTCCCTCCACGCCGTCCTCATGGACCGGGCCGGGTGGCCGGCGATCCCGTTGGACGGTCAATTGCTGGTTTCACACCAGGACGCTCTGCTCCTAGGCGGAAAGGTGCAGGCACCGCCCGGCTACGCCGACCACGTCGTCTTCCTCTATCCCAAGCTGTGCGCGCAGTGTGGTGTGAAACTGTGCATCGAAGTCTGCTCCGGACAGGCCATTACGCCTGGTGAGGACGGCATCCCAGCCTTCGACCGCGAGAAGTGCATTCATTGCGGGGCTTGTCTCTGGAATTGCACCCAACCCCTCCCGGACGGGTCGGGACGGACCAACCTCTCGTTTCGCGCGGGGGCGGGCGGATTGCACTCCGCTGAGAATTGAAAAAGCCGCCCCGCGCGGGCGGAGCGGCTTGAATGGCCAATTCCTGCCAGGCAGGAAAAAGGATTACTTCTTGGCCGGCTTCTTGGCAGCGACGGCGGCCTCTTCCAGCGCGGCTTGCGCGGCAGCCAGACGGGCCACCGGCACGCGGTATGGCGAGCAACTGACGTAGTTCAGGCCAATCCGGTGACAGAACTTGACACTGTCCGGGTCGCCACCGTGCTCGCCGCAGATGCCCAACTTGATGTCAGGACGGGTGCTCCGGCCCTTCTCGACGGCCATCTTCATCAGTTGGCCGACGCCCTCTTGATCGATGGAGGCAAACGGATTGTACTTCACGATCTCCAACTCGGAGTACTGCGGGAGGAAGGAACCGGAATCGTCACGGCTCATTCCCAGACAGGTCTGGGTGAGATCGTTGGTGCCGAAGCTGAAGAACTCAGCGGTCTTGGCAATTTCGTCCGCCGTGAGGGCGCCGCGGGGCACTTCGATCATCGTGCCGGTCATGTAGGTCAGTTTGACCTTCTTCTCGGCCATGACTTGCTTGGCGACCTGGTTGACCAATTCGATCTGGAGATCGAGTTCCTTCTTGAACCCGACCAGCGGGATCATGATCTCGGGCTTCACCTTGATGCCCAGCTTCTGCACTTCTGCGGCGGCTTCAAACACCGCCCGAGCCTGCATCTCGGAGATCTCTGGATAGCCGATGCCCAGGCGGCAACCGCGGAAACCCAGCATCGGGTTGAACTCGTGCAGTTCCTTGACGCGCTGTTTGATCTTCTCGACGGGCACGCCCATCTTCTTGGCAAGGTCCTGTTGAGCGGCATCCTCGTGCGGGAGGAACTCGTGCAGGGGTGGATCCAGGAAACGGATGGTGGCCGGGAGGCCCTTCAGTTCCTTGAACATGCCAACGAAGTCTTCGCGCTGATAGGGCAGAAGCTTCGCAAGGGCTTTCTTCCGCTCCTCGGTGCTCTCCGCGAGGATCATCTCTCGCATCGCATCGATGCGGTTGCCCTCGAAGAACATGTGCTCGGTGCGGCACAGACCGATGCCGGTGGCGCCAAAGGCGACGGCGTTCGCCGTCTGCTCGGGGTTGTCGGCGTTGGTGCGAACCGCAAGGCGGCTCACTTTGCCGCACCAGGTCATAAGCTT
>Ga0209514_10010038_pt1 | contig 10269 bp, 10 predicted proteins | sample Subgrocontami58m_FD_187452 | JGI IMG/M metagenome (GOLD analysis project Ga0209514, IMG submission 187452) | Subsurface groundwater microbial communities from S. Glens Falls, New York, USA - GMW37 contaminated, 5.8 m (SPAdes) (version 3) | ecosystem: Environmental > Aquatic > Deep subsurface >...
TATCAGCCGGTGGATTCAGAAAGGTAAATCCGTTGCACATGATGGAAACCGGAATATCGGTGGCGGAGCCGGCTAACTACATGATGTACTTTACGATAATTGGCTCAGTTGTGATTCTATCGTTCACCGCCGGCAAGAGGGCTTTTTGCCATTACGGCTGCTGGATGGCGCCGTTTGTAATAATCGGGATTAAGATCAAAAGCTGGTTGAAGTGGCCGTCGCTTCAACTGGTAGCTGCTACGGACAAATGCAAACAATGCAGCACCTGCGAGAAGAACTGCCCTATGAGCTTAAAGGTGCGTGAGATGGTGCAGGGCGGCTCCATGGAGAATACAGAGTGCATACTGTGTGGGACATGTGTAGATAATTGTCCCGATAAGGTAATCAGGTACTCGTGGAACAGTAAAGTTTAATCTTATTTCTTGCCGAATATTTGCTCCAGGATGCCCGATTTAAGGTCATTATTGGACTGCTCAGCCGCCTCCCAGGTGCGGTTCCATATCTTTTTTGGAGTAAACCTCACCTTTTCGGGAGTGAAATCCGGCATGTCTTTCCTCAGAGGTTGAGATCCCGCAGTCTTATGGTAGGCTTCTTGCCCCTCCTGGGAAAGAAGCCAATTGATGAAAAGCCGGGCTGCATTGGGGTGAGGAGCGCCCTTGGCCAGGAGCACTGGTTGTATCTGACCTACGCTGCCCTCCTCCGTAGCTATAGTTTTAATGGGAGCGCCTTCCATAACTAAAAAGGATATCTCTGAGGAACCGCCGCCAAAATCCAGAGCATATTCACCTCTGCCTACCATAAGGTAAGCCTCCCGGTGACCTCCCGGCCAGAGTGCAAGCTCCTGCCGGGCCAGGCGTCGAAAGTAGTCATAATCAAGTACTTTATGATAGGTGAGTGTTGAGAACAGGTTTAACCCTGCCCCGGTACCCCGCGGGTCTGATAAGATTATCTGCCCCTTCCATTTGGGATTAAGCACGTCGTTCCAGGACTTGATTTCATCGGGTTTGACCTTGTTAGTGTTGACGACTGGACCCAGGTAAGTAAGCCCAAAAGCGATGATTTGCTTCTGAGGCCCATAAACCGGGTCAACATAAAAAACACTTCTGTCCTTAAGCACAGGTAATGACTCAACTGTGCTCTCGGCCAGGTCGCTTAAAACGATCTCAGTGCTGCTGCTGACGCCAGTTTGCACAACATCAGCGACAGGTTTGCCTATACCTCGTTCTACTTTCAACTTTTCAGCTTGTTGCCGTCCCGGTAAGATGAGCAAGTCAATAGGGATTCCATACTGGGCGGTGAAAGCTGTGGCCAGAGTCCGACCCGCTGCAGCAAAGGGTGAATCCCCATAGATAACAAGCCTGCCTTCCTTTTTGGCAGCCTCGATAACTTTAGCCCAGGCAGCATCTTGAGAGGTTGGAGGCGGGATGTTAGATGCAGGAGCAGATATGGGGACGGGGGCTGCAGGGGACGATGCTGCTGTAGGCGCAGATTTGGGGGTGCAGGATAATATGGTGGCGAGAATGGCTATAATTAGTATTACAGGTATTATTGACAAACGCGTGCTTCTCATTTTAATTTCCTTTTGATATTATCCATCAGGTGCTTATTTTGCTGTCTGCCTTTGGTGAATCGGCCAAATAATAACATGCGGAGTGTGGTTTGTAAACAGGAGGTGGGCATAGGTTAGTACTCAGGTAAGGAATTACCCTTTAATGGCATTTATTACTGCAGCCAGACGCTCCGCATGGTCCGAACCGAGCGCAAAATGGGTTGACATGAGCTTTATAATGGCTCTATAATGGTGCTGAAATAGATACATTATGGAGGCAATATATGCCTGTAAATCTATCTGTCAAGAACGTTCCCGATGACCTCGCCGACAAACTTCGTAAGAGGGCGAAGCTCCATCATCGCTCCCTTCAAGGTGAGGTAATGGTTATCCTGGAGGAAGCGACTGGGCCGGCGAAGCTCTCCCTTGGTCAGGCCGAGAAGCGCCTGGGATCTCTTGGTCTGGCAACCGGCGACGAGTCAACGGTCTGGCTCCGGGAACTAAGAGATGCCCGCTAAGGTTGTTGATGCCTCTGTCCTGGCGGCCTGGTGCTTCAGGGAACCGCGGGCTCAGGAAGCCCTGGAATTAATGCGAGGCTCGGACCTGTACGCACCGTCCCTTCTGGCCTACGAACTTGCCAGCATCGCGAAGCGGAAAGCAACTGCTTATCCGCAAAGTCTGAATGTTCTTGGTGAAGCTCTCCAGACAGGCTGGCCCTTCCTATCCGCTGGTGCGATGTAGACCATATGGCAGTATTACACCTGGCTATGGACAACGATCTCACCACCTATGACGCCAGCTATCTTTACCTGGCGCGAGAGCTAGGGTCGCCACTGGTCACGTTTGATAGCCGACTAGCCCGGGCCGCAGCGAAGACCGGGTCGTGATACGATACCGCCAAAATATGGCTCCGATTCATCACGATTCAGTTGATCCGCTCCTCCTCTATTTACTCCTCCATCTTAATCTTGTGGGTTCGTGCAACTATCCCTGAGGAGGAGGCCACTATGTGGTTAACTGGCCCTAAATCCTTGGGTTACACTCGGCTGTAAGGGGTTTGACTGAATGTAATCAATGCGGTAGAATACCGTATTCTTTATGAATAAATTCAGACAGTGGATAGAGAATCGGCACGATTACTCCCGCAACTGGAAAGCTATGATGGGTGGCAAGGTGCTGGGTTATTTTTGCTGCTACCTTCCTGAGGAAATCGCCTATGCTGCCGGCATCCTGCCGGTAAGGATTGTCCCGGGCAGTGAGCCTCAGGACCTGAGCAATCTCTACATCATGAGCTTTTTCTGCCCTTATTGCCGTAATTGCCTGGGCGAGGGACTCAAGGGCAGCTACGACTATGTGGATGGCATCTCTCTGGGGCATACCTGTGTCCAGATTGACCAGACCTACGAAAGCTGGCGGATGTACCTGCCCCATACCTTTGACTATTATCTTCCGATTCCAGGCAGCTTTGATGAATCAGGGAACCTTAAGCCCTTTCTGGCTGCCGAGTTGGGCGATTTCAAGGTTGCCATTGGGGAGTGGGCGGGTCGTGTCATCTCCAGTGCTGACCTGGGAAGGGCTATGGATGTCTACAACCGGCACCGCCAGCTATTGCATAAATTGTACGAACTGCGGCGCAATGAGCCGCCTCAAATCTCAGGGACAGAGGCTTTTGAGGTTGTTCTCTCCAGCATGTTTGTGGATAAGGCGGAGCACAATATGTGGCTGGCCGAATTTCTGGAGAGTCTCTCTAAATCCAATAAACGACTTCGGCCTGGCCCCCGTCTAATGATAATCGGCGGAGAGAACCATGACCCCGAACTTTTACAACTTATTGAAGAGCAAGGGGCAAACATTGTCATTGATGATCTGTGCATGGGCAGCCGCTACTTCTGGAATGAGGTTCTTCTCCCCTCTCCCTCGATGGGAGAGGGCCAGAGTGAGGGTGTGTCCCAGGAGAGGCTCCTTAATGCCATAGCTGCTCGTTATCTGGAAAAGCCGGGTTGCCCGGTAAAGGATATATCCAACGTACGAGGACGCCCCCGCCACGAGCACCTGATGAAGCTGGCGCGGGACTGGAGGGTTCAGGGCGTATTCATTGTCTATCAAAAGTTCTGCCACCCGCAGGAGTTGGATTTACCTTCTTTAAACAAACTTTTTACGGACAATGGCCTGCCGACCTGCGTGTTGGAGCTGGATACAACTCTATCTAAAGGGCAGGTAAAGACGCGGACACAAGCATTCCTGGAGATGCTGGAGATGAGATAATTCTCGTTTGTCATTCTGAGGTAGCGTAGCTACCGAAGAATCTCCAGTTACGCTATTCGTGAAATTGGAATCCAGACCGACGATGGAACAAGAGATTCTTCACTGCGTTCAGAATGACAAGAAACGGGGTACTATCGTTGTTAAGCCAAATAATTCTTGACCATTATCGGTGCCCAATAAGGGAGTAGAAATGCCCTACCCCACAAAACCACTCGAATGTTTTGCCTTATCCAAGGAGCTTCGGGCTAGACATTACCGGAATATAATGAATGCCCGCGAGCAGGGTAAGTTGCTCATCTGCGGCGGTGTTGTCGGACCGTGGGAGCTTCTGGAGGGGTTTGGCCCAATCGAGTTCTTCGAGGGGGAACCCTACGGAGCGGCTATCGCTGCTGAGCCTGAGCTAGCCGCCGCTGCCAACGAGGCCACCGATGCCCGTGGCTACGGCAGGGATGTCTGTCCTTATGCCCGTTCCTATTGGGGATCCATGTTCCTCAACCGCACCCCTTGGGGGGAGTTTCCGAAGCCACATTTTGCAGTTCAGTATCACCACAGCCACTGCGGCACCAACGACAAATGGTTCCGAGTTGTAAGCGAATATTACAATGTGCCTTACTATGTAATAGACTACCCCCGGCTGCGTCCTGCCGATGGGCACCTGACGCCGATGCAGGTCAAGCGCTACACCGAATATCTGATAGTGCAGTACCAGAGTTTTATCGAATGGGGCGAGAAGGTAACCGGTCGCAAATACGATGATGATAAGCTAATCCAGGCCCTCATCTACAAGCGGCAAAGCCAGCAGCTCTGGGGTGAGGTCTGCGAAATGCAAAAGACCATCCCTGCCCCCCTTAACCTGAGGACAGTTTATGGTCTGATGGCGCCTAGGGTATCGTGGGGCACTCGCCAGGAGGGGGTAGATTACCTTACGCAGCTCCGGGACGAGGTCAAGGACAGAGTGGCTAAGGGTATCGCCGGGCAAGCCGAAGAGCGGGGCCGCTTCATGCACGATTTTGTGGCCCCTTATATTGCCATGGATATAATAAAACACATCGAGAGCTATGGAGCGGCTCTGGTCATATCCCTATATATGGCAAACTGGGGTGGCGGCATCCAGGATGATGGCACGTGGGGGATTATCCCACCGTTTGAGACCCTTGGCGGTAAGCTGCCCCGGAACAGGGAAGAAGCTTTTAAGGACATCGCCAATTGGGACCTGAAACGGGACTGCTGGCTGAATATGTTCTCCTGCCGTATTAAGATAAGCACTGCCTTGGACTTCGTGGAGAAATGGAAATGCAACGGCGCTATCTATCACCTCAATCGAGGTGATGTGGGAGGGATGCTGGGCATCCTGAATGCCCGATACGCCCTCAAGGAGCGGGGCATCCCGACACTACTATACGAGGCCAGCGCCACCGACCGCCGAGACGTGGACATAGTCAAGGTCAAGGACCAGATAGATGCCTATATGGAGAGCCTGGGACTAAGGAAGCTGGGGTGATGGCTTTCTTTGGGCATCCCGCGAAACGAGGAAAATCCCCCTCTTTCCCCCTTTTGCCAAAGGGGGGGGGAATAAACTCTCCCCTAGAAAAAGGGAAATTAAGAGGGATTTGGGTGCCTTTGAACGAGTTTCATATAAGTCTCTTACAGTTAAATTGGAGGTTATTTGGTAGTATCATTGGTAGGATAGATGGACTACGCCATCGGGAGGTTGTTTGGATGCCTAACAAGAAGGAAACAGAAAAGCTATCTATAACCCTACCTGAAGAGCTGGTCGCTGAGTTGCGAGCTACGGTACCCTGCGGCAAACTGAGCGCATTTCTTGCTGAGGCGGCGGAGTTCTATCTGGCCTGGCGGCGCCAAAAGGCAGCACTCAAGGTTGGTTTCGGCGCCTCGAAGGACGAGGAGCACCCTGACCTGAAAACCCCTGAGGACTCCACCGCATACGTTCGCACCCTCCGTGAGGCGGACGAGGAGCGGCTTACCCGTTTTGAGGGTGACGGTGGAGAACAGCAGGTCGCTCCGTGCAGCGTGTGTGATAGACACTGATATTGCCATTGATTTTCTGAACCAGCGCAAGTATGCCGGAGAATTATTACAGCAGTGGGCTGGGGAGGGATTGTTGATTGTAAGTACCGTAACTCACCTTGAGATATATAGGGGAACGAGAACTGACGAAGAAGAGTGCACCGCAGTTTTTCTGGACCGATTGGTTTCGATTCCCGTGGATGTATCTATTGCCCGGCGGGCTGGGGCATTGCTGGGTGGACTCCGCCGTCAGGGTAAAACCGTTGGCATCGCTGATGCCATTATCGCGGCTACTGCACTTGGGATGGGTGTGCCTTTGCTGACGAATAACGTGGAGCACTATGTTTTTCCGGGGCTGAAGCTGGTGAGGGGGCTAGCGAAGTAGGGGCGAGTTTCAAACTCGCCCGCGAAACGTAACGTAATCCCCCTTCGCCCCCTTTATTAAAGGGGGTGTTCAGATGCGCCTTGGGTGCATATGAACGGGGGATTTTGTTTCCTTACCAGCTTGAAGACAGGATAGCAGTTGGAAGGTTGCACTGTGCCAACTCCCCTCAAAAGTAGTAAAATAACCTAAACTCCATATTGACTAGCCTATTTTGGGGAGGACAATATGTCAGTTAGCTTTACAGCAATATTCGAGAAAGGCGAAAAGTTCTACATTTACTATTGCCCGGAGGTTCCCGGCGCTAACGGGCGGGGTGAAACGATAGAGGAATGTCGTGAGAGCCTTAAAGGGGCGATTAAGCTAATTCTCCAGGATAGATTGGAAGATGCTTTAAAGGGAAAACCTGACGATGCCATTTTAGAAACTGTCGTAGTTGAATGAAACGACATGAATTTATACGACATCTACATCACCTTGCCACAATCGGGCAAACAAGAAGACGGCCATAGGCCATGCAATGAAAGTGCGTGACGTTATAAAGTTAGTTGAAGAGGATGGCTGGTACGTTACAAGAGGCAAAGGCAGCCACCGCCAATATAAACATCCTATCAACCCAGGTAGAGTAACAATCGCAGGCCATCCAGGCGATGACCTTTCACCTGGAACTTTGAACAGTATTATGAAACAAGCGAAGCTAAAAGAGGTGAAGTGATATGTATCGTTTTCTTGTAGTGATTGAAAAAGCAAATGGTAACTATTCGGCGTATTCTCCAGATTTACCGGGGTGTATAGCTACGGGGACGACCCGTGAAGAAACAGAACTCAACATGCACGAAGCTATAGAAATGCACATTCAAGGGTTGAAGGAAGATAATTTGCCTATTCCTGAATCTCAATCCTTCGCAGAATACGTAGCTGTGCAATGAGATTATATCTTAGTAATCTCGTTGACCGAAGCAGACTGGAAGTCGTTTATAGCCCTGCTGAGCATAGCTTTTAAGGAGGTCACCCATGTCCCAGAAATCCGTAAAATCTCAGGATGAAGTCAAAATCGTTTCCACCGCCTGCAACTCCCACTGCGGCGGCTCGTGCATTCTGCGGGTGCATATCAAGAACGGGGTGATTACCCATATCGAGACGGATAACGGAGAGGAACCTCAGTACCGCGCCTGCCTGCGTTGCCGGGGCTACCGGCAGCGGGTGTATCACCCTGACAGGCTGCTTTATCCTTTAAAGCGGGTGGGAGAAAGGGGAGAGGGCAAGTTCAAACGTGTGTCCTGGGACGAGGCCCTGGATACTGTAGCAGGCGAGATAAAGCGGGTCAGGAATACCTACGGTCCGCAGGCCATCATGCTCTATGGGCTGGGTGGAGATGTTAGCTGGCTCCAGGGCTGGCGGTGCGTTGATGTCCTGCTGTGCATGTACGGCGGCTATAGCCCGGCCTGGGGCGTACCCTCGTTCGAGGGTGGCAGTTTTGCTAGCATGGCCACCTATGGTTCCTTCAACACCCGCCATACGCGGGACGACCTGCTCAACTCTAAACTAATCATTATGTGGGGCTGGGACCCGGCCAACTCCATCCAGGATACCAATACAAGCTGGTTTGTGGCCCGGGCGAAGGAGAAGGGAGCTAGAATAGTTGCCGTTGATCCCCGGCACACCGAATCTGCGGCGGTACTGGCCCAACAGTGGATCCCTATCCGGCCCGGCACGGATTCAGCCATGCTCATTGCCATGGCCTATGTGATGGTCTCGGAGAACCTCTATGATAAACCTTTTGTAGATAAATATACCTTTGGCTTCCAGCAATATAAGGACTATCTTCTGGGCAAGGAGGACGGCATCCCCAAGACACCCCAATGGGCTGAGAAGATAACCGGCGTCCCCGCTCAGACTATTGCTGACCTGGCCAGTGAATATGCACGCACCAAACCGTCTGCCCTTATCGGTGGGATCTCTCCTGGCCGCACCGCCTACGGCGAGCAGTATCACCGGGCGGTAATGGTGCTGGCTGCGCTGAGCGGTAACATCGGCATCCATGGTGGCGACCCCGCCGGGAGGAACTGGGCTGGCCTCTTATCCTTCCCCTTCCTGAAGCTGGGGAGGGGTATGTATGCTGGCCCCAATAAAGTAGAGGAAGCTCTTCAACCACGGAAATATGCTATGGTCAACAAGGGATTCCATGTGGCCGGCCATATCCACTTCAACAAAATCCCTTATGCTATCATGGAGGGCAAGGCCGGGGGATATGACGCCGATATAAAGCTGCTCTATACCGTCAACACCAACTATCTCAACCAGCACCCCAACATCAATGTAATAATCAAGGCTCTCAAGAAGCTGGAGTTCCTTGTAGTCCACGAGCAGTTTATGACGGCAACAGCCAAGTTTGCCGATGTGATACTGCCCTCCAATACCTTCCTGGAGCGGCATGACATCACCACCGGCGAGGGCATCCCCCACATAAGCTATATGAAAAAGGTGATTGAGTCCGTCGGCGAGAGCAAGTCCCATCTGGATATATGTATCGGGCTGGCGCAGAAACTGGGAATAGAGGGGTATTGCGATAAGACTCAGGAGGAATGGTGCCGTGAGATTGTTAAGCCCAGCATCGTCCCCGATTTTGAGCAATTTAAAGAGAAAGCCTTCTACCGGGCGCCGTTAACCGAGCCTTATGTGGCTTTTAAACAGGAGATAAAAGACCCGGAAAACCACCCCTTCCGCACACCATCGGGCAAGATAGAGATTTATTCGCAGAAGCTTGCTGAGTTCAAGAATCCTCAGATACCTGCCGTCCCGAAGTATTTGGATACTTGGGATACCCCCTGGTCCAGCAAGGGTAAGAAATATCCGTTGCTGATGGTCTCCTCACACCACAAGGTACGCGCCCTGAGCCAGAACCACAATAATCCCTGGATGCAAGAGCTGCTGCCTCAGGCTATCACTGTCAACTCGGCTGATGCGGCCAGTCGTGGTATTAAGAACGGGGATAAGGTACGCATCTTTAACGACCTCGGTGAGATGATGCTTCCGGCTAAAGTGAATGAGCGGATAATGCCCGGTGTGGTGGATGTCCCGCAGGGGTCATGGTATGACCCGGATAAAAATGGGGTGGACAGGGGCGGCTGCGTGAATACGGTAACGCCTGATGAGCCGTCGCCGGGTGGAGCGCTAGCCAGCAACGGGGTGCTGGTGCAGGTTGAGAAGTGGGATGTGAGAAGCGGGAAATGAGATGCCCACCGGCCTAATTTCCTCGCCCCTTGCGGGAGAGGAATAAGGTGAGGGGTAGTTTTAGATAGAAATGGAATCTTATGGACGCATATCTGGATATTGAGACGACGGGTTTATCGTCTTCTTGCGATAGGATAACCGTCATCGGCCTCTATCTGGTTAAGGACAGTGATAACAAACTGGTCCAGTTAGTCGGAGATGACATAACAGAAGATAGTATCCTTACGGCTCTTCAGGGCGTTGGTAATATCTTCACCTACAATGGCCGGCGGTTTGACCTGCCATTTATACATGCCTGTACCGGGATTGATCTTTGCCAATTGCACCACCATCATGACCTGATGTTTGATTGCCGGAATAGAGGCTATTATGGCGGCTTCAAAGCGGTTGAAAAGCGACTGGGAATTTGCCGGAAGCTTGCGGGGATTGACGGATTAGAAGCTGTCCGGTTGTGGTGGAAGTATGTGAATGATTATGATCGGAAAGCCCTTGAGTTATTGTTAAAATATAATGCCGAAGACGTGATGAACCTTAAGGTCCTCAGGGAGAGGCTATCGGGAGGTGAGAAGTGGGAAGCGGGAGGGGGTTAGTTCTTCATTCTGGGTAGCGTATGTTCTATCCCGATATATCGGGACCTTTGCTGGCGATGGGCAAGGTTAAGAATAAATTGTTCCCCTTCCCCCCGTTGCTTTCCATCCAGAGCCGGCCCTGGTGCAATTCAGCAAGTTTACTTGAGAGGGCTAATCCCAGTCCGCTTTCTGCGCTCTCTTTGCCATCGGGTTCTCCCAACCGGTAAAAAGGAAGAAATGCC
>Ga0209514_10010041_pt1 | contig 10265 bp, 10 predicted proteins | sample Subgrocontami58m_FD_187452 | JGI IMG/M metagenome (GOLD analysis project Ga0209514, IMG submission 187452) | Subsurface groundwater microbial communities from S. Glens Falls, New York, USA - GMW37 contaminated, 5.8 m (SPAdes) (version 3) | ecosystem: Environmental > Aquatic > Deep subsurface >...
AGAAGGAAAATGTTCTCAAAGAGTTATGGGGAGCTTTAAAATTTAAAGAGTCTCCTGAAAAGCTTTTAAAAGATGTGAGACGCGATTTGGAATCAAAATGGTTGAAGTAAAAAGATGCCTTGACACTTATGCACTTATAGAGATTGTTAATGAAAATTCTAAATTTGCTGAATGCTTGAATAAAGATAATAGTTCAAATAGAAACAATCTTCTTGGCAACTTTATTTGTTTTATCTGATTTTGTTTGAGTTTTCTTTGATTTCTTTTCAGTTTCTATAAGATCTTTTTTCAATCTAGCTTTCTCTTTTTCAATTGCTTCTTCGAGCTTGTCTAGCTTCTTCATTTCATCTAAAGCTTCATCAGGTGTTTGCGCGCCTTGAGACATTTCTTCAGATGGAGAATCAACTTGTGGCTGCATTGATGCTTGCTCTGCAGCAGGCATTTTTTTCATTATTTCTACGAAAGATGTTTTTTCCATTTTCAAAACTGTTTGCGTAGAATCTTCAACATGAGCTTTAAGGATTTCCATGCCCGATAGGACTGAATTAATATTCCATATCTTTTTTCCATTTACATTTTGAAGGACAACTATTATTTTTCTTATTTCTTCTGTAATGTTTCTGTTCTTCATTTCATCTTCAAGAATCCCATGTATTGCATCTAAATCTATATTTGTATTCATATCTAGCTCCTCTGGAACTTTATCGCCTAAAGCATCTAAAATCTGCATATGAACCCCTTCGTCTAGACTAAAGGCTGCGAATTTTTTCTTTGAAGGAATGTAATAATCTATTTGATGTATATTTTTCCCTAGTTCTAAGTCCAAGACAAAGAAACCTGCTACTAAAAAAGAGTCTTTATATTTTTCTTTGAACTTCTTATATTCTGATGAGCCATTAAGCTTGTCAAGGTAAGGTTTTATTTTCATCTTTTATTATATTTTAAATAAAATAGAGTTTATAAGCCTTTAGATATCTGAAAGAATATTATCTTTCATTAATTTATAACGGCTATAACGGGAAATTATTTTTCTTTTATCAAATATCTTTGGATAGTTAATTCAATTTTCATGTTACCTAAATATCTCAAGTCTCTAACTTCTTCTATAATTGCCATACTCTCATTCCTTTTAGCTGAATCAAATTCTTTAATGAGTATTCTTTTAGAAGTATCAGAACTTGGTTGGATGTAACCTCTTCCTGGTTCGTAAAAGTTATTATCAAAAAAATCAACGCTTCCTTTTTTAGGAATATTATCTCTTCCTATCTTCATTATCTGTTTTTTTCTGCCAATATTTAATAATCTATAATTATTAATATTTTCTTGCATATCGCTATAAATAGAGGTATAAGTTGGTTCTGCTTTATCCAATAATATCTGTAATTTAATCACCATCTTATATTTATATAATCTTTATTTAAAATGATTTGTGTTATCTATTATTCCCTATTTTTAATTCTTTCTTTAATATCTTTAATAAAATCATTAAATTTTATTTTGAACTTTGGCTTTTGCCCACGCTCTCTAACTGCTAATGTACTTGATTCTTCTTCTTTATCGCCTATTACAATTACAAATGGAGTTTTTTGCATTTCTGCGTCCCTGATTTTCTCATTTATTGTGGCTGATCTTAAATCGGTTTCTATTCTAAGCTCTGGAATTTCTTCCTTAATTTTTTGCAAGAGTTTCTCTGTTGCTTTTATATTCCTGTCTGTAAAGTTAACTAGCCTTAGTTGCACTGGAGAAAGCCAAAGAGGAAGATTTCCATTAAGATGCTCCAGAAGAATGCCAATAAAGCGCTCTAGGGAGCCAAATATTGCCCTATGAATAACTAGGGGAGTGTGCTGCTTGTTATCTGCTCCTATATATTCTAAATTAAATCTTTTGGGCAACTGTATATCTAGCTGGATTGTTGCGCATTGCCATGTTCTATTCAAGGAATCTTTTATATCTAAATCTATTTTAGGGCCGTAGAAAGCGCCATCTCCTTTCTTTATTTGATAGCTTATTTTTGAGCTCTTTAGAATTTTCTCTAAGATAGCTTCTGCTTTATTCCAGTCTTGAATTTCTCCCATGAATTTTTCAGGGCGTGTTGATAAATTAAATGAATAACTGAAGCCAAAAGTTTCCTTGTAGATTTTTTTTATTAATTTAAATATTCCCTCTATTTCGCTTTCTAGCTGGTCTAAAGTGCAGAAGATATGCGTATCATCTTGATGCATTCTTATTACTCTGAACAAGCCAGCTAGAACTCCTGACAATTCCATCCTATGAAGCGGGCCATACTCTGAAAACCTTAAAGGAAGATCTTTATAGCTTCTTATTGAGGTTCTATAAAGAAGCATGTGTCCTGGACAATTCATTGGCTTTAAAGCAGAAGATTTGCCTTCATAGTCTGTTAGGAATATATTTTCTTTATAATGGCTCCAATGCCCTGATATTTTCCATAGCTTATTGTCAAATATTTGAGGTGTTGATACTTCTAAATAGCCTGCTTCTTTTTGCAGAGCTCTTGAGAAATTTATTAACTCGTTAAATATGACCTGGCCTTTGGGATGCCAGAACACAGAGCCTGGAGAAGCTTCATTAAAGCTAAACAAGTCTAATCTTTGGCCTAAAATTCTATGGTCATTATCTTTGAGCTTTGATGTGTCTAATTTTGTCCTTGATATTTCTTTTAGCATCTTTGACAAATCTTCTTCTTTCTCTATTGTATCCTTGCTTGATGTAAATTCTTTTGATAATTCTGATAGGGGGTGGCCTTTGCATTTTAACTCAAATGACTTATAATAGCCGAAAGGCGCTCTTGTTACTTTGAAACCTTCTTCTTTGAGCATGGCTTCTGCTTCTTTCATATATTTTAAGGCTGCTTCAGGAGAGGCGAGATTAGATGAGAGATGAGCATAAGGGTATAACACTAAATTCTTTGCTTTAACATCTTTGGCAGTTGTTTTTACTGCATCAACTAGCTGGGCAACTGTTGAGCTATTATCTTCTTTTTCAATTGCAGTAAAAATTACTAAAGGCTCATTAATTTCCTGCTCTTCTTTATTGTCAAGCTCTTCTGTATTCTTTATTGCTTTTTTTATTGGCTTGAATTTTATATAATCGCAGTGCAAAGTGAGTATTCTCATTTTTGTGAAAAGGCAAAGAGATTTATAAAACTAACTAATGCCAAATATTATAAAAAGATATTTAAAACAAGAAAAAGACAAATTATTATGAATGAACTAAGAAGAATTGATGTGGAGCATAAAGAGATATGCTGCCAATATCCGAGATATATCCTGGATAGTGTTGAAAAATTGAATAGATTGAGAGAAACACTTAAAAGATTTAATGTTATTGGCTTTGATAATGATCATGAAGAGCATTATGGAAATATAAGCGCGAGGGTTGATGATTCTAATAAATTTATTTGCAGTGCAACTCAGACTGGTGGAATTGACGAAATAAATGAGATGCATTATCCAACTATTACAGGATTTTTGAGTGGTGTTTTATATTCAATAGGTGTTAGTAACCGAAAACCAAGCGTAGAGGCAACTACTCATCTTGGATTTTATGAAGGTAATCATCTTATTAACTGTGTCGCACATGGGCATTACTCTCCTTTCTATGAATATTATAAAAATAGAGAAAAAGTGGCGATAGTGCTTGAAGAAAATATAAAATTTGGGACCTTTGAAATGAAAGAGGCTGCAAGACAAAAAGGATTAGATGAAAGGATGCTAAAAAATAAAAGCGATTATGGCAATTGGGGAATTGTTATTCCTAAAGGGCATTTTAATGCTTTTTTCTTAGTTGGTGAGAGTGTAAAAGCAGTTGAACATGGTTTCTTAACAGCTATTAATGAGGTTGCTATTGGGCTTGTGAACAAAGTAAACATTAGACTTACAGATTTAGATAGCAGAGCTATAACTGAAGACTCTTTTAGAGATCCTTCTCAAAAAGCCTATCTTCCTTAATTTTTATATTGTACTTAATTTTCTTTAAAACCTTATTGACAAAAAGATTAATAAGCGATAAAAGCATTTTTTAATTATGGAAAAAGAGGATGGTATTGCTTATCACGCACTTAATATAAAAGAAGTGCTAAAGAGATTAGAGACTAATTTTAACGGATTATCTTCTGAAGAAGCAACAAAAAGATATGAAGAGTATGGGCCTAATGAATTGAGTGAAAAGAAAAGAGCAGGGGCTTTTATTGCCTTCATAAAACAATTTAACAGTTTTTTCATATATATACTGCTGATTGCAGGTATTATATCTTATATTGCAGATAATTTAATTGATATGTATGTAATAGGTGCTGTTATAATAATAAATGCAAGCATAGGATTCATTCAAGAATATAGGGCTGAAAGGTCTATACGCGCTTTGAAAGCTATGATAGTTCCTTATGCAAAGGTTTACAGAGATGGCCAACTAATGAAAATTAAAGGCAAGGAACTTGTGCCTGGAGATATAGTCTTCTTAGAAGATGGAGATAAAATTCCTGCTGATTGCAGAATAATTGAGTTAAATAATCTAAACATGATTGAATCTTCTTTAACAGGGGAATCAATGCCTGTAATTAAGGAAATTTCTTCTTTAAAGAAAGAAACAGAGCTTGCTGATAGAAAGAACATGATATGGATGGGGAGCTTTGTTGCGAGTGGAAGCGCAAAAGCAATTGTTGTCCAGACAGGAGATAATACTGCAATAGGCTCTATTGCCAGTGATATTAAGGCAATAAAAACAGAAAAAAGCCATTTCCAAAAAAAGACAGATAAATTAGCTATACAAATGGGGCTTATTGCTATATTGGGGGCGGTTTTTATATTTTTAATCGGATTTTTCATAAGAAGATTTGAATTTAAAGAAATAATAGTATTTACTATGGCTTCTTTAGTATCTGGAATTCCAGAAGGCTTGCCTGCTGTGCTAGCAATAGTTCTCGCAATTGGTGCTTTTAAAATGTCTAAAAAAAAGGCAATTATTAGAAGCTTGCCTGCAACAGAAACTTTAGCTGTTGTTAATATTATAATGACTGACAAAACAGGGACATTAACTGAAAATGTTATGAGTGTTAATAATATTATGCTTCCAGGAGAAAAAGAAATAATTGTTTCTGGAACAGGATGGACACCAATAGGGGAAATGATTCAAGAAAATAGGAATATTGTTCCTCTTGAGAAAAATGGGCTTAGAAAATTATTGCATATAGCTGGAATTTGCAACAATGCAAATTTAATAAAAGAAAATAATTCAGAAGAGAATTATAAAATAGTCGGCGATCCAACTGAAGCTTCCTTAGTTGTTCTAATAGAAAAAGCTGGATTAAAGAGAAGTATTTTATATGAAAATGAGAAAAAATTAAGTGATATTCCATTCAATCAAAAATTAAAATATAGGGCTTCTTTAGTGCAGAATTTAAAAGAAAAGAAAAAGCAAATTTATGTTGTTGGAGCGCCAGAGATTATTCTTGAGAAGGCTATAAGTGTGTTAAAAATGAATAATGTTAAGAAAATGACTTCAATTGAGAGGGAATCTATTAAAAAACAGATAGAATATTTGACTAGTAAAGCTAGAAGAGTTATTGGGCTGGCTTATAAAGATGCTGGGGGAGAGATAGATAATGAAAGTATAAAGGGCTTGATTTTTGCAGGCATTGTGGGAATTAGAGATCCTCCAAGAAAAGAAGCTAAAGAATCTATAGCCAAAGCTCGTGCTGCTGGAATAAGAGTTATCATGGCTACAGGAGACCACAAGAACACTGCTCTGGCAATTGCAAAGGAACTTGGAATCAGCACAGATGACAAGGTGCTTACAGAAGAAGAACTTCATTCTATGAATGAAAAAGAATTTGAAAATGCTGTAAATAAAATAAATGTTTTTGCTAGATTGACACCACACATGAAATTTAGGATAGCTGAATCTTTGCAAAAGATGGGGAATGTTATAGCTATGACTGGCGATGGAGTAAATGATGCTCCTGCTCTTAAGAAAGCAGATGTAGGCATTGCAATGGGCATAATAGGAACTGATGTTGCTAGAGAGGCTGCTAAAATTGTTCTTGCTGATGATAATTTCTCTTCAATAGTTAATGCGATAGAAGAGGGCAGAATTGTCTTTACAAATACAAGGCAAACAAGCTTCTTCTTGATAACGACTAATTTCGCTGAAGCAATTACATTAATAACGACTTTAGTTGTTGGGCTGCCCTTGCCTTTATTGCCTACTCAAATTTTATGGTTAAATCTAGTCACAGACAGCGGCACAGCGCTAGGGCTTGCTGCAGAGCCTGGACATGATGGGATTGCAGAGAAAAAACCTGAAAATCCAAAAGAAAACATATTAACAAAAGATATTGTTCCTTTTCTTTTGTTAATGTCTATATGCATGGTTGGACTGACATTGGGAGTATTTATTTATTACTCTTATTTTGATTTAAATAAAGCAAGAGCAGGGGCTTTCTTGATTATGGCATTCACTCAATTATATAACTCTTTAAATATGCGCTCTTTAGACAAATCTGTTTTCAAGATAGGATTGTTCAGCAATAAATATTTAGTTTTCTTCTTAGGCATATCTGTTTTATTAATTGTTCTTGTCTTATATGTTCCGTTTTTGCAAGAACTGTTTAAATTTGGGTCTTTAGGCGTTAAAGAATTTATTATCTTATTTGCAATTTCTTCTTCTGTATTGTGGCTTGGCGAGGGTTATAAGAAACTTAAGAGATATTAATGCAATTCTTTGCATTGCAGCCCTTGCAACTGAAATTCTTATCCATCTTTGTATAATCTTCTGTTATTTCTTCTCCTTTCTTTATATTTCTCTTTGCTATGTAATGGGAATTTTTAATATAAGCATTTGGAGAACAAGAATGATTAACATATCTTTCTGGAGGCTGAATTAGATAATATTTGCCATTTATTATGCCTACATATTTTTTTCTTGGTTTTTTATTATCTATTAGATGTGAAAGATTTAACTTTAGAATAAGCTCTCCTTTCTTGAAATCGCTTAATGCAAAAGCTCCTTTGCCTTCTATATTTGACTTCCTTATTGCTAAAGACATTAGCATCCTGAAAGAGATTTTAATTCAGCAGTTGTCCTGACACCATAATACATTGTGTTATTTACATACCACGCAGGAACCATTCTAATATTGGAGCATGGCATTGGATTCTCTGTGCAATCAAAATAATTAAGATATTGAAAAGCTGAAGAGCCAAAAAGAGATTCTTGCTTTTTGCAGTTAGGGCATGAAGATGAGCCGTATAATCTTGCGCCATTTTGAGCTAAACATTTTGCCAGCTCGTTGTCTGGATCTTCTGCTAAAAGAAAGCCTGTTGTTTTAGAGAACCAATTGGAGAACGAATATAAAACAGCTATTATGACTATTAGTGCTATAAAAGTTATTATCACCTTATTTCTTGCTTTCATGCTTGTATGAGATTATTGAGTCTTTTATTCTTTTCGCTTTGTGAGCCATAAGCTCATAATAAGGTTTATAAATAAACTTTACTAATAATTTTTATGGTAGCATTTTTAATCTGGGTAATTTTAGGATTGGCGATTTTGCTAGTCTTGATAGCAATATATTATTTCAATAGATTTGTTGTATTGGGCAATCAAATAGATAATTCTCTTTCACAGATAGATGTTCAGCTTAAGAGAAGAGCTGACCTTGTGCCTAATTTAATGGAAAGTGTCAAGGGATACATGAAACATGAAAGAAAAATCATGACTGAAGTTACTAATGCTAGAAAAGCACTTATAAGTGCTGGAAATTTCCAGGACAGAGTAAAAGCAGGCTCTGAACTGCAACATGCACTGAAATCTATTTTTGCTATTGCTGAAAATTATCCTCAATTAAGGGCTAATGAAAACTTCTTGCAATTACAGAATGAATTATCTGCTATAGAAGATAAAATTGCTTATTCAAGGCAATTCTATAATGATTCTATTTTAGTATTCAATAATTCTGTTAATGCATTCCCTGGAATGATGTTTGCTAGATTGTATGGGAGACAATCAAGAGAATTCTTGCAGATTCCTCAAGAGGAAAAAGCAGTACCTAAAATAAAATTTGAATAAAATGGAAAAATTACATCCTGGAGCTAGGTGGCAGTTTAGAATTGGAGCATATTTTTTCTTGATATTTTTAGTAATTACGACTTTTGTATTTTTTCTTTCGGCATTGGCTTATCTTTTAAAAACTACTGGAATAAATTCTATTATTAATATAATAATTATAGCAATCTTAATCTATATTTTATTTATAATTGTTTTTGGAGAGATTTACGCGAGATTGGCTTACAATAATTGGTTTTATGAATTTACACAAGATGGACTAAGATTAGAGAGAGGAATTATATGGAAAAGATATAGTAATATTCCTTATGAAAGAGTGCAAAATGTAGATGTTCATCGTGGAATTATTGCTAGATTTTTTGGCTTTTCAAGCGTTCTGATACAAACTGCTGGATATTCTGCAACACCTTATTCAGAAGGGCATATTCCTGCTGTTGATATGAAAAGAGCAGAAGAAATCAGGGAATTTGTTATGAAGAGATTAAAAGGAAGGCATTAACATGAATAAATTGCATCCAGGAGCGAGATGGTTTTTTAGATTAGGCGCTTATCGTGTGCTATTAATAATTGGAATAATTTTTTCTGTATGGACATTTAAATTTGTTAAAGTTTATTTTGAAGGTGTTGGAACACCGTTTATCATGACCATTATATTTTACATTGTTTTTGTTATTATAGTTGGAGAAATTTATGCTAGAATGTCATATAATAGATGGCTTTTTGAGATAAATGAAGACGGAGTTAAACTAGAGCATGGAATAATTTGGAAAAAATACACTTCAATTCCTTATGAAAGAGTGCAAAATGTAGATATTAGGAGAGGCATTATTGCCAGAATGCTTGGCTTTTCTACTTTAGACATTGAAACAGCTGGAAGGTCAGGCTTTTCTTATGGCAGAGGCAATAAAAAATATAAAAGCGAAGGTCACTTGCCTGCTGTAGATATTAACGAGGCAGAGAGAATCAGGGAATTTGTGATGAAGAAGATAAAAAAATCACATAGAAGCCAGGAAGGGCTTTGATGGCTCTTGAAAAAGCGCCTAAATTACAAAGTAAAGGTAAAAACTAAGATAATTTTAAATAGTCTATTTAATTAGAACAAATATGAAATTTAAAAGAGGTTTCTTGATAATTTTAGCTTTGTTTCTTATTACATCTTTTGTATATGCTTATGGAGAATCTTCTTCTTCAAGTGGAAGTGGTGGAAGTTCTGGAGCACCAACTAGCTCTAGCGGTAGTGGAGGCGGAGGATGTGGTGATTCTGATAGTGGCTTGAATTATGCTGTGCAGGGAACATCAAAATATTCTGATGGAAAATCATATGCTGATTATTGCAAGGATGAGAAGATTCTTATTGAATATTCATGTGGAAATTCCGAGTGCACAACTACAGAAGTATGCCCTGAAAATAGAACTGTTATAAACTATCCTACACGATTATCTGTAGAATATAAAACTATTTTTGATGTTGAGACAATTATTAATGGCGAGTCTCAAAGTATTACAACTATAGGCTTTTCAAAAGATGTTGCAGCAGGCACTTATAAATTACAATTCAAGAAGAATGGTTATAAAACCTGTGAGAAAGAAATAACTATTCAAGAAAAGAATACTGCAAAAATCGATGTAACATTGCCTCTGCTTAATTCTAGTGAGGGATGTTCAATTAGCGTGACTACGGCAGTTAGCGAAGCAAGTGGTGCTGGAATGCTTGCTTGTACTAAAAATACAACATGCAAACAAGTAAATACTATGAAAGAATACTCCTGTGATTATAAATGTTCAAATGGAGCTTGTATAAATAAACCAGGGGAAAATGAAACTAAAACTATAAATAAATACTATAAAACATGCACTTATGTTTTTGATTCTTCGCCTTATGTAAATCAAGAAATAAAGCTTATTGCTGGAATAACTGATGAAGTTGGATCTAGCGATTCAGATTCTGTAGACTTTAAAGTTTTAGATATACTAACTGGCACAACTAGAGAAGTTGATTCTTTTGCTATTGATAAGTTTATGCTTGATATGAAAATTATTTCTCCTAGTGGAGATGTAGGGAGAGGTGCTGTTGAAGTTAAAATATATTCACAAGGCCCAAAAGAATTAAAAGATATGACTTTGACTATTCAAGCTGGACAAGGAGCAGGAATGCTTACAATATCTAATAAGAATTGCGTTTC
>Ga0209514_10010043_pt1 | contig 10260 bp, 11 predicted proteins | sample Subgrocontami58m_FD_187452 | JGI IMG/M metagenome (GOLD analysis project Ga0209514, IMG submission 187452) | Subsurface groundwater microbial communities from S. Glens Falls, New York, USA - GMW37 contaminated, 5.8 m (SPAdes) (version 3) | ecosystem: Environmental > Aquatic > Deep subsurface >...
CCTTCAACCTGCTCGATGCGCGCGGCGCGATCTCGGTGACCGAGCGCGCCGCCTACATCGGCCGCGTGCGCGCGCTCGCGCGCCTGGTGGCGCAGGCCTACCACGATTCGCGCGAGCAGCTCGGCTTTCCGATGCTCGCCTCGGCCGCCAGGGGCGCCTGAGCCATGAGCGCCCCGCTGCTCGTCGAGCTGCTCACCGAGGAACTGCCGCCGAAGTCGCTGCGGCTGCTCGCCGAGGAGTTCTCCAGCCGGCTGCTCGCCGAGCTGGTGCGGCATCAGCTCACGGGCGACGATCCGCCCGCGGCGCGCGTCTTCGCGACGCCGCGCAGGCTCGGCGTGCTGATCCCGGGCGTGCGCGACCAGGGGCACGCGATCGAACGCGAGGCCCAGGGGCCTTCCACCGGTGCGGCGAAGCAGGCCATCGAGGGCTTCGCGAAGAAGCACGGACTCGCATCGGAGGCGCTGGAGCGCCGTGCCACGCCCAAGGGCGAAGTCTTCGTCGCGCGCACCCGGACCGCGGGGGCGCAACTGGACGGCGTGCTCGCCGGCGCGGTCGAGGAAGCGCTCAGGAAACTGCCCGTCGCGAAGCTCATGCGCTGGGGCGCGGGCGAGGCGCAGTTCGTGCGCCCGGTGCACGGCCTGGTGATGCTGCACGGCGATCGCGTCGTGCCTGGACGCGTCCTCGGCATCGAATCGGGCAGGGCGACGCGCGGCCACCGCTTCATGGGCAAGGGCGAGATCGCGCTCGCGAACGCAGGCGAGTACGAGGCGCGCCTCGCCTCCGACGGCATGGTGGTCGCCAGCTTCGACAAGCGCCGCGCCGAGATCGAGCGCCTGCTGCTCGAGGCGGCGAAACGTCGCGAAGCGGGGTTGGGCGAATACCGCGATCTGCTGGACGAGGTCACGGCGCTGGTCGAGCATCCCAGCGTGTACGCGGGCACGTTCGACGCCGCCTTCCTGGAAGTGCCGCAGGAGTGCCTCATCCTCACCATGCGGCAGAACCAGAAATACTTCCCGTTGTTCGACGCATACGACAGGCTGCTGCCGCAGTTTCTCGTGGTGAGCAACATGCGCGTGGCCGATCCGCGCCACATCGTCCAGGGCAACCAGCGCGTGGTGCGCCCGCGTCTGGAGGACGCGCGCTTCTTCTTCGAGCAGGACCGGCGCGTGCGCCTGGAATCACGCGTGCCGCAGCTCGCGAGGATGGTCTACCACAACAAGCTCGGCAGCCAGTTGGAGCGCGTCGAGCGCATCCAGCTTCTGGCCGGTGCGATCGCACGCGAGCTGGGCGCCGACGCGGAGCATGCCGAGCGCGCCGCGTGGCTCGCAAAGGCGGACCTGCTTACCGGCATGGTGGGCGAGTTCCCCGAGCTGCAGGGCGTGATGGGCCGCTACTACGCGCTGCACGACGGCGAGCCGCAGGAAGTCGCCGACGCGATCGAAGCCCACTACAAGCCGCGCTTCGCGGGCGACGCGCTACCCGCCTCGGTCGTTTCCGCTTCGGTCGCGCTCGCCGAAAAGCTCGACACCTTGGTGGGCATCTTCGGCATCGGCCTGGCCCCCACTGGCGACAAGGACCCGTTCGCCCTGCGGCGCCACGCGCTGGGAACCGTGCGCATCCTGGCCGAGCTCGGTCTGCCGCTGGAGCTGGACTCGCTCGTCGCGCTTGCGCGCCGGCAGTTCCGCAACGGCGCCATCGCGGAGCCGGTCGAAGCCGAGGCATACGAGTTCGTGCTCGATCGTCTGCGCGGCTACCTGCGCGAGCAGGGTTACACGGCAAACGAGATCGAAGCGGTGGCGAGCCTGCGGCCCCGGCGAATCGATCAGGTGCGCGCGCGCCTGGATGCGGTGCGCGCCTTCGCGAAGCTGCCCGAAGCGGAGAGCCTCGCGGCCGCCAACAAGCGCATCCGCAACATCCTGCTGAAGTCCGCGCCGCCCGAGGCCGACCAGTTCGCCGAATCCCGGCTGGCGGCGGCCGAGGAGAAGACGCTCTACGAGGTCTTCACCGAAATCGATCTGGCCGCCAGCGCGCACCTGGGGAACGGCCGCTACACCGAGGCGCTCGCCTCCCTCGCGGCGCTCAAGACGCCCGTGGACACGTTCTTCGACAAGGTCATGGTCAACGTCGAGGATACGCGGCTGCGCAACAACCGGCTGCTGCTGCTCAAGCGGCTGAATGACGCCATGAATCGCGTCGCCGACATCTCCAAGCTCGCCAGCTAGCGGCATGAAGCTCATCGTCCTCGACCGCGACGGCGTCATCAACTACGACAGCGACCGGTTCATCAAGAGCCCGGAGGAGTGGCGTCCCATCCCGGGGAGCCTCGAGGCGATCGCGCGGCTCACGCAGGACGGCTATCGCGTGATCGTCGCAACCAACCAGTCCGGCGTGGGCCGCGGGCTGCTCGACATGGCGACCTTGAACGCGATCAACAGCCGCATGCACAAGGCGGTCAACCAGGCCGGCGGGCGCATCGAGGCCATCTTCTACTGCCCCGACAACGCCGAATCGGACTCGCCCTGCCGCAAGCCCAAGCCGGGCATGTTCCTCGCCATCGCCGAGCGCTTCAAGGCGTCGCTGACGAACGTTCCCGCGGTCGGCGACAGCCTGCGCGACCTTCAGGCCGCGGCCGCGGTGGGCGCGCAGCCGATCCTGGTGCTCACCGGCAAGGGCGAGAAGACGCGCGCCGTCGGGGGGCTTCCGGAGGCCACGCAGATCCTTCCCGATCTCGCCGCCGTCGCGCAGGCCTTGTGCGGGTGAGGGCGATTCCGGCCGCATGGTCTTCCTTCGCTCGCTCCTGTTCACGCTCGTGATGCTCGTCATCACGCCCCCGTATTCGCTGTTCGCGCTCGCCACGGCGCCGCTTCCCCCGCAGGCGCGCTGGCGCGCGATCTCGGGCTGGTCGCGCATCGTGATGTGGATGGCGCGCGCGGTCCTCGGCCTGCGTTATCGGGTGGAAGGGCTGCAGCACCTGCCCCGGCAGCCCGCGGTGATCCTCTCCAAGCACCAATCGGCCTGGGAGACCATCGCGTTCCAGCGCATATTCCCGCCGCACGTTCACGTGCTCAAGCGCGAGCTGCTGTGGATCCCCTTCTTCGGCTGGGGCCTCGCGCTCATGAGCCCGATCGCGATCGACCGCGGCCGCGGCATCCGGGCGCTGAAGCGCATGGCCGAGAAGGGCGCCGAGCGCTTCGCGCAGGGCTTCTGGATCCTGATCTTCCCCGAAGGCACGCGCATGCGGGCCGGAGCGCACGGCAAGTACCACGTCGGCGGCGCATGGGTCGCTACGCGCCTGGGCGCACCGGTCGTGCCGGTGGCGCACAACGCAGGCCTGTACTGGGGCAAGAACGCGTTCCTGAAGTATCCGGGGGAGATCACCGTGCAGATCGGCGAGCCCATCCCCACCGCGGGGTCGACCCCGGAAGCGGTGACCGCGAAGGCCGAGGAATGGATCGAGGCGAGGTGCGCCGCGCTATGCAGGGCGTGAAGCGGCTGCTCTTCGATGCGGTGCCGCTGCGCGAGCGCCCCGGCACGCTGCGCCGCGTCGGGCTGGCGACGGGCGTGCTGCAATACCGATTCGTGCGCGCGCGCCGGCGCACCATTGGCATTTTCGTCCACCGCGGCGAGGTCGAGGCGCGCGCGCCGCGCTGGGTCAGCATCGCCGAAGTCGAGGCGTTCATGCGCGAGAAAGCGCGCTGGATCTCGCGCCGGCTCGCCGAGGCGAGGCCGGAGCCTGCGCCCTTCCGCTGGGCCGAGGGCGCGCGGCTGCCGCTGCTCGGGGGCAGCGCGCGCCTCACCGCGGCGCCGGGCGCGGCCGCGGTGCACCAGGACGGCGACAGGCTCATGCTGCCCGTGGGGGCGCTCGCCCGGTGGCGCGAGCTCACGCTCGACTGGCTGCGCGGGAGCGCGCTTGCGCTTTTCCGCGAGCGCGTGCGCCACTACGCCGCTACTCTCGGGGTCGCCGAGCCCTCGCTCGGCCTGTCCAACGCGCAGACCCAATGGGGCAGTTGCTGGCGGCGGCGCGGCGAGCATGGGCGAGTGCTCATCAACTGGCGGCTGTACCATCTGCCACCGCGGCTCACCGACTACGTCGTCGCGCACGAGCTTGCCCACCTGCGCGAGCTCAATCACTCCGCGCGCTTCTGGGCGGTGGTCGAATCCCTCTACCCGGAGTACCGCGCGGCGCGCGTCGAGCTGAACCAATTGGGCCGGCAGTTGCCCACGCTGTAGGGAGACCGCGACATGCCGCGCCGATCGACCGTCTACGTCCAGATGCCGCACACCTGGCTGGGCCGCCTGGCCGCCCTCGTCGTATCGGTGGCCGTCGTGGTGCTCGCTTTCTTCTTTTTCACCGTCGTTCTGGCCGCGGCCGGCGTGGCGCTCCTCGTGCATATCATCCGGTTGCTGTGGTCCGGACGCAGAATCCGCCGCAGCGCGCCGCGGGATATCATCGAAGGGGAATACCGGGTCGAGCCCGAGGAGCGCCTGCCGGCGGATTCCGGACCCGACCCAACAAGAAAGAAGAATTGAACCGCATGACCGAACTGCTCGACGCCGTCGAAATCGAAACCGGATCCAGGCCCGCGGCAAGCGTCATCTGGCTGCACGGCCTCGGCGCCGACGGCCGCGACTTCGAGGCCCTCGTCCCGGAGCTCGATCTTCCCGACTGCGCCATCCGCTTCGTCTTTCCGCACGCGCCCATGCAGCCGGTGACCATCAATGCGGGCATGGTGATGCGCGCCTGGTACGACATCACCGACCCCGGACTGCGGCGCGAGGACGAGCGCGGCGTGCGCGCCTCGCAGGCGCGGGTCGAAGCGCTCATCGCCCGGGAAAAGCAGCGCGGCACCCAGGCGGGCCGGCTCGTCCTCGCGGGCTTCTCGCAGGGCGGCGCGATCGCGCTGCATACCGGGCTTCGCCACCCCGAGCGCCTCGCGGGCATCATGGCGCTGTCGTGCTACGCGCCGCTCGCCGACACGCTCGCCGACGAGGCGAGCGCCGCGAATCGCGACGTGCCGATCTTCATGGCCCACGGCACCGCGGACCCGATCGTCCCCTTCTCGCGCGCAACGCACTCCCGCGACCTGCTCAGGCACCTGGGCTACAGCGTGCAATGGCACGACTACATCATGCAGCACGCGGTGTGCGCGCAGGAGATCAACGACATCGGCGGCTGGCTGGAGCGAGTGCTCGCCTAGCTGCGCTGTCGGCGCTCGCGCGGACGGCTTATCATGTAACGACCGAACAGGAGAAACCGGCAATGCGGATCCTTCACACCATGCTGCGGACAGGCGACCTCGAGCGCTCGATCAAGTTCTACACCGAAGTGCTCGGCATGAAGGTCCTGCGCCGCACCGACTTCCCCGACGGCAAGTTCACCCTCGCCTTCGTCGGCTACGGCTCCGAGGCCGACGGCGCGGTGATCGAGCTGACCTACAACTGGGGCGTGGAGAAATACGAGCTCGGCACCGGCTACGGCCACGTCGCCGTCGAGGTCGAGGACGCCTACAAGGCCTGCGAGGAAGCGAAGAAGCGCGGCGGCAAGGTCACCCGCGAGGCCGGGCCGATGAAGCACGGCACCACCGTGATCGCCTTCGTCGAGGACCCGGACGGGTACAAGATCGAGTTCATACAGCGCAAGCGGTAGGCTCGATCGTGTGCCACTGGTTGACGCGGCCAAGGGACCTTTTGCAGTGGGACTAGCAGTTCCGTCGCCTATTCTCCCTTTCACCGGATCTTGCCGAGCCAGCCCATCGCTTCTGTGTTTCCGTGATCGGGCGCGCCTTGACCAGTATCGATAGAAATTGGCAGCACCAAGTAGACCTTGCCCTGAATCGAAATGGCGTCTCTAGAAGAATCCGTTCGATCTACGGTGCCCAACCTAGGGAGTCCTTCCACCCGGACGCTTTCGACCAACACTGCCCCTTCACGCATATTCGCGAGGGGCGGTTGACGACCGTGCTGAAGTTCGGACGCTGCGCATCGACGGCGGTCATGGCGTAGGCACCGGCGAAGTACGGCTAGGGGCATCTGTAGGCATGCGTCGAAATGGGTTATCTTTCCGCAGAGATCGATTCGAAACGGAATCCGTTACTGTATAGATCTTGAAAGAAGGCAGGATGTCCGTTGTCAAGATGCAGCTATCGCCTGAGCAGACCGAGGCGTTGAGAAGGTTCAGGGATGCGGCGAGCCTCTTCGTCCGCGTCAAGGGATCTTTTGAGGGTTTGCCCTTCCCCGTTTATTGCCATGCCGAGGGCCTGCTGTTCATCGAGCCCGACTTGAATGAAGCGGAGGACATCGCCGGTGTCAACAAGCTGATCAATTCCATCATCGTCATCGATCGCCAACAGCAACAGGAGGCGAGGACGTACCTCACCGAATGCGGTGCCATGGATCTCATCGAGCAGACCATGTCGAAGCGCAAGCGCGGTGCCTTCGCCGCGGACTTCGTGGATCTCGCCATCCTGCACCGGCTGGCTCGGACGAGCGGCGCCAGGCAAATTCTCGAGCTCGGCAGCGGCCTGTCCACCGTGGTCCTCGGGCACGCCGCGAGCGCGAATAGAGGGCACGTGACCTCTTTGGAGCCCGATTCGGACTGGGCGGCGCATACCCGGATGACCTTGCCGAAAGGCCTCGTTCCCTACGTATCGGTCGTCCACTCGCCAGGTGAGGATGTCACACTGAGGAAGATGCCAACGCGGGCCTTTCGGATGCTTCCCGGTGTGCTGCCTGATCTGATCTACATAGACGGCGCGCCCGATGGCGCGCGGTTCCAAGGACTGGAGACCGTAATTCAGTTGGAGCGCGACCTGAAACCCGACACCGTGATCGTGGTCGACAGCCGTGTCGTGGCAGTGAAGGCGCTGTTGGGTCTGTCAATAGACGGGAAGCCGATTCAGCGGGAGAAACGAATGCTCAGGCGCAAATACGCGACTATCGCCCAGGGCATGTGGATCAAGCCTCGGCACACCAAAATGCCGGCCGGCCCCTTCTTCGGAATGGACAGGATCTGCATCGCGGCGGCCATGCTTATCGAGTAGGTTGCTACTGCATTGTTTACCTACGCTAATCTGCCGTGAATTGGTTTCCTAGATGCGTTCTGCGACTGGGTATCGAACTAGATCTCGCAGTGGACGCCGAACACACCCACAATACGCGCGAGAAAGCGAAAAGGCACTATGACAAGATTACCCGTCGAACCGATGAAGCATGGAACGACCATGATCGCGTTCGCCGAGGATTGGGTCGGGTGCATGATGGATTACATAATGTGTAGGCGCCAAGCTGCCTCAACCACTCGAATGCACCGATGAAAGAGTTCTTCAGGCTCGAGCGTGTGCCACAATTTGACTTGGCTACGGCCCCCTTTCCGATTTCTCAGGAGTTCCATCGTCTAATTAGCCTTTCGCCGGATCTTGCCGATCCAGCCCATCGCCTTTATCTTTCCGGAATCTGGCGCACTATGATCAATATCGATCGCAATTTGCAGCGCCATGCCTACCTTGCTCTAACTCGAGAAGGCGTGTCCAAAACTATCCGGGAGTTCTACGGTAGGCGACCTGCCGACTCTTTCTACCCGGATTCGGTCGATCTCTACTATTTGTACGCCCACATTCGAGAAAGACGTCCAAAAGTAGTCCTGGAATTCGGAAGCGGCATGTCGACGGCAGTCATGGCGCACGCGCTGGCAAAGAACGGGGAAGGACACTTGTACTCCCTCGACGCGTCCGAACGGTGGGCAGAATCGACCGCGCGCGCGCTTCCTACGGGATTGCGCAAGTTCGCAACCGTTGAATATCGCGGCCCCCTCCAAGTCAATATCCTTGGTCATTCTACGTTCTGCTTTGAGACGCCTCCGGTGGACTCAGCGGACATGATCTACGTCGATGGCGCCGCCCACGAGAAAGCGATCTTTTCAGGGGCCGAAAATATTGAATTCCTAGACATGCGCCCTGACTCTTGCATCTATGTCGATCATCGAATCGGTGCAGTCGATTACTTTAGGACAAAGCTATCCCTCACGCCCCAGAATACTCCAAGGTACCGAATTCACTCCTACATGGTTATTGTGAAGGGATTCCACGAACTCCTTTACTCACCCTGCGGGGCGGATCTCTTCTCAAACACACTAGTGAGAGTGATCTAGTTCGTTTATAGATTGTTCGTGTCGTCGAAAGGCGACCCATGGACCGGCAAATGGAAGACCAATGGGTTTCACTACCCGCCAAAGACCCATTCGACGTTTTACGGCTTAGCCAGAGCGCAATTCGGCGATCCAGCGTGATCCGCTGCCGAGTCAGTTCGGGCGACGACGCGAAGATCCCGATCGAGTCTGACGTCTCTCTAAATCCCACGTCGGAGCGGTCAATCGAACCTTCGCGATAAACTCGCTTGCCTCATGTGCGGGTATTGCGGCGTCTGAAATTCCGCACCTGCGAAGAGCCGCCCATCCGCGCTCGATGATGAGAACCAGTGCACCGCGCGCTTCCTTGTGCACGGCAAGCTTCTGGTACTCTCCGGGCATCAATGTGCGCAGCGTCCGAAGATAGCCCTCGGCGATGTGCAGGTAACCGATAAGGTTGCGCGCCTGTTTTCCGGCTGAAGCCGGTTCGAATTGACAGATGAATGGAAGGACATGGCCGTAGGCGTTGATCTCGTCCGCGATGTTGCCTAAGTGATTCTTCGGGGTGTTCCTGATATATAGATCGAAAATGGCCCCGCGTTCGCGAGGCATCAAGTACGGCGCCACTTGCTCGTTGGTGAGATCTGGCCAAGCGTGCACCTTCATGTAAGGCTCGTAGTACGAACCATCTACCAGGAATCCCTGATGCCTGAACGAGGCGAGATGAATGATCTCATGCAGGACCGTCCCCAATTGCTCGAACGGTCCCTGAAATCCCTGACGTCGGGCGTACTCTCGCAGCCCCGCATGATAGGGTTGATACGCCTGATACAGCCCGTAAAGCCATGGAGACCAACCGGACAAGACTCTTGTAGCGTCATCTGCGCTTCCTGCGCTGACAACGCCATGGAGAATCGTTCCCACGATGACCGCCCCCAATGTCTGCAGCCGACCGCCCCAAGTCATTGATCGCTGGAAACTCGTGAAGGGAACTGGGCGAAATTCGTCACTACCACCAGGAATTCGACACGGACTGTTGCAGCCGTTTGAAATCTCATTTGTCAACAGAGTTTCGTTGTTGCCATTAGGCTCCGCAGGCCCTTGCCAATAGCACTAGGCTTAGCGATTTGATTCCAGCATCGGGAGTCCCCGTACGCGCCACTCTTCGCGTTCACTCCAATCAATCCCTTGGCCACGAACAGATCGCCAATTCGCCTTTCACCAACTGTCATGCGCCTATGCCAGCGCGGAAAGTGCACGCAAGTTCATATTTTCGCCACTTTGTTTGCAATTCGACAGCATCGTTTGGCGGGCAAATCAATGCTCAACGCCTCTCTTGCTTACTGTACTTGCGACCCTTGGGGAAGCTCCCGCCTCCCCCACTTCTGGAGTGCATGGAAAGTGTTCGGGGCGCCAACTGACTCTTGCTATCTCCGCTGTGGAATCACGGGTAACAAGTCTGCGGGTTGCCTACAGACATATTCGCAGCTCCAACCAACACCCCACTATCTGCTGCGGTCCTGCCTTGGGCATCACTCCAGCTATTCCCGGCCCACGAGTAGGTCGTTACAAAAGCGTAGCTGGAGCCGGCGAGCGCGGCGATGGGTTGGCCGCCTGTAAGTATCGATAGCACCATTGCTCCTCCTACGCCTGTTATAGTTGGCGAAGCAGTAGCCAGGACCCCTGTGAATTTGTTGGTGGAGAGATTCATCTTGCCTGCCCCAATTCGCTTCTGACCGCAGCTTGGGCAACCGTCAAACGCAAAATCAAAGATCCAACAGTCGTCCTTGTAGTTGAATACGCCTGCAGAGGCGGTCGCCTGGATGATCACCGTCGGCGGCTGCGTCACTGCGTTCTGATTCGTCTTGGCTACCGCGCCGGTCGGATTCTGCGTCGCGCTGTAGGTCGTCGATCCGGACAGCGATTTCACGGTGATCTGGCCGTTGCTCGTCTGCTTGCCCGCTTCCCAGGTCCATTTCTGTCCCGCCGCCAGCGGCGACAGGCAGGCGAATAGCGCACACGCCGCAAGCTTGCCGATAGTGTTCATGGCGAACCTCCTCCTTCCTTGCTGTTGCTCCTCGCCCCTCGGGCCAGGTTCCAGTAGTACGTCGCGAACGCGATATCCACGATGTTGGTCG
>Ga0209514_10010045_pt1 | contig 10257 bp, 10 predicted proteins | sample Subgrocontami58m_FD_187452 | JGI IMG/M metagenome (GOLD analysis project Ga0209514, IMG submission 187452) | Subsurface groundwater microbial communities from S. Glens Falls, New York, USA - GMW37 contaminated, 5.8 m (SPAdes) (version 3) | ecosystem: Environmental > Aquatic > Deep subsurface >...
GTCACCGCGCCCGCCTGCGTGCTCGCCGACGAGCCGACGGGCAATCTCGACCGGCTCACCGCGGCGGGGGTGTTCGAGTTGATGCTGGACCTCAATCGGCGCCGGCACACCAGCTTCGTCATCGTGACGCACGAGCCGGCACTCGCCGCCAGGGCGCACCGGATCCTGAGGCTGCAGGACGGCGTTCTTGCACCCGACAGCGAACCGCACGAGCATGCTCAGGCAGATGAGGGGAGGGAAGGGTGAATCAGCCTCGGGATTCGAAACCGGGAACGGCCGTGTCCGCGGAGGCGGCGAAGCGGCTGGTCGACATGGGCGCGTGCATCGAATTCCTCGACGCCTCGGGCCATCTCGCGCGCGTGAAGTCCGAGGTCGACCCGCGCCACGAGCTCGCGGGAATCGCCCGGCGCCTGGAAGGCACGAAGTGCGTCCTGTTCGAGCGGGTGAAGGGGAGCGTCTATCCGGTGCTGGCCGGGCTGCTCTGGAACCGCGAAATCGTGGGAGCGCTCTTCGGCGTTCCCAAGGAGCAGGTGCCCTTCCTGATCGCGGGCGCGATCGGGCCCTGGCAGAAAGACAAGCAGGCGCTGCCGGCGCGTGTGCTGCAACGCGCGCCGGCCAATGAAGTCGTCGAGAGCGGGGTCGACCTCGCGGCGCTGCCGATCCCCGTACACGCATTGAAGGACGGGGGTCCCTACATCGACTGCTCGGTCGTGCTCGCGCGCAATCCGGATTCGGGAGGATTGAACATCTCCATCCACCGCATGATGGTGACGCGAGCCGACCGGCTCACCTTCCTGATCGATCCGGGTCGCCACCTGGGCGAATACGTGGAAATCGCGGAGAAGCGCGGCGAGGCTCTTCCCGTGACCATCAACAACGGCGTCGGGCTCGCTCCGTGGATCGTGTCCACGCTTCCGCGGCTGGGCGACGGCAAGCCGGCGATCGCGCACCACATGATCGGCCGCTCCATCGACCTGATGCAGGCGCAGACCGTCGACGTTCCCGCTTACGCCGACGCGCAGTTCGTGATCGAAGCCGAGATCCTCCCCGGCGCCCGCGAGACCGAAGCGCCGTTCGCGGAGGTGACGGGCTACTACGGCGGGAGGGACAAGCGCTGGGTGATGCGGGTGAAGGCGATCACGCGCCGCAGGCAACCGGTATTCCACACGGTGCTCTCCGGCCAGGAGGTCTGGAACGCGGTCGGATTCACCGCCGAGGCCGCGATATTCCACGCGGTCAGGAGCAGGATTCCCGAGATCCGCACGGTGTTCCTGCCCCCGGGGGGCTGCGGTTTCTACGAGGCCGTGGTGCAGGTGGAGAACACCCGGCCCGGCATCGGGCAGGACGTGATCCGCGAGACGTTTCGCGCCTTCCGCTCGCTGCAGCGGGTGGTCGCCGTCGATTGCGACGTCGACATCCACAATCCCGTCGACGTGGACTGGGCCATCACCACCCGGTTCAACGCCGATCGCGACCTGATCGTGCTTCCCGGGGAGGACGGGCACATCCTCAACCCGATGGTAGAGATCAATGCCGACGGCAAGGGCGGCAGGGTGACCAAGCTCGGCATGGACGCCATGATTCCGTACGCGGACAGGACGAGCGAGAAGTTCGAGCGGGTGCGGTTCCGCGAAGTCAATCTCGGCGACTACGAGATCAAGTACGATTAGCTGATCCGTGACCGACGCTGCGGCTACGGGCGCGATCGCTGCATCCGGCGCTTGCGCCACGCGAGGATCACGTGGGCGCGCCACGCCGCCTGGGCGAACAGGTAGCCCAGCAAGGCAAGCGAGACGGCGAGCACGACGAGCCCGACCGCAAGCGGTTTCCCGAGCGACAGCGTCCACTGGAGGAACGCCTCCAGCCATTCCCCGAACCGAGTCCAGTCGAGCCTGGGTGCCTCTGTGACCTTGCCGCTATTGCCGACGAACAGCCGCCCGATCCGGTACGCGAGCAGATAGATCGGGCCGATCGTGAAAGGGTTGGTGTAGAGCGTGGTGAAGAGCGCCACCGGCAGATTGACCCTGAGCGGGATGGCGATCAGCGCGGCGACGAGCATCTGGAACGGTCCCGGGACCAGTCCGGCGAACAGTCCGACCGCGAATCCCCCGGCGACCGAGTGCCGGTTGAGGTGCCACAGGTTCGGGTGGTGCAGGAAGGCGCGGAACCGCCCGAGGATACGGTGTTGCCTGACCGAGTCGTGGCTGGGAAGGTATTTCCTGAAGTATTTCCGGGGCATCCGGGCGGCCTGCGGCCAGGTGATGTTTCGCTATTGTAGCCCGGAGGACGAAGGCGACAGCGAGCGCCGGGCGCGGACACGCCGCCTCGGCGCCGCGCACAGGGCGAGGCGATGAATGCTGCGCGCGTCACCGGCGCGCCCGGGCGGGACGCGCGCGACGTGCCGGCGAGCGTCAATGCAGGGCGCGGGGGCTCCTGGACATGCTGCGATGGCGCATCCTGCGGGCGCGGGCGGCGCGCTCCTGAATCCGGCCGTTGATGGTGTCCTGTTCGCCGCTGAATACGAGGAAGACGTCGTACGTCATCTTTCCCCATACCTGCTTGATCCTGCCGCGGATCTGTTTCCACTTTCCCTGCCACACGCCGCTGTCCATACGCGTCTCCTGGTTCAAGATCGGTTGATCCGTGTCCACATGCCGCGCTGGAGGGCGCCGAGGGCACGATCACCGGATTGCGCAACCTGGGTGTTTCGACACGCTCCTTGATTGCGCCTGGCGCGCACGCAAGTGCGCCTGCTTTCATTGCACGAATCGTGCCGACGCTCCGGCGCCGCCCTTGGCCCCGGAAAGGGCACGAGCGCGCACCTGGACACCGCGTTCCATCGGTAGAGTTTTCAATTCCGTGTAAATTTTACCGATCGCCCGCTCGCGCTCGCCGGAGCGACGCTTTCCGGATACGATGGAATGGAACCTGCTTCGCGAGTCGCTCGGGCTTTCGAAGTCCGAGGTGCCTGAATGCAGTCGCGGAACGAGGGGGTCGGATGAGTGAGTCGAGGCGGCCGGCAGTCTCCGCTTTTCAACGCTGTCACCACCTGTGCGTGCTTTGCGACGGGCAGGATGAAGCCTTCGATCTGCTTGGCTCCTTCATCGACGAAGGGTTCAGGAACGGGGACAAGGCGTTTCACATCATCGACGAGAGACACCACGCGGATTACCTGCGGCGCCTGGAAAAACTCGGCCTGGACATGGTCGCGGCCCGGAGCAGCGGCCAGCTCGAGGTGCGCGGCTGGCAGGATACCTTCCTGCGCCGGGGATTCTTCAACCAGTACGCCATGCTCGATCTTCTCGAGGAGGTGCTGGAGGAAGCCAGGCATCGGGGCTTTCGCTTCACGCGCTTTCTCATCGACATGGGCTGGGCAACGGAGGACCGGCCGGGCGTATCCGACATGGCCGAGTTCTGCGCGCGCCTGAACGAGGTCGTGCCCAGGCACGAGGCCTCGGTCGCCTGCATCTACGACGTCTCGAGATTCAGCGCGAATTCCATCGTCGACGTTCTTCGCGGCCATCCGATGGCCGCCATCGGCGGGGTGGTTCGCGAAAATCCCTTCCACGTCCCGGCACACGAACTGCTCCAGGAGCTGCGCGCCCGCAGGGGAAATTGACCCGCACGGTAGCCGTGTGCGGGAGTATCGCCTCGCGACGTCAGTCCTAGTCGCGGACCAGCAGCAGCAGCGACGCGACGAACACGAGCAGTGCATCGGCGAGCCCGCTCGCCGCGTAGTCGAGCTCGCGGCCGTACGGCAGCGTGGGAATGATGCCGGCGACGGTCAGGAGCAGGACGGCGAGGAACAGCGTTGCAATCGGCATCGCGGGACTCGGTTGAAGTCTGAGTGCAACTTGCTTTCGGGCTTGGCGCGCGGCGGCAATCGGAACGACTGTGCACGAGCAGATTGCGTGCCAGTCCGAGCATGGCCCGGGAGCCGCCGGCCTGCGTCGGAATCGTCCTACAGGCGAAACGGGTTCGAACCGACAGTCGTTCATGAGTCCGGGCGGTAGGCTTGGGACAGGCGTCCGCAGCGGGGGCAATCGATGAGGCGATTTCACGCCTCGGAGGCGAACGTGGAACAGTCCCGTGCCTTGAAGCGCACCGCATGGATCGCGCTGCCGCCAGCGCTGCTGCTCGTGCTCGTCGTGGTGATTCTCGCGTCGTTCGACTGGAACTGGCTGCGCGGCCCGATCGAACGCGCAACGCAGGCGGCAACCGGGCGTGCGCTGGTCATCGACGGCGATCTGGACGTGCGGCTGCGCTGGCCGCTGTCGCGCGTGCGCGTCGGAGGCATCGCGTTTGCGAATCCCTCCTGGGCGAGCGAGAAGCAGATGCTCACGGCCGACGCAGTGGAATTCGAGATCGACGTCGCGCGGCTGTTCAGGAGAAACGTCGTGGTGCCGCAGGTGCGGCTGGACCGGGCGCTGGTCCACCTGGAGCAGAGCCGGGACGGTCGCAAGAACTGGCTGCTCGACCGCGGCCAGCAGGACGAGAGTGCGCGGGTGCGGATCGGCCGCGTGGCGCTCGATCACGGCCGGATCACCTATGACGACCCTGCGCGGGGAACACGGATCCAGTCCGAGCTCTCGACGCCGAACGCGGGGGCCGACGATGGCTCGGCCCCGGGCGTGGTGTTTCGCGCCGAGGGACGCTACCAGGGTCTCGCATTCGCGCTGCGCGGCAGCGGCGGCCCGGTGCTTGCGCTTCGCGATGAAAGCCAGCCTTACCCGCTCGATCTGGAGGCCAAGGTCGGCCGCACCTCGCTGCGCGCCCACGGCCGGGTCACGGGCCTGACCCGATTCACGGCGGTCGACATGCAGATCGCGCTGCGCGGCGACAGTCTCGCGCAGTTGTACCCGCTGATCGGAATCGCGCTGCCGGAGACGCGTCCGTACCGGACCACGGGCCGTATCGTTCACAGCGGCCGCACATGGCGTTATGAGAGGTTTTCCGGGACCATCGGCAGTAGCGATATCGCGGGCAGCATACGGGTCGTCTCCGGAGGCGCGCGCCCGTACTTCGAAGGGGACCTGGTCTCGCGGCAGCTCGTGATCGACGATCTCGGCCCGCTCGTCGGCGCCGATTCGGCCGGGCGTACCGCGGCATCGGTGCCCGCGCAGGGAGGGCGAGCCGCCGCGCGAATGCTTCCCGACGTGCCGTTCCGAAGCGCACGCTGGAGCAGCGTGGATGCGGACGTGAAGTTCACCGCCAAGACCATTCGCAGGGCGCACGGACTGCCGCTGGAGGATCTGGCCACGCACCTCATCCTGCGGGATTCGATCCTGACCCTGGACCCGCTCGATTTCGGCATCGCGGGCGGAAACCTGGTGGCGGCGATCGCGCTCGACGGCGCAAAGGATCCGATCCGCGCTCGCGCAAGAGTGGCCGCCAAGCGGCTCCGCCTCGACAAGTTGTTTCCCGCCGTCGACCTGACCCGCACGAGCGCCGGTGAGATCAACGGCGAGTTCAATCTGGCCGGGACGGGCAATTCGGTCGGGCGCATGCTCGCAACCTCGAGCGGCGAGGTCGGACTGGTGCTCGACGGAGGCGAAATCAGCAACCTGTTGATGGAGTACGTCGGGCTGGACCTGTTCGAAGTCCTGAAGTTCAAGATCGCGGGCGACAGGACGATCAAGATCCGCTGCGGGGTTGCGGGGTTTCGCGTCACCGACGGCGTCATGCGCGCCCGGATGCTGGTGTTCGACACCGATGACACCAGCGTCGAGGCCGCCGGCAGCATCGACCTGGGCGAGGAGCGTCTGGACTTGACGCTCCATCCCCAGCCGAAGGATGCAAGCCCCGTGGCGCTGCGCAGCCCGATCCATATTCGCGGCAGCTTTGCCGAGCCTCGGGTCGACCTGGACAAGGCCGGAATCGCGGTGCGCGGGCTTGGCGCCCTCGCGCTCGGCCTGGTCAATCCGTTGCTGGCGCTGCTGCCGGTCATCGAGACCGGACCGGGCAAGGACAGCGACTGCGGGCGGCTCATCCGGGAGGCGAAGGCGCTGCAGCCGAAGGCAATGCCGCCTAAAGCAGTGTCACTCCGATCGGCGCGTCCCGGCAGGGAGCGGCCGGAAGGAAGGACATTCGGGCGCAGCGAAGCGCCGCCCTCTCCGCCGCTCAGGTAGGCGGGCCCAGGGGAAAGATGTTCTCCGAGCCGCTCACCGCGATCCTCGGCAGCAGGGCATTCTTGTCCAGCGCGCCGAATCGGGTGTGGCTGTTCGCGACGAACCGGATCTCGTTGCAGTCATTTGCGAGCATGACGAAGCACTGGTCGGATCCGGGCGCGAAGCTCACGCCCAGAACGCGGTAAAGCGTGCCTTCGGAGAATCCGCTTTCCAGTGGCAAGGGTGTCGGCGCCTGCGACCCGGCGATCTGCTTGATGAACACGTATATGCCAGGCTCGATGTAGATCATGTGGCGCCGCGAATGTCACCCCGACCGGACGCACCGCGCGGGCACCCCCCGAGACTGGCGACGGTCGACGAGGGGAGGAAGGTCAACGTCCCGTCCACCAGTCCGGGGAGTTCGCGAATACGCACTCGAGAGTAGTCGTGTCGCAGGCCGATGGGAATCGGAGAGCCTGCCTATTTCCTGTCGGTGCATGTCCTACGCCGGCCGAGCCGAATTCGCTTTGCCGGGCACCGCGGCCGGCTCTCCAGCCGCCGCAGTTCTTGCGCGGATCCGCTAATTCCTGCAATCTGTCCGCAATATCGGGGGAGAACGAGGGGAGCTATCCCCCGTCAGGGACCTACAACGTGACCAAGCCTCAGGCCGGACCGGCCCGCCCGCGCTTTCCCTGGTTTCTCACCCTGCTGTTCGCGCTCTGCGCGGCGATCCTGGGCGGGGTGATGGTCTCGTTCGTGGCCAATTTGCGCTCCCTGTCCCGCTGGGACGGGGAGGTCGGCCGGCGCATCGAGGTTCTCTTGGCGGTCGATTCGCTGCAGCTTCGCCTTCTGTCCGCGGAATCGGGATTTCGAAGTTTCCTGCTGACGGGCAATACGGAGTCCCTCGGGCCCTACTACCGCGCGCGCCACGACTACAAGGGCGATATCCGGCGGATCGCGGATTCCGTTTCGAGCGATCCGGCCCAGGAGCGGAGCGTGAACACGCTGCGTGACTTGATCGGGAAGAGATTCGGGGACATGAACGCCGCGCTGCGCGGGGAGCAGGGCGCGGATGCGACGCGGGCGGCCCCGCTGCAAGGCGAGGAGACCATGGAAAGGATCGGCGCGGTGATCGGTGAGCTGCGCGCGCGAGAGGACATGCGCTTCGCCGTCGATGCGGGTCTGACCAACGAAACCGCCCTTTTCACTCTCGCGTTCACGCTCGGATCCGGGGCGCTCGGCATCGCCGGCCTCACGGCATTCTATGCGCTCACTCGACGCTATTTCTTCGCGAGGGGCGAGACCGAGCGTGCGCTGCGCATGCGGGAGGGCGAATTCCGGGCGATTTTCGACGTCGCCGCCGTCGGAATCGTCGAATGCACGGCCGAGACCGGCGGCATCGTGCGCGCCAATTCGAAGTTCTCCGCGATGCTCGGCTATTCGGCGCTCGAGCTGGGCCAGATGAATTTCTTTCAGTTGCTGCACCCGTCCACGGCCGCGGCGGACCGGGAGGCCTTCAAGGACCTCATGTCCGGCCGGTCGACCGAATGGATCGTCGAGCGCCGCTGCATCAGGCGCGACGGCGCACCGCTCTGGGTGCGCGCTTCCTTCGGCTTGATCCCGGAGACGGACGGCGCGCCGTTCCGCGCGGTGGGGATCATAGAGGACATCGATGCCCGCAAGCAGGTCGAGCGCGAATTGCGGGACAACGCCGCCATCCTGCACACGGTCGCCGAGGACACCCAGGACCTCATCTACGTGAAGGACGTCGACGGGCGGCTGGTCATGGCAAACCCCGCGATGGTGCGTCTGCTCGGCAAGCCGCTCGGGGAGGTGATCGGCCGCACCGACATCGACCTCCTGGACGACCCCGCGCAAGCCAAGCGGATTCGCGAGATCGACCATCGCGTGATGCAGGGGCGCGCCACCGAATACGTCGAGGAGGAAATGACAGCAGGCGGCAGGCTGCGGAGCTTCCTGTCCACGAAAGTGCCCTATGCCAACGAGGAGGGTGAGGTGATCGGGTTGATCGGGATCTCGCGCGACATCACCGAACGAAAGAACGCGGAAAAGGAGCTTGTGCACTCGCGCGACCGTCTGGCCTCGGACGTGCGCGAGCGAACCCTGCAGCTCGCGAACCTGTCCCGGCACCTGATCCGGGTATCCGAGGAGGAGAAGAACAAGCTCGCGCGCGAGCTGCACGACGAGCTGGGCAGCGCGCTGGCGGCCATTTCCATGGATCTGGGCTGGATCCTCAAGCAGATGAGGACGATCGACCCCGATCTGGCCAAACGGCAGGAGCGCGCGCTGGACGGGATCCGCGCCACGCTGGACCTGAAGCGAAGGCTGGTCGACGGCTTGAGGCCGCTTTCGCTGGAACACTTCGGCTTTGACTTCGCGCTGCGCGCGCATTGCGAGGGGTTTGCCGAAACCTCCGGCATCGCGGTCGCGGTGGAAGGCCCCGAAGACCCGCCGCGCCTCGAGGGCGGCAAGAGCCTCGCGCTGTTCCGGGTGGTGCAGGAGTGCCTCACCAACGTCGCGAAGCACGCGAAGGCGAACCGGGTGGAGGTCTCGGTGGAGATCGCGGATGGCAGAGTCGTCGTTCGAGTGGAGGACGATGGCATCGGCATCCCGGACGACCTCGCCGATCGGCCTGAAACCTATGGGCTGGTAGGCATGCGCGAGCGCCTGGCGGAGTTCGGGGGCACGCTTTCGATCGGCCGCAGCATCAAGGGCAAAGGCACGCTGGTGGAGGCGAGCGTCCCGATCGCCGACGGGTAGGCCCGCGGCGGGGCCGGCCTCAGTCTCTTATCGCTCGGATGTTGACAGGATCGGCCAAGATTTTGGGTTTACATACCTCTCCCGAAATCGGGAGACCATGGAAGGAAAAGCGACGCACGCTGTTCGGCTCCGGCTGTGCCGGCCTCAGGTCATTCCGAAGCTCAGCTTCACTTCGTTCACACAGCGATTCCTGGCCGAAGGCGTCGGGCCGCGGCATTTCTGCACGGCGAGCGAATACCGGGATTCCGTCCCGAGCATGAGAGCCTTCCAGTAGGCCTCCAGGGTGCGCTTGAGTCGGACCTCGAGCTCGGCCGTCGCCTTCCGCTCGCTCGCCCAGGCCTTCGCGACGCACGCTTCCCTGGCGTAGCGGCGCAGGTCTTCGCAGCCCGCCTTCGCGGACTCGAATTCGGCGGCGATCCGCGCTTTCGCGGCCTTGTACTGATAGGGCGAAACGAACTGTGTCCTCGGTACGACGTGGACGATCGTGTTGCGGTCGACGAGCGAGACTTGCGCCGCTGCGCCGCCGCAGACGCTGCAGCCCGAGGCGAGCGCCAGGGCGCCGATGTAGAGCCTGTCCATGTAGATCACCAGCCGTGGAGCGGGAGCCGCTGCGGTTCGAATCGCAATCGGCATGCCACCTGCCGTTCCGGCTGAAATCAGCAACTTGCGCGAAAGGCTCCGCGCCGGCCTTGTAAATCCGGCTTCCGAGCGTGTAGGAAATCGCTTTCGCTGGATGGCACGTACCTTGCAGGTCATTTCCGGGCAGAGGGGGCAGGACGCACTCGGGATGTTTCGTCATCGCAAGGAGACTGCAATGGTAATCAAGGAGATACCTGACGTTAATTACACCGTGGAGCGCTGCGGTTGTGACCGCTGGCAGGTGAACAAGCGGGGATTCAACAAGGCGATCGCCTCGTTTTCCGACAAGAATGACGCCGTTGACTACGCGCGCAGCCTGGCCGAGATGGAATTGAAGGAGCCGGCGACGGTGACCGTGCGGGATTGAGCACCGGGCGCGGGGTCCGGGACTCGGCCCCCGCGCCCTGATGTCGGAGGCCAGGGAAACGGCGAGCTAGTGCGTAGGTTGGGCTGAGGCCCCAGGCCGAAGCCCAACAACGCAATGCAGGTACGTTGGGCTTCGCTGCGCTCAGCCCAACCTACGCGCTGCCCTGATAACGGGAGACAGGTTCTAGGCGCGCGCCAGGTCCTCGATGACTTCCCGGACGCGCTCGAAATCGCGCGCCTTGTCGAAAAAGTAATCGGCGCCCAGCCGCACGCTCTGGCTGCGGTAATGCGGATAGACGTAGTTGGTGAAGACGATGACCAGCGGCCTCGGCCCGGCCGGGTCGGCGCGCACCGACTTCAGGAC
>Ga0209514_10010047_pt1 | contig 10255 bp, 8 predicted proteins | sample Subgrocontami58m_FD_187452 | JGI IMG/M metagenome (GOLD analysis project Ga0209514, IMG submission 187452) | Subsurface groundwater microbial communities from S. Glens Falls, New York, USA - GMW37 contaminated, 5.8 m (SPAdes) (version 3) | ecosystem: Environmental > Aquatic > Deep subsurface >...
GATGTAGCGGCCTGTGCCGGAGGGAGTTGGAATCTGAGATTTGAGATCATCGATTGACGATTGGCGATCTCCGCTCCCCCCCTTACCAAGGGGGGGTAGGGGGGGTTTCCCGCCGTACCCGGCCTCTCCGTCTCGCGGCCAGCATTGAATGATGGGCAGATCGAACAGATTCGCGTCGTCGACGTGTACGACTTCCTGACACATTCCGCGCTTGCCGACCTTCGGTCCGAAGCTGGCGAGCTTCGCAAGCTGTGGGAGCTTCCTAAGTTTCTCGAGGATCGTGGTGGGCATCTCCGGTTTGATGAGCTGCTGCACGCGCTCGGCGAGATCCTCGAAACTGGCCACGCCCAGCGCCAGCCGCATTCGTTCGTAACTGCCGAACGTGTTGATCGCGACGGGAATGCTCGAACCCGTCACGTTTGTGAAGAGCAGCGCATGCCCGCCACGACCGCCATGCACGGGATCGGTCGCCGGCAGCGTCGCATTTCCCGCCGCCGGCAACTTGCTCACCCGATCGGCGATAGCGGAGATTTCCAGAATGGGATCAACGGGCGCGATGATGCGCTTCAGGTGACTACGTTTTTCGAGGTCGGAAAGAAGGGACTGGAAATCGGTGCATTTCATTCTTCATTGAGTTCCGTAGGGTGGGCATCGCCCACGATCCCGTTTCGAGGGGCAGCCCCACACCTGCGGGCTGAGTATGACCTGTAGTCGCGTTGTTTCAAGCGGCGTGGACGGAGCGCGGTTCGCGGAGAGGCGGGGTTCTGAAAGAAAGCGGGCTCGCGTTGTGTGCGCGAGCCCGCGTGAGGTTGCGATCGACCACTCGAAGAGACCCCCCCAGTCCCCCCTTGGTAAGGGGGGAAGGAAGAGGGATCACGCGCCTGCGTTTGTGGCTCGTGTAGGGTTCCGTGGCGTCGGCCCTACTCCACCTTGTGCGCGATGAAGGTGAAGTCTTCGGCGAGGCCTTCGGTGGGGACGCCGGGGAAGTCGACGAGGATGTCAACGGCGAAGGAGAAAGAACCGGTCATGGTGTTGGGATCATCGGGATCGAAGGTGCCCGAGGCCGACGCTTCGCCGGTGGCGACGGTGAACGCGGAGGCGTAACCGGTGAAGCGACCTTCGAAGGCGAAACCGCTGGCGTCGGAGGTTCCCGCGCCGTAGGTGGCGGCGGCGTAGGCGAGGGGCGGTTGACTGGTGTTGTGCTTCACGCCGTCGAAGAGGACGGTTTCGCCGAGGATGGACGAGGCGATGGTGTTGTTCTCGAACGCGGCGAGGTTGCCGTTTTCATCGAAGCGGATGGTGACGAAGGGCAATCCCTGTGACGAACCGGACGTAGCGAAGAATTGCCAACTGGTATCGGCGAGGGTGAGGACGCCGCTGCCCAGCGTGGCTTCGGTTTCGGTTCCGTCCGGTAGCGTGATGGTGACGGTTTCAGGCAATCCGTTACCGGACGAACCGCAACCGCTGATCGAGAAGAGGCAACCGGCGAGCACCAGGAACAACAACCCGTTACGCGATACAAAACGCAACTGCATGACCGACTCCTTAGCGAAGACCGTGGCGAAGATTGGAAACCGACCTCGACGCGAGCGACCGAGGCCCCGACTTCCATCGGATGACGGGCGACGGGTCTTCGACGTAGCGGTGGTAATCGGACTCCGTGCGAAAGATTCGTTGCGAGTCCGATACGAGCGGGGAGTTTGACCGACGGAGTGTCAGGTTATGACACGAGCGTGGAGGTCAGAGTCTCGGGTACGGTGGGGATTGCCCACGTTCGCCGCGGATAAACCGCGACGCTACAGGTGGGCGGTGGCCGCCTTACTCGAAGATCCCGGTTGAATAGACGGGAAGATCGACATCAAGGACTTCGATGTACTTCTGTGCGGCGGCCGTGTTGAAGATCACGACTTGTTCATCGGGGCGCAGCCATTCACTGCGGCGGAGGCGCTCGGCGGCGAGGACGCAGGCGGCCGCTTCCGGGCAGAGTGCGACGCCCTCCGCGGCGATGGCACGGCGCATCGTGGGGACGATCATCGATTCCTCGACGGCCACGGCGCAACCGCCGCTCTCGCGGATCGCGTCGAGGATCATGAAATCGCCGACAGCGCCGGGAACGCGGAGTCCGCTCGCACAGGTTGCTGCGTTTTCCCAGGGTTTGGCAAATCGTCCGCCGGAGTCGAAGGCGCGGACGATCGGCGCGCACCCGTCGCTCTGCACCGACACCATTCGCGGCAACTTGCCCGAGCGCAACCAGCCGAGCGTGAGAAGCTCCTGGAACGCCTTCCACATGCCGATGAGTCCCGTTCCGCCGCCGGTGGGATAGATCAGCACGTCCGGGAGTTTCCAGTCGAACTGCTCGGCCAGTTCGAGCCCCATCGTTTTCTTACCTTCTATGCGATAGGGCTCTTTCAATGTAGAACAGTCGAACCAGCCCATGTGATCCTTGTGTCGTCGCACGATGGCGCCGCAGTCGTTGATGAGTCCGTCGACTAGGTACGTGTGTGCCCCGCTCGCCGCACATTCGAGTTGGTTCACGCGCGGCGTATCGCGCGGCATGAAGATAAACGCCTCGATGCCGGCGCGGGCCGCGTAGGCCGCCATCGCGCCGCCGGCATTTCCCGCGGTGGGAATGGCCAGGCGCCCTATTCCGAAGAGCTTCGCCATCGACACGGCCATCGCCAATCCGCGACTCTTGAAGGAGCCGGTGGGAAGGAGCGATTCGTCCTTGATCCAGAGGTGTGGCAAGCCCAGCTCGACCCCCAGTCGTTGCGCGGGGACGAGGGGCGTCATGCGTTCGCCGAGGGAGATCGGAGAGGCGCCGTCGGGCAGCGGGAGGAGTTCTCGATACTTCCACATGGACGGCTCGCGCCGCGCGAGCGTGGTCGGATCAACGCTCCGACCGATGGCGGCTAGGTCATACCGCACCCAAATCGGTCGATCCTTCTGTAGGGTCTGAACCGTGTTCGCGGGTAGGATCGTCCCGTCGATCGCGCCTTCCAGATGAGTGACATAGCATGGCATTCGCAGTCCTCCGCGAAGGGTGGGCGCTGCCCACCTTTTTGAGTTTCGCGAATCGATGAACCCTCGCGGCGGCCTCGGAACCGCTCCCTCACGGTCGCGGCTCTGTTTGCGATCGCGGCGTTGTCGACCATCGCGCAGTTACGGGATCTCCTTCTCGATCGCGTCCAGAATCGGCGCTAGTTCCGCCTTGGGTCGGTGGGACAGGGCTTCGCGGTACGAATCCACGTTCGAGAGGAACTCCCGTAGAACGACGGCATCTAATCCGCTGCACGCCCGTCCCACGCCGAGCCTTTGCACATGGTACGCGTTGAGCACCTGTTCATACTGCCGCTGGATCGGGGCCAGGAGCATCGGTTTTTCCAGGTGCAGGCATTCGGACACCAGGCTATGACCGGCGGTGGCGATCACGGCGCGACAACTGGCTAGGTCGTTGAGGAATTCGTGCGGATCGGTGCGCTTGAACTCCACGTGTCCGGAAGTGCCCTCGTGCCCGAATCCATACGCGCGCACGGGCAGACCCGCGTCATGCTCCAACACACGGCACGTCTTGGCGAAGCTTCCGCTGGCGCCCATGTAGGCGAGGAGGAATCCGTCGTCGCGCGGGACGCGGTCGTAGACGCTGGAACGCAGGATCGGAGCGACCACCGTGGTCGGGTGATATCGAACCGGTGCGGAGATGAACGAGGTGACGAGGTAGCGCTTGGCCCCGCCGAAGTAGATGCGGATGGCCAGATAGGCGTTGAGGTGATCGCCTCGATGCCCCGCGGGATGGTCGACGACGCAGTGGGTGAGCAGGTGTTGATTGTCGAGGCTGATGAAGGGAATCCCGCGTCGGCGGGCGCGCAGGGCGGTGAACGGTTCGAAGTCGGTAATCACCAGATTGGGGTCGAAGTCGAGGAGCAGTCGATCCAAGGCCCGGAGGGAAGTCCCTAGCCCTCGGCTCACACGTTGCAAGTTGGAAACGAGCGTCGTCCAGATCTGCACGGATCCTTCGTGGTAGGTGGTCAGCAGTCCAAAGACCTCATGAAGTCGATCCGGGAAGAAATGGGAGAGGTATTGAATGGTCTTGTGGCTGGACACGAATCGGACGTCGTGACCACGGGCGAGCAACCCCGCGCCGACGCTGTGTGCGCGCACCGCGTGACCATATCCGTCACCCGACGCTGCGTAGAGGATTCGAGCCATGGGGAGTTATCGCTGTCACTCAGCGGCGGTCAGCCGTCCCCCACCCTCGCCGTAGCGAGGATGGGGCACCCGTTCTAGAGACTAGACAACTAGAAACTAGAAACAAGCGGGAGGCGGAGAAGCGCCGCGTCAGAACCCCGGCATGTGGGCGATGCCGTGTACGCCGTGACGAAACGCGTCCCACAGGAACCGGAGGTACGATCGATACACGAACGAGTCGGCCCGGCGATATTCCTCGCGCATGAGGACGTGCATCTTGGGCAGATTGTACCAGGGAATGCCGGGGCACAGATGATGCTCCAGGTGATAGTTCAGATTGCACATCAGGAACGACACCACGCGATTGCTCAACACGGTGCGCGTCCGCGTAAATGGATCGCCGGGGATGGTCATGGTGTGTTCGGCCCAACTCCGCACGTTGCCGAAGACCATGGCGATGATCATCGGCAGCGCCCAACAGTGGAGGAAGATGTCCGTCCGCCCGTAGTGCCTCGCCGTTGCGTAGGCTCCGCCGAAGAGCAAGACAAGCAGCGCGTACTCCACGAGGATGTCGAACCGATCCCGCCAAGTTCCGCGGATCAGCCCGGTCAGCCCGACGTGGAACATGTACACCGGCGTGCCGATGATCAGCCAGGCGTAAAAGAACACCGAGAGCAGAAAGCGGCTCTTGGTTACGTTGTTGAATTCGTCGGGATCCTCGCCCTGGCGCGTGTAGCGATGATGGAACCCGTGCAAGACTCGATACGCGGTGTGGGACACAAACACCGGCGCGCCCATCAGGAATCCCACCCACCGATCCCACGTCCGACTCCGGAACATGCTGTAGTGGCTGGCCTCGTGCGTGAGCACGGCCATGGCGTGGATCGAAACCCCGATGATCACGTAACCGATCAGTCGAACCGGCAAGGTCGGGACCAGTGTGATCAGGACGCTCGTTCCGATCCACATCGCGGGGTAGATCGCGGCCACCCAGTTCCAGCTCGTCCGAACGTCGTGTAGCGCTCGCAGGGCGTCCCGCTTCTCCGGGCTGAGCCGAAACAGCCATTTCGATCCGCCGATCGGCAGCGAGTCGTTCACCAGATCCGACGGTAGGACGGTGGACGAAGAGGCCGCCGATGAGGTCGCCGACGCCCCGCCGTCCTGTCCAGCGAGCGACGCTTCTCGCGCAGGGCGGGGCGTTTCGACGGCGGACGCGGTAATCAGTGCTGACGGCATATCAGTGTCACACGGCACGGCGGCGGGACCGCCCCGCCCATCCGTTCTTCCGAGAGTACGAATTGCACCTCCGGCGGGGCGAATAGTCAACCCGGGGCGCGTTGCCGACACGGGATCCGTGACGGACGTGCCATGCCCTGAGAAAGTTGACGACCCCGACCGCCGTGTTATGCCTGGGTGATGTCGGCTTTGACGAAACCCAAGCAGCGCCGTGTTCGGGTTCGCTCGCTCGCTCAGATTCTCCACGAGGTGGATCGTCTTCGTCCGGCCCATCGGTCGCTGCGCCGATGGACGCTTGCGCAGGTCTGTCGCCACCTGGCCGATACCATCCACGGCTCGATGGATGGGTTCGACATGACTCGACACGCCGACAAGCGACCGTGGAAGCGCCGCGTTCTGCTCGGGTTCACGTTTGCGTTCGGTATTCCGGAAGGCGTCGTGGTCGATCCGCGGCTCACGCCGCCTGACGGCGTCTCGCTTGATGAGGCAGTGATCGCGCTGCGTGACGCCCTCGCGCGCTATCAGCGCCACAGCGGTCCGCTCTTTCCGCATCCGCTGTTCGGACGGTTGAGCCGCCGAGCGTGGGATCGCCTGCACCGCGTTCACGCGGCGCACCACTTGGGGTTCATCGCGCCGACGTTGGGTTGAAATTGGGAAGCCGTTCGCGCTCTCGCGAGCCGCTGTGTGATACGGCTCGGTGAGCAGTGGTCTTTGTCTGGCGATCCGTCCCCCACCCTCGCAGTAGCGAGGATGGGTCACCCAGCACCAGTGTTCAGAGCTGGATGGGGTCGACCCACACCCAGAATGCGTTTCGCCCTCCGCACTGCTCACAGAGCAGTGGCACACGGCGACAAAGCCGTGGCACACAGTGACGGAGCAGTGGCGTGCCGCGAGGCAGACGTGCCCCAGCGTGTTCGACGGACCGTTATTCGACGAAACCGCTGTGCATGGTCGCGGCGATCGGTTGGTCGCGAATGATCCGCGACTCCTTTTCGAGCATCTCCTCCCAGCGCTTCTCGACGCGACGCACGTCGGGCAGCGCTCGGGCGAGATCGAGGAAGACGCGGTAATGCCCGGCCTCGGACGCGTACAGACCTTGGTAGAGTTTCGCGAGCTCGCGATCCTCGCTCGCTTTGGCGAGGAGGTAGAACCGCTCACACGACCGCGCTTCGATAAGGGCGCTGATCATCAATCGGTCGGCGAGTTCCTCCGGTCCGCGACCCAGTCGCACCAATCCGCGCAGGGCGGCTGCGTACGGGTTGTCATGCGATCGCGTCAGGCGACCGCCGCGCCGGGCGAGCAACCGCACCACCACGGCGAGGTGTTCCACCTCGTCCCGGGCGATGGCGGTCATAGCCGCGACCCAATTCTCCGGCGGTCTCGGCTCCGGCCAACGATTGAGCAATTCCAAGGCGTTCGACGCCGCCTTCTTCTCCAACCACGCATGGTCGTTCAACAAGACGAGCGGCGCGCGCAACACCCCCTCGGCCCACGCCAAAGGCGTCGACCATCGCAAGGGCAGATCGGACAAGGGGCTCGATTTCGCCATCTGGAAAGTGTCCCGCGTACGTGCCTCGTACGGCTCGTTCATCGGACCAGGATTGGGGGCGTCGGTCAACGCGGGTCGGACGTCGGGTGAGGATTTTCGTTTTCACGGACGGAATCGAAAGACCACTGGTTGGCAAGCCACCCGTGGCACCGGGCCAACGTCGTTCGTTGGACCCAAGATTGGGTCGGGTGGGGTGGGGGCGCGGAGACGTTTCGGACGGGTTGGGTACCCAATTCCCCAGTTTGGGAAGGGATGTAACCGCGTTTTCGTAGTCGAAAACGCGGTTCGGACCGTCGTGCCAGCGTTGGCACGGTCCGTGCATTAGATACCTTCGAGCGGCGGATGAGACCAGAACGCTCCGATCGGGAAACGGTGCCTGCGACACGTAGCTCCGGTTGGAATCGAGTTCGCCGCTCTTATGCGGGCTCTTAGGGAAACTTTGCGGGGCGCGGCGTTCCAACGCGGTAAACAGGAACAAGACTGGTTGGCCGGGGGGCCAAAGAGAGCGGGCGGTTTCGGGGTGGGAACCGCCAAGCCACGCGACCGATCGATCTTCAACAAAGGTCGATCGGTCGCGTTTTTGTTTCCGTTCTTCACCAAACCGCCCGCAGCAACTCAATTCCAGGGCTGAATTCCGCACTTTCCTGAAAAAAGTTTGTCGTATAACAATTTGTTTGACACGTCACACAAAACCGATAAAGTTCCATCGAGACGGTCGGCCGCAAACCGCGTAACAGCGGCGACGAGCATTCGAGGGGCTGAGCGATGCATGGTGATGATGGTCTGTCTCCGACGCACGAGATGTACTTGAAGGTTCTGCACGGGCTTCAGCGGGGCAACGAGGTCGGTCGCGTCCGGGATCTGGCGAAAGGTCTGGGCGTCACGCCGAGCACGGTGTCGGCTGTGCTGAAGAAGCTCGAGACCGCAGGGTTGGTTCTGCACGATCGATACGGCAGCGTCAAACTCACCCCCGCGGGGTACCGAGTGGCGGAATGCATCGTTCACCGGTTTGAGATCCTTCGGGCGTTCTTGACTCAGGTGCTCGGCTTGGGGGCGGAGCAGGCGGAAGTCGACGCATGTCTGATGGAGCACGCGGTAAGTCCGGCTACGGTCAATCGCATGGAGTCGCTGCTCGAGTTCGTTCGCACGAGCGGCGTCTCGCTTGCGCGCGCGCAAGAGCTTCCGGTGCTCATGACGGGGTGTTCAGAGTGCGTCGCCACGGGCACGTGCCGAGCGGTCGCCGCCATCGAGCCGAAGTTGCCAAGAGGGAGTGAAAACTGAACGGTGGCATCGGGAGGTGTGCGCCGCGACCGTCCGGTCAGAAGAAAGGTCCGCACGGCGAACCCTACGGGCCATACTCGGAGGTCTGGTGAGTGACACACGCTACATGGGAGATACGAAGAATGCGACGGACGTCCGCGTTTACGCTGATCGAACTTCTGGTTTCGATCGCCATTATCACGTTGTTGATTTCGATCCTGCTTCCGTCCCTGTCGAAGGCGAAAGAAATGGCGAAGGGGGCGATCTGCCTCTCGAATCTTCGTCAAGTGTCAACGGGGTGGCATCTTTACGCCGATGACCATCGCGACAAGTCGGTGCCGGTGCGTTTTTCGGCTGCCCCTGGCGGGGTGAGCAGCCCGGCGAATTGGTACCCGATTGGGAACGGGAAGAAGTATCGACCGCGGTGGATCGCGACGATGGGGAAGTACGTGGGTCTGTACGCCTTCGGCACGCCGAGTACGACCGACGAACGTCAGGACTACGACGGGAAGGCCTACGAATGTCCGACGGTCGCCGAGCGTGCGGACGAGCGCAATCACGCCTTTGGTTACAATTACCAGTTTCTCGGAAACTCCCGTCAGACGAAGAACGTGTACCACAACTTTCCGGTGAACCGCTCGCGCATTCGGAGTTTTTCGTCAACCGTTCTCGGCGCCGACGCCGCAGGCACGGATGCCGGTCGACCGGCGAACCAGCGAGGCGCCTACGCGAACAACGGGAAGGACTTCGCTGAGCGCGGGAACCACGCATACACCCTGGATCCGCCGCGATTGACGGAAAGATCCGATCGCGGCAGCGGCGACGCCGGAAGTCCCCGGACCGCGGTCGATCCGCGACACGGGAAGCGCGCCAACGTCGTTTTCTGTGATGGTCACGGCGAGAGTGCCACGCCCGAGGCACTGGGATACCGGATTCTTCCCGACGGGGCGTACGTCGACCTTGACGACGTTGACGATCCGCCGACCAATCGGCTTTTCGACGGGACGGGCCAGGACGATGACCCGCCCGATCTCCCGAAATAGAACGGGGAGAGCATTTCAGGGCTTGCCGTTCCCCGGGGCGACCGCGGAAGCACACTGGTGGACAAGCCACCAGTGGCACCCCGTTTGCGGCGAACATGTCCGCCTTAAGGGCGGACATGCCACCCTACTTGGCGGACATGCCACCCCATTTGGGAGACATGCCACCCGTCGGAAGCTGAGCCAGCCGTCCCCCACCCTCGCAGTAGCGAGGATGGGGCACCCGCGCTACCCGTCGCGGAAGAACACTGGTGGACAAGCCACCAGTGGCACCCATGTGCGACGCGCTGAGAATCCGGTCCACAGTACAATCGGCTTCGATGGCGACCGAAGAAACAATCCATAGGCGCGCGGCTGGGCGGACCGGCGTGCTGATGGTTGCGCTTCTGGCGTTGGTCGTTCGATGGGTCGTGTTGTGGCAGACGCGGGACGTTCCCTTCGTGCAGCATCCGGTGGGGGATGCGCGAGGGTACTTGGAGTGGGCGGGGCGCATCGCGGGCGGGGAGTGGATGGGGTCGGAAGCGTTCTACCAGTCTCCGTTGTATGCGTACGTTCTTGGCGTGGTGTTGAAAGTGTCAGGATGTGGCACTTCTGGAATTCGGATCTTGCAGGCCTGTTGGGGGGCGACGGCGTGCGGGTTCCTCGGTTGGGGGACGACGCTTCTTTGGGGTCGACGAGCGGGACTCTGCGCCGGCGTGCTGGCCGCATTCTACGGTCCGGCGATCTACTACGACGGCTTGATTCAGAAAGCGTCGCTCGACGGGCTCCTGGCGTCGGCGCTCTTCGCGGCTTGCGCTGCCTCGGCGCGGACACCGAGCGGGTTGCGATTCTTGTGCGTCGGGCTGCTGACGGGACTGGCATCTCTGAATCGGGAGAACGCGCTGATTTGGATTCCGATTCTGGTTCTATGGGTCTGGTTTCTGGGGGGAACGTGGAGAAGTCGGCGGACGATGGCAGCGAAAGAACCGGTCCCTTACGGTCGCGG
>Ga0209514_10010056_pt1 | contig 10249 bp, 8 predicted proteins | sample Subgrocontami58m_FD_187452 | JGI IMG/M metagenome (GOLD analysis project Ga0209514, IMG submission 187452) | Subsurface groundwater microbial communities from S. Glens Falls, New York, USA - GMW37 contaminated, 5.8 m (SPAdes) (version 3) | ecosystem: Environmental > Aquatic > Deep subsurface >...
AACTGACCGACCGCATGGGCGATTACCTTCCGCACTCCGTACCACTAATTAGGAGATCATCATGTCCGCTCTCACCGAATTCAAACGTCTCAGCGGGACCGTACTCATCGACGGAACTTCTCTGCTCAGCAAAGGGGCCAGCCTCGACGTGACCAACCCGGCCACTGGACTACGTCTTGGACACATCGCGGACGCTACCGCCGTCGAGATCGACGCCGCTCTTGCTGGTGCTCGAAAAGCACAGAGCGCGTGGTGGTCGCTATCAGCGCTAGCGCGTGCGGAGGCGCTGCACGAGGTCGCACACCAAATGCGTAAAGATCTACCCATCGTGGCCGAGATGCTCACGCGCGAGATGGGCAAGCCGTACAAGGAAAGCAGCGATGAGACCAACTGGTCGATCACTGCAATGGACTATTACGCGGAGATTGGTCGTCATGAAGCCGGCCGCGTGGTGGGACCGGCAGTTGCCGGTCAACTTCATTACACGGTCAAAGAGCCACTAGGTACGGTCGTCATTATTCTTCCGTTTAACTACCCACTCGTGCTGCTGTGTTGGGAAGCCGCGGCCGCCCTTGCCGCCGGCAACGCAGTAGTAGTGAAGCCTTCGGAACATACGAGCCTGACTACCCTGCGCTTCCTTGAAGCATTCAGTTCGCTACCAGCCGGCCTAGTGCAATGCGTTACCGGCGGTGCTGAAGTCGGTCGTCGACTCTGCGGATCAACCCTCACTGACATGGTCGCTTTCACCGGAAGCGTGCCAACCGGTCAGTCAGTGGCCGCGCAATGCGCAGCTTCCTTTCGGCCGGTGCTAATTGAGGCTTCGGGCAACGATCCATTCATCGTCATGCCATCGGCACCTCTTAAAGTTGCGGCGCGAGCTGCCGCTTTCGCAGCCTTCCTCAACTGCGGGCAAGTGTGCACCTCAGCCGAACGGTTCTATGTCCACGAGGACGTATATGACGAATTCTCCGCACTACTGGTCGAACAGACTCGTGCGCTGCGCATCGGAGACGGACTCGACCGGGTAGACCTCGGTCCGATGGTGAGCGAAAAAGAGCGAGCAAGGTACGAAGCGATTTTGGCCAGAGCAATTGAGCAAGGTGCCCGAATCGCAACCGGTGGCGGGCGACCAGTCGGACACGGGGATGGATTCTTTGTCGAACCGACAGTACTAGTCGATGTGGCCCCTGACTTTGAAATTCTGCATCAGGAACTATTCGGACCGGCAGCACCACTATGCCGAGTGAATAGTTTCGATGAAGCAATCGAACTTGCCAATGCAAGTGATTTCGGCCTTGGCGCCAATATCTACACCACCGACCTGGCCGAGGCGATGGCAGCAACCGAGCGTCTTCAATCGGGCATGGTCTGGGTTAACGCCCCGCTACTGGACAACGATGCTGGACCGTTCGGCGGACGCAAGAAGTCAGGCACTGGTCGCCAGCTCGGGGCCGAAGGCCTGGATATTTTCCGTCACACCAAATTCATCATGATCGATCCGAAGGCGAGTGAGCAGGACTTCTGGTGGTTCCCGTACTCAGACGATGAGGCAGCGCCGCGTACGTAACGATTCATCAGATTTCGATCAGGCCACAAGCCATCGCGGCTTGCAGGGCGAGCCAGAGCTCGGCTACATCACCAGTTGACTGGAGTTGGCGACCGGTCAACTGTTCGACGCGTTCGATGCGGTAGACAAGCGTTTGCTTGTGCACGAAAAGTCGGGCTGCAGCTCGCTGCCACGAACGGTTTTCCTCCAGAAATACTCGCAGTGAAATGAGCAGCTGGCTGCGTTTGTCTTCGTCATAGGCGAGGAGTGCCCCGAGCACCCGACGCGCAACTCGCTCGTTGTCAGCAAGGCTTGCCGGTAAGAATCCGACCGCAGTCTCTGTTGGAGCGAAGTGGGTCAATCGCTCAAAGCCACCGCGTTGTCCGCCTTGGTGCAGCGCCCATTGAGCCTGCAACGAAGCAGAGCGAGTCTCCGACACTCGATCAAAAGGTTCACTGACGCCAACGCGCGAGGTTGCCGGCAAGTGCAAGAGCACAACGTCAATTGCTCGCGACTCCGATGGCACCAACATCAATGCAGTGTTAGCACGTACCAGCAGTAGATGTCCCATCCCTTCGGCGTCCAAGCGATGGTGCAGATCGACCCACTCAGCCGTATCTTCGGTTGCCGAGGCAGCAAGCAGGATCCGAGTTGATCCAAGACCCCGGTCTATGAGTTCGTCGACTGCAACAGTTGAATCAATGGTGCCGTCAAGGAGCCGAGCAAACAGCGAAGATCCAAGTCTGCGAGCGCGTTCGCGACCGGCATTTGCATTTGCACGTTGGGCGGCGATGACTGCCGCGGCATGTTGGACCAGCCCGACATCAGTGTGCCGACCTTCCTCCGGGGTGGCCAGCAAGGTCGCCGGATTCGGAGCTGGCAATGCGATCGCTAGACTGCCTGACGGGTCACGCAGTCGGACTAACGCAGTCGGATTCTTTGATCGGCTCGCTGCACGAACTGCTGCGATCAGGGCTGCCGTCTCAGGATCGTCATCAAGACTGTGGGTGTCCAAGATGCCCTGCACTTTTGCACCTTCGACGACTACAAGACGATGATGCAGTTCCTGGCTCAGCGCAATGAGTAAAGGACCGATGTCCTCTGTCGTCGAAAGTGTCCGCATGTGATCGTAGAGACGTTCGATCGCGGCCAATCGGGCCTGGCTCTCCCGCACACTGGCCCCAGCCACCGTCCGAGCTAGCGCTATGAACGGCACTTCAGGGGCGGTCAGTAGGAGTGGCAGATCCGCTGCATCGGCTGCTGCTTTCATTTGTTCAGTGATTCGTGGGGCGTGCATGGGCTCGCCAATCGCAATCCCCGCGGCGCCAACGGCAGCCAGGCTCTCTATGTAACGCGTCTGGGCAGCAGCACCACTGGGCACACCGAGTCCGGTCGTCATCAGAAGTTCGTTCTCCCCGAACCAGAGCCAGGGTTCAGCCAGTTCACACACGTGTGCCCAGGAGATCGAGCGACCCAGACCAGAAGCACCCGCGATGAGGTGTGTTTTCAGTGAAGGAACGGCAATGAGATCCCTGACCGTTATGGCCATCGGTCGCTCTCCCTTACGAATCGGTCTGGCGGATTCGTGCCATGGGTTGATTGATGCCACTGGCGTGGTCGCGGTCATCCGCCGTGAGCCTAACTTAACCGAACGCAAACACACTGGGGGGAGACGCGGTGTCCGCCACAGAACATCCCACAGGGAAATTCGCCGAGTCGATGAGTTCGGCCGAGGAGTATGGAGGTTAAACACGACGGCGATGCTGGCGACCTGTACCTCTGGTGCTGGAGTCTCAGCCCGAGGCCATACAGGTGGCGGACAGTTCGATTGGTCTCTGCCGTCCATTGGCGAGTCAATGTTGATGCACGCCAACTTGTAGGGACCGTTTCCCTTGGAGGGGTGGCAGCCATGCCTAAGCAGTACCTGAGTCGAATCATGACTCCGTAGTCACGAAACGGAGGCAAGACGAGAGTGGGGCGAGCGGCAAGCGGTGCTAGCCTCGTTCGGGGCGGATTAGCGCTTCAACTTTATTCTGGGATCAACTAGTGGGCTTATCAGATCGGCAAGTAGGTTGCCCAACACAATCGCGATGGCAGATACAAGCGTGACGCCCATAATGACCGGGATATCTACACGCTGGATGGCCTGCCAGGCCAGTTGTCCGATACCCGGCCAGGCAAAGACAGATTCGACGACGACGACGCCGCCCATGAAGAATCCGATATCAAGTCCGATCATCGCGACGATTGGAAGAATCGCGTTGCGCAACGAATGTACAAGGACAACCCGTATTTCGCTGGCACCCTTCGCGCGAGCGGTTCTGACATAGTCCTGACGGAGCACGTCGAGCATGGAAGATCGCATAACGCGTCCATACCAGCCCGCCCCGAGAATCCCGAGGGTCAATGCTGGCAGGACGAAGTGTTTAGGCGTTCCATAACCGCCAATAGGAAACCAGTGAAGTTTCACTGCGAATACGTAAAGCATAAGAATCGAGATAATGAATTGCGGGGCGGAGACTCCGATGAATGAAAAGAGCATGATCGCATTATCAGTAGGCTTTCCACGCTTAACTGCCGCAATCACACCCACGGTGATACCAATGATCAGTTCAATCAAGATTGCAAAAAACATGAGATATAGCGTTGGCCCAATTCTGCTCGAAAGAAGTGCGGATACATCGGTACGTTGAATATACGAACGACCGAAGTTGCCTTGAAGCAGATTGACTAGGTAGTGCCAGTACTGCGTGAAGAGTGGTTGATCCAGACCAAGTTGAGCGCGAATATTTGCAATCACCTCAGGCGTGGCACTTTTGCCAGCGATCTGTTGCGCCGGATCGGCTGGAAGAATGTAGAGCAAGAAGAAGGTAATGAAAGTGACACCAAGAAGAATCAGTGCCGACTGCAACAAGCGTCGTACTACATAACGCGCCATCAGGATCGTCCTCGCTGTGTTGGGTCCAACTCATCTCGGAGTGCATCCCCAAGGAGGTTGAATGCAAGAGCAAGCATGATGATCGCTAGACCCGGAAGGAAGACTAACCAGGGTGCCGTCGAAAAATATGTCTGATTCTCAAAAATAATGTTGCCCCAACTAGGTGTTGGTGGGCGCACTCCGATTCCTAAGAACGAGAGGGTGGCCTCAAGCAACACCGTTGTGGCGATACCCAAAGTGGCCCACACCAAGATTGTTGGTAGCAAATGTGGAAGCAAGTGCTTAAAGAGGATTCGCGGAGTGCTTGCGCCAAGGCTGCGGGATGCTTCGATGAATTCTCGTTCTGAAATTGAAATTGTCTGCGTGTAGATCACCCGGGCGACCTGCACCCAGTTGACCATCGCGATCACGAGCGCAACGATGAAGAGGCTAGGGGAGAAGATCGAGGCCAAGGTGATGGCCAAGAGCAGAGCCGGGAAAGCCATCATCAAATCAGTGAAACGCATGATGAGGGAACCAGTGCGCCCACGCAGAAATCCAGCAAGTAGCCCAAGAAAAGTACCGATCAAGACGGCGACGCCATTGGCAAGGATCCCAATTATCAGAGAAGTGCGGGCTCCATAAATCAAACGGGAGAGGAGATCTCTGCCAAGGAGATCTGTACCGAGTAAATAGTGGGAACTTGGCGGCAACGGGGAGCCTTGCACAGAGAGACCATTCATAAATTGCTCATTCGGGTTATACGGCGCAATGAAAGGTGCGAAAAGCGCAGCACCAGCGATGAGCAAAATGATAAGCATCGCAGCGAACGCTAACTTGCGCCTGAGCAGACGTCGAAGGGTCGAGTTCATGCGCCACTTCCCGGGGTGTATAGATGGCAACTAACCGTGTGAGTGCCCAGAGCCTCTCCTGGCATCTGTAGAACAAGCGGTACCGGCGCTTCTTGAGAGCAGATGGACATCGCGTGCGGGCATCTTGGATGAAAATGACATCCAGCAGGAGGATTCTGCGGACTCGGAATATCGCCACTCAAGACAATTCGTTCTCGCCGCTGGCCAGTATCAATTTGTGGAATGGCGGAGATGAGTGCCTGCGTGTAGGGATGCTTTGGATTGTTGAAGATCTCACCTGCCGGTGCCATCTCGACAATTTCGCCGAGATACATGACGGCGACCGTATCGGCGATGTGTTGAACAACGGCTAGGTCATGGGAAATGAATACATAGGTGAGATTGAGATCGCGCCTCAGATCCAGCATCAAATTAAGGATTTGCGATTGAATCGAAACGTCTAGCGAGGAAACGGGCTCGTCGGCAACAATGAGTTTGGGCATGGTGATGATTGCCCTGGCAATCGAAATGCGTTGGCGCTGCCCTCCAGAAAACTCATGAGGAAATCGATCGAGGGCATCTTGCGATAGCCCGACTCGCTCGATGATGTCACGGACCTTGGCGGACTGTTCTTGGTTGGTGCCAATCCGATGAATCACGAGCGGCTCCGTGATCAGATTGCGAACTGACATTCGCGGATCGAGCGAAGCGAGCGGGTCCTGGAAGATCATTTGCATATCTCGTCGATGACGCCTGACCTCCCTCGGAGCCAAGCCACTCAACGACTTCCCGTCGAATGTGATGCTTCCAGAGCTCGGTTCCACGAGTCGGAGCATCAATCTGCCCAGAGTCGATTTACCTGAACCCGACTCTCCGACGACGCCAAGAGTCTGCCCATGTTGAACGTCTAGAGAAACGTGGCTGACAGCTCTGACTCCGCCGCCCTTGCCCTTTATGTCAAAGGTCTTGACGAGATCGCGTACCGAGAGAAGTGGGGTCATGGCTCTGGATTCCAACACTCGACTGAATGCTTCTCTTTCGACAGGGTTGGTCTTTCGATCTCACACTTATCCAATTTCCGTGAGCATCGGGCGGCAAACGCACAACCCTGACCTCGCTCTCCTGGCGCTGGCACGATTCCTGGGATAGTCGGCAAGTGTTGTTGCCGCACGGCCATGCGGGGGGTTGATTTCAAAAGTGCGGCGGTATACGGATGTTTCGGTGAAGTGAAGACCTCAGAAACGGATCCACTTTCGACGATGCGACCTGCATACATCACTATGACTCGATCGCAAGTCTCAGCAACTACACCCAAGTCGTGGGTGATCATCAGGATTGCCATTCCAAGTCGCTTTCGAAGCGAGCGCAAGAGATCCAATATCTGCGCCTGAATCGTGACGTCGAGTGCAGTTGTGGGTTCATCGGCAATGAGCAAACGGGGTGAGCAGATGAGTGCCATCGCGATCATGACACGCTGGCGCATACCGCCAGAGAGTTCAAACGCGTACTGCTTCATTCGCAGTTCTGGGCCACTAACGCCGACTAGTTGGAGCATTGAGATGGCTTGTTGAGTGGCTTCGGCCTTGCTTACCTTGCGGTGTATTCGGAGGGCTTCAACTAATTGGAATCCAATGGTGAGAACTGGGTTGAGACTGCTCATGGGTTCCTGGAAGATGAATCCGACTTCGCCGCCGCGAACCTTCAGCAAATCTGAGTAGGAGAGAGTTGCGAGATCTCTTCCGTCAAGAAGTATCTCGCCTTTCTTTCGTTTGCTTGGGGGAGAGGGCAGAAGCGAGATCAAGCTCATCGCAGTGACACTTTTCCCGCACCCGCTCTCTCCAACCAAACCAAGTACTTCGCCTTGCCTGATTTCAAAATTGACGTCGCTAACTACCGTTACATCCTGGCCACCGATGGTGAATGCGATCTCCAAGTCTTTGACGACTAGAAGATCTTTTTCATTCTCCAACACACTCATGCAGGCCTCGGACTATTCGTGAACGGAACGCGGGAAGTAGAAAGAAACAATCCAATTGGGCATGTCTACGATCTCTGAGATACGCAAATCTCCAGCCACGCTACAGAGCATGTACGCATCAACTGGCGATATCCCGTGAGATGTAGAGAGCCAGTCGATCATGCGCGAAACCGCTTCTTTGGCTGCTTGCATCAAGTCAGGGCCGATACCGGTCGTGACTTGATACCCCTTTGTGTCAAGGTGGCGTGATACCGGACCATTTGTGATGAAGCGCGGGGTTTCGAGATTGGCACCCTTAACGAGGTCGATGTTAATTACGACGTTAATGGGACTCTCAATCGCGGTGCCGCAGACTTCGCCATCGCCTTGAGCTGCGTGTGTATCTCCAAGTGATAGGAGTGCACCTTCAACTTCGACCGGAAGCAGCAACTCAGTGCCGGCCGACATATCGCGGATGTCCATGTTGCCACCAACACGTCGTGGTGGAACAACCGAGTGCAAGCCCTCTTCCGCTGGCGCGAGACCGATAGTTCCTACGAATGGCTTGAGTGGAACCTGGCCGCCCGCAGCGAATGAGGAAACGGTGGGATTAGCTGCGTTGTATTTCCAAATATGGAGTGCGGCGTCGGGGAATTGGTCTGTAAGTAATCCAAAGCCAGGAATATTGGCGGTCCAGCCCCAACCAGACGGATGAAATTCATCGAATCGAATTCGGAGTGCATCGCCAGGCTGAGCACCCTCGACGAAAATTGGCCCGGTAACTGGATTGACTCGGGCAAAATCTAAATTGATGAGGTCTTGCAGCGTTGATGAGGCCGAGAGTTGCCCTGCAGAGGAATCTAACGTTTCAATTTCGACGGTGGACCGTGGTGAGACGATCACTTTGGGTGGGATCGAACGATCCCACCCAAAGTGATGTGCCTCAGCGTGAATGCTGTGGCGCATGTCTAGCCTCAGCCACCGCTCTTGACAGCGACATAGTCGTAGTTGATTGGGATGTGCACTGGGTCGACGAAGAGCGAATCTGCACCAATAAGGCGAGACGACTTCATCGTGATTGCCTTCTGGTTGAAGATTGGAACCCATGGCGCATCACCCATGACGCGGTCGTAGATAGAACTCCACAGAGCCAGACGGTCCGCAGTCTTTGCTGGGTCAGTGATGGAGTCGGCCTTCGTAGCGTCTGCATTGAGTGCTTTGTTGCAGTACTTCGCCCAGTTCCAGCCACCAGTACCAGTTGAGCCGCAACTCAAGATTGGGCCATAGAAATCGCTTGGGTCTGGGAAGTCGGCGATCCATGCCATGCCGCCCGACCAGATCATCGGGGCCTTGCCGTTGCCGCCAGCCTCGATCACTGCTGATTGAGCGAGAGATTTGAGATCGGCAGTGATGCCGATGACGGCAAGATCTTGCTGAATTGCCTGAGCGATGCGGGGGTTTGGATCAGTGTTGCTGGTCCAAAGTTCCGTTTTGAAGCCTTTGGCGTATCCAGCCTGAGCCATAAGCGACTTGGCCTTTGCTACGTCGTAGCCGTAACCGGTGAAGGTCTTGTTGTAGCCAGGCATGCCTGGTGGAAGTGGCTGATTCGCAGCGACTACGCGCCCATTCATGATCTGAACGATTCTGGCCTTGTTGACCGCATAGTTGATTGCCTGGCGAACCTTCACATTGTCGAATGGCTTGGTCTTGACGTTGAGAGTGACGTAACCAGTCTGTAGTTGGCTGCCTTCGATGATTAGTCCCTTATTTGCGGGGTCTGCAGACTCGGCCACGTAGTTGGCTCCTGGAATTCCGTCTCCGAGAACATCAACTTGGCCGCTCTTGAGTCGGGCAAGGGCCACTGTTGGATCAACCCCGACTTCGAAGGTGATCTTGTCGAGCTTAGGAACCCCGACCTTGAAGTAGTCGGGATTCTTGGCTATGACGAGCCGCTGGCCCGATACCCATTCGGTGAACTTGAAGGCACCCGTGCCGACTGGATTCTTGCCAAAGTCCTGGCCGTACTTAGCAACCGCTTCTTTTGGCACCACGAAGGCGAAGTTGAGTGCCAACACCTGAAGAAACGTCGCGTCTGGGTGAGAGAGCACGAACTTGATCGTTGTTGGATCAACGACCTGGATGCCGGAAAGCATCGCCGTCTTGCCGGTCGAAGCGGTATCAAAGCCCTGGATCATCGAGAAGAAGCTGGAGCCGGGGCTCTTGGTCGCCGGATTCACGGCGCGCTCGATCGAGTACTTGATATCGTCGGCGGTCACTACCCGGCCGTTGTGGAATTTCACGTCGGGACGTAGTTTGAAGGTATAGGTCAGGCCATCTGCGGAGATCTCGGGCGGAGCCGCAGCGAGGTCTGGAACGAGATTAGTAGTTCCTGGCTCGTAACCCATGAGCCCGTTGAAAATGCTCTTGATAATGGACCAGTTCTGCCAGTCGTAGCCGATGGCAGGATCCAAGGTGCCGATATCGTTCTGGAAGGCAACTGTGATTGCGCCGCCGCCTTTAGAGGTGGTACTTGGAGCGGCAGAAGTGCTTCCTCCGCTTGAACAAGCAGAAAGAAGAAGTGCTGCCACGGCTAACAACCCAAGTTTGCGCGTCTTGCTAAAAGCCATTTTGTCTCCTCAATTAGAGTGGGCAAAAACTTTGTTTCGTGCGGACGGATTTGCCCAATGGGAACCATTCGCAGTTTCTTTCAGTTTCCGAGCCGTGTCAAATAGCTTGGACGCTTATTCGTTCAGACCTCGGACTAATAATCCACATAATGAGATTTTTAATCATGAATGAAGATTCCTATACTCGTTTCTTAAATGGCACCATCGGGCGAATGGGATCATAGAAACGGATGTGATTTCGAAACCGCCATCGCTGTTTACCGCGTCGTAGGCGGCATCGGCATCTTCTGCCACAAACATGACCATCGCAGTGCCGCCACCGGTACCGAGCGGCTGGTGGTCGTGGCCTTT
>Ga0209514_10010058_pt1 | contig 10249 bp, 10 predicted proteins | sample Subgrocontami58m_FD_187452 | JGI IMG/M metagenome (GOLD analysis project Ga0209514, IMG submission 187452) | Subsurface groundwater microbial communities from S. Glens Falls, New York, USA - GMW37 contaminated, 5.8 m (SPAdes) (version 3) | ecosystem: Environmental > Aquatic > Deep subsurface >...
GGACGTTCGCACTTCGAACGCGGCCACCAGTCGTGCCGCGTCTATACCCCGCGCCGGTCGCCGGTTTGAACGGCCGCGGTCAGAACTTAGCGCCGCCGTCGATGATAATATTCCCGGCGCAAGGCAGTTTCTGCCCAGGGAGACACGCATGAGTCGCAGCATTCTTGACGAAGCACATATGCACCCGGCAATTCGAGAGATGATTGCCGGCAATCACGCCGATATCGTCAAGGAAGTACAGGCTGCCATTGCCCAAAACGATATCGTAGTCGTTGGAATGGCGCAGAATCCCTTTCCGAAGAAGGCAAGGTAGCTGCTGGAGCAAATGCACCTTCCTCATAAGTACTTGGAATACGGCAGCTACCTCGGCGGCTGGCGCCGGCGCACTGCATTGAAGATGTGGACCGGCTGGCCGACCTTTCCGATGATATTCGTCAAGGGCGTGCTCGTTGGTGGCGCAAGCGAATTGCAGAAACTGGTCGAATCCGGAGAGCTCGCGCGATCATTGGGTGCTAAGGTCTAGGCTTGGGTCCGGTGCGCTTTTGCACGCATGCAATGCTCTTCAGCGCATTGGAGATGCCGGAATTCTTGATATGGTGTGCGAAAAATTCTCCCATCAGGTCGAATCGGAACAGTATCAACTGCGTGATGCGCGCGCCAGGCCGCGACGCCTGCTCTGAATCGACGGTTTCACCATAACGTGTTGCGCAGGAACCCGACCATGACAAGTATGTCCATACCGACGCTACGCGACGTCATTGCGGCGCGGCACCACGTATACCGCTATCTGAAGCCTACACCCCTGTACCACTACTTCGGTCTGAGCGAACTGGTCGGTGCCAAAGTGTGGGTAAAGCACGAAAATCATCAACCCGTGGGCGCGTTCAAGGTGAGAGGCGGGGTGAACCTAGTCGCCCATTTGAACGAGCACGAGCGGAAGTCGGGACTGTTCACCGCTTCAACCGGAAACCATGGCCAGAGCATCGCCTTTGCGGCGCGCGCACATGGACTTCAGGCGACAATTGCGGTTCCGAATGATGCCAACCCGGCTAATGTGGCCGCGATGCGCGGACTCGGGGCAGAGGTCCTGTTCCACGGCGTCGATTACGACAGTGCGCGCGAGTGGATCATGGAAGTCGCCAAGGCACGGGGTGGCCGCTATGTCGGTCCTACCGAAGAGCTGCTGATTTGCGGTGTCGGAACCTACGCGCTTGAAATCGTCGAGGAGCTGCCCGAAGTCGATGCGATCATTGTCCCCGTCGGTGCCGGCAGCGGCGCGTGTGGGACTGGCATCGTCGCCAAAGCAGTCAATCCGGCGATTCAGGTGATCGGGGTGCAGTCGGCGCAAGCGTCGGCGATGCAACTCGCCTGGCAATCGGGCAAGCCCGTGAGCGCAGATACGAAAACCGCCGCGGAGGGATTGGCCACGCGCGTCTCATTCGAGAACACGCAGCGAATTATGCGTAAATTCTTGGATGATTTTGTGCTGGTCGACGATGACTCCATCCACAATGCCGTCCTGCTGCTGCTCGAGCACACCCACAATCTTGCCGAGGGGGCCGGGGCGGCGGCGCTGGCTGCGGCCATAAAGCTCAAGCGCCGGCTGTCCGGGAAGAACGTGGTCCTGGTAATGAGTGGGGGTAATTTTTCTCTCGATCAACTGCGTCGGCTTCTCGCGCGGCCGGGGTCCGCGAATCGCGCCCAGTGACGATAAGGAGGGCAGGGTCGGCTTTCGGCCATGGATCGGCGTGCGCTACGTCAAAATATGTCGCCGATCGCCGCGACCTCGGTCATAATGGCGACGGCGGGCCGCCCCGCATTGCGGCATAGTGAACCTGGTCAGGTCCGGAAGGAAGCAGCCACAGCTATTCACTGCAAGTGCCGGGGGTCCGGCTCGCCATAGTGGCGCAAACGCCGGGTGGCGGTGCGTCGCGCCGGCAGCAGACGAGCACGGGAATAGCAACTGATCGTGCTTATCAATCTGCTAGAATTCCCGCATGTCATACCAGGTCCTCGCGCGCAAGTGGCGTCCTCGCAATTTCCCCAGCATGGTGGGGCAGGAACACGTGGTGCGCGCTCTTACCCATGCGCTCGACCAGCAGCGCCTGCATCACGCCTATTTGTTCACGGGAACCCGCGGTGTGGGCAAGACCACGCTCGCGCGCATACTGGCTAAGGCGCTGAATTGCGATACCGGCATTACCTCCAGTCCCTGTGGCATTTGCTCGGCCTGCACCGAAATCGACAGCGGCCGCTTCGTCGACTTGATCGAAATCGACGCCGCCACCAACACCGGCATCGACGACATGCGCGGGTTGCAGGACAACGCGGTCTATGCACCGACACGCGGGCGCTTCAAAGTGTTCGTCATCGACGAAGTCCACATGCTGTCCAAGGCGGCATTCAACTCGATGCTGAAGACCTTCGAGGAACCGCCTGAGCACATCAAGTTCATACTCGCAACCACCGATCCGCAGAAGATTCCGGTCACGGTTCTGTCGCGCTGCCTTCAGTTCAATCTAAAGCAGATGCCGCGCGAATCGATTTACGGCCATCTTGAGCACATCCTGAAGGAGGAAGAGATCGTCTCCGAGCCGGCGGCGCTGAGGCTCATCGCCCAGGCCGCGCAGGGCAGCATGCGTGACGCGCTATCGCTGCTTGATCAGGCCATCGCCTATGCCGGCGGCAAGGTAAGCGAGGCGGCGGTACGCGCCATGCTCGGTGCCATCGACCAGGATTATCTTTTCAAGCTGCTCGATGGATTGGCACGCCAGGATCTCAAGGCGATGCTTGCTGTCGCCGCAGAGATGGAGTCGCGCAGCCTATCCTTTGACGGGGCGCTGCAGGATTTGGCGAGGTTGCTGCATCAGGTCGCGCTCGCACAGACTGCGCCCGAAGCGCTGGGACCGGACTTGCCTGAGCGCGAGCGTATCCTCGCCCTGGCGCAACAGTTGGATGCAGAGGAGCTGCAGTTGTACTACCAGATCGCCTTGCACGGGCGGCGCGACCTGCCACTTGCGCCGGATGAATACGCCGGCTTCAGCATGAGCCTGCTGCGCATGCTGGCTTTTCGCCCGATCGAAGCCGTTGCAGACGCGGCAACTGCGCCCCCCAAAAGGGCGCATGAAACCAATCGCGCAAGAAACGCCGGGCAGGGTTCGCCGGCCACTGCCAAACTGGGCACGCATGGTTCGTCCAAGATCGCCGCAGCGGCCAGCACTTCGGCTCCGGCATTCGATGGCGACTGGCCGGCACTTGCGAATCGGCTCGGTGTCGGCGGCATTGCTAAACAGTTGGCGCAGCAAAGTGAATTGCGCAGCTTCGACGGCGAAAGCCTGGAACTGGCGCTTGACGTTTCGCGCAGGCACCTGGCGGAGAAGATGTACCAGGACAAGTTGCGCGTTGCGCTGCAGGAGCACTTTGGCAAGACCGTTGTTCTCAAAATAGTGATCGGAGAAATAAGCGGCAATACTGCCGCAGTCAAGGCGCAAAGTGAGCGCGAGGCGCGCCAGGGCAAGGCGTTGGAAGCGCTGCAAGGCGATCCGTTCGTGCGCGATCTGATGGATACGTTCGACGCTACCATCGTCGGCAATTCGGTCAAGCCCATATAACCCCTACAGCGCGGAACGGGTAGCAGCAATTGGTCAAAGGAGCACGCTGGGAGCAATTCCCTCGTGCCGTAATCGACAAGTGGCAGGAGAGCGTTTCATGATGAAAGGTCAGTTAGCCGGTTTGATGAAGCAGGCGCAACAGATGCAGGACAACATGCGCAAGATGCAGGAGCAGCTTGCCGGCGTGGAGGTGGAAGGACAATCAGGCGCGGGCATGGTCAAAGTGATAATGACCTGCAAGCACGATGTGAAGCGAATCAGCATCGATCCTACGCTCATCGGCGACGACAAGGAGATGCTGGAGGACTTGGTCGCGGCGGCGGTTAACGACGCCGTGCGGCGGGTTGAGGCGACAGTGCAGGAGAAAATGAGCGGGTTCACCGCAGGTTTGGGCTTGCCTCCCGGGATGAAACTGCCGTTCTGAGGAAGGCGGAAGGACGGATCCACCAGTCGTTCCGTCAATGTATGTGAGGCTTTTTCGGTTCTGAATCCGTCCTTCTGTCCAAGATGAAGTCCCCGTCCTCACTCGAAGCGCTGATCGAAGCACTGCGTTGCTTGCCCGGGGTCGGACCGAAGTCGGCGCAACGCATTGCCTATCACCTGTTGCAGTACGATCGCGAGGGGGCGGAAAAACTCAGCGAAGGCATAGCCAAAGCGCTGCAGAACATTCGCCGCTGCATCAAGTGTAATAGCTTCACCGAGGAGGAGATCTGCGCCCTGTGCGGTTCGCCGCGGCGCGACGCCTCGCTCCTCGCCGTGGTCGAGACCCCTGCCGATCTCTTGATGATGGAGCAGACGCTCGCCTTCCCCGGAATGTACTTCGTGCTGATGGGGCGGCTGTCGCCGCTCGACGGCATTGGTCCAAGGGAGATCGGCCTTGACCGGCTGCTTGCGCGCGCCACGGACGGCATCGTGCGCGAGGTGGTGCTGGCGACCAATTTCACCAACGAAGGCGAAGCCACCGCGCATTACATCGGCGAGCTGCTGCGCAGCCGCGACATCAAGGTCAGCCGCATCGCGCGCGGCGTGCCTGTGGGCGGCGAACTCGAATATGTGGATAGCGGCACGCTGGCTCAGGCGGTGATGGAGCGTAGACCCCTATGAGCGCGAAGAAGCCGCTCGAGGGCATCAAGGTCATCGAATTGGGGCAGCTCATCGCTGGCCCTTTTGCGGGAAAAATGTTCGCCGAGTTCGGTGCGGAGGTCATCAAGATCGAGCCTCCCGCGACCGGCGGGGCCCCAGGCGGGGACCCGCTGCGCCAGTGGCGCAAACTGCATGACGGCACCTCGCTTTGGTGGTATTCGCAGGCGCGCAATAAGAAGTCGGTCACGGTTGATTTGCGGGTAGCCGAAGGGCAGGAAATCGTACGTCGACTGGTCCGGGACGCGGATATCGTGATCGAGAATTTCCGACCCGGCACGATGGAAAAATGGGGCTTGAGCTATGAACGCTTAAGTGCCGAGAATCCAGGCTTGATCATGCTGCGTCTGTCTGGGTTCGGGCAGACCGGGCCCTATCGTGATCAAGCCGGCTTTGGGGCGGTGGGCGAGTCGATGGGCGGCCTGCGTTATATCACCGGTTATCCCGATCGGCCCCCAGTGAGGCCCAACCTGTCCATCGGCGATTCCCTCGCATCGCTGCACGGCGTCATCGGGACGTTGATGGCGCTGCACCATCGCGACATGAACGGAGGGCGCACGAGCGGGAAAGGCCAGGTGGTAGACGTGGCGTTATACGAGGCCGTGTTCTCCATGCTGGAGAGCACGCTGCCAGAGTTCGACAAATTTGGCATTGTGCGCGAACGCAGCGGCAGTAACCTGTCCGGTATCGTGCCGTCGAACACCTACTTGACCAAGGACGGCCAGCATGTGCTGATCGCGGCCAATGGGGACAGCATTTTCAAGCGCTTGTGCGCCGCGATGGGGCGCGACGATCTCGGCCGCGATCCTACGCTCGCCGACAACGCCGGGCGGGCCAAGCGCGCGGACGAACTCGATGCGATCATCGGCGGCTGGGCCGCGCAGCACGATGCGGTTGCGCTGCTCGGCTTGCTCGATGCGGCCCAAGTGCCAAACGGCAAAATCTATAGCATTGCCGACATCGTGCGCGATCCGCAATATCTGGCGCGCAATATGATCCGGCAGTTTACGCTCGAGGACGGCACGCCTTTGAAGGTCCCCGGGATTGTGCCCAAGCTCTCCGATACGCCTGGCGAAATCAGCTGGCTTGGTCCGGAGCTAGGCGCGCACACGGAGGACGTGCTGAGAGCGCACGGCTACGACACGGCTGCGATTACGCAGCTGCGCGAGCAAAAGGTGATTTGACGGCGGGGGCGGGCATGGCGCGTTCGGTTCCGATTTCGTTCAAAGGTCGCGGTGCGGCGAACAATCCCCCGGTCCGTTTCGAGCGCCTGGCGCGGGAGCCGGTCGACGACGGCTGGGAATGCGCCGACGAGGAACAGCGTGGCTTACGCACCGAAGTAACGCTCGTTCAGGCGCGCTCCATCATCAGCCGCAACGATTCGCCCGACATTCCTTTCACGCAATCGATCAACCCTTACCAGGGTTGCGAGCATGGCTGCATCTATTGCTACGCGCGTCCAAGCCACGCCTATCTGGGGCTGTCGCCGGGGCTCGATTTCGAAACCAAGCTGTTTGCAAAGACCAATGCGGCGCAATTGCTGCGTGCGGAATTGTCGCGCCCGGGATATCGCTGCGAAGTCATATCGCTGGGTGCGAACACCGATCCCTATCAGCCGATCGAGCGCAACTACAAGATCACGCGAAGTATCCTGGAGCTGCTGGCTGAATGCAATCATCCAGTCGGCATCGTCACCAAATCCGCGCTGGTAGAGCGCGACCTGGATTTGCTCGCCTCCATGGCAGAAAAAGGCTTGGTTCATGTCTTTGTTTCCATCGGCACCCTGGACCACGAGCTCATGCGCCGGCTGGAGCCGCGCACTTCAGCGCCCAGGCGCCGGCTGGAGACCTTGCGCGCGCTAAGTCAGGCCGGCGTCCCCTGCGGCGTTCTGGTGGCGCCGATCATTCCATTTCTGAATGACCACGACCTGGAGACAGTGCTGGAACAAGCGGCAGCCCGTGGCGCAAGCATGGCAGGCTATCAAATCCTGCGCTTGCCGTACGAATTGAAGGATTTGTTCAAGGATTGGCTCGAGCGACATTGCCCGCTCAAAGCGGCGCGCGTCATGAGCGTGATTCGACACATGCGCGGCGGGCGCGATAACGATGCGCGATTTGGGGCGCGTATGCGCGGTGAGGGCATATACGCCGAGCTGCAGGAGAAGCGTTTTCGCATTGCCAGCCAGCGCTTCGGCTTCAGTCGGCGCGGATATGACACCTTGCGCACGACCAGTTTCAAGCCACCTGCAGGCACAGGCCAGCTCAGCTTGTTTTAACAGTAGATCGCGTTGACAGGCAGCTTGCGCTGTGTGAGCATCGAGTCGGACGCGAGGGTATGCGAATCAAAAACCCCAATTTGAATCAATGCAATAGCATAGGAGGGTAGCGATGTCTAAATTGACGATCAGGCTGGCGCTTGCTGCGTTTGTACTTTCGCTGACAGCGTCGGTTTTCGCACAAGGCGCATTGGAAAAGACCAAGGTGCATATCGCGGTAGGCGGCAAGGCAGCCTTCTATTACCTGCCGCTTACCATTGCCGAGCAGCTCGGCTATTTCAAAGCCGAAGGTCTGGACGTTCAGATCAGCGATTTCGCGGGCGGCTCGCAATCGCTGCGCGCCGTGGTCGGTGGCAGCGCCGACGTGGTGTCGGGCGCCTACGAGCATACGATCAACATGCAGGCCAAGAAACAGATACTGCAGTGCTTCGCGCTAATGGGGCGCGCGCCGCAGCTGTCGGTCGGGATCGCGACCTCCAAGGCAGCAGCGTACAAGAGCGCAAGGGATCTGAAGGGCTTGAAAGTCGGTGTTTCCGCGCCTGGATCGAGCACCAACATGCTGGTGAACCAGATGTTGGCCAAGGTCGGGCTCAAGCCGAGCGATGTGTCGATAGTCGGTGTCGGCACCGGCGCGGGCGCGATCGCGGCTGTAAAAAGCGGCCAGATCGACGCCATTTCCAATACCGATCCGGTGATGACCAAGCTGGAGCAGGACGGCGCGATAAAGATCATTGTCGACACACGCACTCTAAAAGGCACGGAAGCAGTATTCGGCGGGCCGATGCCGGCGGCGTGCTTGTATGCGCCGATCGCATACGTACGCAACAATCCGAATACGGTGCAGGCACTGACGAACGCAATCGTTCGGGCCGATAAATGGGTACAAAGGGCGTCCCCGCAGGACATCCTTAAGACCGTGCCGGAAAACTATCTCCTAGGTGACAAAGCGTTATACCTGTTCGCCTATGGCAAGGTAAAGGAGGCTCTTTCCCCCGATGGCTTCATTGCCGACGCCGGTCCGAGAACTACGCTGAAGGTGTTGCCGAGCTTCAATCCGGAGGTGAAGCCGAACCAGATCAAGCTGGAGCTGACCTATACCAACGAATTCGTCAAGAAGGCGAATGCGAAATACAAATGAGGGTTGTCGCAGACGCCGTAGGCGATCGATTCCGGTCCGACTGCAGCGGGCCGAGAATGTATATTGCGGGCCGGCTCTGCAACTGAGTGCAATGCGGCCAAGATTGCGCGGGTACTGAATCCGGATGATTGCCGCGCTCGCCTTGGAGAACATCACCTGTACCTTCATCTCGGGCGATGATCGCAGCCGCTACACGGCGCTTGAGAACACGACTCTGGTTGCGGGGGAGGGCGAGTTCGTCTGCGTAGTCGGTCCCACCGGCTGCGGCAAGTCCACGCTGCTCAACGTCGCAGCTGGTTTGCTGCAACCTTCCAGCGGCACGGTCAAGGTATGCGGTGAACCGTTGACAGGAATCAACCGCCGCGCGGGGTATCTATTTCAAACCGACGCCTTGATGCCATGGCGCAATGCGATCGACAACGTTATTGCCGGGCTTGAGTTCCGCGGGGTGGCGCATGGCGAAGCGCTCGAGCGTGGCAATGATTGGCTCAATCGCGTTGGACTGGCGGGCTTTGCGCGAAGCTATCCGCATCAGCTATCTGGCGGTATGCGTAAGCGCGTTTCCCTGGCGCAGACATTCATTTTGAACCCGGAGATTCTGCTCATGGACGAGCCGTTCTCCGCGCTTGACGTGCAGACGCGGCAGTTGATGGAGAACGAACTGCTCGAACTATGGTCGGCGGAGCGCAAGTCCGTTGTGTTCATCACGCACGACTTGGAAGAGGCAATCGCGCTTTCCGACCGCGTGGTAATTTTGTCCGCAGGGCCAAGAACGCATCCCATCGGCGAGTACAAGATCGATCTGGAACGCCCGCGCGACGTGGCGGAGATTCGCCTGACACCTCGTTTCATGGAATTGCATGCGCAGATCTGGCATACCATGAAGGAAGAGGTGCTCAAAGGTTATGTCCAGCAACAACGTTAAGATCAAGCTGAAGGTCTACCAGCTGACTGTGCTCGCGTCGTCGTTTCTCCTTTGGTACGCGCTGACCAGCCCGACGCTGCTGCCCCCTCTTTATTTCGACGATGCGAACCAGGCGGCGTTTTTCTTCGGTGAACCGCAGAAGGTGTTGTCGCGCATATGGGAATGGTTCAGTTCCGGCAGCATCTATGAGCATCTCGGCGTCACTCTGATCGAGACCATGCTTGCGTTTGCAATTGGCACAGTGTTCGGTTTGCTTATAGGGCTTTGGCTGGCGCTTGCGCCGACGGCATCCGCGGTATTCGATCCCTATATCAAGGCTGCCAACTCCATGCCGCGAGTGATACTTGCGCCCATATTCGCCATCTGGTTCGGTCTGGGCATTTGGTCCAAGGTGGCGTTGGGAGTGACCTTGGTTTTCTTTATCGTATTTTTCAATGTCTATCAGGGCGTACGCGAAGTGAGTCCTGTGGTTCTGGCCAATGTGCGCATGCTCGGCGCCAGCCGCAGGCAACTGTTGCGCCACGTCTATCTACCGAGCGCGACGAGCTGGGTGTTCGCCAGTTTGCACAACTCGGTTGGCCTTGCTTTTGTTGGCGCTGTGGTGGGTGAGTATCTGGGCTCAGCGCGCGGCGTTGGCTATCTGATCCTGCAAGCAGAAGGTGTTTTCGACATCAACACAGTTTTCGCCGGCATTTTGGTGCTGACGGGATTTGCGCTGGCACTGGATGCGGTGGTAAGCGTGGTCGAATCGCGCCTGTTGGTATGGCGTCCGCGCGCCGGAGAGACTGATCGCGGCAATTAGTGCTGCTTTGCGGGCAGCACGTGGATTCGCGTTGCTGACCGCAGTTGGTTCCAATCTGCAAGACAATCACCTTTATAGGATCATTAAGTCGTTTCCGTTTGACAGTGGCTGCATTGGTTAGCTATAATCGATCCTCTGTAACGGGCTCGCTTGAGTCGGTTTCTGACACGGACGCGGGGTGGAGCAGTCTGGCAGCTCGTCGGGCTCATAACCCGAAGGTCGTAGGTTCAAATCCTGCCCCCGCAACCAAACAACGCTCTTTAAAAATTTACAGCCGATAGGTGTGGGTGCTGGGTGTGGGGTGAAGGCGCCTGGGGTAGTTTTTCTGTACGCGAGTGCGGGGGGCTGCTTAGGTGTT
>Ga0209514_10010061_pt1 | contig 10245 bp, 10 predicted proteins | sample Subgrocontami58m_FD_187452 | JGI IMG/M metagenome (GOLD analysis project Ga0209514, IMG submission 187452) | Subsurface groundwater microbial communities from S. Glens Falls, New York, USA - GMW37 contaminated, 5.8 m (SPAdes) (version 3) | ecosystem: Environmental > Aquatic > Deep subsurface >...
GCTGCTACGCTTTCTTGAGGATCTTTAGTTATGAGGAGTTCGGCACGCATTGAGCTTCGGCATGGAGGCCTTCGCCGTCCCGTACTGTGAATAACTTTGACCTTGCGATAGTATAAGTTACCGCAAGTTTGCGATAACTTATAGGAGAGCGAGTTTTTGCGGTGGAGAATGGCCATCTTGAGCGCCCGCTCGCAAATGTTGTTGTCCAGCGGCGCGCCCGCAACCGTGAGGAAACGGGTGAGGGGCTCCCAGTGCTTGAGCATGTAGCGGATGGCCTGACCCAAACCGGAGTTGGGTTCGACCCGCTTCTGATCGAGCTGCTCGCTCATCCATTGGTGGAGCTGGTCCATGATCGGACGGCTGTGCTCCTGGTGGAAACGGAGCCGGGGCTCCGGCGCCAGCTTCTGTTCCCGCGCCTGGGCGTCGAGGCGATAGACCTCGCGGAGGCTCTCGACCACTTGGCGGCATTCCTCGGGAAAGCTCTCACGCACGTCTGTAAAATTCCTCCGACCGTGAGTGCTATGCTGTGCACAGCATAGCACTCAATATGGTATCCCGGAAATATCCTGCACGGGTTCACCGAGGATGCGGCGGGCCGTGGCGGAGGCGACTTGGCTGGCAGCATAATTCACGTGCTTTTACAGAGAACGAAGCAACTCGAGCACCTTGGTGCTCGGTTTCCATGGTTTGGAGGCTGGTTTGCTGATCCCCGCCCTCTCCCAGAAGGCCGTCAACGCGTCACGCTTCATTTTCAGGTTGGTGCTCACGTACCGATTAGTCGTAGCGATGCTCGCGTGGCCGAGATAATCGCGGATCACGGTGAGATCGACCCCAGCCTGTAGCAGAGCGACGGCGCAACTGTGGCGCAGCAGGTGGGGATGAAGAACGCGACGAGGAAAGGTCTGCGAGCGCCCCAGCCGCGTTGAGTACTTTCGGAGTAATCTCAGAACGCCGTGCCGGGTCAACGGTTGACCTCGGTGATTCAAAAACAGTGGGGCGCCGGCTAGCCTCTCAGAGGAAATCAGCCGCTTTAGGGCTGAGGTGGTTTGCGCCCAAAGAGGGCAAATACGTTCCTTCTGTCCTTTTCCTCGCAGGCGCACTTGCCGTGGCGGCTCCAGGCTGAGGTCCTGAAGCCGCACGCCCAACGCCTCGCTCACGCGGGCGCCGGTATTGTAGAGGAACAGCAGCAAGGCATAATCACGCACGCCCAGGGCAGATTGCTGATCGGGTTGGCTGAGCAGGATCTTCATCTCTTCCGGTTCGAGGTAAACGCATACCGGCTGAGGAGCCTTTTTAGCTGCCACTGCAAGTATCCGGGCGTACTGCTCGGCATGATCGGGATCGTGCCGGAGCGCGTGCTTAAAGAAGCAGCGCAGGGCAATCAAGCGGCAATTGCGGGTGCGGATGCTGTTACTTCGTTGCCGTTCCAGTTCCTCGAGGAAGGTCAAGACGTGAGTCACCTGTAAATGCTCCACACAGAGGCGGTCAATCGTGCATTCACGTCTTTGAGCCACGTGCGACAAGAACAGGCGCAGAGCGTCTCGATAGGCATGGAGGGTGTGTGGACTGACGCCACGGATCTTGAGCAAATAGTTCAAAAAGAACTCTTCCAACAAGTGAGCCAGCAGTGACGCTGAGGACTTCATGGGGCGGCCTTTTGGAAGCGCGCCGCCATCCGATGACTGGCTACGACGAGCAGATCGGAGCTCGCCTTCAGATAAATTTCTGTTCCCAACAGGTTCTGATGGCCGAGATAGACCGATAGGTCGGGTAGTCGGCGCTGCAGATCGGCTCCGGCTCAATACCAGAGGCGCAAGCGTTCCCGGGCAAAGCCGTGGCGCAGGTCATGAGGTCGTGGTCCGAACCGACCTTCCGCCGGTTTGAACCCGGCTTGACGCATGAGTTGGCGAATAGCGCAGGATGCGCTCATGACCGAATAGGCACCACCGTCGGCGCGGCAAAGCAGGAAGGACTCCAGAGCTTGGCCGACGTAGCGTCGGCGCTCGTGAACGTAGCTCTCGAGCTCCTTGCGCAGATCGACGCGAAAGGGCACCCATCGGGAGCGTCCTTTGCTCATTCGAATGAAAAAGTATCGATCCTTCCAATGAACGTCTGCCCAGCGAAGGTGCAAGGCTTCTCCCAGGCGCAGTCCAGTGCTGTAGAGCATGCATATCAAGGCGCGCATCCCGCTCCTGCGCAAAGGCAGATCCTTGAGTTGGCCAGTGCGCTCAATGAGGTCGGCCACCTGGGAGCCTGATAAGACTTCAGGCAAGAACCTGGAGTTGGTCGTTTGCGGTGCCCACTGGCGATCCGGAACAAAGCCTCCAGGATCATAACGGCGCCGGAACAGGCAAAACTGGCGAATCGCACCCAGTTCGCAACTCACGGTTCTGGACTTGCGTGCCGACCGGCGGCCCAGCCAGCCACTGACCAAGCCCTGCCAATGCAGCGGGCGGCGGCCAATGTGATGCTCGGCCACATACGCGTCGAAGCTGCGCAACGTATAGAACCCACGGAAATAGGGCTGTCCGAGGTTTTGCTTGAACCTCATAAAGGCTTCCATCTCCGAAGCCAGAATACTCTCGAACCGTTTAGCCATGAGGCAGTGGCAAAGCCAAATCACGCAGTCGGCGCACAGCCGAGCGCGTGTAATGGGAGGTGGCGTGGGGGTCCCGATGCCCCAGAATGTCGCCCACGACCTTTAAAGGCGTTCCCAACTCGAGTTGGCGGGTCGCCTGACTATGGCGCAGGACATGGCTGCCCAAGCATCCGGTGGTGACGCCAGCCCTCCGGCCGTACTTGGTGAGCATGTACCGAATGGCCGTCGAATCGGTAAACGGGCGGTAAGGCATAGTGGCCCGGAGGAAGACGTGGCGGTGCTCAGTGGGTTTGGGCCGACTACGCTGCAAGTAACTGGCTAAGGCTCGAGCCGCCGTAGGCAGCAGTGGCAACAGGATGGTGGACTGGGTTTTAGGCCGGCAAACGCAAAGGGTTTTCCGATCCCAGTCGATGTCCTCCAAGCGCAACCCAATGATTTCGGCACCTCCCAGCCCGTAAAGGCTCATCAGCAGGAGGATCGCATAATCCCGACGCCCGGTCAGGGTGGTGGGGTCCACCACCTTCAGAATGCGTCGGACCTCCGACCAGGGCAAAGCTCGGGGAGGGTGTCGGTCGGGTTTGAGGACCGGCCCCACAACCGAGGCGGCCAAGTCGAATCGTAACTGTCCGGAAACCTGAAGAAAGCGTAGCAAGGCCCGCACCGAACACACTTGGCGCGCAACGGCCACCATGTCCATTCGCCGGCGCAATCTTCCCACGAAGGCATCCACATCGGCAAGACGCACGGTGCGGCATGTCCGCTTCCGCCAACGTAAGAACTTCAAGAACTCCAGGCCGGTGGATTGATCCCGGTGGAGAGTCGCGCTCGACACACCAGCATGCTGGCGCCGGTATTCAAGGAACTCCCGGACCATCGGGACTCGGATAGCCGGAGGAGGCTTGATGGGCTTCCAGGTGGGCACGCTCACGCCCAGGGCCGCCAGTGCATTTGACCAGGCATGGAGAGCATTGGGCGCCGATTCCCGAGCCAGAGACTGCCTTATCCTGCGCTGCCTTGCATAGCGCTGGGCAAAACTCCGAGCTCCCGCAAGAGTCAGTTCGGACAACTCCTTCAACCCGCCTTCGGCGCAGTATCTCCGAAAGTTCCGAATCCAGCAGCGATAGACAGCAACCGTGCCAGGCTTGAGTCCATTACGGCGCCAAAACCGTATGACCTCGCGGAGGTTCTCGCCAAGTGCTCCTTCTCGTGCTGGGTTCGCTTTGCCCACATAGAGTTGAACATGCGAAAGGGCTAAAAGTGTCGCAAGAATTATGCTGCCAGCCAAGTCGCCTCCGCCACGGCCCGCCGCATCCTCGGTGAACCCGTGCAGGATATTTCCGGGATACCATATTGAGTGAGGCAATTGGATTCAATGATGTCAAACGCCTTGGACTGATTGCGCGAGAGCGCGTCGCACATGTGGATGGGCGCTTCCAGGCCCTCGGCGCGCTGCTGGAGCAGGCGGTCCAGATTCTCACCGGCGTGCTCTGATCCGGTGAAGTAGAGCGCCACCCGGTGATCGCCCACCTCCGCCATGACAGCGGTGGTGAAGATGCCGGTGCGCTTGGCCTCCTCCCCTTGCTGGGCGATCTGCCGGCGCAGGCTTTGCACGCGCATGGTGGTGTCGTCGGTGTGGATAAGGGTGCCCTGGGCGGCGGCCTGGATCATCGCCTTGAAGATCGGTTGGCGGGATTCGGCCGCCTCGGCCATCAGTTCCCATTGCGTGGAGGCCGGCAGGGGAACACCCACATCAAGCTGCCAGCGGGCCGTCCGATACATCGGCACCCCCATCCCAAAGCGGCTCACCAGGAGGGCGTCACCGACGTTGGGATCGTATTTGGGGCCGCGCGCCTCCGGGGGCAGGGGTGCGGTGAAGACCTTCTGGCAGTCGCCGCAGCGCAACACCTCCGCGGACCAGAGGGTCGCGGCGATCATCGGCTGCGCGTGGATGCAGACCACGCGCGAGGGCGGTTTGCTCCGGAGGGTTCCCACGCCACAACCCGGACACCGGTCCCCGGTCCGCAGGTGGGGATGGGGCACTTCGACGATGCGGGCTCCGGTATAGCATCCGACGCCATTTCGTCCGTGGCCCTGGCGCTTGGGTTTGGCGGCGACCACAGCGGGGTCCGCCGGGGCTGTCCCGGCAGCAGTGGCCGGCGATGGGGGAAAGACTTTGTCGGTCTTCTCGCTCCGGGAACCGAAGAGCACCCGTTTGAGCCGCGCGATGGTGGTGGTTTTTAGTTCCATCGCCTCCAGAACCCACTGGAGGGTCCGCAAGACGGTGTGGACCAATTCGAAGAGCTCCGAGGGCAGGTGCGCGCGCAACTGGGCGACCAAGGCCTCCAGTTGGGCCGCGTCCAGGTGGATGACCTCGGGAGCGGGCTTAGCCATCGGCGCGAGCGAGTTGGGAGCGAAAATCCACCCCCAAGGGATAGACCCAGAGCTCCTTGCGGGGTTGATCGCAACGGTTGGTGCGGGCGTTGTGCCCCCGTCCGGTGGTCCGGCCCAGCGGGATCCAGTTGGCCGCCGCGTAGCAGGTGCCCCGGAAACGCGCCGGATCAATGAAGGTCTCCAACAAGTGGATGGGATGTTGATACACCCCCTGCCAGTCCTCCGAGAGCCTCCGGGCGATGCACGCCAACACGTGACTGGCCAGATGAGGCACCTCCAGACAGGGCATGAGCAGAAAACGGGTGTTGTAGGCGATGAGGTGCAGGTGGCGTCGGCGCGCCTCCGCTGACCAGCCGATGAAGCGGTCTCGGGGACCGAGGTGGCGCGGGGCCGAGGACCAGGTCAGGCAGGCCACCGGACGATCCTGGGCGTACACCAGGTACTTGAGATGCTCGCCCTCATGTGCAGATGAGCATGAGGGCGATTATGCGCAGTTGCCGATGATGCGCAGATGGTCTTCCAATTAGGGCTTTTCTTTTCGTGTCAAGGGGCTAGAGGAAGCATGGCGAAGCCTTGAGAACCGTCTGGTTCCAGGCTTCGCATGAAACGAGTCGCTCTGTTCAGCGCCTACGTCCGGTGCCGTATGGCCGCCAGTCATCTGGGCATAATCCTGGAGGACTTCGCCTACGATCTGGAGAAGGCGGGGTATTTGGGCAGCAGCATCCGAGAGTATCTCAGAGTCGCCGAGCACTTCTCCTTGTGGTTGGCGCGGCGCCATCTCGGTGCCCGGCGGATTACAGCCGAGCTGATTGGTCGATTTGTCCGCCTGCATCTGCCTCGCTGTCGTTGTCCCAAGCCAGCCAATTCCACTGCACGCAACTGCCTCACCGCCCTGCATCGGCTTTTGGAGCACCTCCAGAGACGTGGGGTCGTCGTCCAGAGGCCTGAACCCTCAACCCCGATCGACCGTTTGGTTGGGGGCTATGACCGTTACATGTCACAGACCTGCGGACTTGCGGATGCCACACGACTTCACCGCCGACGCTATTGCCGTGAGTTTCTGACGTGGCGGTTTGGGAATGGACGGCTACGCCCGGAGCAGATTCAGCGCTCAGATCTTCTGCGCTTTGTTGGATCACGTTCCAAGTTGCTCCGGCCAGCGTCGCTCAAGGTCCTTACTGTCTCTCTGCGTTCTTTTCTTCGATTTCTCCAACTGCAAGGTCGAGTGAAGCCAACCCTCGTCGCTGCGGTGCCTTCCCTCCCAGCCTGGGAGCGGTTGCGAATGCCCCAGACTCTCAGCCGAGAGCAGATTGCCAGACTTCTGCGCGGCTTCGACCGTTCTACGGCTGTGGGGCGAAGAGATTTCGCAATCACCCTTTGCATGACCGAATTGGGATTGCGCATCAGTGAAATCGCCCACCTATCGTTGCACGACCTGGATTGGAGAAAAGGCACCCTCCGCCTGGTCAAAAGCAAGGTCGGCCGGGAACGGCTACTACCACTGCCGCAGCGCTTGGGACAAGCCCTGGCCAGCTATTTGCGCCATGGTCGCCCCACTGGAGCTGAGGCCCCTGTTTTTCTTTGTCATCACTTTCCCTACGGAACTCCACTGAGCACAGGCCAGATTGGCTATGTCATCCGGAAAGCCTACGGCCGTGCGGACCTTCCCGTAACTCGCACGCATCTGCTCCGTCACAGCTTCGCCACCAATCTGCATCAGCAAGGTGCAAGCGTTAAGGCTTTGGCCGATGTGCTCGGTCACCAGAGCCTGGAATCGACCACCATCTATACCCGGGTAAACCTGCGGCAACTTCGTTCAGTCGCCATGCCTTGGCCCGGATCCAAATCATGAAGTGCCCGGGAAAAATGGTCGCGCAGGTCCGACGGTATCTGGCCTACCGGCGATCGCTGGGTTACGTCCTGCGCGCCGAAGGCCAACTCTTACTCGACTTCGGGCGGTATGCGGACCGCACAAGCCACCATGGCCCTTTGACCTTGGATCTGGCCCTGCGCTGGGCCCGGCTCCCGACCCGCGCCGACCCGGCTTATTGGGCTCGTCGGCTCCAGGTCGTCCGGTGTCTGGCAAAGTACCTGGCAGTTTTCGAACCCCGAACCGTCATTCCGCCGCATCGGATGCTGGGCCGAGCATTCATCCGGAAAGTCCCGCATGTCTATTCCTCCAAGGAACTGGCTCGATTACTGCGCGCGGCGCGCAGATTGCCCCCAAGCGGCAGCCTAAGACCGCACACCTGCTTCACTTTGATCGGCTTGATGGCCTGCACTGGCATGCGGGTGGGCGAAGCGCTGCGTTTGGGCGTGGACGACGTGGACCTGCAGGCGGGAGTCATCACCGTGCACCGCAGCAAGCTGCACGAGGCCCGGATTTTGCCTCTCCACCCCAGCACCGTCAAAGAGCTGATTCGATACCGCCGCAAACGCCAAGGTCAGTTTCCGAAAGCCAAAACCTTTTTTGTTTCGTTGCGAGGAACGGGCTTGGCAGTAAAGACGGTGGAAATCATCTTCCACCGTTTGGCCGCCGGTTTGAAAGGTCGCGGTTCGCGCCCGCACCCGCGCCTGACGGATCTGCGTCACACCTTCAGCTGCCAGGTCCTGCTCAAATGGAGCCGTCATCACCGGGACATCGATCATGACCTCCTCTTGCTGATGCATTATCTGGGGCACAGCAAGCTCCGTGATACGTACTGGTATTTGACGGGTGTTCCGGAGCTCTTGCGCCGGGCCGCGGCAACGTTCGAGAATCCTTGACCTCTTGCGGCTGGATGAAATGCAGGTCCAAAACAGGAAACCTGGCCTTGCCGCTGCAGCGGTTCTTTTGCCAGCACCTGATTAACCAAAAATCAGTAAGTCCAGCCACGGTCGCCTCCTATCGAGATACCTTCCGGCTATTTCTGCGGTATATGCAGCAAGTCCAACGCAAATCACCAGCGGCCATGAACCTGTCGGACTTTACCGCACCCAATGTACTGACCTTTCTGGATTACTTGGAAAAAGAGCGCCACAACAAGCCACGGAGTCGCAACACTCGCCTGAGCGCCCTGCGTGCCTTTGCTGCGTATCTGCTGGCCTTTGATGCTGTCGACCAAGCCCCTCAGTTGCAGGCTATCCTGGCCATCCCGAGAAAACGTTGGGAGCGGCCGTTGGTTGGGTTTCTTTCACAAGCTGAGATCCAGGCGGTTTTGGAAGCTCCCAGTTCCGCGTGCTGGACGGGGCGCCGCAATCGCCTCCTCTTTCAACTGCTCTATAACACCGGTGCACGGGTTTCGGAAATCACGCATCTACGCGTTGCCGACGTGATCCAAGATCAATCTCGGACCATTCGCTTTATAGGCAAGGGTCGCAAGCAGAGGATCCTTCCGATCAGTAAGAGCACCCGCCATCTCCTCCAGGCATGGATCAGAGAAAACGCGCTAAAACCCGAACAGCCTCTGCTGCCAAACCGCTTCGGCCATGCCCTTTCCCGCTCCGGTGTCGCTCATCAACTCCGTGTCACTGTCGCTGCGGCAAGCTCGGGTTGCCCCTCTCTGGGCAAGCGGAGAATCTCACCGCACCAGCTCAGGCACAGTACAGCCCTCCACATGCTCCAAAAGGGCGTGCGGCTGGAAGTAATCGCCCTTTGGCTCGGCCACGAAAAACTCGACACGACCCACCATTACCTGGAAGCGGATCTCGCGATGAAAGAGAAAACCCTGCAATTACTTCACCTCCCCGAGAGAATGAGCCCGCGCTTTCAACCGCCTGACGAACTCCTAGACTTCCTGGAGCGCCTTTGATTATGGAGAGTTGCGCGTTGCCCTCTACCGGTCGTCGAGGCCGTTTCTCCGGGGTGAAACGAGTGAGGCGCTGCTCAATTGCGCATCATCGGCAACTGCGCATAATCGCCCACCGGCCGGTTGTACCCCAGATAGTGATGGGCCTGGAGCAGGGCGGCGAAGAGCGCCTCCGCGTCGGTGCGGCGGACCAAGCGGATGTCGAGCGTCCCCAACTGGCTCAAGGAACCGGCCCAGGGTTCCGGGGACGGGAGAGGAGTGGCGGGCACCGCCCGATGCCGCACCGCGTTGTTGGGGGGTGAGCAGCGTTTGGCCGGCAGTTGGATGTGACCGGCCCGGTGCAGCATCAGAAGCAAGCCCCGCGCGACCATGTCCCGCAGAGCTCCGTTGGGCTGCCTCCACTGCCAGGCTTCGCAGAGCCTGGCCGAAAGCCGCCGCCGGCTCAGGCCCGGGTTCTGGGCGATGAGCTGCTGGATGAACGCGATATCCTTCGCGTCAATCTCCCGGCCACGGTGGCGGATCGGCTCTGACATGCCGATCAGTATAGCGGGGAAAATCTGGAACGCAAGTGGGCATGCCAACTATTTTTCAAGGGGTTTTTCGAGGGGTCCGACGCCCGCTCAGCCGGTAGGTGTGAGGGCTCGCCACATCGGAGCCGTCTGGGCGCCGGTGGGATCTCCATTCCAAAGCAGCAGGTGCAATTGGTGGGGATCCACGCGCAGGGTGCCAGTCCCCGTTCCCTGCGGCCACCAGGCAAACCGGCCTTGCGAAAGCCGCTTCTGGCAGAGCCACATCCCTTGCCCGTCGTAAACGAGCAGCTTGAGGGCGCGCCGACTACGGCTGCGGAAAACAACCAAGGCGCCCCCCAACGGATCGGTGCCCAACACTTGGCGGCACAACCCGGCCAGACCGTCGATTCCTTTGCGAAAGTCCACAGGCTCCACCGCCAGAAGGATCCGCATTTGCGGGGTGATTTGGATCATGCTCCCCGCCCCCAGAAGGCCTGCGCCAGCGCTACCAGGGTGCCGACATCCCCTGGCGCCACCATCCTCACTTTCGCCCCGGTGCGATCCTCCAATTCGATCCGGCAGACCGACGCCTGACTTGCAGGCGGGCTCAAGGTCAACTCGACGAAGCCTGGTGGCACCACTGAGACCGGCGCGGCAGGTGGGGAGGTCGCCAGGCGCTTGAGCTTGTAGTAATCCAACCGCAGGATGCGGGCGACCGCGCCCACTCCCTCCGAGCGAGCCGCCGCCGCCGCCGCCTGCCACATCGCCTCCGGCAGGGCGGTGCGCCGGGCCTGGCTTCGACGCCACCGGTTGAGTTCACGTTTGAGTCCGATCAAGTTCTTCGAGCAAGGTCCGGCGCATTTCATCGTTGGCTCCGCGGTTAAAGTCTGCCGCAAAGCGTAGCGGAGCGGCCCCGGCCGCGTCATGCACGCTTGCCGAAGCAACACCTTGCTGCATC
>Ga0209514_10010064_pt1 | contig 10244 bp, 7 predicted proteins | sample Subgrocontami58m_FD_187452 | JGI IMG/M metagenome (GOLD analysis project Ga0209514, IMG submission 187452) | Subsurface groundwater microbial communities from S. Glens Falls, New York, USA - GMW37 contaminated, 5.8 m (SPAdes) (version 3) | ecosystem: Environmental > Aquatic > Deep subsurface >...
AGTTGGCGCCGCAACCCTGGCCGGCTGGGTGGATACTGGCGTCGGGGTAGCGGGTTGGGCAGCCGGGACCTGGCATGCGGACAACATGAGAATCGCAAAGCTCAAGGCGGCGAGGCCAACCAGAGGTTGAAGGAAGAGAAGGCGGTGCCTGTCATGGCAAGCCGTCGTGCAGCGGAGTCGAAGCAATCTCCATGCCGCGCTGAGATTGCTTCGTCGTGCCTCCTCGCAATGACGGCTCTCCAAGAGTTTACACTACCTGCACTGGATGCGGCACTACGGCATGGTAGAGGTAGCCCAGATCATTCCATGGCATCCGGTCTGGCTGCGTATTCCCCGCCTCATCTGTGGCCCTGGTGATAATCGTGTAGTTTCCAGGGCTCGCCGGCCAGGTGATCTCCCAGCGTGTCCAGGCAAAGGGGGTGTTGGGCTCCAGCAGCCGGGCTTCTGCCCAGCTCTTCCCCTCGTCGAGGCTGCACTCCAGCCTGGCTATCCTGCCGTATGGCGACCAGGCAAAGCCGCGGACAGTCCGAATCCCTGACAGTACGGTCGCGTTCCAAGATAGCGCCACGGCGCTCTTCACGCCGTAATGCATAACGGGCGGGTTATCAGGATACTCTGGCCCTTTGAGTACGTATTGGTCGGTGTTGTACCGGGTCTTAATAGGCCGGTCCTCAACGGCGATGCGTCCCAGCCACTTGATGCTGCTTATGCCCGTCCAGCCTGGGACAATGGCTCTCAGCGGAAAGCCGTGTTCGGGGGGCAGGAATTCCCCGTTCAGGGCATAAGCCAGAATAGTGCCCGGGTCCATGGCGACCTTCAGCGGAATCGGGCGGGCCACCTCACCCTCGTCCTCTCCTTCCAGGAGGACGTCGATCCCGGTTGACTTCACTCCGGCTTGGTTCAAGACCTCGGCCAGGGAGACCCCGGTCCATTCCCCAACGCTCACGCCGCCCAATCGCCATGCCGCACCCGGGGCCGGCCTGCCTCCGAACGTGCCATAGAGACTGCGCCCGTTGCCGGCGCATTCCAACAGGGTTAGCTGCGAACGGGAGCGCATGTTGAGTATGTCATCGTAGTTGAGTTCCACGGGGCGCTCTACCGCGCTGCCCTCTATTCGGAGCCGCCAGGTCTTAGGGTCGATGATGGGGGTTGAGTAGTGGTTGCGCAGGAAGAAGAAGGCCGTTGGTGTGATGAGCCCCTGGATCAGCTCCAGGGGGGCCTCATATACGGGTGGGGTAGCGCTAACGACGCGTCGCTGGCCGGGCGGCGCTAGTGAGGAGGAGCCAGACGCTGGGGCGCCTGCGGCTGCCTCTTCCCCTGCCGCAGGCCCCTGATTGCCCTGGTACGTCCCCTGCGGCATATCGCCAATGTTGCCGTCAAGCATTCTACGTCACTCCTGAAAGAACTGGGCGCAGCGCCACTGCGTATCTACTGCGTATCACGCTACTACTGGAATAGTGCTTTGTCAACGTTCTGGGGCCTGTTCATCTGGTATGAAAAAGGACTCCCCATAAAAGGGACTTCCAGTGGCACAGGCGTCTCGCCTGTGCGGGAACGACCACAGGCGAGACGCCTGTGCCACTAATATGTCCATGGTGGTGCCCAACAGGGCATGGGGAACTGCTATGAAAATAGCTCTGATGGATTGCGTCCTGGGAGCGCCGGCGTCTCGCCGGCCACCCGCCGGTATCTCGCTGCCGAGGTCCGGCAGGATGCCGGCGCTCCCAGGGTTGGCTCTTCATCCTCGGTGGCGCCGCGCCAGAGGCATGAGTGGCTGGTATGGAGGACTAAAAATGCGCCTTGGGATGACGAGTGGAATCCGGCCTTGGCGATGGGTCGGAGGTAACGAACCCAGGGATGAGAAGCACGAATCCGGGCAATCTGGATAGGCGGGGCTTTCTAGCCCCGCCGGAGCCGATCACGGTTAACTGTGGTGCTACCTGTTGAATAAAACAACCATAGACGCCTTTGGAAACGGGCCTTACCAGCCCCGCCCCGTTGGAGGTTGTGGAGGTCTCGTCCCGCAGAGAGCGGGGAGAGCGCAGAGCTAAACAGGAAACTCTCTGCGTCCTCTGCGCCTCCGCGGTGAAACGCCCTTAGCACCCCTGAGCGCTGGTGGCCAGCACGGGCTTGTCGGTGTACTCGCCGTAGACCGCCCGGAAGACCCCCATTAGTTCGCCCAGGCTGGCGCGAGTCTTGACCGCCTCTATCAGGACGGGCATGAGGGGCTCGTCCTGCTGGCAGGCCTCCCTTAGCCGGCTCATGGCCGCTTGGACGGCGGTGTTGTCCCTGGTCCGCCGGTTTTCCTCAAGCCGCTCGCGGGCGGTCTCTTGAAGGCGCGGGTTGTAGCTGAAGAGGCAGATAGCCTCGCCTGGGTCGGAAACATACTTGTTGACGCCTACAATGACCCGTTCACCGGTCTCTACCTTCCTTTGATGGCGCATGGAGGCGTTGGCGATCTCCCGGACCATGTAGCCATTATCGATAGCCGCGATGTAGCCTCCCATGCCGTCGATATTCGCCAAATAGGCCTGGGCCTCCTGTTCTATCTTGTTGGTGAGCCACTCCACGTAGTAGGAACCCCCCAGCGGATCAGCAACGTCGCAGACGCCCGTCTCGTGCTCGATGATCTTCTGGGTCTTGACCGCCACGCGCACCGACTCATCTGTGGGGATGCAGTAGACCTCGTCGTATGAGTTGGTGTGGAGGCCCTGTGTGCCACCCAGGACCGCCGCCAGGGCCTGCAATGCGGTGCGCGCGATATTGTTCAAAGGCTCCTGGCGGGCCAGCGTGGACCCGCCGCACTGCATGTAGATGCGGGACATCCAGGACTTGGGATTCACTGCGCCAAATTGCTCCCGCATCATGCGGGCCCACATCCGGCGGGCGGCCCGCAGCTTGCATATTTCCTCAAAGAAGTAGTTATCCACGGAGAAGTGGAAGGAGAAACGGGGCGCGAATTCATCCAGGGCCAGGCCCTTGGCCAGACAGGACCTGACCAGGTCGCGGGCGAGGGCCAGGGTGAAGGCTATCTCCTGTACCGCAGTGCAGGCCGCCTCACGAAGGTCGTGGCCGTTGAGGTTAACCGGGTTGAAGAGAGGCATCTCCCTGGTGCAGAACTCGATCAGGTCCACCATCACTTTGAGGCTCTCCCGGGGCGGCAGGACCTCCATGTGGTTGCATACGAAGCAGTGGAGGGGGTCGTTACAGATGTTCCCTGAGAGCCGGCTACGGTGCACACCGTGGGCCTCTGCTACGGCTATGTACATGGCCATGATGATGGGCGCGGGGGCCTCCACGATGAAGCTGGGGATGGTCTTGTCCAGGGGCAGGCCCTCGAAAAGCCGTTCCATGTCATCGATGGTATCGATCAGCGTGCCGCAAATTCCCACGTCACCGGCGTGGCTGGGGTCGTCGCTGTCGTATCCGTACTGGGTGGGGAGATCAAAGGCGATGTTGATGGTGGGCAAGCCCCCGTAAGCCTCCTGGCCGTGCTGCATCAGGTACTTCTGGCGGGCGTTGGTCTCTTCCGGCAGGCCGAAGCCGCTGACCTCCTGCTTCTTCCAGGTATACTTGCGATACCCGGTCCGGTAAAGGCCCCTGGTAAAGGGATATTCTCCCGGGTCCCCCAGGTCAGCCTCGTAAGTGGTCTCCTTTACGTCCTCAGGGGTGTAGACGGGGTTTACGGGAATCTCGGACCTGGTAGTGCGCTCCGGTTCTGACACGTTGACCTCCTATAAGAGACGGGATCGGGGATGCTCATAAAGCCGGCCCAAATGGATTCGTTTTAACCAACTCTAGCATGGACCGGGCGTTTTCCGCAAGGGGACCGCCTGAAGGGGCTAAGGGCGTACGCGGGTGCCGCCTTGGTTGCCCTGCCTCCGAAGCCAGCCCCGCGCAGTAGGGGAGGCTCATGAGCCTCCCCTACCCGGCTTCTCAGCCCATGGCTTGTGGTCATGCACAATTCAAGATGCCAAACCAGTCTGCCGAATAAATTCGGCGTTACGTTGAGCCCAACGCCGAATTTATTCGGACGGTCGTGGCACAATACTTGGTGCATGACCATTGCCCCTGATCTTTACCCACATCTCATTTGGACTTGGAACATGCGATGTCCACCAGCATCCAGGGCGACCCACCGGGTCGCCTCTACCTTCTCACTTGAACGGTCTGCTATAGGCAATTTGACGATAAAACGTTTTATCGCTTATACTTAAGTTGGAGGTGAGCTGAAGTGGCTAAGAGGGCAAGGCTGGGCCTCTACCTTGAAGATGAGGATATGAAGACGCAGATCAAGATTGCCGCTGCCAAGCGGGGGGCAACGCTAACTGATTATTGCGTCGAGGCCATCGAGGACCGACTGGTAAGAGAGGGAGAGAGAAGCGCGGCCAGGGGCGGGCGTGCAGGAGCGGATTCGAAGATAGCATTCGTAGAGAGAGTGGAAGAGCTGCGAAGGGAGATTGGTCCTATCGGCATCCCTGTTTGGGAACTCATAGAAGAAGGACGAAAGAGATAATATGGCGGAAGACCCTGGGCTGGTGGTTGTAGACGCCTCTGTGGTCTTGAAATGGCAACTGGACGATGAGGATCTCGTGTCGGAAGCCACGGCGCTTAGAGATGACTTCTATGTGCGGGGTGTTGTCAGGCCTATTGCTCCTCATCTCATGATCTTCGAGGTAACTAACGGCATCGCCACGGCAGTCCGACGGCGGCGAATCGCCCCGGAATTGGCGCTACAGGCGATGGAAAACCTTCTGGCCTGGGGAGTGGAGATCAAAGAGGTCGGGGCGCTGAAGGTCCTGGACGCCTCGCTGCGATATGGTCTTGCCGCTTATGATGCAGCCTATCTGGCGCTGGCGGAAGCTGAAGGCTGTGAGCTGTGGACTGGCGACAGGCCGTTCTACCAGGCCGTGAGGAACAAACTGCCTCGGGTTAGATGGATCGGCGATTACAGATCGTAGGCATTCATTCGGCAGGTCGGGGTCGTCCTCGACCGCGGCCGCCGACATCGAGGACGATGCCGGCTACAGCCGGGGTCTACGGTGCATTTTCATGAGACCGCCAGGACGCGAGGTGGCTTGTTCACCTTGGCACGGGCCTCGGCCGTGAGCATCCTCTTGCGCAAGCGGAGACTCTTGGGCGTTACCTCCAGGAACTCATCGTCCTCGAGGAAGTCCAGACACTGCTCCAGGCTCAGGATGGTCGGTGGAGTAAGGGCAACGGCGATATCCGACGTGGAAGAGCGGACGTTGGTCATCTTCTTCTCTTTGGTCACATTGATCTCAATGTCGCTTTCCCGGGTGTTAAGTCCGATGATCATCCCCTCGTAGACGGGTGTCTGCGGCGGAATGAAGGTAATCCCGCGTCCCTGGGCGTTATTGAGCCCGTAAGTGACAGCTTTACCGGTCTCTGAGGCGATGAGGACCCCGTTCCGGAGCTTAGGAAGAGGGCTGCCGAGGGGGTCATGGCGCAGGAAGATGGAATTCATCACCGCGGTGCCTCGGGAAATGGTGAGCAACTGGTTGCGGAGCCCCAGAAGTCCCCGGGTGGTGATCTCAAAGACCAGCCGCGTGCTTCCATCGGAATCCTGGGTTTGGGATAACACCACCCCTTTGCGGCGGCCGACTTCGCTATTGACTGCGCCGGTATACTCCGGGTCCACGCTTACGGTCAGCTCTTCGACTGGCTCCACCACCACGCCGGCGATTTCCTTGGTGATAACCTGAGGCTTGCCGACCTGCAGCTCAAAACCCTCCCGGCGGAGGGTCTCGATAAAGACGGACAGATGTAGCTCTCCGCGTCCGGCGAGAATGAACTCGCCAGTGTCTCCCAACTCGAGACGCAGGGAAATATTCGTCTCCAGCTCTCTCCGGATGCGATCAAGGATCTGCCGGCCGGTGACGAACTGGCCCTCCCTGCCGGCAAAGGGAGAGATATTGGCCGAGACGGCCATCTTCAGCGTAGGCTCCCCCACCTCGATAGTTGGCAGAGCCTCGGGGGCGAGGGCGTCGGCGATGGTGTCCCCAATCCCGGCATTCTTGAGGCCGGTGATGGCGACGATATCGCCGGCTTCAGCTTCCGGCACCTCCAGGCGTTTCAAACCGTGGCTTACGTAGACTGTATCGATGCGGGCAGGCTCACAGGCGCCGTCCTTTCCCATGACCATGACGGCGAGGCCGGGTCTGGCCATGCCCCGGCTGATCCGGCCAATAGCGTACTTGCCCTGAAAGCTGTCCCAATCCAGGGAGCTCACGAGCATCTGGAACGGCCCATGGGGATCGGCCTTGGGCGGTGGTACGTGCTCAAGAATGGCTTCGAAGATCGGGGTAAGGTCAGCCGATGCCTCCCGGTCTCCCGGAACTTCTGCCCAGGTCTTGCCGTCGCGACCGACCGCGTAGATTACAGGGAAGTCCAACTGTGCTACATGGGTGGCCAGGTCCAGGAAGAGGTCAGAGGTCTTTTCGATGACTTCCTCTATTCGGGCATCCCGTTTGTCGATCTTGTTGATAACGACGATAAGGCGCAAGCCGATTTCCAGCGCCTTTTTCAGGACGAACTTCGTCTGCGGCATGGGGCCCTCCTGAGCGTCTATCACCAGGATGGCGCCGTCGGCCATATTCAGGGTACGCTCGACCTCGCCGCTGAAGTCGGTGTGACCCGGCGTATCGATGATGTTGATCTTGGTGTCCTGATAGATCACTGCGGTGTTCTTGGCAAGTATGGTTATGCCGCGCTCTCGCTCCTGATCGAATGAGTCCAAGATCAGCGTCTGGGACATTTCTGCCTCGTTGTCCCGGAAGGTGTGGGACTGCTTAAGGAGGCCATCGACCAGCGTGGTCTTGCCGTGGTCGACGTGGGCGATGATGGCGATATTGCGTAACTTCATGGGGGAAAAAGAGTCTCCTTGCCGCCGTATCTGTAACCTCATAATTGTACGCCTTTTCGCACTAGTGGGTCAAACAAGGCGGGTGGGCGGGTGGGCGTCAGATTTCCGCGGAAAGGTTCGTACAGGCGAATAGATTCGGGGCTGGAACGGCAGGCAGCACCACACTTAACCGTGAAAGGTTCCGGCGGGGCTAGAAAGCCCGGCCTATCCACATCTTGCTTCGTGTCGTTGGATAGCAGGCCCTTTCCAGGGCCGGTCGGCGCCGCGGGTCACGGTTGAATGTAGTAACGAAGTACTGGTGTTGTGTCAACCAAGATTCGACGAAATGGTAGGGGCGCACAGCTGTGCGCCCCTACGACGGCGAACACATCAGAGGGCTGTGACAGAACACTAGGCTAAGCAACAGGCAGGTTGAAGTAGAAGCGGGCGCCCCTGCCAACCACGCTCTCAACCCAGATACACCCGCCGTGGGCTTCGACCAGCATCCTGGTTATGTGGAGGCCCAGGCCCAGCCCTCCGACTTTGTGGGGGTTCTTGGCGCTGTAGAACCGGTCAAAGATGTGAGGGAGGTCTTCTGGCATTATTCCCAGGCCCTGGTCGAATACCGAGACCACCACGTTTCCACCCGCTACCTTGGCTCCAACGAGGACTTCAGAATTTGGGGGTGAGTACTTCAAGGCGTTGCTGATCAAATTGATGAGGATGCGCTCAAGGCGGTCCCGGTCCGCTTCCACCAGTGGCAGGTCCCCTGGCAGCTCGAATCTCACCCTCTGCCAGCCGGCCAGGGGCGATTGTCTGCCAACTAGCTCAGTCGCGAGCAGCCCCAGATCCACGGGCTGCCTCTCCAATCTTAGCTGTCCAGAGTCCAGTCGCGCCGAATCCAGCAGGTCCTGGATCATGGCGTTGATGCGCAGGGCAGACGTGAGGATGAAGCTGGCGCTCCGCCTTTCATGGCTTTTTAGCCGAGCCTTACCCGGGCTGCTGGCCAGGTAGTCGGCGTGGGCCAGGATGACTGTAAGTGGGTTTCGCAGGTCGTGGGAGATAATCGAGACGTATTCTCGCCTCAGTTGTTCCAACTGCCGTAACTCGGTCACGTCCCGGAAGACCAGAATGGCCAAGGCCACCTTGCCATCGTCGTCCAGCACCGCGCATCCGGAGGAGACGATATAGCGTTGGGACCCATCGGGCCGTAGGAAGATAACCTCCTGGTCGGTGACCCGCTCGCCCGTCCTGACCCGATTGTTGGGCCATTCCTCGACGGGCAGAGGCGAGCCATCCAGCCCCAGGACGGCGACCTGCGGAAGCTCCACGAGACCTTGTGCCTGCTGGTCGGTCAGGCCCGTCATCTCCCTGGCAGCTTGATTCCACACTAGCAGGCGGCCCGTGGAGTCCAGCACAATAAGTCCCTCGCTCATGCTCTCCAGCAGGGCCTTCATCTGAGCGACGTCTTTCCCGAAGCTTTCTGCTTTCTCCAGGGACATTCTGGCCCTTTCCGCGTTCTCCTGGGCTTCCAGAAGAGCGAGGCGTAGCCGCTGGCTCTCTTCCCGCAGCCTCGCCTCGAGCCTCTCTTGCTCATCCTCTGCTTGCTTACGCTTGGTCACGTCGCTAAGCAGCAGGAGATAGCCTAGCGCCTCGCCGCCCGGCCCCTCGACAGGGGATATGCTGTAATCCCAATAGGTAACGCCGCTCACCGGATGCTCCTGGAAGACAATGGGGTGATCCTCGGCGCTAAGAGGCTGGCCGCTGTCGCAGACACGCTGGTAGATGTACTGAATCGCTTCCAGCCAGGCCGGGATTTCGCCACCTCCCTCGTAGCCTACTACCGTTTCCAGGCTGACGCCCACCTGCCTGGCGAAGGCCTCGTTAGCGGCCCGGATGATGCACCGGTTATCGATGAAAGCCATCCCTACCGGCGACCGGGCGAAGGCGGCCCGGAGGAGGGCGGGTTGACTCTCTATCCCGGGGGAAGATGAAGCCTGCCGTTTACCGCTGTTGTCCCTTGCAGCGTTTTTCGCTCTTGCTTTGCCGCTAGAGGATCCTGTCATTTTGTTCTATCCCCGGCTAGAAGTGTAGGATTCACCCGGATGTACCCGAGGTTCACAGATTACACACCTACTTGGACCCCTGGTCCCCTTGGGCCGTGATAACCAGACGTACAGGCTTAGGCGGCTGGCACGTCTTGAAGTGACGGTAGCTGGCCCTGGCGCCACGCTATTCCTACTGCCTCCTTCCTGTGCGTAGCCCCCAGCTTAAACATTATGTTGGCCATATGTACCTTCACGGTATAAAGGCTTATCCCAAGAGATGAGCTGATTTCCTTGTTGCTCTGGCCCTGGGCTACCAGTGACAGTACCCCCTTCTCCCTGGGGGTTAGTGAGCACTCTCCTGTCTCAAGAGTTCTCACATACTCCTCTGACACTTGCACACTTCTCATTTGGGCTCCTCCTTTCCTCGGCGTCAATGTCTTCCGGCAGCCAATCCTGGCATCCTGAGGCTTTGCTGCCGCCGGAGGGATGGACTTGTGTGCCGGGCTCTCCATAACACTGGAGATGGAACAGGTCCCTTCGTACGTATTGTCCTCGTAGCAATCATGGTACTAAAGGTATATATCTATTATATCAATTGTACTACTTTCATCTGCCAAGTCAAGGTTGGTAGAAGGGTGCAATTCCGGCGGCCAGCGGGGAAATACCGGCGCATTGCGGATGTATGAGCGTATCGAGTTCGGATGACGAACGCCCGTGGTCCGCTGCTCCCGGCTTCAGGCCACAAACATTGACCTTGGACTGTTTGGTATCGGTATATTTACTGATCTTTACGGCTTCTTTACCTTTTTGGGGCAAGAGCTCGATAATCAGTCATGCCGGGGACATTGCGAATTCGTATCAATAGTCTCTTGCGATGAGAGGAGTTATTGACAATCCTGTAAGCTACTTGTTAGCCTGAAGTTATGACTAATTACACCATAGCATTTCTGTGAACAGACCATGACAGGAGTCCTCGCCACGTTGCAGCTTGTGAACGGTAAACCGAGTGGAGGCGACCGTGGATCGGCGAATGGCCGGACTGGGCTGGAGCTTTGCGGTGGCCCCCTGGAGCTTTGCGGTGGCCCCACGGAACGGGCGGGCGGTTACGGAGAGCCCGGACGATCTCTGGACAGGCGTGAGGCGCGGCGTTTTGACCCCGCAGGCTCCGTTGTGAGATTGCGGGCAAGGTTAAGAGATGTTTACCTAGACTTTACGGAAGCGTTACCCATATTCCCAATCGGTTATCGGTTTGACAACTATGTAGCAGATCGATTAAAATCCTCACATATAGTAATGGCTCCTTTTATCAAGCCGCCGGGGGAATGGGGGCG